>Ga0182748_1000248_pt1 | contig 62028 bp, 59 predicted proteins | sample eDN3rd37CKraftOP_FD_128877 | JGI IMG/M metagenome (GOLD analysis project Ga0182748, IMG submission 128877) | Enriched Organic Plus compost microbial communities from Emeryville, California, USA - eDNA 3rd pass 37_C Kraft OP (version 2) (version 2) ... | reverse complement strand
GCATGGCCAAGATGATGCGGGCCATGGGCGGCATGAAGGGCCTGGGCCGCTTCGGCGGCATGCGCTAGCGGCCTGCCGCGGGGCGCGCCGGCGCTCTGCCCGGCGCCGGGCGGCAGGCTGCCCGGCGTTCCGGTGCGTTTGCGGCGCCGGCCGGGTTGCTCGGCGCCGGCGTGCGGCCCGGTCCCGCCTAGTGGCCGCCGAATATCAGCGATTGATGGGCCGCCGCGCCGGCCACCGCGCCGTCGGCCACCGCCAGCGGCACCGAGCCGCCGGGCCTGGCCGCGTCGCCGCAGGCATAGACGCCCGGCACGCTGGTCGCCTTCATGGCGTCCGTCCTGAGCACGCGGCCATAGGGGCTGTCGTCGAATTCGCACCCCAGCGCGGCGGCGACGGGTCCGCCGGCGTCGATGCGGGTGGGGACGAACAGTCCGTCCAGGCGTACCGTCCGCCCATCGCGCATCGCGAGATCCAGTTCGCCGTCGATGCGCGCAATGCGCTCCCGCTCCACCGCCACGCCGCGCGCCTCGAGCTGGGCGGCCTGCGCCGCGTCGGGTTCGAACGCGCCGTTCAGGAAGAACGTCGTCGGCCCCCAGTCCGGCAGCAGCAGGGCCAGGTGCATGGACAGGGCCGAAGTGGCCAGCACGCCGATCCGCCCACGGTTCAGCTCGTACCCATGGCAGTAAGGGCAGTGGAAGACATGCGTGCCCCAGCGTTCGGCCAGGCCGGGCAGTTCCGGCAGCCGGTCGGCCACCCCCGTGGCGAGCACGAGCCGGCGGGCGTGCCGCGGTTCGCCGCCGTCGATCTCGACCGTGTAGCCGTCGGCGGTCCGCCGCGCGCCGGCGGCCTGGCCGTCCAGCCAGGACACCGTTTCGTAGGCCAGCAATTGTTCGCGTCCCAGGGCCGCGATCTCGGCCGCCCGGGTGCCGTCGCGGGTCAGAAAGCCGTGGGAACGGTCGGCCCGCCGATTGCGCCGCCGTCCGCCGTCCACGACCAGCACCTTGCGGCGCGCGCGGGCCAGCGGCAGGCCGGCTGCCAGGCCGGCATAGCTGCCGCCGACGATGATCACGTCATATTGCATGGAGAACTCCTCGATAGGGGGAGCGGCGCGCTTCGCGCCTGCCTTGCGGGGCAAGCGTCCGGGCTCCGGCCGCCAGGGTCGCTGCGCCGGCCTGGCCGCCGCTCCGGGAGGGAGGGGATCGGCGCTTGGACGGAGCATGGGATTTCATGAAACTTTATAAGATACATGATAGCGCGGCCCCGGGCGTTCATGCAACTTAAAATGTTGCATCGCGCAGGCGCCGGCTTCCGGTTGCCCGCGCTCCCAGGGCGACCCACGATGAGAAAAGACAGCCGACTCTCCCGCATGCTGCATGTGCTGCTGCACATGGCCCGGCACGATCGGCCCTATACGTCCGAGCAGATCGCCCGCATGCTGGGTACCAATCCCGTCGTAGTCCGGCGCACCATGGCGGGCCTGCGCCGGGCCGGCTACGTGCGTTCGGAAAAAGGGCATGGCGGCGGGTGGACGCTGGCCTGCGACCTGCGCGCCGTCACGCTGCTGGATATTCACCAGGCGGTGGGCGGACCCAGGCTGTTCGCCATCGGCAACGAAAGCGACAACCCCGACTGCGCGGTGGAGCGTGCGGTCAACGCGGCGCTCGACGACGTGCTGCGGGAAGCGGAAGCCCTGCTGATTCGCAGGCTGGGGGCGATCACCCTGGCCGACCTGGCCCGCGACTTCGACGCGCTGTGCCGCGCCGGCGGCTGGGACGGCCATGTGCAGGAGCAGGGGGCGTAGACGGCGCTGTGCCGCAAAGGCGCGGGCCGCAAAGGCGCGGGCCGCAAAGGTGCGGGCCGGGAAGGTGCGGGCGGGACGGCATTCGTGCGGCGCCGGGCACGAAAAAGCCAGGCGCGCGGCCTGGCCGAAGTCCCGAAACGGCGGGCGTTCAGAGCGGCGGGATGCGCAGCACCTGTCCCGGGTAGATCTTGTCGGGATGGCTGAGCATGGGGCGGTTCGCCTCGAAGATCGCCGTATGCCTGGCGCCCTGCCCCTTGCCGTAGTGGGCCTCGGCGATCTTCCAAAGGTTGTCGCCCTTCTTGACCGTGTACAGGGTGGCGGCCGGGGCCTCCTGTTGCACCGACAGCTTGTTCTCCACCTGGGCCACGCCCACCGTGTTGCCCAGCGCCAGGGCGATCTTCTCGGCCAGTTCCGTGGAAGCGGCCGTACCCGACACCGTGACCTTGTCGCCGTCGACCGCGATGTCCAGCCCGTCGGCCTGCAGCCCGTGCTTGTCGAGTTCCTTGCGGAGTTCGTCCGGGGTGGCGGCCTTGGCTTCGCTGGCCCCGAAGAGCTTTTCGCCGACGTCCTTGATGAAGCTGAGCAGGCTCAAGATGGTTCTCCTTGTCGTGAATGGGGATGTCTGCGCGGCCGCGTCTTAGGCGGCCTTGCCGCCCGAAACCGCCTTGCGCACCAGGCCGGCCACCAGCGTCAGCACGGCGCCGCCGATGCCGCCGCCGACCACGTCGCCCGCCACCATGCCGACGTCCAGCCCCTGCATGGCGCCCGCGCCGGCATCGCCGCTCATGCCGGCGATCAGCGGGCCGAGCCAGGCGCCGCCGCCCAGCCCGCCCAGCGCGCCGGCGATGGTGTTGCCCAGCGGACCCAGGTCGAATTGCTTGAGCGCCTTGGCCAGCCCGTGGCCGCCGCCGGCGCCCGCCAGCAGCTGGATGATGAAGTTGATGATCGCTGTAGTACTCATGTCGCCTCCAGGAAGGAGCCCTGCATTGAAGGGAAGTGCAGCCTATGACCAGCAGTTACAGCGACTCGAATTATGAGCATGCCGCGTCGGGGCCGGATAGCGACAATGCGCAACAAATTGTGGCAACCGGGTCAGCCGCCGCCGACCGCCACCACGATTTCCAGCTTGTCGCCGTCGCCCAGCACCGTTTCGGCATGGCGGCTGCGCGGCACGATGTCGCCGTTGCGTTCCACGGCTACCCGCTTGCCGGCATAGCCCAGGTCTTGCAGGAGATCGGCCACCGACATGGGGGCGGGCAGGGGGCGGGGGTCTCCGTTCAGGGTGATGTTCATGCGGCGGTCCGTGATTGGGCGTAAGTGTCGGTGGCTTCCAGCAGCCGGGCCAGGATGCCCGGCTCGTCGAAGGCGTGGCCGGCGTCGGGCACCAGGTGCAGCTGCGACCGAGGCCAGGCCTGGTGCAGCTCCCAGGCGGTGCGCGCCGGCGTGCAGACGTCGTAGCGGCCCTGCACGATCACGCCGGGGATGTCGCTCAGCAGGTGGGCGTCGCGCAGCAGCTGGCCTTCTTCCATGAAGCCGCCGTGCACGAAATAATGGTTCTCGATGCGCGCGAAGGCCAGCGCCGCCGCGTCCGCGTCGTGGCTGTGCTGGTGGCGCGGGCTGGGCAGCAGGGTGATGGTGCTGTCTTCCCAGCGGCTCCAGGCCTTGGCCGCCCGCAGGCGCTCGGCCGGGTCGTCGCCGGTCAGCCGCCTGCGGTAGGCCGCGATCATGTCGCCGCGCTCCTGCGGCGGAATGGGCGCCAGGTAGTCCTGCCACAGGTCGGGAAACAGCCACGACGCCCCTTCCTGGTAGAACCATCGCAATTCCGCCTGCCGCAGGCCGAATACCCCGCGCAGCACCAGCTCGCTGACCCGCTGCGGATGCGTCTCGGCATACGCCAGCGCCAGCGTCGACCCCCACGAGCCGCCGAACACCAGCCAGCGCTCCGCGCCCAGCACTTCCGCGCGCAGCCGCTCCATGTCCGACACCAGGTGCCAGGTGGTGTTGTGCTCCAGGCTGGCGTGCGGCTGCGAACGCCCGCAGCCCCGCTGATCGAACAGCAGCACGTTGTAGCGGGCCGGGTCGAACAGCCGCCGGTGCACCGGCGCGCAGCCGCTGCCCGGCCCGCCGTGCAGGAACACCGCCGGCTTGCCCTTGGGGTTGCCGCACAGCTCCCAGTACACCCGGTGGCCGTCGCCGGTTTCCAGCATGCCGTGGGTATGGGGTTCGATAGGAGGGTACATGTCAGGCCCTGCGCCGGAAAAAGAGATCCCACACCCCATGGCCCAGCCGCAGGCCGCGGGTCTCGAACTTGGTCTGCGGCCGGAAATCCGGCCGCGGCGCGTAGCCGTCCGCAGTGTTCTCCAGCAGCGGCTCCGCGCCCAGCACCTCCAGCATCTGCTCCGCATACGGCTGCCAGTCCGTCGCGCAGTGCAGGTAGCCGCCCGGCGCGATCCGGCTCGCCAGCAGCGCCACGAACGGCGGCTGGATCAGCCGGCGCTTGTGGTGCCGCTTCTTGGGCCAGGGGTCCGGGAAATAGACATGCACCCCCGCCAGCGTATCCGGCGCCACCATGTCGCGCACCACCTCCACGGCGTCGTGCTGCACGATGCGGATGTTCTCCAGCCCTGCCTGCTCGATGCGCTTGAGCAGCGCCCCCACCCCGGCGTTGAACACTTCCACGCCCAGGAAATTGTCCCCGGGCCGCGCCTGGGCGATGGCCGCCGTGGTCTCGCCCATGCCGAAGCCGATCTCCAGCACCGTCGGCGCCGTCCGGCCGAAGGCCGCATCCAGGTCCAGCACGCGCCGGGAATAGGGAATGGACCACAGCCCCAGCAGGCGCTCCAGCGCCTCGCGCTGGCCCTGGGTAATGTGGCCGCGGCGGTGGACGAAGCTGCGGATGTGCGTGCCCGGAGCGCCGGGCACCGGCGCCGAGGCGTCCGGCACGATGGGAGGCGGGCCCTCCGGGCCGGCCGGGGGCGAGAAGGGAGGAACGGGGTTCATGGGGAGAATTGTAGTAAGTGGCGGCGGATTCCGCAGGGGCATTTGCGGCGGGGCCGGGTGGAGGCCGGGGAGGCGGGGCGGGGGCGCTATAATCGCCGCGGCGCCGACGCCCCGGTGTCAGGAAGGGGTGGCGTAGCGGTCAATGCGGGTGTAGTTCAATGGTAGAACGGCAGCTTCCCAAGCTGCATACGAGGGTTCGATTCCCTTCACCCGCTCCAATTAAATCTCCATACCCATCGAGAGACTTTGGGAAGTTTCCTAAGTTCTTGATCGTCAAAGAATTGCTGAATTTCCGCATCTGTCGATGCTCAGAGAAATTCGTCCGTTTTTACCCCTAATAAGTACATTTTTCTGGCCATTGACGCGATGCGTTGGCGGGCTTGCTTATGTGCGTCTGTAGAAGTCGTCTGATCGGAGATTTGGAGCTGGAGCATGGCGCTTGGACTTCCCCCGAAACGGTGGGCAACTCGACGCCTCACGCGGCGGCGCGTTCAAACGCCTCCGGACTGACCCCGCCCAGATGACTGTGGCGTCGATTGCGATTGTAGAAGACCTCGATGTAGTCGAAGATATCCACACGGCTACATCTTCTCTATGCCTTGTTTGCCGAAAACGCCCCTACAGTCAAATCAATATCCGCACCGCTAATGCGCATCCGGCGAGCAACGTCCTGCCAATGATCGACAACCATGACTACTTCATCCACTATTTGCCGAGCTTGCACATCGTCCAGGCCATAAAAAGCGGCCGTGCTGAGAACAGTCTCCAGGCTAGGCCGATTGTCGACGTCATTAATATTCAAGACATGTTCTGCCTTGTCGATATTCGGATTGACGTCAAACGCGGGCGCAAGTCTCCACCCTGTTTTGCCAAGCACGAATCCGTGATTGCGAAGGTGGTCGTCGCGGTTGCCGACCGCGACGTTGAACGCCACTCGCCGGAATAGTTGTTCCAAGTCCGCATCTGCATGCTCGGCATCGCCCTGAGCACGAATGAACTGTGCCAATTCCAGATAGCTCGTGCCTTCGCTCTGGGTCTTGCGAAGCAATGTCATCGCCGAGGCATAAAAGCGTCTCGAACCGTTGGCGCGATCGAACCGTTGGACGCAGAAGGTATGGAAGTCGTTGTTTAGCTTGATGAGTTTCGCAGGCGGTACGTTTATCCCCGCTTCTTGCGCGAGTTGGTGAACGACATACTCCCAAGCCCCGACGTCTCGATCGTCATCTCTCGCCGGGAACTTACCGATCCAAAGTGAGCCGTCGGTTTCGGTAAAGTTGGCTTTTGGCCTTGCTCCACCCAGAGACGCGCCAGGAGCGACGAGTACGGCGAGCCATTTTCGTAGCGCATCCAGATCGTCGATACGCCGGTTGCTGAGCTGGTAGGCCACGGCTTCCAACTCTCGTAGCGTTGTCACCGGCGGAGCCGCCATTTTCTCGTTGCCGAGAAACGCTTCCGTACCTGGCCGGCGAAAGCGCAGCGCGCCTTGGCGAGTGAGGTCTTGCACGCCGACCAGGAAGTCCCAGGCGTACAGCGTACGGGGAGAGCGTTGCTCGTCCTTTGCCTGTAGGGCCTCGCGCCGCTTCATCAGTGTTTGTCCCCAGCGGTCTGGTGACGAATCCAGGAAGATGCCGAAGTTGCCTAGATCAGGTTTGGGAAAGAAGGGGTGTTCGTCGAGAGAGAGATCGGGGTCCAGCGCGAAGGCGCGAGGATCCTTCAGCCAATCGCGTTCGTAATGGAAGCGGATCTGGCCGCGGTCATGGGCGAGTGTGCCGATTTGGCGTGCAGGGCCGAGGTCATCGTTCAGCCAGACTTCCAAGGTGTTGTCCTGCGCGCTCATGTCGATTCCTCGTTGTCTGAGGCCGGCGAGGGTTTGACCGCTTTGGCACGGGTGGCCGTGCGGCGCTTGGGAGTTGGTTCAAGTTCCAGGTCCTGCAATTTACGGCCAACTCTGTCGTCGGCCCCAAGCTGATTAAGGTCGCCCTCTAGACCAAGCACGGCCAGAACCCGAACATAAGACCCCAGCGTAGCCCCAGGATCTCCCGCCTCGACCTTGTACAAGGTGGTCCTTGAAATTCCTGCGCGTTGCGCGACGATGGCATTGCTTAGCTTGCGTCGCTTGCGGGCAAGGCGCAGCCGCTCGCCCAGCGCGGACAGGAGACGCTGCTCTTGAGGGAAAACGATAGGCGGTTTGCGCGGCATGTTCGCTATTATGGTCTATATAAGACTAATTTGTCCATAATAGCGTAAATATATATGGTGCCGGAACCTCCAAGGAGTGGATGGCAGCCACTACATCGGTCCAAAACGCGGTTCATCTTCGCTTCCTCAGCGGGGATGTCGCCAGGGCCCTCTCGCGGGCAAGACGGTAACGCCTTACCTTTCGAGCAGTGCTGAAACTGCGTCGATCTGTTCATGCTCGAACGCTGCCGCGAAATCCTCCAGCTCGCGTGGGCGCAATCCGATTTCTTTTTCAAGACCGATTTGTCGCCACTTCCTTACGGCTGCATGGACTTCCGCCAATATATTCAGGGCCTGCTCCCGGCCGCGCTCGACGGCGCGGCTGGCCAGGTAGATGCGTTCGAGCTCGACCAGGGGCGGGGTGGCCCGTCCGTCCTGCGGTACGGTTCTCTGCCAGGCTCCGGCCGGATCGCGCAGGCGTAGCGCGCCGACGCGACTGAAATCGTCCGCTGCCAGCAGATAGTCCAGCTCGGTAAGGGGCGGTAGCGTCGGATCGGTGCGGCGGCTGCCATTACAGGGCTCCCGAAGAGCCGCCGGACTTGCTGCGCACGCGTTTCGGCAAGCGCTCGTCCATCAGCGCCAGTCCGATCTCGTCGTGGGGGGGGTGTCGAGGAGGTGCTCAAGCGCCTGGATTTCGCCAAAGACGTGCAGCGCGCCGGCGGGGTTCCGTCCTTTTATATGGCGGGGGCTTCCCTCCCGCGCCTACCGACACTTTCCCCCGCCGGCAACGCCTCAACCCAGATAAAACATCCCCTTCGCCAACAACACGATCCCCGCCACGTGGCAGAACACGCTTACGTGCAGCCGGCGGGAGCGCCGGCCGTTGAGCGTGCCGCGGCGGCGCCAGGCCATGGCGGTGGCGAAGTGGCCCAGCACGCTCGCGGCCAGGAGGATCTTTGCGCCGAGCAGGATGCCGAAGCTGCTGGCCAGCGGCTGGGCCAGGGCCGCGCGATGCTGCCAGGCCAGCCCGATGCCGGCGGCATACAGGGCCAGCAGCACCCACGGCATGATGGCGGTGGCCCGGTTGCCCAGCACGCGTTCGAATTCGCGCGCGAGCCCGGCCGGCAGATGCCGGCGCATGCCGGCGAGCATGACGACTTCGAAGAACACCGTGCCGGCAAAGGCGATGGCGGCCAGCAGGTGCAGGGTGAGCAGCAGGCCGTAGCTCATGACGGCTTGCGAGGCTGCACGCGGATTTTCCGCGCGCCGGGCAGCGCCAGGTCGGTGCCGGGCAGGAGTTCGGCCAGCGTGTAGCCGTCCAGGTGGGCCAGGAACTGGTCCAGGGCGCCGCCCAGCACGCCGGCCAGCCGGCAATGGCCGGTCAGCGCGCATTGGTTGCCCGTGGCGAAGCATTCGGCCAGGGCGAAGTCGGGTTCCATGCTGCGCACGACCTCGCCCAGGTTGATGTCGGCGGGCGCGCGGGCCAGGCGCATGCCGCCGCCTTTGCCGCGCACGGTCTCCAGCCAGCCGCGCAGGCCGAGCTGGTGGGTGACTTTCATGAGGTGCGCCTCGGAAATGCCGTAGGCCCGGGCGACTTCGGCAATGGTGCACAGGCGTTCGGGCCGCTGCGCCACGTACATCAGCAGGCGCAGCGCGTAGTCGGTGAGGGTGGTCAGTCGCATGCGGGGGGGGGCGGGTCAGGAAGGCTGGCGCGGCGTGACGGCGATGCCGGCCGGCCTGGCGGACGGGGCGGACGGGGCGGGCCGGTCGGCGCGCGGGCGGATCAGCAGGGGGAAGAAGCGCCACAGGTAGAGCGCGAAGCCCAGCACCCACGCTGCGGCCGAGGCGTGCAGGGCGGCCATGGAGTAGTGGGTGGGCGCCAGTGCCGCCAGGCGCAGCGCGGCGGCGGCGATCACCAGCAGGTAGGCGGCCACCATGCTGCGGTCGGTGCGCAGGGGCCGGCCCAGGTGGCCGAGCGCCGTGCGGGTGACCATGCCGATGATCAGCACGGAAAAGCCGGCTACGCCTATCGTGTGCACCGGCCACGCCCCGCGCGCCACCCAGCCGGCGGCGTGGGCGGCGGCCACCAGCAGCCCGGCCCCGAGGCCGGCATAGCCGGCATAGAGTATCCATAGCAGGGGTACCCGCCGCACGGCCCAGGGGCGCCAGGCCAGCACCTGCCACAATGCCAGGCCGCCGGCCGCCGCCAGCGCGGCGGCCAGGGCGGGTTGCCAGCCCAGCAACAGAAACACAATAGCCAGCACGCCCGCGGCCAGCTGCCACTGGCCGCTGCCGGTGTGCATGGGGATGGCCAGCCCGGCCACGGCGCGCATAGCGAAGAAGGGGATCACGCGCCGCGATACCAGCAGCGCGATCACCGCCATGCACAGCAGGCCGGCCGCGAAGCGCGGCATCAGCCCTGCATAGTCGCCCGCCCAGGCGGCCCGCAGGTAGAGGGCGTCGGCCCCGCCCAGTCCCAGGACGAGAATCGGCACGCCGTAGTTGCGCCGGCTGCGCGCGCGGTAGATCGACCGGCCCAGCGCGGCGGCGGCGCAGGCGAAGAACAGCAGTTCGCACAGCGCGGCGGCACCGAAGGCGGCCGGCCCCGGCGCCAGGAAGCCGGCGCGCGCCGCCGCCCACAGTAGCGCCAGCGCCGCCAGGGGCGGCCCGCGCAGGGGATTGATGCCGGTCCAGTTGGCTCCGGCGGTGAGCAGGAAGCCCACGGCGATGGTCGCCACGAACCCCCACAGCGTTTCGTGCGCGTGCCAGAACACCCCGGACAGAGTGCCCGCCAGCCATTGCGGCGCGTAGACCCACAGCGCCACCGACACGGCCGCCCACAGGCAGCCCGCCAGGTAGAGGGGGCGAAAGCCCAGTTCCAGGAACGCCCGCCATTGCGGGGCCGGTCCCGCGCCCGGTCCCGGCTCGTGGATGCGCAGCAGTTCAGGCATGGGGCAGCCCCGTGGGAATGGCATCGGGCGAGCGGCTGATCTGGTAGCCCATCCACAGGCTCTGTGCGATGCGCTGCGCCATCTCGCAGGCGCGCTCGGCCATGCGGCGGTTGGGCTGCTCGGCGGCGGTGTCGCGGAACAGGGCCAGCCATCGCTCGAACAGGGAGGCGTCCAGGCCGGGCAGCGCCGCGTGCTTGGGCATGGGCGTGCCGTTGAAGCGGCCGGTACGCAGCAGGATGGAAGACCAGAAGTCGACCAGCTTGGCCAGGTGCAGGTCCCAGTCTTCGACATGGGCCTGGAAGATGGGGCCGAGCGCGGCGTCCTGCCTGACCCGGGCGTAGAACGCGTGGACCAGGCGGGAGATTTCCGCTTCGGTGCAAAGGGGCGCGTCGGGGTGGGGGTGTGCGAAGGTCATGCGTCGGTGTCCGGCTAGTCGAGAGTGAGCGGCGCCAGCCATCCCAGGGGATGGTGGGTGCGGGCGATGCCGTAGGCCATGGCGAAGGCCAGCAGCGCCGCGCCGTAGCAGCCGGCCCGCACGGCGCGGCCGCGGGTGCGCCGCAGCGCTACGATCCCGAAGCCGATATAGGCCGCCAGCATGACCAGCTTCGAGAGCAGCCAGCCGTTGGCATAGAGCGATGCGGGCACGATGGACAGCAGCATCAGCGCGGCCGTCAGCAGGGCCGTGTCCACGGCATAGCTGGTCATGCGCACGCCCGTCCAGTGCGGCCAGCGCATGCCGGACAGCGAGCCGGCGCCGCGTAGCGCGAAGAACATGCCGCTCCAGAGCGCCAGCCCGATATGGGCATGCTTGATCTGCGGGTAGAACTCGATCATGGGACGTCGCGTGCGGGTGGCGGGTCGATGATATGCGTTGGCGGCGCATGCGGGGCCGGGGTGCCTGTGCGCCGGTCATGCGGCACCAGCGACATAAAATCTATTTTATATATATCTTTAAGAAAAAGGCCGGAATCTTTTTGATCTCGCGCAAGAAGCGGCCGATTATGAACTGCCCCCTGAAAGTTGGACGATGTCCAAACTTCGGGGGCAGTTCAGATTAGGCCGCTCTTCCAGCCGGCGGCACGGTATGTCCCGTGCCGCCGGAGCCCGCGGCCGCCTATCCCGCCGCGGCAAGTGGCACCTTGGACGGCGCGGGGCCTGCCGCGCGAGCTAAGTTAGTCTTGCCGCTTACTTAGAAATTCTTATCAATGCGTCTCCATAATGGTCCTGCCTCATGCCTGAGGGGCGATATGCGGTGTTCCGAGACGGTCCGCAATCGCCGCTGCGCCCGCCGCCACGGCGTCGCAGGCCGAAGGCAACGAAGAAAAGACCAGCCGGCATCCACGAATTCCGGCGCGTGCATCAGGAGACGATTTTGGAAGGCACGATACCCACGGCCGGTGCGGCCACGCTCGGGCAATTGCTGCGCCCCGGTTCGATCGCGGTGGTCGGGGCATCCGAAGACCAGACCAAGTTCGGCGGCCGGCTGCTGCGCATGCTGCTGCGCCACGATTTCCCGGGCGAGGTGTTTCCGGTGAATCCCTCGCGCGACACGCTGTTCGGGCTGAAGTCGTATCCCGGCCTGGAGTCGCTGCCCCGGGTGCCGGACATGGTGGTGCTGACCATTCCGCAGCCGGCCATCAAGGCGCAGATCGAAGTGGCCGCGCGTATGGGCGTGGGCTGCGGGGTCATCATCACGTCCGGGTTCTCCGACGCCGACGAGGCCGGCAGGAAGCTGGAAAACGAGATCGTGGCGATCGCGCGCGCGGGCGGCATGCGGCTGGTGGGGCCCAATTGCCTGGGGATCATCAGCGCGGCCAACAAGCTGGTGCTGTGTTCTTCGCCCGTGCTGGAGATCGAGTCGCTGCCGCAGCAGGCCATCGGGCTGGTGAGCCAGAGCGGGGCGCTGATGACCTGCTTTTTCGACCGGGCGTGGTCGCAGGGCATCGGGTTCAGCCATGGGTTTTCGGTGGGGAACCAGGCAGACCTGGACCTGTGCGATTTCGTGGAGTTCCTGGTCGACGACCTGGATACCAAGGTCATCTGCACCTATATCGAGGGCGTGAAGCATCCCGCGCGCCTGATCGAAGTGGCGCGCCGCGCCCGCCTGGCGGGCAAGCCCTGGCTGGCGGTCAAGGCCGGGCGCACCGACGCGGGCGGGCGGGCGACGTTCTCGCATACCGCCAGCATCGCGGGCGATTACGCCACCTTTGCGGCCGTGTGCCGCGACGCCGGCATCACGCTCATGGACGACATCGGTGCGATGACCACGCTGGCCGCGCTGATGGTGCGCTACGGCGACCGCCGCATCGAGCGGCTGGCGCTGCTCACGCCTTCGGGCGGCGGCGGCGCGCTGACTTCCGACGCGCTGGCCGAGCACGGCGTATCGCTGGCGGAGTTTTCCGCCGGCACGCAGGCCGCGCTGGCCGAGCATTTCCCGAAGGGGCAGGCCAACAACCCGGTGGATTTCGGCGGCCGCAAGACGGCCGACCCGGCCCTGGTGGCGCGGGCGGTCATGAAGGCCTTCGACGAAGACCCGCAGACCGACGGCATCCAGATCCCGGTGGCGATGGCGCCGCATATGTGGCTGCGCGAGTTCGCCCTGGCGCAGCCCGAGCGCGGCCGGCAGCCGGCGGGCAAGCCGGTGCTGTTCACGCTGGAGGCGGGCCATGCCAGCGAGGCGCTGCGCGCCATGCTGAGGGAGCGGGGGCTGCCCTATACCAACACCACGGGCGAGGCGGTGGATGTGTGGTCCGCCTGGCGCCGGCGCGGCCTGACCGTGCTGCCCCGGGAAGCCGCGCGGCCTGCGGACCTGCCCCCGCCCGCGCAGGCGCCCGGCGCCGGGGAATACGACGAGCAGCGCAGCAAGGCGCTGTTCTCCCGCTACGGCATCCCCGTCAACGCGGGCGAGGTGGCTGCCGACGCCGACGAGGCGGTCGCGATCGCCGATCGCCTGGGGTATCCGGTGGTCATGAAGATCGTCTCGCCCGATATCGTCCACAAGACCGAGGCGCAGGCCGTGGCGGTCAACGTGGCCGACGCCGGCGCCGTGCGCGCGGCCTTCGCCGGCATCCGCGGCAACGCCCTGAAGGCGGTGCCCGGCGCCCGGATACAGGGCGTGGCGGTGCAGGCCATGATCCGCGGCGAGCTGGAGCTCATCGTCGGCGCGCGCCGCGACGCGCAGTACGGGCCCATCGTCGTGTTCGGGGCGGGCGGCATCCTGGTGGAGATCCTGGGCGCGATGGCGATCGCCCGCGCGCCGGTGCATCCGGACCATATCCGCAACCTCCTCGCAACGCTGCCGATCTGGCCTGTGCTGAAGGGCTACCGGGGACGCGCCCTGGCCCTGGACGCCGTCGTCGACGCCATCCACCGCGTGAGCTGGCTGGCTTGCGACCTGGGCGACAGGGATTTCGAGCTCGACATCAACCCGCTGATCGTCGGCCGCGAGGCGTGCCGGGCGGTGGACGGCAGACTGCGCATCGCTTGATTTTCCCGCGCATCCAACGGCGCGGTAAGCCGTACCGCATCCAGGCATCCAAGGAGACAGTATGCCAACGATCTCGATAGAGAACCGGCCCGACGGCGTGACCGTCATCGTCATGGACCGGCCGGAGAAACGCAACGCCATCAGCAGCGGCATGGCCGTCGAGCTGCAACAGGCGTTCGCGGATTTCGAACAGGGCGGCCAGAAGGTGGCGGTGCTGACCGGCAGGGGCAACGAGGCTTTCACGGGAGGCGCGGACGTCCGCGACCTGCCCGAGTTCTGGCGCGTGGTGGAGGGGGTCGGCATCCACACCACCAAGCCCGTCATCGCGGCGATGGCGGGCTGGTGCGTGGGCGGCGGCATGGTGATGGCCATGATGGCGGACCTGGCGGTCGCCGCCGAGAACACCCGCTTTTCCTACCCCGAGGCCAGGCTGGGCTTCACCGGCGGGATGATCGCGGGCCTGGCGGCGCGCATTCCCCACAAGGTGGCGATGGAGGTCATGCTGCTGGGCAGGACGCTGGACGCGCGGCGCGCCTACGAGGTCGGCATGGTCAACGAGGTGGTGCCGGTGGGCAGGCAGGTGGAGCGCGCCATCGAACTGGCGGCCGAGCTCGCCGAGTCCGCGCCGCTGGTGCTGGCCTCGCTCAAGCAGTATGTCAACGGCGGCGTGCTGCCCGCTTCGCCCGCCGAACGGATGATGCGCACCACGCTCATGGTGCGCAAGGTGGAGGACAGCGCCGACAAGGCCGAAGGCCTGAACGCGTTCCTGGAAAAGAGAAAGCCGAGATACACCGGCAGATAAAGAGCGTCTTGCAGCAGCGCCAACAACACTTAGGAGAGAGACGATGACAGTCCTGAAATCCCTGGCGGCAGCGTGCGGCATTCTGGCGGCCGCGGTGGCCGCGCCCGCGACGGCCGCGTCCGGCGACTATCCCAACCAACCCATCCGGCTGATCGTGCCGTTCTCGCCGGGCGGCGCCTCCGACAACCTGGCGCGCGGCCTGGCCGCGGAAATGGGCAAGCGGCTGAACCAGACCGTGCTGGTCGAGAACAAGCCGGGGGCGGGCACCGCCATCGGCTCGCAGTTGGTGGCCCGAAGCGCGCCGGACGGCTATACGCTGCTGTGGATCACGCCGCCCTTCGCCATCAACGCCACCCTGATGAAGAACACGCTGGCTTACGACACGGAAAAGGATTTCACCGCCGTGGCTGACGTGGGAGCCACGCCGTTGATCCTGACGGTGAACCCGGCCAGCAAGATCACCACCTTCGAGGCGCTGGTCGACCATGCCAAGCAGTCCGCCGACAAGCCGCTGACTTACGGCACGTCCGGCATGGGCGGGTCGCCCCACCTCGCCACCGTGATGTTCGCCAAGGCGGCAGGCATCAACCTCACGCACGTGCCCTACCAGGGCTCGGCCCCCGCGGTGACGGCGCTGCTGGCCAACCAGGTGGACCTGGTCATCGACACCCCGCTGGTGGTCCTGCCGCACGTACAGGCCGGCAAGCTGATCGCGCTGGCGCAGACCGGCGCCGAGCGCTCGCCGCAGTTTCCCGACACGCCCACCATGCAGGAGCGCGGCCTGAAGGGCTACGAGGCCGGCTCATGGTTCACGGTGCTGGCGCCCGTGGGCACGCCCAAGCCCATCGTCGACAAGCTGAACCAGGTCATCCGCGACGTCCAGGCCGATGCGCAGTTCCAGGAGACCTTCCGCCGGCAAGGCATCGTCATGACCCCGCACACGCCCGAGGAAACGCAGCAGCGGGTCATGAACGAGATCCAGCGCTGGGGGCAGGCGGTACGAGACTCGGGCGCCACGGTCAACTGACGGCGGTGCCGGCGGGTACCGGCCGGCGCGCGCATGGGCGGCAGGCGCTGCCCCTTCCTGTTGTCCATCGCGACATCCTCCGCAGGCGCCGCCTTGCCGCAGCGCCCGCCAGGGCCGGTTCCCGGCCTATAGTGTGGGCCAGACCGACCGCAAGCGGTGCGCCCAGGAGAGTCACGCCGATGGCACTATCGATTCGACAGCTGCAGGTCTTCGTTACGGTTGCCCGCCTGGGCAGCTTCGCCGAGGCTGCCCAGGTCCACAACCTTAGCGGCCCTGCGCTCAGCCTCATCGTCAAGGGGCTGGAAGAGGAAACGGGTTTTCGCGTGTTCGACCGGACGACGCGTTCGGTGCGGCTGACCCAGGCGGGCCAGATGCTGCTGGAGCAAAGCGAACGGCTGCTGTCCGAGCACCAGAGCCTCCAGCGCTCCCTGGCCAGCATCCGCCAGCGCAAGTCGGGCATCGTCCGCATCGCAGCCTCACAGCTGCTCAGCGGGACCATCCTGCCGCCCGCCTGCACCCGCTTCCGCGAGCGCTGGCCGGAAATAGAAGTGGTGCAGGTGGATTCGCAGTTCGACCGCCTGCAGGAACTGCTGCTGCGCGGCGATGCCGATCTGGGCGTGGGTCCGGAACGCAACTGCGACCCGGGCATTGCCGCCGTGGCCTTGTTCTCGTCGCCGCTGAACGTGGCCTGCTCCATACGGCACCCGTTCGCCGGCCGCAGCAGCGTGCGGTGGCGCGAGCTCAAAGGCGAGCAATTCATATTGCTCGCCAACGGCGCGGCTCCGCAAATGGCGCGCGACTCGGACTACCAGGTCACTTTCGAGCACCGCATGGAGGTGGGGAACATCACCACCGCGCTCGCGCTGGCCAACGAGAACCTGGGCATCGTCATCTGCTCCGACTACACCGCGCGCCTGTTGAAGCCCTATGACCTGGTGCTGGTGCCGCTTCGGGAACCCGCCACGCTGCGCAAGATCATGCTCTACCGCAGCAGGCGGTTCAGCCTGTCTCCGGCGGCGGAGCGCTTCGCGGAAGACCTGGGACCGCTGATGGCGCCGCTGGCGCGCCGTGCCGATGCCCGGTAGAGGCTGCGCCGGCGTTTCCGCTGTCCAGTAGCTTGTTGCGTCGGCCTTGTCTGGCCGGGGCTGCCCATTCCGGCAATCGCCTGCGTGCGGCGTCCTGCAGCAATTGGCTGGCCGGGCGCAGACGGGGCGCGGCGGTGCGAACCGCGCTGCCCGTCACCACCTGCCGCCGGCACCGCCCCCGCCGCTGGACCCTCCGCCGAAGCTGCTTCCCGAACTGCCGCCGCTGCTGCCCCCGCCGCCGGATCCGCCGGAGCTCGAGCTGCCGCTTTGCAGCTTGGCCAGCGTTACCAGTCCCAGCGATACCTTATAGTCGCAGAATGCGCACGTCCGGATGCGTTCCCCCGTTCCGGTTTCGGAGTAGGTGGCGCGCTTGCGCACCTTGATCTCCGGCTGCTTCAGGGTCTGGCCGTGGCATTTCGGGCAGAGGTCGTAGCGCGAGGCGCTCTCGCCGGGGAAGTCGGCGATCTCGGTCTTTCCGGTGTCCGGGTCGAGCCAGATTTCGTAGGCTCTGGCACCCAGTTTTTCTTCCTGCAGTTGCAGCTTGCTCAGGTACTTTTTCAGATCCGCGGGCTTGAGCGTGTCGCGGTTCACGCGCGCCCATTTGCCGGGCGTGGCGGGCGGGGTTTCCCGCAGGCGGGCATTGCGGCCTTGCCGGCCGAGGTCGTAATAGGCTTTGTAGGCGAAGGGCGCCAGCAGCAGCGGCACCAGGCTCAGGCGGGTGAACGACGCCTGCATGTCCAGGCGGGTTTTCTGGTCCCGGGTGCTTTTCTTGAGAAATTCCCGGCAGCCGTAGTAGTGGAAGAGCAGCACGTAGCTGCCAAAGGCGGCGGCGAAGCAGGGCAGGTTCCGGAGCCGGTAGACGCGGGGCAGCATGTCCAGGAAGGCGAACGGGAACAGGGTGAGGAACAGGCTGACCACGGAGGCAAACACCGCGAACCAGAAGGCGGTCCCCTTGTACGGCTTGCCCCTGATGGCGTGCGCCTTCGCCACCCTTCGGCGCGCCAGGCTCATCCAGGCGTAGCCGGCGGCGAACAGCGCCAGCACGTACAGGGTCTGTTCCAGCGCGGCGGCGTTCCGGTTCCAGAAGGTGGGCCGGTAGGCTTCCAGGCCCGCCAGCTCCAGCCGATGCTCGGGCGACAGGAACACGCTTTCGACCGCCTTGGCGGCGGCCAGTACCGCCATGTCGGTGTTGCCGGCCTTCAGGTAGGGAACCAGGTAGATCTCGCCGATGCGCTTGAGCAGCGCGTCGGGAAAAATGCCTTCCAGGCCGTAGCCGGTGGTGAAGCGGTACTCGCGCCGGTCCATGGCCAGGAACAGCAGCAGGCCGTTATTGCTGCCCTGCTTGCCTATGCCCCAGTGCGTGAAGAGGTCCAGGGCGAAGCGGAAGTCGCTGCCGCCCTGGTAATCGTTGACCACGACGATGGCGAATTCGCTGCCGTTGGCCTGTTCGATGCCCGTGCTGATGGCGTCGAGCTCGGCGACGGTAGCCGCGCCCAGGTTGCCGTCCGGATCACTGACGTAGTGGCCGCTGCCCCGGCTTTTCGGGTTCGGGACGGACTCGACGGAATACTGCGCCTGCGCAGGCAGGCACCAGCACAGGCTGGCCAGGGTGGCGACGAGCAGGAGCAGTTTCTTGGGCATCGGCTGTGGTGCGGCGGGAAGACGATGGACCGCCAGGGGGGCGGGCGTGCCCCGCGGCGGGCGCCGGGCAGGCGTCATTCTATGAGCGTATGCGGAAGGGCCGGGGTGCGTACGGGCCGTTGTTTTCGAGTGATTCAAAATCAAATAACCTGTAATGGAATCGCTTGCTCCGGGGCCTATCGGCGAGGTGCTTGACGCAAGTCAAGAATCCGCGCTTTCGGCGCGCCGGCGGCGGGGCCCGGCTGCTAGCCTTGGTGCGTCGATCTGCCGAAAAGGAGCTGAGCAATGCAATCCAATGTCGGAAGCGTGGACCGGACCTTGCGTATCGTGGCCGGCGTGATCCTGATCGGCCTGGCCGCCACGGGCACCGTGGGGTGGTGGGGCTGGCTGGGCGTGATACCGTTGCTGACCGGGCTGGCGGGCTATTGCCCGCTGTACCGGTTGCTGGGCTTCGATACCTGCCCGCTGAAAACCCGGCGGTCCTGACGCCGCCATTCCCGAGAGGACCCGACGCATGTATATCGCCATGAATCGCTTCAAGGTGGCGCCCGGAGCGGAAGAGGAATTCGAACGGCTCTGGACCCGCCGCGATACCCACCTCAAGGACGTGCCGGGCTTCGTCGAGTTCCATCTGCTCAGGGGGCCGCGCCGGGACGACCACATGCTGTACGCGAGCCATACCGTCTGGGCCGACCAGGCCGCGTTCGAGGCCTGGACGCGGTCCGAGGCGTTCCGGGCCGCGCACCGCAATGCGGGCGGCGGCACGCGCTCGCTGTACCTGGGACACCCGGAATTCGAGGGCTTCGAGGTCATCCAGACGGTGAAGTAGCCGTTGCGGGGGGCGCCCGTGCCGCGCGCGTATCGGGCGCCGGCGGGGCGCGCCATGCGAACGTATCGCCGGGACGACCCCTATCCCAGCAGGGCGGCCGCTTCCAGTTCCGATTTCAGGCCGCTCAGGAAATACCGCTTGAGCAGCGCGCGCGGCATGGCTCGCATGGCGGCGTTGCGCAGTGCGAAGCTCCAGGCGGTGCCCGGGACGTAGACCGGGGCCAGCTTGCGGCTGCGCCGCTGCAGCCGCAAGATGATGGGGCGCAGCCGGGCCTCGTGGGCCGCCAGGGCCCGGTCGACGGGGCCCCGGCCCAGTTCCTGGGCCAGCACCGCGGCCGACGCCATCGCCATGCCCGCGCCCTGGCCGGAGATGAGCGACAGGCTGTGGGCCGCGTCGCCGGCCAGCAAGATGCGCCCGCGGCGCCAGGTCGGCAGCACGGCCATGGCGAGATCGTCCAGGGCGATGGGCGCGCCGCCGGGCAGGCCGTCCAGGATGCGCGCCGCGTCCGGGTGGGTGCGCGCGGCGATCTTGGCCACCAGCGCGCGGCGCGCGCCGGCCGGTACGGGGCCGTGCGCGGCGCTGCGCCAGACGTGCAGGACGGCCAGGCGGCCTTCGCCCAGGCCGTGGTATTCCACCTGCTGGCCGACGGCCGCATACGAAACGAAGTCGCGCCCCAGGCCGAGCGGGTCTGCCACGTCGTAGGCGGCGTAGCGGTAGCCTAGAGGCTCCAGGCGGGCGTCCGGGCCGAAGAGGCGTTCGCGCAGCGCCGAATGCGCGCCGTCGGCGCCTACCAGCAGGTGGGCGCGCAGGGCCTGCCCGTCCGACAGGGCGACGTCCACGCCGTGCGCATCGGCCCGACAGGTTTCCACGGTGGTGCCCAGGCGCAGGTCGCAGCGGCCGGCCACGGCCTCGTGCAGCACCCTGACCAGGTCGGTGCGCCGCAAGGTGATCCATTCGATTTCGCGCAGCAGTTCGCGGTAGCGGATGCGCATCAGCTCGCGGCCATGCCGGTCGCGGTAGACGTTTTCCCCGATTTCGCGCTCCACGGCGCGCAGCGCCGGGACCAGGCCCATGCGCCGGGCGGCGTACAGGCCCGGGCCCGACAGGCCCAGCATATAGCCGCCGTCGCGCAGGTGCGCCGCGCGCTCGGCCACCACGACGCGCCAGCCGGCCTGCGCCAGCCACCATGCGCAGGACAGGCCGGCCACGCCGGCGCCGGCGATGACCGCCAGGGGAGGGGATGTCGTCATTGCGGATCTCTTGCTGAATCGGGATGGCCCGCTGGCGCGCCGGAAGCGGGCAGGCTCCGGGCGATTGCGGGGACGAGGAAACAGGCGGCCAGCGCCAGCCCGCCGGCCAGCCCGAAGGAGGCGCCGTAGCCGTAGCGGGCGGCCAGCAGGCCGGCCGCCAGCCCGCCCGCGGCGGCGGTGGCGGCGTCGGCGCACTGGAACAGCGTGAAATCGACGCCCGACTGCAGGGGCGAGGCCAGGCCCATGAGCCAGGCATAGAGTGCGACGAAGCCGGCGGCGGCAATGCCGTTGCGCAGCAGCGTGCAGGCCGCCAGCCATGCCGGCGGCGCGTCGGCGGCGACGGCCAGGCCGAAGCCGAGCAGCGCGGCGGCCTGCAGCGCCGCCGCCAGCCGCAGGGCGCGCCGCGTGCCGCTTCGCTGGACCAGCCATGCTCCCAGCGCGGTGCCGGCCAGGCCGGCGGACACGCCGCCCGCGCCGTTGAGCCAGCCGAGGGCCGACAGCTCCAGGCCGCGGTCGATCAGCAAGGGGCCGGTCATGCCGTAGGCCAGCCGCGAGCCCAGCTGGAAGACGACGGTGGCCGCGATACCGCGCCGTACGGCGGCGCGGCGCCAGGCAGCGGCCAGAGACGGCCGGTGGCCGCCGGGGCTGGGCCGCGGCGCTTCGCGGCGCAGGGCGAAGGGCAGGGCGCACAGCGCTGTCAGCGCCGCCATGGCCGCGGCTGCGGCATTCCAACCGCGCGCATCGAGCAGCAGCACGAACAGGCCCGCGCCGGCGAACATGCCCAGGTAGCTGCCGCCCACCTGCATCGCGTTGCCCCAGCCGCGCCGGGCCGGCGGCAACTGATCGACGGCATAGCCGTCGCAGGCCACGTCGACGCTGGCGGCCGCCAGGGCCAGCAGGGTGAGCAGGCAAAGCATCCACGGCAAGGGCAGGCCGGCAGCCGGGCCGATGGCCAGCAGCAGCGCGGCCATGAGCAGTTGCCCCGGCACGACGATGCGCCGGCTGCGGCGAACGGCCGACCCGGCCGGCAGCCGCAGCCGTTCCAGCGCCGGCGCCCACAGGAATTTCAGCGCCCAGGGCAGGATGGCCAGCGACATCAGGCCGATGTCTTCGAGCGCGCGGCCCTCCGCACGCAGCGCCGACGGTATGGCCTGCAGGGTCACGCCGCCCGCGATGCCCTGCGCGGCATAGACGCCGGCCAGGGCCAGCATTGTGAAGCCGGCGGCCCCGCGCGCCGTTTCAGTATTCATAGGCGACGCGAACGCCGACGATGCGCCCGGGGTCCGCTTGCGCGTAGTCGCCCAGCGTGCCGCCGGCGAAGGCGTAGGTGCGGTAGCGGCGGTCGGTCAGGTTCTCGACGTAGGCGGTGATTTCCACTTCGGAGCGGGGCCGCCAGGCCAGCGCGGCGTCCACCAGGGTATATGCGCCCTGGCGCAGGTGGTTGGCGACGTCGAAGTACTGGGCGCCGATGCGGCGCACCGCGAGCACGGGGCGCAGCGTGCCCGCGGCGGTGCCGAAGCTGCCCTGAACGCGGGCCGTGAGCTGGTAGGCGGGGGAGAATGGCACGCGATTGCCGCCGCAACCGGCGCAGGCGCCCGGGTCCAGGCTGCGGAAGGTGGCGCGCGAATAGGCGCCTTCGAGACCCAGCTTCCATTGCGGGCTCACGTCCCAGGACGCGTCGAATTCGATGCCGGTCGAGCGGGTCTTGCCCACGTTCTGCAGGTGCTGGTAGCCGATCTGGTCGCTGACGTAGAGTTGCGCGTCGCGGGTGTCAATCCGATACAGCGCGGCGCCCAGCCGCAAGGCCTCGCCGGCGTAGCGCATGCCGAGCTCGTAGCTGGTGGACCGTTCCCTGCCGAAGGGTTCGGCGTCGGCCGCGCTGGAAGGCGCGAGATTGAAGCCGCCGGGCTTGTAGCCTTGCGAGGCGTTGGCATAAACCCGCCACGCCTCGGTCAGCCGGTAGCCCGCGGAAAGTCGGCCCAGCACCGTGCTGCCGCGGGTGCCGGCGCTGCCGCCGAACGTGTCGTAGCCGAAGGTGCCGAAGTTCAGGGTGCTGCCTTCGTAGCGCGTGTCGGCCTTGTCCCGGGAATAGCGCAGGCCGGCCGACAGATCCAGGGCGTCGGTCGCGTGCCAGGTCAGGTCGGCGAATGCCGCGAGCGATTCGGACGTGTTGCGCGAGCGGGTCGACAGGGCGTTGGCCGCGATCGGCACATAGAGATCGTTGATGTAGTCGCGCGATTGCACGACCCGCTGGCGGTACAGGCCCAGCGTGGCGTCCACCGCGCGCGCGCCCGTGGTCGAGAGACGCAGTTCCTGTACCTGCTGGCGCCAGCGCTCGGGTTGCTGGGTGTAGTACGGGCCGATGGGGTATTCGCGATCGACATGCAGGCGCTGCCAGGCCGCCATGGCCGACAGGCGCCAGCCGCCGAAATCGTAGCGGCCGGACAGCGACTGGCTGGTGCCGCAGCGGCGCTGCCGGAAGTCGCTGCGGTCGGCGGGCATGCCGGGCATGACGACGGCCTGCCGGCTGTCGATGTCGTCGAACGGCACGTAGGCGTCCTGGCTGGCGCGCGTGCATTCGCCGGAGACCGCCAGGTCCAGTTCCCACGGCCGGCCGGCGGGGGCCAGGCGCAGCCGCGCCGCGCCTGCATGGCTGCGGCTGCCGCCCACGCCGTCCGCGCCGGTGGCGGCGTTTTCCAGGCGTCCCGGCGCGTCGTTCGCGACGGCGGAGAGCGAACCGTAGAGCAGGCCCCGCACCAGCGGCCCGCTGGCACCCGCCCGGAACCGGTAGCCGTCGCGGCTGGACACGCCCGCCTCGCCGTGCAGGCGTACCGTGTCGTCCGGCCGGCGCGAAACGATGTTGAGCACGCCGCCTTGCGCACTCCTGCCGTACAGCGTGCCCTGCGGGCCCTTGAGCAGTTCCACGCGCTCGGCGTCGACCAGCTGCTGCGCGGCGAAGGTGGGCAGCTGCGGCACGCCGTCCACATATACGGTCAGCGCGGGGTTGTAGAAATCCTGCGCGGAGGTCACGCCGCGCACCGACGCGACGGGAAACAGGAACGAGCCGCTTTGCGCGAACTGCACGCCCGGCAGCACGCGGCCCAGCTGCATGGTGTCGTCGACCCGGTTTTCGCGCAGTTCGCGGGCGGACACCACGTGAACCGCCCCGTTGACGCTGTCCAGGGCCTGGTCGCGCTTGGAAGCGGTGACCACGATGGGGTCCAGTTCCGCGGGCCGGACTTCCGCCGCCGGCTGGGCGGCAGGGGTGCCGGCGCGCGTCGACAGCAGGATCAGGGCGGCCAGGCGGGTCGTGCGGGCGGAGGGCAGGCGCATATGGACGGACGAGCAGGGGCTCGTCTAGAATGGTTAATGAGAATTATTCATATTTAAGTCCATGTCCGCCTGGCCCGCTAACGGTTTCGGGGCGGCTCTGACGTTTTCGGGGTCGAATTTGTGCGCTGCCGTTTCCGGACCGGCTGACGGTGCCCGCCTGCAGGGACATCATCTCCTGCCCGATGTGGTGCTGCCCGGCAGCTGGGCCAGGCTGGCGCAGTTCGAGGACTGCGACAAGGACATCACGCTGACCGCCTGGCGGGGTACGTCCGTCGCGCCCCTGGACGTGCAGGCCGAAGGGCCGCCCATGCTCTGCATTGCCGTGTTCCTGGCGGGCCGGGCCAGCATGGCGATAGACGGCGGCCCGCCACTGGAGGCCGGGCCCGGCATGGCGGTGATCCAGACCGGCGAGCGCCCGGTACGGGGACGCTTCTGCATGGCCGGCGGGCAAGCCGTGCAACTGGTGGACATCCGCTATACCCTGGCCGGCCTGCGGCGGGCCGGAGGCCTGCCGCTGGTGGCGCTGCAGGGCGATTTCCTGCAGGACCGCAGCGTGCCGGCGGCCGGCTCGCTGCTGGCGGGCTTCCCGGCCCCCGCGCCGCTGCTGCGCACGGCGCGGGACATTCTCGCCTGCCCCTATGGGAATCCGGCGGTGCGCCGGCTGTATCTGCGCGCCAAGGCGCTGGAGGCCCTGGCGGTGGTGCTGCAGGCGGTGCAGCGGGCCGGCGACGCGCCGGCGGGCGCGCGCGAACGGCGCCAGCTGGCGTTGGCGCGCCGGCTGATCGACGAGCGCTACGAAGAAAACTGGACGGTGGAGCGCCTGGCCCGCACCGTGGGCCTGAGCGAAAAAAAGCTCAAGGCGGGTTTCCGGGCGCTGGCTGGCCACACTGTTCACGCTTATCTGCGCGAGGTGCGGCTCGCGGCGGCGGCATCCATGCTGGACGAGGGCCGCAGCGTGACCGAGGCCGCCATGGCCGTGGGCTATACCAACCTCAGCCACTTCAGCAAGAGCTTTCGCGCGGCGCACCAGATGCTGCCGCGGGAATGGGCGGGGCGCGCCGTCGGGGGCTGAACGCCGGGCGTCGAGCGTGGCGTTCGGCGCGTCCTGTCAGACATAAAGGGTGCGGCGTTCGCAAGGGATTCGATGACTGCCGTCCGGCGATGCGCCAGCGTGGAAGGCGGGGTGGCGGCATGATGGCGGGGCATGCCGAGGGTGGCCGAACGGTTTGATAGAAAGGTCCGTTCGGCCGGCAATCAAAGTCTATTGTTGACAAAGAGCAGTAGACAAAAGAGAATGCCCCCATCCACCGACGCGGCGCCCGGTTGCCGGCGCGCCGTTCGCGGCGGCAGCGGAACCCGGCACACCCGGCCACCGGCGCAAAGAATGCCGGGGCCCGCCGGACACGGAGGAGGTGATGGCATGTTGATCGTCTCGCTGATGCTCAACGGGATCGTGCTGGGCTCGATCCTGTTGCTCTCCAGCCTGGGCCTGACGCTGATCTACGGCGTGGGGCGGATCGTGAACTTCGCGCACGGCGCGCTGTTCAGCGTGGGCGCCATGATGGCCGTCTGGCTCGCGGGCGCGGGGCTGGGCTTCGGCTGGGCGCTGGCGCTGACGCTGGTGCTCGCCGCCGCGCTGGGGGTGGCGCTGGACTGGGCCACGCTGTCGCGCATCCGCGACCGGCCCATGGTGGACAGCCTGCTGCTCACCTTCGGCATCGCCATGCTGACCACGGGCATCCTGTACGAGGCCGGCGGGCGCAATCTCCAGGTGCTGGTCCCGCCGCCGTCGCTCGCTGGCGCCGTGACGGTGCTGGGCGCGACGCTGCCGGCCTACCGCGTCTTCGTCTCCGTGCTGGCCATCGTGCTGGCCGCCGCGCTGCTGGTGTTCCTGAAGCGCTCGCGCTGGGGCTTGCGGGTGCGGGCGGCCAACGACGACGGCGAAATGGCGGCCTGCCTGGGCATCAACCGCAATACGCTGATGCACTCGGTGGTGGGTGTGAGCACGGCGCTGGTGGCGCTGTCGGGCGCCGCGGCTGCGCCCATCTTCAACGCCTACGCGACCGTGGGCGACAAGATCCTCATCCTTGCGTTCATGACGGTGATCCTGGGCGGGCTGGGCAGCCTGCGCGGGGCGGTGGTGGCCGCCTACGTCGTGGGCATGATCATCGTCTTCGGCGAGGCCTACACCGGCGGGCAGGCGGCTCTGCTCATGCTGTTCGTCCTGGTGATGCTCATGCTGGTGTACTGGCCGCGGGGGTTCTTCGGAGAGGGGCGCACGGAATGAAAGGCAGGACGATATCGCATGCGCCGGCCGGGCCGGCGCCGGGCGCGGGGCGGGTGACGCCGCTGGGCGTGCTGGCCGTGGCGGCGGCGCTGGCCGGCGCGCTGGTGCCGGTCTGGACGCAGGACGCGCCCTTCGTGCTGGTGATGGCCTCGCACGCGGCGGTGGCGGCGCTGCTGGCCGTCAGCCTGGATCTGCTGACGGGCAATACGGGGCTGCTTTCCTTCGGCCATGCGGGCTGGTTCGGCCTGGGAGCCTATGCCTGCGGGCTGGCCGCCAAGGGCTGGAGCGCGGAACTGCTGCTCGCGGTGCCGGTGGCGCTGGTGGCCGCCCTGCTGCTGTCGGCGGCGGTGGGCGCAATACTGGTGCGGCAGGTGGGCAAGGCCTTCGCGATCCTGACGCTGGCCTTCAGCCAGGTGCTGTACGCGCTGGTGTTCCTGTTCTCGGACGTAACGGGCGGGGAAGACGGGCTGCAGGGCATTCCGGTGCCTACCTTCTTCGGCCGGGAGATCGCCTCGCAGGAAGCCTGGTACTGGCTGCTCTACGGCACGCTGGTCGCGGTGCTGGCGGCCGCCTTCGCGCTGCGGCGCTCGCCCCTGGGCTGCGCCTGGCTGGGCATCCGCGAAAACGCCGAGCGCGCCCATTTCGTGGGCATGCACGTGGGGCGCCTGAAGCTGTACGCCTACATGGCGTCCGCGGCCCTGGCCGCGCTGGCCGGCGCGCTGCACGTGCTCTTCAACGGCGCCACCTCGCCCGAGACCCTGCACTGGTTCGAGTCGGGCAAGGTGCTGATGTACATGGTGCTGGGCGGGGTGGGCACCATCGTGGGCCCGGCCGTGGGGGCGGTGGTCTTCACCCTGGCCGAGGAAACCCTCAGCAGTGTGACCGATGCCTGGCTGATCTATTTCGGGGCGCTGTTCGTCTTCATCGTGATCGTCGCGCCGGGCGGGCTGTTCGGCCTGGCGAAGCCGGCATGGCGGCGGCTGGCCCGCCGCCGGGGAGAACCGCAATGATGCTGCAAGTGGAAGATCTCCGCATCAGCTTCGGCGGCCTGAAGGCGGTGGACGGCGTGTCGTTCTCCGTGCGCCAGGGCAGCATCCATTCGCTGCTGGGGCCGAACGGGGCCGGCAAGACGACGCTGTTCAACCTGGTGACCGGCGCGCTGCGGCCTATGTCGGGAACCGTGCGCTTCGGGTCGCGCGACGTGACGGGCTGGAGCGCGGACCGGCTGGTGCAGGCCGGCGTGGTGCGCACCTTCCAGCGCACCAGCATCTTCAAGAAACTGTCGGCGCTGGAAAACGTGTCGCTGGCCGTGCGGGCGCGCCTCGGCCTGGCGGCCCGGCTGCGGATCCCGGCGCCGCTGCGCGCCGAGGTGCGCGACGAGGCCATGCAGTGCCTGGCCGACGTCGGCCTGGCCCGGCACGCCGAGGCCGAGGCGCAGCACCTGGCGCACGGCAGCCAGCGGGCGCTGGACGTGGCCATCGGCCTGGCGCTCAAGCCCACGCTGATCATGATGGACGAGCCGCTGGCCGGAATGTCCCAGGGCGACCGGCAGGGCATCGCCGACCTGGTGTTGCGGCTGCGGGAAGAAAAGGGGCTGACGCTGGTGATCGTGGAGCACGACGTCGGCATGGTCATGCGGCTGTCGGACCGCATCACGGTCATGCAGTACGGCAAGGTGATCGCCGACGGCGAGCCTGCGGAAATCCGCGACAACGAGGCGGTCTGCAACGCTTACCTGAAAGGGAGTTTCGCCCAATGAGCGCGGTCCTGGAACTTCGCGGCGTGAACGCCTTCTACGGGACGAGCCAGATCCTGCACGGCATGGACCTGCGGGTGGAGCAGGGCCGGGTGGCCTGCCTGCTGGGCCTGAACGGCATGGGCAAGACGACCACGCTGCGTGCCATCATGGGGCTGGTCGACCGTATCGAAGGCAGCATCGTGCTCAACGGCGCTGCGCTCGCGGGCCGGACGCACCGCCGCGCCCGCATGGGGGTCACGCTGGTGCCGGAAGACCGCAAGGTCTTCCCCAGCCTCACCGTCCAGGAAAACATGGCGGTGGCCGAGCAGCGCAGCGGCCGGCCGGACGACTTCACGCCCGCCGACGCGATGCGCCTGTTCCCCCGCCTGCAGGAGCGCCTGGCGCAGAAGGCCGGCACGCTCAGCGGCGGCGAGCAGCAGATGCTGGTGGTCGCGCGCGCGATGCTGGCCAACCCCAAATACATCCTGCTCGACGAGCCCACCGAGGGGCTGGCCCCCGGCTATGTCGAGGCGATACGGCTGGCCATCGAGGCCGCCCGCGAGCGCGGGATCGGCATCGTGCTGGTCGAGCAGAGCCTGCCGCTGGCGATGGCGGTGGGCGACGCGTTCCACGTGGTCGAGAACGGCCGCGTGGTGTTCGAACAGACGCGCGAGCAGGCGCTCGCCGAGCCGTCGGCGTTGCGCGACGCGCTGGCGCTGCACTAGCGCGGCGAGGCCGGGAGTCGCCATGGCATGCATACGGCAGGAAGTCCGCGACGGCATCGCGGTGGTCACGATAGACAACCCCGCGCGGCGCAACGCCTTCACGGCCGCCATGACGCGCGCGCTGGGACAGGCGCTGGAGGCGGCCGAGGCCGACGACGCGGTCCGCTGCGTGGTGCTGACCGGCGAGGGCGACGCCGCTTTTTCCAGCGGGCACGACATCGCCGAAATGCTGGAGGACCGCGAGGGCGCGTCGGACCCGGCGCTCAACGCGCCCTTCGTGCGGCCGGAATCCATGCTCACCCCGGTCATCGCGGCGGTCAACGGCCCGGCCCTGGGAGCGGGATTCATACTGGCCCTGGCCTGCGACCTGCGCGTGTGCGCCGAGAACGCGAGCTTCACCGCGCCGGGCGCGCGCATCGGCCTGCTGCCGGTGGGCGGGCAGATCAGCCGCCTGCCCGGCCTGGTGCCGCCGGCGGTGGCCTACGACATGATGGCCAGCTGCCGCGCGCTGGGCGCCGAGGAGGCCCACCGCTACGGTTTCGCCGGCCGCCTGGCGCCGCGCGGCGGCGCGCTGGCCGAGGCGCTGCGCTGGGCCGGCCAGATCGCGGCCAATTCGCCTAGCGTGGTGCGCGCCGTCAAGGCCGGGTTGCGGGTCGGGCGGACCGGGGGCCATGCGGCGGCCGACGCCTACGAATGGAGGGTGGCGCGCGAGCTGCAGGACGGCCCGGACGCCCGCGAGGGGCTGGAGGCATTCCTGGAGAAGCGCCCGGCCCGGTTTTCCTAGGGCATGCCCCGAGGTCCGTCGACGCGAGAAGGAGCCCGCGCATGATCCCCAGTACGCGCGCCCGGCAGGGCGCCAGGCACGGCCGTAGCGGCCCCGCGGCGGGCAGCCGCCGCTTTTTCCGAGGAACCCCAGCAGCATGAAGAACGAGATCGCATCCAAGGCCGTGCTCGAGCAGTATGGCATCCGCACCACCCACCCGGCGCTGGTCCGGTCCGCCGCCGAGGCGGCGCGCGAGGCGGCGCGCCTGGGCGGGCCGCTGGCGGTCAAGATCGTGTCCCCGGCCATCGTGCACAAGGCGGCGGCCGGCGGCGTGCGGCTGGGCGTGGCGGCCGACGGGGCCGCCGCGGCCTTCGAGGCCGTCATGGCGGCCTGCCGGGCGGCCCATCCGGACGCGCCGATAGACGGCGTGCTGCTGGAGGAAATGGTGGCGGGCGACCACGAGGTCTTCATCGGCGCGCGGGTCGACGCCGAGTACGGCGCGGTGGTGCTGTTCGGCCTGGGCGGCGGCGACGTCGAGCGCCGCGCCGCGCCGGCGGCCGCGCTGGCGCCCATCGACCGGACCGGGGCGCAGACCCTGGTGTCTGCGGTGTTTCCGCGCGGCGCGGATGGCGGGCGCGCGATCGGCCAGGCGGCCTTCGATACGCTGGCGGATTACCTGATGGCGGTGGCCGGGCCGCAGGGCATGATCGCCCGCGGCGACGCCGACGAACTGGACATCAACCCGGTGGTGGTGGGCGCGTCCGGCTGCGTGGCGGTGGACGCCGTGGTGCACGCCGGAGGGCGCGCGCCGGGCCTGCGCGATGCCGGCCGGATCGAGCGCGCCATCGCCGGGCGTCGCGCCGGCCTGGAAGGCCTGCGGGCCCTGTTCGACCCGGAAGCGATCGCCTTCATCGGCGCGTCGACCTCGCCGGGCAAGCTGGGCTACCGCTCGATCAAGAACCTGGTGGACTACGGCTACCGGGGACGCCTCTATCCCATCCATCCCAAGGCCGCGGAGATCGCCGGCGTGCCCGCCTATCCGTCCATTCTGGACGTGCCCGGCCCGGTCGATCGCGCCTACGTGGCGGTGGGCGTGGAACAGGTGCCGGCCACGCTGGCCGATTGCGCGCGCAAGGGCGTGCGCGTGGCGCAGGTGCTGACCGCCGGCTTCACGGAGTTTTCCGGGGACGACGCGGCGCGGGGCAGGGACCTGGAGGCCAGGATGCTGGAGGCCATCGCCAGCACGTCCATGCGGGTGGTGGGGCCGAACTGCATCGGCACGTTTTCGGCCACCAGCCGCATCGCCATGGGCGCGGCGCGCTATTGTCCCGAAGGCGAGACGGGCGTGGCCTTCATTTCCCAGAGCGGCACCTTTGCCGGCGACGTGGTGCGCCGCGCGCAGGTGCAGGGCATCGCCGTGTCGCGCGTGCTGTCGTGCGGCAACTGCAGCGACCTGGACCTGGCCGACTACCTGTTGTTCTGCGAGCAGGACCCGCATACCACCCTCATCGCCTTCTATACGGAGTCCATCCGCAACGCCGGACTGTTCTTCCGCATCGCGCAGCAGGTGTCCAAGCCGGTGGTGGTTTTCAAGGGCGGCACCACCGCGCAGGGCATCCACGCCGCCAGCAGCCACACCGCCGCGCTGTCTACCGATTCGGCGCTGTGGCAGGCCGCGGTGGCGCAGGCCGGCATCCTGCAGGTGGGCAGTATCGACGACCTGATGGACGCCTTCCTGATGCACTGCGCGCACGGCCGCCTGGCAGGCAACCGGCTGGCGATCTTCGGTTCCGGAGGCGGCGTGAGCGTCACCAGCAGCGACACCGCCGCGCTGGCCGGCATGGTGGTGCCGCCGCTGGCGCCGGCCACGGCCGAGCGCCTGCGCCAGTTCGGCATGCCGGGAACCAGCGTGGCCAACCCCATCGACATCCCCGTGTGGAGCCTGTGGGAGCAGGGCCGGCCCATCCTCGGCGGCATTGTCGACCATCTCAAGCGCGACCCCGGGGTCGACGGCATCATCGTCTATATAGAAATGGGTTCCATCATGGATTTCGCCGACGACGAGGACGCCGGCCTGCGCGCCCTGGAGGCGCTGTGCGCCTCGGTGCAGGAGGCCGGCGCCGAGGGGCCGAAGGTCTCTCTCGTGCTGCGCAGCACGGGCGACGCCACGCAGGACGATTTCGTGCGGCGCCAGCGCGCGGCCCTGGTCGGGCGCGGCATTCCCGTGTTCAATTCGACTTCGCGCGCGGTTCGCGCCCATGCCGGCCTGTGGCGCCTGTCGCAGGCGTGCGGGGAGCGCGCCGCGGCCGCCGTGCCGCAATCCGCATCGGCACCCGCATAGATCGAGGACACGCATGACAGACTTTGGCGTAGAAGAAGCGCAAGACCTGCTGGCCTGCTTCCAGGAAGCGGGCGGCATTACCCGCAGCCTGCCCGAGCGCATGGCCGACAAGGTGGCCGAGGACATCATCCGGGGCGTCTACGCGCCGGGCCAGCCTTTGCTGGAAATCACGCTGGCGGAATCGTTCGACGTCAGCCGGGGGCCGGTGCGCGAGGCGCTGCGCATACTCGAGCGCGAAGGCCTGGTCACCATCCAGGCGCGGCGCGGCGCCTCGGTCAAGGTGCTCTCGCCCTGCGACGTGCGCCAGATCTTCAGCGTGCGCGCCGTGCTCTACGGGCTGGTGGCTTCGGAGATCGCCAGGCAGCCCGGGCCGGAAGTGCTGGAGGACCTGCACGCCGGGTCCCATGCCCTGGACGCGGCCCTGGAAGAGGGCGGCGCCGAGCGTTTCCTGCCGCTGCTGTACCGCCTGAGCATGTATCTGGCGAAGGCGGGGAACAACGCCTGCGCCTATTCCATCCTGTTCTCGCAGGGCCGCCAGACGCTTTCGACCACGCGCCGCGCGATGCTCAAGGACGCCAACCGCCGCACCTGGACGCGCGACTGGAAGCGGATCGTCGCCGCGATAGAGGCGCGCGATCCGGTGGCGGCGGAAAAGGCGGCGCGCACGCTGGTCGAGAACGTATACGCTGCTACGCGCGTCCTTCTTCCCCCGGAGGACGCGGCCGGAGGATCGTCCCGGCCGAACACGAAACGGTAGGCCGGCGCCCGCGGCGCCGGCCGGGAAACCGTCCGCCGCCGCGTTCCCCACCGGGCAGGAGATGTGGCCGGCACCTGCCCGAGGTAGATAGCGACGGGCCCACAGGCCCGCTAGGAGACAGCATGAGCAAGACTGGCAAGGCGCGCCTGGCGCGCACGGCGGCGGGATGTATGCTCGCCCTGGCAGCGGCGGTGCCCGCGGCGGCAAGCGCCGAGGACGTCGTCATCGGGGCCTTCGTGCCCTTGACCGGCGGGTTCGCGCCCTTGGGCGTGGACATGAGGAACGGCTACGAGCTGGCGGTCAAGGACGCGCCCACCGTCAAGGGGCAGCCGGTGCGCCTGGTGGTGGAGGATTCGCAGGCCAACCCCGCGGTGGGCCTGAAGAAGGCGCAGAAGCTGGTGCTGCAGGACAAGGCCAAGGTGCTCATAGGCGGGGCCAGCAGCGCAGTGGTGCTGGGCATCAACGCGCAGGCCGCGCGCCTGAACGTGCCCATCGTCAGCACCAATTCGCAGGCGGTGCAGACCACCGGCGACCAGTGCAGCCGCTGGCTGTTCCGCACCAACCCGAACGATGCGATGGTGGCGCGCGGCAACGCGCTCATGATGAGCAAGCGTCCGGAGCTGCTGCAGAAGAAATGGTTCGTCGTTTTCCACGACTTCGTCTGGGGCCACAGCAACAAGGCCGAGTTCGCCAGCATCCCGGGCGTGAAGATCGTGGGCGAGGCCGGGCGTCCGGTGGGCACCGCCGACTGGTCCAGCGCGATCTCGCAGATACAGGCCAGCGGCGCCGACGCCATCTACCTGGCGCTGGCCGTGGGCGACGATATGCCCGGCTTCATCCGGCAGGCGCGCAGCTTCGGCCTGACCCAGTTCATGCTGCCGCCCCTGGGCATGCCGGATTCCATGCTGCAGGCCCTGGGTGACCAGGCCACGGGCCTGGTCACGGGAGGCCTGTTCGGGTCCTGGATGACGCAGGACGCCAACCCGGCGATGAAGCGCTTCGTGGAGGACTACGCCGCGGCCTACGGCGTGGTGCCCGGCCCGCAGGCGATCCAGGCCTACGCCGGGATGCGGCTGACCCTGGCCGCGCTGGACCAGGCCGCCTCGACCTCGACCAAGGACGTGATCGCCGCGCTGGAGGCCGCCTCGGTCGACACCATCATCGGCAAGCTCGCGGTGCGCAAGGAGGACCACCAGGGCATGGTGGGCACGTACTTCGCGGAATCCAGCCGCCTCGATCCGCCCGTGCACGGCGCGAAGGTGGGTTGGAAGGTGGTGGAAACGCTGCCCTGGGACGCCGTGAAGATCGAGCTCGCGCAGACCGGCTGCAAGGGGCTCTGAGATGGCGGGCACGCCGCACGGGGGACGCGGTCCGGCCATTGCGCTGATCGCTTTCTGCCAGGTGGCGTGCATGACGCTGTGGTTTTCGGCTTCGGCCGTGGTGCCGGGGCTGCTCGCCCGCGGCCTGCTGGAACCGTCTCGCGCGGCGCTGCTCACGGCCGCGGTCCAGCTCGGCTTCGTGGCGGGCACCATGGCCAGCGCGGCGCTGGGGCTGGCCGACCGGGGCGACCCCCGCCGCCTGTTCATGGCCTGCGGGCTGTTCGGGGCGGCCGCCAACGCCGCGTTGCTGCTCTCGGGCTTCGATACGCCGGCGGCGGTGGCGCTGCGCTTTCTCACCGGCATGGCGCTGGCCGGGGTCTATCCGGTGGGCATGAAACTGGCCGCCGGCTGGGCGGGGCGCCGCATGGGGCTGATGATGGGCCTGCTGGTGGGCGCGCTCACGCTCGGCTCGGCCCTGCCGCACCTGTTCAATGCCTTCAGCAGCCTGGACAGCCGCTACGTCATACTGGGCGCCTCGGCCTGCACGCTCGCGGGCGCGATCGCCGTGCGCGCGCTGCAGTTGGGGCCGGACCACCGCCGCGCCCCGGCGTTCCGCCCCGGGCAGGCGCTGGCCGCGCTGCGCAGCCCGGCGCTGCGCTACGTGAACGGCGGTTACCTGGGCCATATGTGGGAGCTCTACGCCATGTGGGCGTGGATGGGCTCGTTCCTGGCCTGGGCCCTGCCCAAGGCCGGCGCCACGGGCTGGATGGCCAACGCCTCGCTGGTCACCTTCGCGGTGGTGGCGGCCGGGGCCGCCGGCTGTGTCGCGGCGGGGCTGCTGGCCGATCGTTACGGCCGCACGGCGGTCACCTGCGGCGCGATGGCCGCCAGCGGCCTGTGCGCGCTGGCCATCGGGCCGGCCGTCGCCGCCGGGCCCGCGGTGCTGGCCGGCGTGGCCATCGCGTGGGGCGTGTCGGTCATCGCGGATTCGGCCCAGTTTTCCGCGGCGCTGGCCGAGCTGGCCGAGGCGCCGCTGGTGGGCACGCTGCTGACCCTGCAGACCAGCCTGGGTTTCCTGCTGACCTTCTTCGCCATCCAGGCGGTGCCCATCGCCCAGCGCCTGCTGGGCTGGGAGCACGCCTTCGCCGTGCTGGCCATCGGGCCGGCGCTGGGCATACTTTCCATGTGGCGCCTGCGCGCGCTGCCCGAGGCCGCGCGCCTGGCAGGCGGGCGCCGCTGATTTTCCCCGAGGACCTCTCGCATGACCTACGAAACCCTGCTTTACGACGTGGACGACGACGGCATCGGCGTCGTCACCTTCAACCGTCCCCGCCGCGCCAACGCCATGAGCCAGGCCATGCTGCGCGAACTGGAAGCCCTGTGCGCGCAGATGGAGGCCGACGAGCGCCTGCGCTGCGTGATCGTCACCGGCGCCGGGCCGGCCTTCAGCTCCGGCTTCGACCTGAAGGACCAGGCCGACGCCATGCCCAGCGGCGTCAAGCAGTGGCAGCCGCTGCTGGAGGCCGATTTCAAGGGCATCATGTCCTTCTGGAACCTGTCGCGCCCTTCCATCGCCGCGGTCAACGGGCCGGCGCTGGCCGGCGGCTTCGAATTGATGCTGGGCTGCGACATGGCCGTGGCCGCCGAGCATGCCACCTTCGGCGAGCCCGAGCTGAAGTTCGGCGCGGGCATCGTGTCGCTGCTGCTGCCCTGGTTCGTGGGGCCCAAGATCGCGCGCGAGATCGTCTACACCGGCGAGGACGGCATCGACGCCCGGCGCGCGCTGGCCCTGGGGCTGGTCAACCATGTGGTGCCCGCGGCGGACGTCATGCCGCGCGCCCGAGCGCTGGCGCACCGCCTGGCCGCCATGGACCCCATGGTGCTCAGGCGCACCAAGCAGGCCTTCAACCGCAGCTACGAGCTGATGGGCATGCAGAACGCGCTGCGCGCCTCGCTGGACATCGACCTCATGATCGAGGGCGAAGGCTCGCCGCTCAAGCGCGAGTTCCTGCAGGTGGTGCGCGAGCAGGGCCTGGGCGCGGCGCTGGCGTGGCGCGAGGCCCGCCAGGAGCGGGCCTGAATCCGGCCCGCCGGACCGGCCTGCGCCGGACGCGCCCATGAACTCCGGCGGCACGGCCATCCTGCTGGCGCTGACGGCCGCGCGGCTGTGCGTGGCCTTCCAGTTCCAGAGCCTGTCCATGCTCGCGCCCTTGCTGCGCGAGCGCTTCGTTTTCGGCGAGGCAGGCTACGGATTGCTGCTGGGCCTGTACATGGCGCCCGGGTTGCCCATCGCCTTCGCCGGTCCCGCCATGCTGCGCCGCTTCGGCACGCTGGCGCTACTGGCGGGGGCGCTGGCCGTGATGGCGGCGGGACAGGCCTGCCTGGCAGTCGCCGCCACGCTGCCGCAGGCCGCCGCCGCGCGCGTGCTTGCCGGCCTGGGCGGCTGCGTGATGTACGTGCTGGCCATCGACGTCGCGGCGCGGTTCTGCGGCGCGGCGGGCAGCCCCGCGCGCATGGGCGTGGTGGCGGGCAGCTGGCCCATGGGCAATGCGCTCGCGCCGGTCGTGCTGGGCGCGCTGGCTGCGGCCGGATACGGGCAGGCGGCCTTGTGGCTGCCGGCGCTGGCCTGCGGCCTGGCGCTGGCGTGGCTGCTGCCGGCCGCCGCGCGGTCCGGCCTGGCCGGCGCGGGGGCGGGCGCCGGCACCGGGACCAAGGCCGAGGCCAGCGCCCGCGGGCGCTGGCGCCGCGCCGTACGGGACTGGGGCCAGGCGCTGCGCGGCAGCGCCGTGGCCGGCGCCAGCTTCGGCCTGTACAACGCCGGTTTCATCGTGTGGGTCAGCTTCACGCCGGCCATCCTGGCCGAACGCGGCTACGGCCCGGCCGAGGCCGCCCGCGTGGCCAGCCTGCCGATGTGGGTGTTCTGCCTGTCCGTCCCGCTGGGCGGCCTGCTGATGACGCGCTGGCGTCGCGGCGGGCTGGCGATGGTGCTGCTGGGCTGCGGCGGCGCGGTCCTGGGCATGTTGCTGTCGCTGCATGCCGTGCCGGCGGCGTGGTACGCGGTGGCGGGCCTGGCCGGCGGGCTGCCCACCGCGCCCATGCTGGCGCGTGCCCGGGCCGTGCACCCGGGGCTGGCCTATCCCGCGCTGTTCGCCATCTTCTTCGCCATCCTGCTCGTCCTGCCGCCGCTGGTGGGCGCGGCCATCGCCGCCACCGGCAGCGCGGCCAACGCGGTGGCGTTCTGCATCGCCCTGCAGGCGGCGGCGGTGCTGGTGTTCGCGGGGTACCGCGACCGCCCGGCCTGAGCGGCCGAGGCCAGCCGGGCCGGGCTGGCCGTCACGGCGTCATCCCCGTGGCGTGCAGCAGGACGAGCACGCCCGCGCCGCAGGCCACCAGCAGCAGCGGGTTCAGGCGCGTGCGCATCATGAGCGCCGTCGCCACCACGGCGATGGCGCGCGCCGCCCATCCGCCTTCCATGGTCATGAACAGCACGTAGACGGCGGCCAGGATCATGCCTGCCGCCACGGGCCGCAAGCCGGCTTCCAGGGCGAGCTGCCAGCGCGCGCCATGGTGGCGGCGCCACAGGTAGGCCACGCCGTAGATGAGAAAGGCGGTGGGCGCGAAGATGGCCAGCGTCCCCACCGCCGCTCCCCAGGGGCCGGCGACGTGCCAGCCGATCAGCGTGACGAGCAGCGACCCGGGCCCCGGGGCGAGCCGCGCGATCGCGAAGGTATTGAGGAATTCCTGCGCGGTCATCCAGTGCTGCACCTGCACCACCTGGCGCTGGATCTCGGCCAGGGTGGTCTGCCCGCCGCCTATCGTCACCAGCGACAGGGGCGCGAAGACGGCCCACAGTTTCCAGAGCAGCGCGCCCATGTCAGCGCTCCCGGTCCGGCAGGCGGCGGTACTCGATGCTGACGCTGGCCGCGCCCGCGCCCAGTACCACCCAGACCAGCGGCCAGTGCAGCAGCCCCACGGCGACGAAGGTGCCGCCCAGGAAGAAAAGCGGCATGGCCCGGCGCGGCACCCGGCGCGCGGCGGTAATGCCCATGCTGGCGGACAGCCCGATCGCGGCCGCCGCCGCGCCCGCCAGCGCCACGTTGGTGGCGGGATAGCGCGCCAGGGCGGAAAAGGCCACCGCCAGCACGACGATGAACACCGCCGGCGGCACGATGATCCCCAGGAAGCCGGCGGCCGCGCCGCGCGCGCCCGCCAGCCGGTAGCCGATCCAGATCGCCATGTTCTTGACGTTCACCCCCGGCAGGGCCTGGGAAAGCGACAGGCCGTTGAGGAATTCTTCTTCGCTCATCCATTTGCGGTCCTGCACGAACTCGCGGTAGAGCCAGCCGCTGAGGCCGCCGCCGAAGCTGGTCAGGCCGATGCGGGAAAAAATGAGAAACAGCAGCCAGGCCGTCGGGCGCGGCTCCGGAGGGGGTTCGTTCTGTGGCATGGGGCGGGGCGGCAGGAAAGGACAAGAGCCCGCCGGGCCGGTTCGGCGGGCGGACAGCGTTCCCATTTTATGACGCCGGTGTGACGGCGGCCGGCGGCGCAACGGCGCGTACGGAACGGGCCGGGCCGGCGGGGGCGGGCGCTGGCGGGCCGCAGCGCCTGCCGCCCGCACTGCGCCTGGCCCGCGCTGCCGCGACTTCGTGCTCCGAGCCGCCGTGCCTGGCCCGGGAGGCTACGGCGGCGTGCGCGCCTGCTGCGCCTGGCCGAGGATCCAGTCCGAGAACAGCGAGAGCTCGGGGCTGAGGCTGGCGTGCCGGGGCGACACCAGATAGTAGGCTTCCTGCCACCGCACCTTGTCCCGCAGGGGGGCCACCAGCAAGCCTTGCTGCAGCAGGTCTTCCACCAGCACGTCCACGCCCAGGGCCACGCCGTGACCGGCGAGCGCGGCGCGCAGCACGATCTCGTAGCTGTTGAAGGTGATGCGGTTCTGCACCTGGTGAGGAGAGACGCCGACGCGCGACAGCCAGGTATTCCACCCGATGCCGAAGGAGTCTTCGGTTTCGCGGTCCAGCAGCGTCTGGGTGAGCAGGGCATCGATGGAATCGAGGCCTTCGCAGGCCTGCAGGAACTCCGGCGTGCAGACGGGAAAGACATGGGGCTGAAGCAGCGGCGTGACGTTCAGGTGCGGCCAGTTGCCGTGGCCGTAGCGCACCGCCAGCGCCAGCCCTTCTTCGCCCGGATCCAGGTCGGCATCGGCTGTGATGAAGCGGAATTTGATGTCCGGATACTGGCGCCGGAAGGCCACCATGCGGGGCACCAGCCACAGGCTGGCGAAGGCCAGCGGCGCAGCGATGGTCAGCGAGCGCCCCTGGCTGGGCGGCCGGATGCGCGCCACGGCCGAAGCGATATGTTCCAGCCCGACCGTCACGGCGTCGTGCAGATCCTTGCCCGCCAGGGTGAGCACCCGGCCGCGCCCCTGCGGCTTGAAGACGGCCGCGCCCAAGTGCGATTCGATGCGGTCCACATGCCGGCTGACGGCCGCCAGCGTGATGCCGAGTTCCCGGGCGGCGGCTGTGTAGCTGCCCAGCCTGGCGGCCGCCTCGAATACCACCAGGCTGTTGGGAGGGGGGAGCCGATGCTTCAAGCGGTGTCTCCGATAGTTGATTAAATATCAACTGTAGTATTGCATAAATGGCTGTTGTTTATGGAAAATTGCTTTGATATAGTTTCCAAAAAATGAAGGTTCTTTAACGTTCGACATGGGGGTTGCGCGTAGGCCCGGCACCCGTGTTCCGGCCATGCCAAGGAGATTCCTATGCGATTCCCGATTTTTACGCTGGGCTATGTGGCTGCAACCCTGATGGCCCTGGCGACCTCGCTGGCGGCGCCCGCTTCGGCCGATGTGCTCGACGACGTCAAGGCGCGCGGCGTGCTCAAGGTGGGCGGCAAGTCCGACTACAAGCCCTTTGGCTTTCGCCAGCCCGACGGCTCCCTGGCCGGCATGTCGGTGGACCTGGCCCGGCGCGTGGCTGACAGGCTGGGCGTACGCCTGGAAATTGTCCCCACCACCGCCGCCAACCAGTTGCAATTCCTGGAGCAGGGGCGGGTCGACGTGCTGATCGCCGCCATGAACGACACGCCGGAGCGCCGCAAGGTCGTGTACATCGTCGAGCCGGGCTACTACGCCTCGGGCGCCAATCTGCTGGCCGTGGCGTCGGCCGGCATCCGTTCCTGGGACGACCTGAAGGGCAAGACGGTCTGCGCCACGCAGGGGGCGTACTTCAACCGCGCCGTCCAGCAGGACTACGGCGCCAAGGTCGTGGCCTTCAAGGCGCCGACCGAAGCCTACAACGCGCTGCGCAACGGCAGCTGCGTGGGGCTCGTCTACGACGACAACAGCCTCACGCAGCGCCTGGAAGACCCGGAATGGGCGGGCTACGAAATGCCGCTGCCATCCATCCAGCCGCAAGCCGTGGCAATGGCCGTGAGGCTGGGCGAAACCCGCTTCCATGACCTGCTCACGGAAATGTCCATCGACTGGTACCGCTCCGGCGAGATCCTCAAGCTGGAAGAAAAGTGGTTCCCGGGCAAGCGCAGCAGTTATGTCCGGGAGATGGCGGAAAAGTACCGCTGACATCCGGCCCCTTCGTTTTTCCGTCTTCCCGCGGCGCGCAACCCGTGCGCCCGGGCGCCCACGACCTGCCTGTTTCGCATCACCATGCATTCTCCGAACTCGGACGCTTCCGGCCTGCCCCATACTCCCTATAGCCGTGCCGCGGGCCACGGCCTGCGCCTGCCGGAGCTCGACGCCGACGCGGAGGTCGACGTCGCGGTGATCGGCGGCGGGGTCACCGGCCTGTCCACTGCGCTGCATGCGGCGCAGAACGGGCAGCGCGTGGCCCTGCTGGAAGCCAAGGAGGTGGCCTGGGGCGCATCCGGGCGGAACTCCGGCCATATCCCGGCGGCCACCCGCCAGGAGCCGGCGGCGATCCTGAAGGCTTTCGGGCCGGTCTACGGCCCGCGCATCGTCCATGCCTCGCGCGAGGCGCCCGAACTGGTGTTCGGGCTGGCGGCGCGCCACGGCATGGAAGTGTCCGCGTGCCGCAACGGCGGCATCCAGGCGGCCCACACCGAGGCGGCGCTGGCCAAGCTCAGGCGCAGGGTGAGCGACCTGAAGGCGCTGGGCTACGAGCTGGAACTGCTCGACGCCCGCCAGACGGCGGAACGCGTCGGCTGCCGGCCCGGCCTGTATCTCGGCGCGGTGCGCGATCCGGCCGGCGGAACGCTCAATCCGCTGGCCTATGCGCGGGGCCTGGCCAGGGCGGCCCAGGCAGCCGGGGCGCAACTCTATGAGCGCAGCGCCGCGCGCAGCCTGGCGCGCGCGGGCGGCGCCTGGCAGGTGAAGACGGCGCGGGCGGCGCTGCGCGCCCGCTTCGTGGTCTTGTGCACCAACGGCTACAGCGACGGACTGCTGCCGCGCCTGTGGCGCAGCATCGTGGCGGTGCGGGCCTATCAGTTCATGACGCCTCCGCTGCCGGAGCCGGTGCGCCGCCGCATCCTGCCGGGAGGCGAAGGCTTTACCGACACCCGCCGCATGATGTCGGGCGTGCGCCTGCATGCCGATGGCCGCCTGCATTTCAGCGGCATCGGGCCTTTCTTCGGAGCCGAGCGCGAACCCGACGTCAAGGCCAGCCTGGCGCGTATGCACCAGTTGTTTCCCGAGCTGGCCGGCATCGGCCTGGACTACTGGTGGAGCGGCTGGATGGCCATGAACGGCGAAACCACGTGGAAGCTGCACGAGCTCGACGAAGGCCTGCTGGCCGCGCTGGGCTGCAACGGCCGGGGCGTGGGCCTGGGAACGGTGTACGGCCGGGAGCTGGCCGGCTTCATCGCCGGCAAGCCCGCCGCGGAACTGATCATGCCGTTCCAGCCGGTACGCCGGATACGCACGCATTCCGTGCGCCAGCCTGCCGTGTCGCTGCTCGCCCGCGGCTACCGGGTACTCGATGCCATGGAAACGCGCGAGCCATGACGCAACTGCACCCGGCCGGACATGCGGACCGCGCGCGCGCCGGCGCCGGCCTTTGCCAGGAGCCATGACTCATGACGGAAATCATCAAGGAGTGGTTCGACCGGCTGTACGCCGACACGGGACTGAATTTCTCGGTGTTCCGCGACGCGTTCGACGCGCAGCGCTTCCTGGAAGGCGTGCTTACGACGCTGGAAATGTCGGCGATATGCCTGGCGCTCAGCCTGGCGATAGGCGTGCTCGGGGCTGCGGTGCAGGGCGTGCGCTTCCGGCCCCTGGCATGGCTGGTGGACGCCTATATCCAGTTCTTCCGCAACACGCCCTCGGTGATCCAGCTGTATTTCTTCTTTTTCGGGCTGGGGCCGCTGTTCACCTCGACCAACGAGTTCGGGCAGGCCGTGCCGCTGGTCAGCAGCTATACCTGGGCGGTCATCTGCTTTTCCATCTATGCCGGCGCCTTCAATGTCGAGATCTTCCGTTCGGGCATCGAGGCCATCTCCCCGGCCACGGTGGACGCGGCGCAGGCGCTGGGCTACACGCGGCTGGGAACCTATGTGCACGTGGTATTGCCGCTGGCGCTGCGGATCAGCTTCCCGGCGCTGAGCAACAACATGGTCAACCTGGTCAAGCTCACCAGCGTCGCCTATGCGATCGCGGTGCCGGACATCCTGTACGCCAGCAGCCAGATATGGTCGGACTCCCTGAATGTGGCGGAAATCATGAACGTGGTGCTGTTTTCCTATGTGCTGATCGTCAGCGTGTTCGTATGGGGCGCCGGGTTGCTGGAGCGCCGCCTGCGGGTTCCGGGCATGGGGGTCTGATCCGATGACGCGCGAATCTCCGTCACCCCGGCGCCCGGCGCCGCGCCCGTCCGCCGGCTGGGCACGCGGCGCCTTCCTGGCCATGGCGCTGCTGGCCCTGCTCGCGCTGTGGCACGCCGGGGCTTCGGCCGCCCGCCCGGCGCCGGCCGGCGCGCCGTCCATCGCCGCGATCCTGTGGGACTGGACTCCCGCCATCCTGAAGGGCTTCGCCGCCAATGTGGGCATCAGCCTGGCGTCGGCCCTGTTCGCCACGGTCCTCGGAACCTTCGTCGGCATCGGGCAACTGTCGCTGCACCGGCCGGTGCGCTGGCTGTGCTGGCTGTTCACGCACCTGTTCCGCAACGCCCCGTGGCTGGTGCTGTTGTTCTACTGCATGCTGCTGCTGCCGTTCCAGGTGCGCGTGGGCGCATGGGTCGTTCCGATCCCGGACTGGGTCAAGGCCGTGGCCGGCATCTCCATCGCCGCGGCGGCCAATATGTCGGAGATCGTGCGCGGCGCGATCCAGTCGATTCCGACGGGCCAGTGGGAATCGGCCGCCTCGCTGGCGTTCTCCCGCACGCAGGCCCTCTGGATGATCGTCCTGCCGCAGTGCGTCAAGCGCATGCTGCCGCCCTGGATGAACCTTTACGCGCTGATCATGGTGTCGACGCCGCTGTGCGCCATCGTCGGCGTGTCCGAGATCATGACCGTCGCCGCCGACATTCTCGCGGCGAACGCGCGCCACGACCTGCTGATGCCGGTCTACCTGTATCTGCTAGTGCTGTTTTTCCTGTACTGCTATCCGATCGCCGTGCTGACCCGGCGTCTGGAGCGCAAGTTCGCCATCGCAGGGTAGAAAACTATGTCCACGCATTCCGTGGCGGCGCCGGCAAGCGCCTCCGACGATTTCATCATCCAGTGCCGCGACGTGCGGAAATCCTTCAAGGGCGTGGAGGTGCTCAAGGGCATGTCCCTGGATGTGCGCAAGGGCGACGTGGTTTGCATCATCGGCCCTTCGGGCTCGGGCAAGTCCACCTTCCTGCGCTGCCTGAACGGGCTGGTGCCGGTGGACGGCGGCACGGTCGTGGCGGCGGGCCATGCCGTGCACGATCCCGGCGTCGACAAGCTGGCCTTGCGCCGGCGGGTGGGCATGGTGTTCCAGCAATACAACCTGTTCCCCCACCGGACGGTGCTGCAGAACGTCATGATGGCCCCCGTTCACGTGCTGCGCCAGAAGCGCGCGGAAGTCGAACGGCGGGCCCGTGCCCTGATCCGCAAGGTCAGGCTGCACGGCAAGGAAGACGCGTACCCCGGCGAGCTTTCCGGCGGGCAGCAGCAGCGCGTGGCCATCGCACGCAGCCTGGCGATGAACCCCGACGTGATGCTGTTCGACGAAGTCACCGCCGCGCTGGATCCGGAAACCGTAGGCGAGGTGCTGGTCACGATCAAGGAGCTGGCGGCCGAGGGCATGACCTGCATACTCGTGACCCACGAAATGGGGTTCGCCCGCGAGGTGGCGGACTGCATCTATTTCACCGACGGCGGGCTGATCGTCGAAAGCGGTCCGCCGGCCGCCTTCTTCAGCCAGCCCAAGGACCCCCGCACGCGGGCCTTTCTCGAACGCGTGCTCTGAGGCCGCGCGGGCTCCGGCCCGCGCCCGCCCAGGGGCCCGCGACCCTTTCCATCCCGCCGATCGGCCGGCGGCGCCCACGGGCCGCCGCACCGCCGATCCCCGACCCAAGAGGACCCATGACCATGACGACCCCCCTGTCCGCCACTTCCGAAGAATCCCGGCGCCTGCTGTCCAGCCTGGGCGTCGATGCCTCCCGCTACACGGGCGGCACCCTGACCGTGTGCTCGCCCATCGACGGCCAGCCCATCGCCCGCCTGCCGGAGATCACCGCCGAGCAGGCCCGCGCGCACGTGGCCGCGGCCCGCGAGGCCTTCCTGGCCTGGCGCAAGGTGCCGGCTCCCCGCCGCGGCGAGCTGGTGCGCCTGCTGGGCCAGGAACTGCGGGCGGCCAAGGCCGAGCTGGGGCGGCTGGTCAGTATCGAGACCGGCAAGATCCTCTCCGAAGGCGAAGGAGAGGTGCAGGAAATGATCGACATCTGCGACTTCGCCACGGGGCTCTCGCGCCAGCTCTACGGCCTGACCATCGCCACCGAGCGCGCCGAGCACCGCATGATGGAAACCTGGCATCCCGCCGGGCCGGTGGCGATCATCTCCGCCTTCAACTTCCCGGTGGCGGTGTGGTCCTGGAACGCCGCCATCGCACTGGTGTGCGGCGATTCGCTGTTGTGGAAGCCTTCCGAGAAGGCGCCCCTGACGGCGCTGGCCACGCAGGCGCTGCTGGAGCGCGCCATCGCGAAGTTCGGCGACGCGCCCGCGAACCTGTCGGCGGTACTGATCGGCGGGCGGGAGATCGGCGAGGCGCTGGTGGACGACCACCGTATTCCCATCGTGTCGGCCACGGGCTCGACGGCGATGGGCCGCAAGGTGGCGCCCCGCGTCGCGGAACGCTTCGGACGGTCCATCCTGGAGCTGGGCGGCAACAATGCCGCCATCGTCTGCCCCTCGGCCGACCTGGACCTGGCCCTGCGCGGCATCGCGTTCTCCGCCATGGGCACGGCGGGGCAGCGTTGCACGACGCTGCGCCGGGTGTTCGTGCACGAGCAGATTGCCGACGAGCTGGTCGGCCGGCTCAAGAAGGTGTACCAGACGGTCGGCATCGGCGACCCGCGCGAGGCCGGCACGCTGATCGGGCCGCTGCGCGACCGGGCCGCGTTCGACGCCATGCAGCGTTCGCTGGACGAAGCGCGCGGGGCGGGGGGCACGGTCACCGGCGGCGAGCGCGCTGCCGTCGGCGGCTGGGAAGACGCCTACTACGCACGGCCGGCGCTTGTGGAAATGCCCGGGCAGTGCGAAGTCGTGGCGCGCGAAACCTTCGCGCCCATCCTGTACGTCATGCGCTACCGCGATCTCGACCAGGCTATCGCATTGCAGAATGCCGTGCCGCAGGGCCTGTCGTCGTCCATCTTTACCAACGACGTGCGCGAAGCCGAGCGCTTCATGTCGGCGGAAGGCTCGGATTGCGGGATCGCCAACGTCAACATCGGCCCGTCCGGCGCCGAGATCGGCGGCGCCTTCGGCGGCGAGAAGGAAACCGGGGGCGGCCGCGAGGCGGGCTCGGACAGCTGGAAGGCCTACATGCGCCGGGCGACCAATACGGTGAACTACGGCCGGCAACTGCCGCTGGCCCAGGGCGTGAAGTTCGACGTGGCATGATCCCGGGCGGCCGCGGCATGAAACCCGATACCCGCCTGGTGCACCTGGGGCGCGATCCCGGCCGGTTCGGCGGGCTGGTGAACGTTCCCGCCTGCCGCACGTCCACCTTCCTGCACGGGACCGTGGCGGACTTCCGGGCGGCGGCCGCGGACAAGCACGACCGCCTGTACTACGGGCGGTTCGGCACGCAGACCAGCCGGGCGCTGGAGGCGGCCTGCGCCGAGCTGGACGAGGCCCACGGCGCCGTCCTGTTTCCCTCCGGCCTGGCGGCGATCACGCGGGTGCTGGGCAGCATGCTGCAGCCGGGCGACCATTTGCTGGCCACCGACGCGGTCTACGGGCCGGTGCGGCAATTCTGCGAGCACGAGCTGGCCCGCCTCGGCGTGGCAACCAGCTGGTACGCGCCCGGCACGGGGGCGGGGGTGGAAGCGCTGATGCGCGCCAACACCCGCGTCGTCTATTGCGAGTCGCCGGGTTCGCTGACTTTCGAGCTTGAGGACGTGCGGGCCATCGCCGCGGCGGCCCGCCGCCGCGGCGTGTCGACGGTGATCGACAATACCTGGGCCACGTCGCTGTATTTCAAGCCTTTGTCCGCGGGCGTGGACATCAGTATCCAGTCGGCTTCCAAGTACCTCGTCGGGCACTCCGACGCCATGCTGGGCGTGGCCGCCGCCAACGAGGCCCATTTCCCCGCGCTGCAGCGCGCGGCGGCGCATTACGGCAATGCGGTCGGTCCCGACGATTGCTACCTGGCCCTGCGCGGCCTGCGCACGCTGGGCCTGCGGCTGGGGCGCCACCACGCCAGCGCGCTGCGGGTGGCCCGCTGGCTGGAAACCCGCCCCGAGGTGGAGCGGGTGCTGTATCCCGCGCTGCCTTCCAGCCCCGATCACGACCTGTGGCGGCGCGAGTTCGCCGGGGCCAGCGGGCTGCTGGGGGTCGCGCTGCGCGCAGCCGGCGACGCTGCCGCGGCGCGCTTCGTCGACGGCCTGGAACTCTTCGGCATCGGGGTGAGCTGGGGCGGGTTCGAAAGCCTGGCGCTGCCCAGCCACCCGGTGCGCAGCACGCCGGCCGGAACGCCTGCCGGCGGCGCCCTGGTCCGCCTGCACATCGGCCTGGAAGACCCGGACGACCTGATCGCAGACCTGGCGCGGTCGATGGACCGCAACCTGGGGGCCGCCGCCGCGTCTGCGCCTTAGCCGGTCCCCGCCCGTGCCGGGCATTTTTCCCATTTACGCAAGGAACTATCGCATGGACGAGATCCAATACCTGGAAAGCAGCCACCGATACAGCAAGGCGGTCATCCACGGCGACACGGTCTACCTGGCCGGCCAGGTGGCCGAAGATCCGTCGGCGCCGGTGGCGTCGCAGATGGCGCAGATCCTGGCGCAGATCGACGCGCTGCTCGCCCGCTGCGGAACCGACAAATCCCGCCTACTCAGCGCAACGGTGCTGCTCAAGGATATGCGCGACCTGGAGGCGATCAACCCCCTCTGGGACGCCTGGGTGGTGCCGGGCCGCCCGCCGGCCCGCACGCCCATGGAGGCGCGGCTGGCCGCGCCGGGTTATCTGGTCGAGGTGCAGGTCACGGCTGCCCGCTGACGGGCATGCCGCCCGGGACGGCATCGCCGTCCGGCGGGCTGGGCACGGGCTTGTGGCGGCCTCGGGCGATCCCGGGCGAAAAAACTGGCACGCTCCGAAACGTTGGTGTAAATTTCACAAAACTTATTTTATAGAGCCTCCCGCGCCGCCTGCCAGGATGCTCGCAGGGAATATGCAGGCCGGGCCTTCCCGCCGCGGGAAGGCCCGGCCCTGCTGCCGTCGCGATGTGAACGGTCCAGGCGTGGGCGGGGCTATCCGGTTTCCCGTCCGGCAAGGAAAGAACATGGACCGCGCGCAAATGAAGCAGGTGGTATCCGCAGAGGAATGGAAGCTGCGCTGCGACCTGGCAGCCCTGTACCGCCTCGTGGCGCACTACAGGATGACCGATCTCATCTACACCCACATCAGCGCCCGCGTGCCGGGCGAGGGTGAAGTCTTCCTGATCAATCCCTATGGCATGGTCTTTTCCGAGATCAAGGCCAGCGACCTGGTGAAGATCGACATCGACGGCAACCTGGTCGACGAAGGCTTCGACAGCCCATACGCGGTCAACAAGGCCGGGTTCGTGATCCATTCGGCCATCCATCGTGCGCGCCAGGACGTGGCCTGCGTGGTCCATACCCACACGGCGGCCGGCGTCGCGGTGTCGGCCCAGACCCACGGCCTGCTGCCGATCAGCCAGCACGCCCTGAAGTTCCACGGCTGCCTGTCGTACCACAAGTACGAAGGCGTCGCCCTGGACCTGGACGAGCAGCAGCGGCTGGTGGCCGACCTGGGCGAGAACCGCGCCATGATCCTGCGCAACCACGGCCTGCTGGTCTGCGGACGTACCATCCCCGAAGCCTTCGACCACATCTTCTACCTGGAGCGCGCCTGCGACATCCAGGTCAAGGCCTGCGCCGCCGGCATGGACCATATCGAGTTTCCCGACGAGGCGGTGCGCGCCCACACCGCCGGCCAGTTCGCCATGAAGGGGCCCGTCAAGCCCTACTACGAACTCGCCTGGCAGGCCGCCCTGCGCGAGGCCGGCATCGCCGCGAGCGACGCTTTCCGCTGAACCTTCCCGCGCCGGCCATGGCCCCCGAGGGCCCCGCGCCGGCGCGCGGAATCCGACCTTTCCCGACTTTTTCCGATCAGAAACGGCGGGGGCCGCGTCCCCGCCGATGGAAGCCATGAGCCCGACATTCAGCAAGGCCGCGCGGCCGAGGATAGCCCTGGCCAGTACCCGGCTGGACATGCACGACCTGTTGGGCGCCGCGCTCGCGCAGTTCGGCCATGTGGATTGGTGCCGGGTCGAGGACGCGGGCGATCCCGCCAGCGTGCAGGCCGCGCTGTGCTGGCATCCGCCGGCGGACCTGCTGCAGCGCCTGCCGTCCCTGACGCTGATCCAGTCCCTGGCCGCCGGCGTCGACCACCTGCATCCCGCGCTGGCGGGCCGCTCCGGGCTGCCGCCCGTGTGCCGCGTGGTCGACCGCCACATGGGCGACACCATGGCGGGCTATGTCTGCTGGGCCGTGCTGAGCCACCACCGGGGCATGCACGAATACCTGGCCCAGGCGCGGCGCCGGGAATGGCTCGGCCATCCCGTGCCCGAGCCGGCCGGCCACACCGTGGGCCTGGCGGGCCTGGGCGAACTGGGCATGGCCTGCGCGCGCGCCCTGCGCACGCTGGGCTATGGCGTGCGCGGATGGAGCCGCACGCCGAAGGCACAGGCGCCCGACGGGGTCCGGGCCTATCACGGAGACGCCCAACTCGGGGAATTCCTGTCCGGGTGCGACACCCTGGTATGCCTGCTGCCGCTGACACCCTCGACGCGCGGCATCCTGAACGCGGACCTGTTCGCCCGCCTGAAGCCCGGCGCCCATCTGATCAATGCGGCCCGCGGCGAGCACCTGGTCACGGCCGATCTCCTGCGGGCGCTGGACGGGGGCACCCTGGCCGCCGCGACCCTGGACGCTTTCGAGCAGGAGCCGCTGGCGGAAGACGATCCCCTGTGGCGGCACCCCCGCATCACGATTACCCCGCACATCGGGGCGCGTACACCTTTCACCGTCATCCTGCGCCAGACGCTGGAGAACCTGGCTTGCGTGCGCGCAGGCCGCGCGCCCGGCGGGCTGGTGGACCTGGCCGCGGGGTATTGAGGGTGGGTCAGTCACCCAGGAAGGCGCCGCGCGCGCGCAAAGCTTGTTGCACCTTTGCCGCGGCCACGTCGTGGACGGAAGTGCCTGTGCCGGCGGCCATCGCGGCAGCCACCCCTGCCGCTTCTCCCATGGCAAAGCATTGCGCCGTGACCCGGATGGAAGCCTGGGCGCCGTGGGTGGCGGAGGCGCAGCGGCCCGCGACCAGAAGATTGTCCAGGCGCTCGAGTAGCAGGCAGCGCAAAGGGATCTGGAAATAGGAACCCGGGGCCAGCCAGACCCATCGGGTGGCGCGTCCCGCCGCGTGGTCTTCCATAGGCCAGGCGCAACATGCGATGGCGTCGTCGAAACGCGCCGACCCCAGCACGTCGTTGTCGTTCAGCACATAGCAGCCACGCGCCCTGCGGCTTTCGCGCACGCCGATGACCGAGCCGGTGTCCAGCACATAGGCCTCGGAAAAGCCCGGAACATAGCGTCGGAACGCTTCCAGGTACATGGAGACCTGATTGCGGCCTGCGGTTTCCGCGCGCGACATGGCGCTTGCGTCGAAGGGATCGGGCGAGCGGCCGTCTATGGCGACCTTGGTGATGTTCAGGTGCGCGATGCCGGGGCGCTCGGAAAAGACGCCGCCTGCAGTGCGCGGCAGGTCCATGCCGTCCGCGACGGCCCGTTCCAGATGTGAGCGCAGTTCGTCTCTGCTTATCCGGCCGAGCCTGGTCGAGTCGACGCCACCGAAGCGGACCATGGCAGTGGGAAACTGGAGATCGTCCAGGGAAATTTCGTACGGCGCTCCTGCATGCCGCACGACGTCGGCGTCTCCGCTGCAATCGATGAACATGCGGGCGCGTATGGCCAGTCGCCCCTGCTTGTTCTCCGCGAAGAGCGCGGTCATGCGGCCGCCCTCGACCTGGGCATCGACCGCCAGGGTGTGGTAGAGCACTTCGACGCCGGATTCGGCCACCAGTTCGTCCAGAACGATCTTCATGGTGAAGAGATCGTATGGGAGCGAGGCAGTCTGCAGCCAGCGGACAGGTTCTCCGGCTCCTCCGCGGCGTCTGAGCCTTTCGGCTACCCGGCCGGCGACGCCGTCCACAATCTGGCGGACATCGGTGTCGGTCACGGTGTACAGTCCGCAGATGCTACCCAGGCTGACCGTGGTCAGCGAGCCGCCAAGGAAGCCGGCACGTTCCAGTATCAGCACCGAAGCGCCTGCTTGGGCCGCAGCGATGGCCGCGGCTACGCCGGCCGCGCCGCCTCCGGCCACGCAGACGTCGACGTCGCGCAAGACGGGCGTGGAACGGGCGGGTTCGCGCAGGGTTTCGAGCTTGGTTTCGGTCATGCTTGCTCCTTCGGGCCGGCTGGCATGGTTGGTGCTCAACCCTTGGTTGCGCCGGCGCTCAATCCCTGGATGAAGTATTTGCTGAGGAAGGTGTAGGCGGCCAGCAGGGGCAATGCGATCAGCGTCGAGCCGGCCATGATTTCTCCCCACCGGAGGTCGAACGAACCCACCATGGAAGCGATGCCTACCGGGATGGTCTTGTTGGCGTCGCTGGCGATCATGATGACGGCGAAGGTGTAGTCGGTCCACGACAGCAGGAACGAGAAAATGCCGACAGTGATCAGACCGGGCAGGGACAGAGGCAGGACGACGCGCAGGAAGGCTCCAAGCCGGGTGCAACCGTCGATCATGGCGGCCTCTTCGATCTCGAACGGCATGTTTTTGAAGAAGCCCCAAAGAAACCACACGCCCAGGGGCAAGGTCAGGGTGAGATGCGCGCAGACCAGGCTGACTAGGCTGTCGGTCAGGCCCGCCTTGGCGAAAGCCGAATACATGGGGATGGCGATCAGCAAGGGAGGGAACATGTAGGCGTACAGCATGGACCCTACGATGATCCGCTTGCCGCGGATCCGTTGCCGCGTCACGCCGTAGGCGATCATGACGGAGAACACCATCGTGATGGCGACCGTGGCGGCCGCGACGATGACGCTATTCATGAACTGTGCGGGATAGTCCGACAGATCGACTAGGTTCCGGTAGTACTCGAAGGTGAACGGCCCCGGCACCAGGGATACGGTGGTCAGCAGATGCTCCGGGCTACGCAGGCTGGAAACCACCATCCAATAGATGGGAAAGGCGGAATAGGCGGCCACTGCCGTTCCGGCGAGAGTGAGCAGCAGCCGGGCCGTTACGGAACGCTTGTGCATGGTTACTCCGTGTCCAGCGGGAACAGGCGGAAATAGACGAATACCACCGCCGACAGGATGGCGAAGGAAATGGTTGCAATGGCAGCGCCCGCGCCGATGTCAAACTCGTTGAAGGCTCGGGTATAGGACAGCACCGCGAGGTTTTCGGTGGATCCGACCGGGCCGCCGCGCGTCAGCAGCCAGATGACGTCGAACTTGTTGAACATCCAGATGCCGCGCAGCAGTACCACCACGGTTAGCACGGGCTTGAGCATGGGCAGGGTGATATGGAAGAACCGCTGGGTGGCGCTGGTGCCGTCCACACGGGCGGCTTCGTAGACCGAGCCCGGGATGGTCTGCAGGCCGGCAAGGAAGCATGTGGTGACGAATGGCGTCCACATCCAGACGCTGACGAGTATGACCGACGCCATCGCCGCGACAGGGGTTTCGAACCAGTTCACAGCAGGTAGCCCCAGGGCCTCGATGGTGCGGGTCACGATGCCTATTGAACCGTCGACCATCCACTTGAACGTCAGGATGACGACAACGGTCGGCAGGAGATAGGGCAGTATCGACAGCCCCCGCACCAGGGCGCGTCCGGGGAAGGCCTGGTTCAGGATCAGCGCCAGTCCGATGCCCAGCACCACCTGGAAGACGATGGTTCCGATGGCGTATACCGTGCCGTTCCACAGCGCCCGCCAGAATTCCGGCTCCGAAAGAACCCGCACGTAGTTCCCGAAGCCCACCCAGGTGGGCGTGTCGACGAATGAACTGCTCTGGTAGAAACTCAGGCTGACCGCATAGAGTACCGGCGCGATGACCAGCACTAGCGTGACCAGCATCCCGGCGCCCAGGAACGCATGGATCGTATTCCTCGAATTCAAGGCGCACCCCCTTCTGCAAGAATCCGTCTTTTGACGGGGTGAAACGCAATCGTGTCCCCAAGCCGCGTTGCCGCCGGACCGACCCGGCGCAGCGCGGCGGCCGGCTAGGCGATGAGCTTGCGGATCTTGTCCGCGGCGATCTGCACGCATTGCTCCGCGGGCAGGTTCTTCAGGCAGCGGTTTTCCAGCATTTCCGGAACGGCGAAGCTCTCGAACACCTTGCCCGGACGTAGATCAGGCGCGGGCCCCTGGGTGTCGATAGAAGCCCGGATGATGTCCGGATCGGTGGCGAAGGTGCGCATCTGCTGCACCACGTCTGCGTACTTCCGGATCAGTGGGTTGCTTTTCCAGCGAGGATCGTCGTAGACGTCCAGGCGTGCGGGCTGGAAATGCAGCGGAGCGGTGTGAAGGAAGTTGATGTAATGATTCTCGGTGAACCATTCCATGAACTTCAGGGCTTCTTCGCTGTGCTCCGATTTCAGGACGACCCAGCCGTCGGTGGCATTGCAGACCGCCTTGGTTTTTCCGGCGCTGTCGACGAAGGGCATGATGCCGAACTTATCGGCGAGGTTTGGGGCATTGCGGTCCAGCGTTTCGATGATGCGTCCGGCGTAGGGGGCGTGAGCGACCTTTCCGGAGACGAAGTTGCTGATGACCTCGCTGAAGCTGGCCTGGCTGGCACCGGGCGGCATGGTCTTGTACAGGGCGGCCATGAAATCCAGGTACCTGGCGGTCCTGGCTTTGCTGGCGGCAGCGTCGAGCGTGACGTTCCACTGGTCGTCGAACAGGGTGACACCGTCGGCCCACAGGAAGCCGGTGGACAGCCAGTTCGCGGCGGGATTCGCCCCGATGGGGAACAGCGAGCCCGAGACTCCATCGCCCGTCAGTGCCTGGCTGTTGGCAAGCAGTTGATCCCAGGTGGCGGGAACGGACAGTCCCTTGGACGCGTACAGGTCCTTGCGGTAGTAGACCCAGGAGAAGTTGTAGTCGTACGGATAGTAGTAGGTCTTGCCGTTCATCGACATCGAAAGGTCGGGTCCCCACTGGTACTTAGAGGTAAGCCCGTCGAGAGGAACCAGATGACCCTGACCGGCAAGCAGCATGACCTGGGAGGGAAACTGCAGGCCCGCGATGTCGTACGGCTGACCCGATCGTATCGACGTGCTGAGTTTGGTGAAAGTGGCTTCGGTGGTGACCGAATCGATCACCACCTTGACCCCCGACGCCTTTTCGTACTCGGCTGCCGCGATCTTCAGGGCGCGCATCGAATCGGCGGAAGTCTCGTTGTTCAGAAAGCGCAACGTCTTGGCGCTCTGCGCACGGACCGCCGGCGCACCTATCATTCCCGCCGTGAGCGCCGCGGCGGAGCCGGCTATGAAACGCCGGCGGGAGGGCCGGCCCGGATTGTTTCGAGAGGTAGTCATTTCCTTATCTCCTGTTCACCTTTTCCCATGACGGGATGCCGTACGACTTCGCAGCGGGTCGTGCTGCGTCTTTCAACGCGCCGTCGCCAGGCGCTTGCCGCTCGACCTCTCGAAGCAATGCAGAGAGCCGGGCGTGAAATCTATGGCCAGGGCCATACCGGGGCCGATGTTGTCCCGGCGGCCGGTCAGTACGCGCAGCGCGACGCCTCCAGCCTCGCCGATGCACAGCGTCTGGGTTCCAAGCTGCTCCACTGCCTGGATATTCAGGACGCAACTTCCGCAGGTGTCGCCCCGCAGGGCGATGTGTTCGGGCCGTATGCCGATCACGAGATCGGTGCCGTCCGGTGCGAGGCGCGGTCCGCCGGAAGGCAGGCAGAGCCCTCCGGCACGGATGGCACCGCCCTCGATGCGGCCGTCGAAGAGGTTCATTTCCGACGCGCCGATGAAACCCGCGACAAAAGGATTGGCAGGGAAGTCGTAGATTTCCAGAGGCTTGCCAACTTGCTGCACATGGCCGTCGCGCATGATTACGATGCGGTCGGCAAGCGTCATGGCTTCGATCTGGTCGTGGGTCACGTAGACCATGCTGGTGCCTATCTTACGGTGCAGGCGGCCGATCTCCTCCCGCATGCGGACCCGCAGCTTGGCATCCAGATTGGACAGCGGCTCGTCCAGAAGAAAGGTGTCCGGTTCCCTGACCAGGGCTCGGCCCAGCGCCACGCGCTGCATCTGCCCGCCCGACAGCTGCTTGGGCTTGCGGTCCAGGAGATGGCCGAGATCGAGCATTTCGGCAGCCGCCTGCACCCGCTGGCGGATTTCGGCGGCGGGTACTTTCTGCATGCGCAGCGCGAAGCCCATGTTCTCTGCCACGGTCTTGTGCGGGTACAACGCGTAGTTCTGGAACACCATGGCGATGTTCCGGTCTTTGGGCTCCAGGCGCGTGACGTCGCGCCCGCCGATTTTCAGGGTGCCCGAGGTGATTTCCTCCAGGCCGGCGATCATTCTCAGGGTGGTGGATTTTCCACAGCCCGACGGGCCCAGAAACACCACGAATTCGCCGTCGTCGACGTGAAGGTCGACGCCATGCACCACTTTCTGGTGTCCGTAGGATTTCGATACGTTGATCAGATCGATAGTTGCCATGTGGTCCTCATGTTTTCCATCGGGCCCGGTGCCCGTTCCTGCCCGGGAGCAGACGCTCAGGCGGCGCTGCTGCGCAGGATGAGATCGGCGGCCTTTTCGCCGATGGCGATCACGGGAAGATTGGTATTGCCGCGAATCACGTCCGGCATGATGGATGCGTCGGCCACCCGGAGATTGGAAATACCTCTTACGCGCAGCTCGCCGTCGACCACTGCCATGTCGTCCACTCCCATGCGGCACGTGCCTGACGGGTGGTAGATCGTTTCGGCATGCGCGCGGATCCAGCGGGATAGGGCAGGTGCGTCGCCAAAGGCACCTGGGTCCAGGTTGCGGCGGATGTATGCCTGCAGCGCAGGCTGCCGGACGATTTCCCGCAGCCTTTCGACGCCCTGGCGCAGATCGTCCAGGTCGGCGGCCTCGCTCAGGAACTGTGGGTCGATCAGCGGGGCCGAGCGCGGGTTCGCGTCGCGCAGCCGTATATGACCGCGGCTGCGGGGACGCAGCTGGCAGATCCGCAATGCGAAGCCGTGAGCGATCCGGGCGCCGGCCGGAGGGTTGCGCAGGGCGAGGATCAGGTGGGCCTGGTGGTCCGGAACGGGCGAGTGTCCGTCCAGACTCCAGAAAGCGCCAGCTTCGATTCCTTGCGAGGCGGCGGGCCCGCCGCCCGTAAGCAGGTAGCGCGCCCCGGCTATGGCGCCTTTGAGCAGCCCCAGATAGGGGGTGAGGGTGATCGGTTGCGACGCTTCGAATCGCAGGGCGCAATCGAGATGGTCCTGGAGGTTGCCGCCTACGCCGGGAAGGTCGACCAGTGGAGCGATGCCATGCTGGTGCAGGTGTTCCGCCGGTCCGATTCCGGAAAGCAGGAGAATCTGGGGGGTACCGATCGCCCCGGCCGACAGCACGACCTCGCGCTCCGCCCGCACCAGTCTCTGGCCGTTTCGGTCGGCCAGCACCACACCTTGCACCCGTCCGTCCTGGATTTGCAGGCGGTGGACAAGACAGCCGCTGGCGATGTGCAGGCTATGGTCGGCACGGGCGGCATCCAGGTAGCGGCCCGCGCCGTAGCGCTGGCCGTCCGATATCGTCAGTTCGTAGAATCCAGCCCCGATCTGCGAGCCGTTGTTGAACCCGTTGTTTTCCGGCAGTCCGGTGGCGATTGCCGAGTCTATGAAGGCTTGCGAGATGGCATGGCGCAGCGTGCCGTGCGCGATCCGGATGGGGCCGTTGCGACCCCGATCCGGGCGAGGTTCGGGACATGCCTGCCGGCTGTCCTCGATCTTGCGCAGGTAGGGTAAGAATTCGCGGTAGCTCCAGCCCGGCAGGCCCTGGGCCGCCCAGCCGTCATAATCGGCGGGATTGCCGCGGATGGCGATCATGGAATTGATCGCCGAGGAGCCGCCCACGACCTTGCCCCGGGGGATATAGACGCGGCGGTTTTCGAGTTGGGGCTGAGGCTCGGTGTAGTACCGCCAGTTGTATCTTCGACTGGTATACAGAACACGGATGCCGGCCGGCATCCGCAGTAGCACGGAACCCGCATCGCGCCCGGCTTCCACCAGCAGCACCGAGGTGTGCGGCTGTTCGGCCAGCCGCGCGGCTATAGCGCACCCGGCGGAACCGGCACCCACAACGATGTAGTCGTAGCTTTTTTCTTTCAATGCTGTCTCCCCCGGTGCGCCTAGAACTGGCGCTTGCCGAGCACGGCTCCTTTCGATAAAGGCTGGACCAGTGCGGCGTATTGCTTCAGGTACCCTTTCACTCCTGCATGCGCATTGGGCCGCCAGTCCTCCATGCGTCGGGCGATCTCCTCGTCGTCAAGCATGACGTCGACGGCCAGCGTATCCAGGTCGATACGGATCACGTCGCCGTTGCGGATCGCCGCGAGGGGACCGCCTTCGGCCGCTTCGGGCATTACCTGTCCGATTGTGATGCCGCTGTTCAGACCGGACAGCTCGCCATCGGTGATGACGGCTACCTGCGACGCGAGTCCCGCGCCAGCCAATGCCGCCATGAAGCTGCAGGCGAATACGGTGCCCGGCCCTCCCATCACGCCCAGGTTGCGCAGGACGATGACCTCGCCGGGGCGCACGCCGGCGTTGCCCAAGGCGTCGATGGCGTCTTCCTCGCGCTCGAAGATGCGCGCGGGGCCCGTGAAGCGCCGGATGTCTCTCGGGAATGCCGACGCCTTTCCGACGGCGCCTGCCGGGGCCAGGTTGCCTCTGAGGATGACCAGGCCCGGCTCCTTGCGGAAGGGGTCCGACCGCGGTCGGATGACGTTTCGGTCCGGCACGGGTGCTTCCGACAGCAACTCGCCGAGCGTTCGTCCGTTTACCGTCGCGCATTCGAGGTCGAGAATATTGCTCAGGGCCTTCATGATGCCGCGCGCACCGCCCGCGGCATCCAGTTCTTCGATGCGGTGGGGGCCGTTGGGCCGCACCATGGTAATTTGGGAGAGATGGCTGCAGGCCTCGATTGCACCGATGACGTCGACTTTGCACTCCGCTTCTGCCGCGATGGCGATCAGGTGGCGTACGGTGTTGACCGAGCCGCCAATCGATACCAGGACCTTGACGGCATTTTCGAAGGCAGACCGGCCCAGGATCGCGCGTGGGCACGGGCCGGATTCGACGAGCCGCACGATCTGTCGGCCGGCTGCACGAGCCGTTTCCAGCATGCGGGACGAGCCGGCCCGCACCGGCGCGCTGCCTGACAGCGCCATGCCGAGGGCTTCGGCCAGGATGTGCATGGTGTTGGCCGTGGCCAGCCCTGCGCATACGCCCGGCCCCTTGATGGCCTCGCAGCTCATTTCCCTGAGTTCGCTCAGGGAAATTTGCCCCGCCTTGTAGGTTCCCACGGATTTGTACAGTTCTTCGATGTCCACGGGACCGGAGGTACAGTGGCCGCCGAGCTGATAGCCGCAGGGCACCACGATCGACGGGATGTCCAGCCGGGCCGCCGCCATGAGCTGCCCGGGAGTGGTCTTGTCACAGGACGCCAGCAGCACCATGCCGTCGAGCAGGGCGCCTTCCACCTGAACCTCGACGTCGTTGACCAACAGGTCTCGGCTGGGCATCAGATAGCGCCCCTGCTTGCCGGCGGTGGTGATGAAGTCGGAGGGGGCAACGGTACGGATTTCGAAAGGTACGCCGCCGGCGGCCCGTATGGCCTGGCTGACTTCGGCGGCCACTCCATCCAGATGGGCATAGCAGATCGATAGCCTGCTGGAGCTGTTGACCACCGCGATCTTGGGCTTGAGCAGGTCTTCCTCGGTTAGCCCCATCGCCAGCCACTGGGCTCTTCTGACTGCCCAGAAACTGCTTCCTTCCTCGTAGTTGCTTCTTAGTCTCGTCGTCATCTTGTTCTGGATTCTGCAATGTTAGCGTTCACATTCGAAAAGTTTGCGCTAACATTAACGGATTGTCAATGGGAAATGACCTGACCCGGCCGTTTCCCGGGCATCCACACAGTAAGCTGAAAAGATGCGCAGCGGCCGCGGCGGTTGCCGCGCCGACGTGCCGCACGTCACAATCACGGCCGGGGCCGCGCAGCCCGGCGACAAGGAACCATGAAAAACGGCACCAACAAGGACAAAGGGCGTGTCACGATGGCCGACGTGGCGCGGGCGGTCGGTGTTTCCCACATGACGGTCTCGCGGGTCCTGCGCGATCCGGTGCGCGTTCAGCCCGGCACCCGCCAGCGCGTCGAAGAAGCCATTCGGCGGATTGGCTATGTGCCGGATCTGGTCGCCTCGGCGTTGGTTACCAAGCGTACCAACATCATTGCGATGATCTTGCCCACGGTCTCGACGTCGATCTTCACCGACGCGATCAAGGGCGCCTCGGATGTCGCCCGGGAAGCCGGCCTGCAGATAATCGTGGCCGAGTCGGGCTATTCGCTGGAGCGCGAGGAACAGATCGTGGCATCGTTGCTGGGCCACAAGCCCATGGGCATGATGATCGTCGGGGTCACTCACACGGCACGCACGATCGAGATGCTCGACCAATCAGGCGTGCCGGTGGTCGAAACCTGGGACCAGGCGCCGGATCCTATAGATAGCATCGTCGGATTTTCCAACCATGATGCCGGGCGCGCCATGACCGATGCGTTGATCGAGCTGGGATACCGGGACATCGTATTCGTGGGAGCGGGCCTCGACGAGGCTCGTTCCCGCAAGCGCTACGCCGGCTACCAGGAGGCGATGCGCGCCGCGGGACTGGCCATTCCTCCCAGCAGCACCCTCACCGAATGGGTCAGCGTCCGTTCCGGCGTGGCTTTCGCGCGTCAGCTCGTCGAGGCCTCCAGCCTGCCGCAGGCTTTGTTCTTCCTGAACGATGCCGTAGCCACGGGCGCACTGCTCGAGTTTCTGCGCCTGGGCATCCGTGTGCCGGAGGAGGTCGCTGTCGCGGGATTCGGAGGCTTCGACTATTCGGAATTTCTGGTACCGTCGTTGACTACGGTCGAGATCGAGCGCTATGCCATCGGCGCTTCGGGCGCTAGGATTATCATCGAGCGTGCCCAGGGAGCGCCTGCGATCATCAAGAACGTCGGTTTCAAGGTAATGCTGCGGGAAAGTACCTGAAGTACCAGGGCAGGCGCAGCCGGACGATCCTATTTCCCAACCATCAGGACGAGACACACCATGACTTACCCGAATACCCAGCTGTTCATCAACGGCCAATGGCGCGACGCCGCGGACGGCCGCACGCTTGCCGTGGTCAACCCCGCCACCGGGCAGGAGATCGGGCGCGTGGCCCATGCCGGCAAGGCGGACCTCGACCAGGCGCTGGAGGCGACGCAGAAGGGGTTCGAGACCTGGCGCAACATGACCACGGCCGAGCGCAGCAAGATCATGCGCAAGGCGGCCGGCCTGATGCGCGAGCGGGCCGACGACATCGCCCGGCTGCTGACGCAGGAACAGGGCAAGCCGCTGGCCGAGGCGCGCCTGGAAACCCTGGCCTCGGTGGACATCATCGAATGGTTCGCGGAAGAAACCTTCCGGGTCTACGGGCGGCTGGTGCCCTCGCGCGTGAATCTCGCCATCCGCCAGATGGTGCTCAAGGACCCGGTCGGCCCCGTGGCCGCCTTCTCGCCCTGGAACTTCCCCATCAACCAGGTGGTGCGTAAGGTGAGCGCGGCGCTGGCCGCGGGCTGCTCGATGATCGTCAAGGCGCCGGAGGAAACCCCGGCCGCGCCGGCCGCGCTGATCCGCGCCTTCGCCGACGCCGGGCTGCCCGACGGCGTCCTGGGGCTGGTCTACGGCAACCCCGCCGAGATCTCCAGCTATCTGATCCCGCACCCGGTGATCCGCAAGATCACCTTCACCGGCTCCACCGTAGTGGGCAAGCAGCTGGCCGCGATGGCCGGCCAGCACATGAAGCGCGTCACCATGGAGCTGGGCGGGCACGCCCCGGTGATCGTGGCCGAGGACGCCGATATCGAACTGGCGGTGAAGTGCACCGGCGCGGCCAAGTTCCGCAACGCCGGCCAGGTGTGCATCGCGCCCACCCGCTTCCTGGTGCACGAGAGCATCCGCGGCGACTTCGAGCAGACGCTGGCCAAGTACGCGCAGGGGCTGAAGGTGGGCGACGGCCTGGCCGAGGGCACGCAGATGGGGCCGCTGGCCAACGCGCGCCGCGTCGCCGCCATGGATACGATGATCCGCGACGCCACGGAAAAGGGCGCCAAGGTGCTGACGGGCGGCGGCCGCATCGACGGGCCGGGCAACTTCTGGCAACCCACGATCCTGAGCGAGGTCTCGCAGCAGGCGAGCATCTTCAACGACGAGCCCTTCGGCCCGGTGGCCGCGGTGCGCGGCTACCGCGAACTGGACGAGGCCATCGCCGAGGCCAACCGGCTCTCCTACGGCCTGGCGGGCTATGCCTTCACCCGTTCGCTGAAGAACGCCGACCAGCTGGCGCGCCGCGTCGAGGTGGGCATGCTGTGGGTCAATATGCCCGCCATGCCCATGGTGGAACTGCCCTTCGGCGGACTGAAGGATTCCGGCTACGGTTCGGAAGGCGGGCCGGAAGCGGTCGAGGCCTATCTCAACGTGCGCACCGTCTCGGTGTCCAACGTCTGAGCGGGGCGCAGCAGCCATGACCGCTACCCCTGCGCCGGCCCTGCCGGCTCCCCATGCCTGGCTGCGGGACCGGTCGCTGCCCGCGAAGGCGGCGGCCGTGGCCTTCGGCGCGGCGGTACTGACCGCTTCGTCGCACGTCAGCGTGCCCATGGTGCCGGTGCCCATGACCATGCAGACGCTGGCGGTGACGCTGGCCGGCGCGCTGTACGGCTGGCGCCTGGGCGGGCTGACGATCCTGTTCTGGCTGGCGCTGGGGGCGTTCGGGCTGCCGGTGTTCTCCGGCGGCACCGGAGGCATCGAGCGCTTCTTCGGGCCGACCGGCGGCTATCTCGTGGCCTTCCCCGTGGCGGGGGCGGTCACGGGCTGGCTGGTCGGGCGCGGCTGGGACGGGCGCCGGGCCGGGCTGGCCTTCGCCGCCATGCTGGCCGGCAATGCGCTGTGCCTGGCCATAGGCGGCGGATGGCTGGCCGCCATGATAGGCGCGCAGAAGGCGCTGGCCGCGGGCGTGCTGCCTTTCCTGCCGGGCGCGGCGCTCAAGGCGGCGCTGGGCGCCGCTTTGCTGAAGGCGCTCGCGCTCTACGGGCGCGCACGGCCTTAGTCCCGGCCCGTCAGCTGCCGGGCGGGCCTGTCTGCGAAGGCGTCCCGGCCAGGGGCGGCGCCGCGGCGCCGGCCAAGTCGCCCGGCTCGGGCGCGCCAGGAGGCGCCCTCGGTCCCGCTGCGCGGGACTTTCCTCGCTCCAATTGGCCGGCGCCGCGGTGCTGCCCCTGACCGGGTCTCGCGCCGGAGCGGGCGGGGGGCTGAGCAGGCAGGCTGGCGCGGTCTGTCACGAAAACGTTAGATTTCCACGAGGATTCCGCCACCGGATCGCTGGGACAATGCGTCCAGGCGTGCGCGGGGCATCGGGCCGGCGCGCGGCTTTCCCTGACTTTCGCAAGCCGGAGTTTCCATGCTGCTATTCGTTCTCGCGTATCTCGGCGGCGTCCTGACCATACTGAGCCCCTGCATCCTGCCGGTGCTGCCCTTCGTGTTCGCGCGGGCCGACCGTTCCTTCGCGCGTTCCGGGCTGCCGCTGCTGGCCGGCATGGCGCTGGCCTTCGCCGCCTTCGCGACGCTGGCGGCGGTGGGCGGGGGCTGGGCGGTCAAGGCCAGTTCGTACGGCCGCTGGCTGGCGCTGGCGCTGATGGCGCTGTTCGGGCTGGCGCTGCT
>Ga0182748_1000245_pt1 | contig 62596 bp, 52 predicted proteins | sample eDN3rd37CKraftOP_FD_128877 | JGI IMG/M metagenome (GOLD analysis project Ga0182748, IMG submission 128877) | Enriched Organic Plus compost microbial communities from Emeryville, California, USA - eDNA 3rd pass 37_C Kraft OP (version 2) (version 2) ... | reverse complement strand
GAGCGCGGCGCCTTCACCGGCGCCAACACGCTGCGCCGCGGCCGCTTCGAGGAAGCGCACGGCGGCACGCTGTTCCTGGACGAAATCGGCGACATGCCGCTGGAGCTGCAAACGCGCCTGCTGCGCGTGCTGGCCGAAGGCAGCTTCTACCGGGTCGGCGGCTCCCAGCCGGTGCGAGTGGACGTGCGCATCGTGGCCGCCACCCACCAGCCGCTGGAGCAGCGCGTGGAGCAGGGCCTGTTCCGCGAAGACCTGTTCCACCGGCTCAACGTCATCCGCCTGCGCCTGCCGCCGCTGCGCGAGCGGGTCGAGGACATCCCGGCGCTGGCCAACCATTTCCTGGCCGCCAGCGCGCGCACCCTGGGCGTACCGGCCAAGCGCCTGACGCCGGACGCGCTGGCCGCGCTGCTGCGCTTCGATTTCCCCGGCAACGTACGCCAGCTCGAGAATTTCTGCCATTGGCTGACCGTCATGGCGGTAGGCCAGACGGTGGACCGCGACGACCTGCCGCCGGAAGTGCGCATGGCCGCGCGGCAGGAAAGCGAGCCCGCGCCGCATGCCGCCGAGCCTGCCGCCGTCGATTGGCACGAATCGCTGCTGCGCGACGCGCAATCGCGCCTGGCCCGCGGCGAGCCGTCCGTTATGGCCACCCTCAGCCGGCAGTTCGAACGCGTGCTGCTGCGCACCGCTCTGGACGCCTGCCGCGGCCGGCGGGTCGAGGCGGCCGCGCGGCTGGGCATCGGGCGCAACACCATCACCCGCAAGCTGCGCGAGCTCGGTATCGAGGACGAATAACGCGGCGGGTCCTTGCCATGAGCCGCCCGGTCCATGGCGGAACTCGTGCCGGTTCCGGACGCCGGACCCTGCCGGCCGGATGCGGCGGCAGGGCAGGTCCTATCCCTGCCGCGGCGCGGGCGCGCTGCCGGCGCCGACCAGGCTGGCCCGCAGGGCCGGCGCCTGCAGCCGCTGCAGCCACCACTTGAGCCCCGCGCCCTGGACCGGGGCGCGCCAGGCGTAGACCAGCCGCTCGGCCAACGGTACGCCGTCCTCGGTGCGGCAGGCCACCAGCACGCCGCGCTCCAGGTAGGGGGCGGCCAGCGGGCAGGGCAGGTAGCCGCAGCCCAGGCCGCGTATCTGCGCTTCCAGCTTGGTCTGCATGGTCGGCACCATCAGGAAGGGCTGCGAGTCCAGCAGGCCCCGGGTCTGGCGCGCCAGGTGGCGGCTGGTGTCGCCGACCACGATGGCGCAATGCGCGCCGATGTCGGCCGCGGCCAGCGGCCGGTCCAGGCGGGCCAGCGGGTGGTGGGGCGCGACGCAGAACGCGAACCGCATGTCGCCCAGCGGCCGCGACTGGAAATCCCCCGCCGGCGCGCTGGCGCCGTCCGCGCCCAGCACCAGGTCGGCCCGGCTGCCCAGCAGGGCGTCCCAGTTGCCGCTGAGGACCTCCATGGAAAAGCGCAGGCGGGTGCCGCTGTGCAGGGCGTGAAAATCCTCGATCACTTCGTACAGCGCGCCCCAGGGCAGCACCGCGCTGACGGCGATGCGCAACTCGGCCTCCCACCCCGTGGCGATGCGCCGCACCCGGTTGGCCAGTTCGTCCAGCGTCTGCAGGACTTGCCGGCCTTCGCGCAGCAACTCTTCGCCGGCCGGGGTGGGCCGGGCGCGGTGGCCCGAACGGTCGAACAGCAGGACATCCAGTTCGTCCTCCAGCCGCCGCACGGCGTAGGTGATGGCCGAGGGCACGCGGCCCAGCTCGCGGGCCGCGCGCGCGAAGCTGCCGTGGCGGGCGATGGCGTCGAGCATCAGGATGGTGTCGGGGGTCAGGGCGGTCATGATTAGGCAGGCCGAATCATTCAATTTTATTGAATGATATCGTCAAGGGGGTTCAACCCCAAGGACCGCCGGGCCGCGCAGAATGGACGCATCCGCAAACCATCACGGGAGCCATCACATGATCACCCTGCGCCGCGGCCCCGAACGGGGCCATGCCGACCACGGCTGGCTGCAAAGCCATCACACGTTTTCCTTCGCCGACTACTACGACCCGGCCCACATGGGCTTCGGTCCGCTGCGCGTCATCAACGACGACCGCATCGCCCCCGGGCGGGGGTTCGGCACCCACGGCCACCGCGACATGGAAATCATCACCTATGTCCTGGACGGCGCCGTGGAGCACCGCGACAGCATGGGCAACGGCTCGGTCATCCGTCCCGGAGACGTGCAGCGCATGAGCGCGGGCCGGGGCGTCATGCATTCCGAGTTCAATCCCCAGGCCGACCGCGGCACGCACCTGCTGCAGATCTGGATCGAGCCGGACGTACGCGGCATCGCGCCCGAATACGAGGAAAAGCGTTTTCCCGAAGCCGAGAAGCGCGGCCGGCTGCGGCTGGTGGCTTCGCCCGACGGACGCGAGGGCTCGGTGCGGCTGCACCAGGACGCCACGTTGCGCGTCGGCCTGTTCGACGGCGACGAGTCGGCCGCGATCGACCTGGTACCCGGGCGCCGCGCCTGGGTACACGTGGCCCGGGGCGAAGTCACGGTCAACGGCCGGGCGCTGCAGGCCGGCGACGCGGCGGCGCTCGAGGACGAGCCGCATCTGGAAATCGGGCAGGGCAGACAGGCCGAAGTCCTGGTGTTCGACCTGCCGTGAAGCCGCCCGCGCCCGGCCCGGCATTCCGGCGGGCCGGGCGGCCCTTCCGCCCGGCCCGTTTTCCCGGCCATCCGTTCGACAAGGAGTCCCGCCCATGACCGCTTCCGCCCTTCCCGCCGGCCCTGCCGGCGTCGACACTGTGGTTGTCCCCCGCAGCAGCGACCTGGGCGACGGCTTCACCGTGCGCCGCGCCCTGCCTTCGGCCGAGCGCCGCATGGTAGGCCCCTTCGTGTTCCTGGACCACATGGGCCTGGTGCGCTTCGAGGCGGGGCGCGGCCTGGACGTGCGCCCGCACCCCCATATCGGGCTGGCCACCGTCACCTATCTGCACCAGGGCGAGATCGAGCACCGGGACAGCCTGGGCAGTATCCAGCCCATCCGGCCAGGCGAAGTCAACTGGATGACGGCGGGGCAGGGTATCGTCCATTCCGAGCGCACCGCCGCGGCCGACCGCTCGGTGCCGCAAACCCTGGCGGGCCTGCAGATGTGGGTGGGGCTGCCCAAGGCGAGCGAGGAAAGCCGGCCGGCCTTCGACCATTATCCGGCCGCCGCCATGCCCGAGATTTCGGGCGAAGGCGTCTGTGCACGGCTGGTGGCCGGTTCGCTCTTCGGCCGCAGTTCGCCGGTACGTACCCTGTCCGACCTGTTCTTCGCCGACGTGACGCTGCAGCCGGACGCCCGGGTGGCGCTGGGCGCCGAGTATCCGGAGCGGGCGGCCTACCTGGTCGAGGGCGTGCTGGAAGTGGACGGCCAGGCCTTCGAGCCAGGCCGGCTGGTGGTCTTCGCCCCGGGGCGCCCCGTGGTGCTGCGCGCGCCGAAGGGCGCGCGGCTGGCGCTGCTGGGAGGCGAGCCCCTGGACGGGCCGCGCTACGTCTGGTGGAACTTCGTGTCCAGCCGGCGCGAACGCATCGAACAGGCCAAGCAGGACTGGCAGCGGGAACGCTTCGGCGTGGCCGTGCCAGGGGAAAGCGAGTTCATTCCCTTGCCCCAGCGCTGAGTGTTCCTGTCCGGCGCGGGATCTCCTTGTCCGCCGCCGGGCAGGCGGGGCTTCAGCCCACGGCGCCGGTCGCGGGCCCGCCGCGCCGGAACACGCCGGCCCGACGGTCGGCCAGCGCGTCGCGGCGGATGAAATCGGCCACGAACCCGTCGGCGGGGTGGTGATGCAGGTTGTAGGGCGTGTCCCATTGCGCGATGCGCCCGCCTGTCATCACGCCGATGCGGTCGGCGATGGCGAAGGCCTCGGCCTGGTTGTGCGTCACCAGGATGGCCGTGTGGCCCGTCGCCTTCAGGATGTCGCGTACTTCGAAAGCCAGCCGTTCCCGGGTATCGACATCGAGGTTGGAGAAGGGCTCGTCCAGCAGCAGCAGTTCGGGCTCCGGGGCCAGCGAACGGGCCAGGGCCACGCGCTGCTGCTGCCCGCCGGAAAGCTCGTGGGGATAGCTGCCGCCCGCCTGCGCCAGCCCCACCAGTTCCAGCATTTCGGCCACCCGGGCGCGGCGCGCGTCGCCGCTGCGCCGGCGCAGGCCGAACCCCACGTTCTCGGCCACGGTCAGGTGCGGAAAGAGGGCGTAGTCCTGGAACATCATGCCCACCCGGCGGCGCTCGGGCGGAACATGCACGCAAGGCGACGACAGCACCGTGCCGTCCAGCGAGATATGTCCGCGCCGCACCGGCTCGAAGCCGGCCACCGCGCGCAGCACCGTAGTCTTGCCGCAGCCCGAAGCGCCCAGCAGGCAGCCGATGGCGCCGCGGTCGAGCGCGAACGAGACGTCCTCGACCACCGTGCGCAGGCCGCCGGGGGTGTCGTAGGCAAGGTGGATGTGGTCGACGTCGAGCAGGGCAGTCACGTCAATGTCCGGTCTTGGGTTGGGTGCGGGCCAGCAGGATGACGGGCAGCAGGCCGGTGGCCACGATGGCCAGCGCCGCCACGGCGCCTTCCTCGTAGGTGCCGCGCGCGGCCTCGGCGTACAGCCAGGTCGCCAGCGTATCGAAATTCATGGGACGCAGCAGCAGCGTGGCGGGCAGTTCCTTCATGGCGTCCACGAACACCAGCAGGGCCGCGGCCGCCAGGGCGGGCTTGAGCAGGGGCAGGTGCACGCGGCGCAGGGTACCGCCGGCGCTTTCCCCCAGCAGGCGCGAGGCCTGCTCGAGCGAGGCCGGTACGCGCGCCAGGCCCGCCTCGATGGCGCCGGCCGACACGGCCAGGAAGCGGATCGTGTAGGCCAGCACCAGGGCCAGGCTGGAACCCATCAGGATCAGCCCCGGCGCGATGCCGGCCACGGCCGATAGCACGGTGTTCAGGGCATCGTCCACCAGCGCCAGCGGCCCCAGCAGGCCGATGGCCAGCACGGTGCCGGGCAGCGCGTAGCCCAGGCTGGCGATACGTGCGCAGGCCCGCCCCGGATGCCGGCGCGCGCTCTCGCGCAGCGTGCGGCCGGCCCAGGCCACCGCCAGGCCTGCGGCCAGCGTCAACAGCGTGGCCGCGGCGGCGATGCCCACCGTATTGAAGGCCCCGGCGATCAGCGCGTCCGACACGCCGCCCACCCGGTGCAGCCGCTTGGCAGTCTCGACCACCAGATAGCCGGCCGGAGCGACGAAGCCGGCCAGCACCGGCAGCCAGCCCAGCGCGGCCGCGCCCACGCCCGCGGCACCGCGCAGGCGCTGCGGCTGCATGGGACGCATGCGCTGCGTGTTGGCGTAGCGCTGCCGCCGCCGGCCGTGACGCTCCAGCAGGATCAGCGCCAGCACGAAGACCAGCATGGTCAGGGCGATCTGCGCCGCCCCGGCCAGGTCCGAGCGCGTCACCCAGGTGGTGTAGACCGAGACGGTCAGGGTCTGCACGCCCAGGAACTCGGACGCGCCGATGTCGTTGAGCGTCTCCAGCAGCGCCAGGCTCACGCCCACGGCGATCGCCGGCCGGGCCAGCGGCAGCGCGACCCGCCGGAACACCTCCAGGCGGCCGGCACCCAGCGTACGGGCGGCTTCCAGCAGGCTGGCAGCCTGCGTCATGAACATGGCGCGGGTGCTGAGATAGACGTAGGGGTAGAGCACGAAGCCCAGCACCAGCACCGCGCCGCCCAGCGAGCGCAGGTCGGGCAGGCGGAAGGCGCGCGGGCTGTCGTACCCCAGCAGCGCCCGGATCGCAGTCTGCACCGGTCCGATGGGATGCAGCAGGTCCAGGTAGGCGAAGGCAACGATATAGGTCGGCACCGCCAGCGGCAGCAGCAGGGCCCAGGACAACATGCGCCGGGTGGGAAAATCGTAGGCGGTGACCAGCCAGGCCGCGCCCGTGCCCAGCAAGGTGACCAGGACGCCGACGCCGATCAGCAGCAGGGCGGTATTCGCCAGGGCCTGCGGTAGCACGAAGGCCGCCAGGTGGGACCAGTGGGCCAGGCTGCCGCCGGCCGCGGCCCAGGCCAGAGACGCGACCGGGGCCAGCACCGCCAGCGCAATCAGGACGGCGAGCAGCAGCCAGCCCGCGCCGTTTTCGGCGCGGGCTGCGAGCCCGAAGGGCAGGGAAGGGAAACGGCGATTCATGGGCGACGCACGGCCGGCAGCACGCGCGCCGTTCGCGTAGGCGCGAGGCGGGCGCCGGCCGCGCGGCCGGCGGACTCAGTTGTCGAACCCGACCTTGTCCACCAGTTCGCTGGCCTGCTTGCGGTGCTTGGCGATTTCCGCCAGCGGCAGGGGGTCTACCTTCAGGGGCCCGAAGCTTTCGATGACGGGGTCCAGCTTGACCCCGGAGCGGACCGGGTATTCGTAGTTGGCGCGGGCGTACAGGCCCTGCGCTTCTTCAGAGACCAGGTATTCCATCAGCCTGACGGCATTGTCGCGGTTCGGGGCATGCCGCGCCACGGCCGCGCCGCTGATGTTGACGTGCGTGCCGCCGCTTTTCTCGTTGGCGAAGGTGGGCCGCACGACCTTGATGGCGTCGCCCCATTTGCGCGCGTCGGTGCCAGGCTCGGCGTTCTTCATGTGGCCCACATAGTAGGCGTTGGCCAGGCCGATGTCGCAAATGCCGCCCAGGATGTCGCGCGCCACGTCGCGGTCGCCGCCGGCAGCCTTGCGGGCCAGGTTGGCCTTGACGCCGCGCAGCCACTGCTCGGCGGCCTCGGCGCCGTCGTGCGCGATCATGGCAGCGATCAGCGCCGTGTTGTAGGGGTGCTGGCCGGAGCGGATGCACACCTTGCCTTTCCATTCCGGGTCGGCCAGCGACTCGTACCGGAAGGCATTCAGGTCCAGGTCCTTTTCCACGTACAGTACCCGGTCGCGCAGCGACAGCGCGAACCAGCGGCCGTCCGCCCCGCGCAGGTTCGCGGGGATCACCGACTCCAGCGTCTGCGATTGCACCGGCTGGGTCACGCCGCTTTCGACCAGGTCGATCAGGTTGCCGATATCGACGGTCATCAGCACGTCGGCCGGCGACTTCTCGCCTTCGGCCTTGACGCGCTCGATCAGGCCATCCTTGACGAACACGGTGTTGACCTTGACGCCGCTTTCCTTGGTGAAGGCCTCGAGCAGCGGCTGGATCAGCCCGGGCTCGCGGGTCGTGTACAGGCTGACCTCTTCGGCGGAAAAGGCCGGGCCGGACACGGCAAGGCTGGCCAGCGCCAGGCCGCGCAGCAGGGCAAGAGCAGGGCGGAAGGGGCGTTTCATTGCAGGGCTCCGGTCCGTCCATGCTGCGCCGGGCGCGGCAGGCCGCAGCGCCGGACGGGCGCGGGCATGAACGTAAATGAGAATGGATAAGAAATGGACCGCAACCTTAGCAGGATCGGCCGTTTCATTCAACTTTCCGTCAGTTTTCTGGCGAGCCGGCGGCAGACGCCGTGCGCCGCAGCGGGCATCCTGGAAAAAACCGGCTCGGCTGGGTCCGCCGGCCGAAAACCGATAATGAGAATCCTTATCATGTTTCTTGGGTAGAATAATGGATTGCAGACCGCCCGGCTCGCAGGGGCGCCTTTCCTCTACCTATCCGCTGACTCATGGCCGCATTCAACACCGAGCGCGTGCTCGACGTGCATCACTGGAACGACACGCTGTTTTCTTTCAAGACCACGCGGGATCCGTCGCTGCGTTTCCACAACGGCCATTTCGTCATGATCGGCCTGGAAGTCGACGGCAAGCCGCTGATGCGGGCCTACAGCATCGCCAGCGCCAACTACGAGGAAAACCTCGAGTTCCTGAGCATCAAGGTGCCCGACGGTCCGCTGACCTCGCGGCTGCAACATCTCAAGGTGGGCGACAGCATCCTGATCAGCCGCAAGCCGGTGGGCACGCTGGTGGTCGACGACCTGCGCCCGGGCAAGCGCCTGTACCTGTTCGGCACGGGCACCGGCCTGGCTCCTTTCATGAGCATCATCAAGGACCCGGACGTCTACGAACGCTTCGAGAAGGTGATCCTGGTCCACGGCGTGCGCTGGACCAGCGAACTGGCCTACGCCGACTTCATCTCCACGGAGCTGCCGGCCAACGAATACTTCGGCGAGCAGGTGCGCGAAAAGCTGGTGTACTACCCCACGGTGACGCGCGAGCCTTTCCGCAACCAGGGCCGCATCACCGAACTGGTGGAAAGCGGGCGCCTGGCGGCCGACCTCGGCCTGCCGCAGCTGGACCCGGCCCACGACCGCGCCATGCTCTGCGGCAGCCCGCACATGCTGGCCGACGTCTCGGCCATGCTGGACGGCCTGGGCTTCGAAGTCTCGCCGGGGGTCGGGCAACCGGGCGATTACGTGGTCGAACGCGCCTTTGTCGAAAAATAGGCGCGCGGGCCCTTACGCTGCGGGCTATTGATGATTACACTCCGATAGTTACCTGCAACCCCGAGAGATGCCCATGAGCAAGCAAATCATCCATACCGACCAGGCTCCGGCCGCCGTCGGCCCGTACTCCCAGGCTGTGGCCGCGCCGGCCGGGCGCACCGTCTACCTGTCCGGCCAGATCGGCCTGGAATGCAGCACCGGCGAACTGGTGTCGGAGAACTTCGACGCCCAGGTCCGCCAGGCCTTCGCCAACCTCAAGGCCGTGGTCGAGGCCGCGGGCGGCCGGCTCGACCAGATCGTCAAGCTCACCCTGTTCCTGACCGACCTGGGCAAGTTCGCCGCCGCCAACGCGATCATGGCCGAACTGGTGCCCGAGCCGTTCCCGGCCCGCTCCACGGTGGGCGTGGCCAGCCTGCCCAAGGGCGCGCAATTCGAAGTGGAAGCCATCCTGGTCGTCTGATCCCGGACCTTCCCGCCGCCGTCCCGCCGCATGGCCGCGAACGCCGCCGTTCCCGCCGCGCCGGACGCAGCCAGCGCCACCGCGCGCCGGCTGCGCCGCCTGGGGCTGGTCCGGCCCATCGATTTCGTCCTGCACCTGCCGCTGCGCTACGAGGACGAAACCCGCGTCACGCCCATCGGCGCCTTGCGCCCGGGCACGTGGGCGCAGGTGGAGGGCGAAGTCACGCGCTGCGAAGTCCTGTTCCGGCCGCGCCGGCAACTGGTCGCGGCGCTTGCCGACGACACGGGCGAGCTGTCGCTGCGCTGGCTCAATTTCTATCCCAGCCAGCAAAGGCAGTTCCAGATGGGGCGACGGCTGCGCGTGCGCGGCGAAGTGCGCGGCGGGTTGTTCGGGCGCGAAATGGTCCACCCCCGCGCGGCGGCGGCCGACACGCCTCTGCCCGCCGCGCTCACGCCGGTCTATCCGACCACCGAAGGCCTGCCGCAGGCCACGCTGCGGCGCGCCGTCGGGCAGGCGCTGGCCGGCGCCGGGTTGGAGGACACGCTGCCCCCCGAAATCCTGCACCGCTACGGGCTGATGCCTTTCGACCAGGCCATCCGCATGCTGCATGCCCCGCCGCCCGGGGCCAGCGCGGCGGAGCTGGCCGAACGCGCCCATCCAGCCTGGCGGCGCATCAAGTTCGACGAACTGCTCGCCCAGCAACTGTCGCTTGCCGCCGCGCGTGCCGCGCGCCGCGACAAGCGGGCCGAGCCGCTGCCGCCACGCGACGGCCCGGGGCTGGCCGAGCGCCTGCGCGCGGCACTGCCGTTCGCGCTGACGGGCGCGCAGCAGCGCGCCGCGGCCGAGATCGCCGCCGACCTGGGGCGTTCCTACCCCATGCACCGCCTGCTGCAAGGCGACGTGGGCAGCGGCAAGACGGTAGTGGCGGCGCTGGCCGCGGCACAGGCTATCGACGCGGGCGCGCAGGTGGCCCTGATGGCCCCCACCGAAATCCTGGCCGAGCAGCACCTGCGCAAGCTGGTCGACTGGCTCGAGCCCCTGGGCGCGGGCATCGCCTGGCTGACCGGCAGCCTCGGCGCCAAGGCCAGGCGCCAGGCCCTGGAAGGCATCGCGTCCGGGGCGGTACAGCTCGTGGTAGGCACGCAGGCCATCATCCAGGACACGGTCGCCTTTTCCAGGCTGGGACTCGTCATCGTGGACGAGCAGCATCGCTTCGGCGTCGGCCAGCGCCTGGCGCTCAGCCGCAAGGGCGAGCGGGCGGCGGGGCGGGGCGGGCGCCGCGCCCGCGTTCCGCACCAGCTCAACATGAGCGCCACGCCCATCCCGCGCACGCTCGCCATGACCTTCTTCGCCGACCTGGACGTGTCGGTCATCGACGAACTGCCCCCCGGCCGCGCCCCGGTGTTGACCAAACTGGTGTCGGACGTGCGCCGCGGCGAAGTCATCGCGCGCGTCGCCGGCCACGCCCGCGAGGGCCGGCAGGTCTACTGGGTCTGTCCGCTGGTCGAGGAAAGCGAGGCGCTCGAGCTGCAAACCGCGGTCGATACCTTCGAGACCCTGCGCGGCGAGCTCCCGGATCTGCGTATCGGGTTGGTGCACGGCCGCCTGCCGGCCGCCGAGAAGGCCGAAGTCATGCAGGCTTTCCGGGCCGGTGGCATCGACCTGCTGGTGGCCACCACCGTCATCGAGGTCGGCGTGGACGTGCCCAACGCCACGCTGATGGTGATCGAGCACGCCGAGCGGTTCGGCCTGGCGCAACTGCACCAGCTGCGCGGGCGGGTAGGGCGGGGCAGCGCCGAGTCGGCCTGCGTGCTGCTCTACCAGCCGCCGCTGTCGCAGGTGGCCCGGCAGCGCCTGCGCGCCATGTACGAGACCGGCGACGGCTTCGAGATCGCCCGCCGCGACCTCGAGCTGCGCGGTCCGGGGGAATTCCTCGGCGTGCGGCAGTCGGGGCTGGCGCTGCTGCGCTTCGCCGACCTGCAGGCCGATGCCGCCGTCGCCGAACAGGCCCGCGAGGCGGCCGCGCGGCTGCGCGACCGCCATCCGCAGGCCGTGGCCGCCCACCTGGACCGCTGGATGAGCGGCCGCGAGGATTTCCTGCGCACCTGACGCCGGCCTGCCCGGTCCCATCTACCCACACCGCCAGCCGCCATGACCCTGACCGAACTCAAGTACATCGTCGCCGTCGCCCGCGAACGCCATTTCGGCCGCGCCGCCGAGGCCTGTTTCGTCAGCCAGCCCACGCTGTCGGTGGCAATCCGCAAGCTCGAGGACGAGCTGGGCGTGACCCTGTTCGAGCGCGGCGGCTCCGAGGTCGGCATCACTCCCATTGGCACGCGCATCGTGGCCCAGGCCCAGAAAGTGCTCGAGGAAAGCGCCAACCTCAAGGAAATCGCCCGTCAGGGCCACGACCCGCTGGCCGGGCCGCTGCGGGTGGGGGTCATCCACACCATCGGCCCCTACCTGCTGCCGCGGCTGGTGCCGGCCCAGATCGGGCGCACGCCCCAGATGCCGCTGCTGCTGCAGGAAAACTTCACGGTGCGGCTGGTGGAACTGCTGCGCCAGGGCGAGATCGACTGCGCCATCATGGCGCTGCCGCTGCCGGAAGCCGGGCTGACGATGCGCCCGCTCTACGACGAACCCTTCGTCGTGGCCGTGCCCAGGGACCATCCCTGGAGCCGGCGCGAGCGCATCGACGCGCAGGACCTGAAGCAGGAAACCATGCTGCTGCTGGGCAGCGGCCACTGCTTCCGGGACCAGGTGCTGGAAGTCTGCCCGGAACTTTCGCGCTTCTCGGCGGCCAGCGACGGCATCCAGCGCACCTTCGAGGGCTCCTCGCTCGAGACCATCCGCCACATGGTCGCCGCCGGCATCGGGGTGACGGTGCTGCCCGCGACCTCGCTGCCCGCCGCGCCGCGTGCGGCCGACCTGCTGCGCTACATTCCCTTCACGGAACCGGTACCCGAACGCCGTGTCGTGCTGGCCTGGCGCAAGAGTTTCCCCCGGCTGGCGGCCATCGACGCCCTGGCCGAGGCGGTCTATGCCTGCGGCCTTTCCGGGGTGGCCATGCTGGACCGGGAAAGCGTGGCCCAGCAGGCCGGCTGAACGCCCGCCGGACCGCGTGGCGCGGTGCTGGAAAAGAGGCGGGCGGTGGTATCCTTACCCGTGTCTATCACACCCGAAGGAGCTGGTCATGGCTAAGACTACGAAAAGCGATCAGGCAGGCCCCCGCATCAACATCGGCATCTCCGACAAGGACCGCGCTGCGGTCGCCGGCGAGCTTTCCAAGATGCTCGCCGATTCGTACACGCTCTACCTGACGACCCACAATTTCCACTGGAACGTCACCGGGCCGCTCTTCAACACGCTGCACGGCATGTTCATGACCCAGTACACGGAAGAGTGGAACGCGCTGGACGATATCGCCGAGCGCATCCGCGCGCTGGGCCACTACGCTCCCGGCACCTACCGCGAATACGCCAAGCTCTCGTCCATCGCCGAGCCGGCGGACGTGCCCGACGCCATGGAAATGGTGCGCATGCTGGTCAAGGGCAACGAGGCCGTGGCCAAGACCGCCCGCGCGGCCTTCGCCGTGGCCGACAAGGCCAACGACCAGCCCACGGCCGACCTTCTCACCCAGCGCCTGGACGTCCACGAAAAGAACGCCTGGATGCTGCGCAGCCTGCTGCAGTAAGTACCCAGGAATCCGCGCCCGCCTTCGGGCCGGGCGCGGGCGTGCCATCGGCGCGATGCGCGGCGCCGGCGGCTTTCTGTGCATCCCAGACCGCAAGCCCCGGCCGGCGCGGGACGCTGACCGCCCGCCGTCGCGCCGCAGCCGACCGTCCCATTCCTACGATCAGGAGCGCCGCCATGACTCTCGCAACCCGCCTGGCTCCCGCCGCCCTTGGCCTGGCCTGCCTGGCCGCAGCGCCGGCCGCCCAGGCCGAGCCCCTCAGAATCGCCGTCGTCGGTCCCATGACGGGGCCCGTCACCCAGTACGGCGACATGGTCAAGGAGGGCGTGGCCACCGCCGTCGAGCGCATCAACGCCGCCGGCGGCATCGACGGGCGCCAGGTGGAAGTGGTCGCCATCGACGATGCCTGCGAGCCCAAACAGGGCCCCGTCGCAGCCAATCGCGTGGTCAACGAAAAGATCGGCTTCGTCATCGGGCACGTCTGCTCCGGCGCCACCATCGCGGCAGCCGACATCTACAACAACGAAGGCGTGGTCATGGTCACGCCCTCGGCCACCTCGCCGCTGCTGACCGACGGCAAGAACTACGAATTCATCTTCCGCACCATCGGCCGCGACGACCAGCAGGGCCCGGCGGCGGCCAGCTTCATCGCCGCCAAGGTCAAGCCCGCGCGGGCCGCCGTGCTGCACGACAAGCAGTCCTACGGCCAGGGCATCGCCGCCTCGGTGCGCAAGGGCCTGGAAGACGCCGGCATCGACGTCGCGCTCTTCGAAGGCATCAACGCGGGCGACAGCGATTATTCGGCCGTCATCACCAAGCTCAAGAGCGCGGGCGTGGACTTCGTCTACTACGGGGGCTACCACCCGGAAATGGGCCTGCTGCTGCGCCAGGCTGCCGAGCAGGGGCTCAAGGCCCGCTTCATGGGCCCCGAGGGCACGGGCAATCCGGACATCAACGCCATCGCGGGCGACGCCGTCGAAGGCATGCTGGTCACGCTGCCGGCGGACTTCGCCGCCGACCCGGCCAACGCCGATGTCGTCAAGGCCTTCAAGGACAAGCACCGCAATCCCGGAGGCGCCTTCCAGCTGACCGCCTACTCGGCCGCCCAGGTCATCGCCGACGCCATCAAGGGAGCGGGTTCGACCGACCCCGGCAAGGTGGCCGCCTACCTCCACGCCAACGCCTTCCAGGCACCCATCGGCAAGGTCTCGTGGAACCCCCAGGGCGACCTGGAAGCCTTCGACTTCCAGGTCTACACCTGGCACAAGGACGGCAGCAAGACCGCCGCGGAATAAGGCGGGGCGGGCGGCTAGGGAAACCCCTTGCCTCCTGCTATGCTTGGCTACCATGACCGCCCTGATTTCCCCGCGCTCGCGCCTGGCGCTCTACGCCAGCCTGGTCCGCCTGGACAAACCCATCGGCATCCTGCTGCTGCTCTGGCCCACCCTGTGGGCGCTCTGGGCGGCCGCCGGCGGGACGCCGCCCTGGCATATCGTGGCCATCTTCACGGCGGGCACCGTGCTCATGCGCTCGGCCGGCTGCGCCATCAACGACTACTTCGACCGCGATTTCGACCTGCACGTCGCCCGCACCCACAGGCGAGCCCTGACCTCCGGCCTGATCTCCCCGCGCGAAGCGCTGGCGGTGGCCGGGGTGCTGGCGGCGGCGGCGTTCGGGCTGGTGCTGGCCCTGAACCCGCTGACCATCGCGCTGGCCTTCGCGGCGCTGTTCCTGGCGGTGTCGTATCCGCTCATGAAGCGCTTCTTCGCCATTCCCCAGGCCTATCTCGGCATTGCCTTCGGCTTCGGCATTCCCATGGGCTTCGCGGCGATCCAGGGTCAGGTCGCTGCGGCCGCCTGGCTGATGCTGGCGGCCAACATCGCCTGGGCCGTCGCCTACGATACCGAATACGCCATGGTGGACCGGCCGGACGACCTGCGGCTGGGCCTGCGCACCTCGGCCATCACCTTCGGTTCGTGGGACGTCGCCATGGTAGGGCTGAGCTACGCGTGCACGCTGGCCCTGCTGGCCCTGGCCGGCCGGTTGCTGGGCTACGGCGCGCCCTACTGGGCCGGCCTGGCGGCGGCCGGCCTGATCGCGGCGGTGCACCTGTACTGGATCCGCCGCCGCGAGCCGGCCGCGTGCTTTCGTGCCTTCCTGCACAATACCTGGTTCGGCTTTGCCGTCTTCGCCGGCATCTTCGCCCAGACCACCCTGTTTCCCGGCACTCCATGACCCAGGATCTTTCCATTGCTTTCATCGGCGGCGGCAACATGGCCGTCGCGCTGGCCAACGGCATGATAGGCAAGCTCTGCCCGGCCTCCGCCATCCACGTGCTCGAGATCGATCCGCAGGCCCGCGAAGCCTGGAAGGCCCGCGGCGCGAGCGTGGCGGCTTCGCCCGACGAGCGCCTGGCGCAGGCCCGGGTGCGGGTCTACGCCGTCAAGCCCCAGCACATGCGCGAGGCCGCCCAGGCCACGCGCGCCGGCCTGGGCGGCCATACGCTGGTGATCAGCATCGCCGCCGGCATCCGGGCCGAAACCCTGGCCGCCTGGCTGGGCGAACCCGGCCGCCCCTGGCAACGCCTGGTGCGCTGCATGCCCAACACCCCGGCCCTGGTGGGCGCCGGCGTCAGCGGGCTCGCCGCGCTGCCGGGCGCCACCGCCGAGGACCGCGCCCTGGCCCAGCGCCTGCTCGAATCCGTCGGCTCGGCGGTCTGGGTCGACGACGACGCCGCCCTGGACGCGGTCACCGCGCTCTCGGGCAGCGGTCCGGCCTATGTATTCCTGTTCCTGGAAGCGCTGATCCAGGGCGGCCGGGATCTCGGCCTGGACGCGGGGCAGTCGCGCGCACTGGCCCTGGCCACCCTGGCCGGCGCGGCGCGCCTGGCCGCCGAATCGCCGGAAACTCCCGCCGTGCTGCGCGAGCGCGTGACCTCGCGCGGCGGTACTACCGCGGCCGCCGTGCAGGTGCTGGAGCAGGGCGGCTTCGCCCCGCTGGTCGGCCGGGCCATGGCCGCGGCCGCGCACCGGGCCGCCGAACTGGGCCGGGAGTTCGGGTAATGCGTGCGTTCCGGCCGGCCGACCGCGAAGAACCGCCCGCCCGCCCGGCGGGCCGGGCCGCTCCCGGCGCAGCGGCCGCCGGAGGGTCCATGCCGGCCGCGCATTTCGCCCTGGCGGTCGCCGCCATGGCGGCCATCGTCGCGGGCTCGAACTGGTTGGTGCAGTATCCGCTGAACGACTGGCTGACCTGGGGAGCATTGTCTTACCCGGTTGCCTTTCTGGTGGCCGACCTGCTCAACCGGCGCCACGGCCCGGTCGCCGCCCGGCGGGTGGCGTGGTCCGGATTCATCGCCGCGGTCGCGGTCTCCACCTGGGTGGCCAGCCCCCGCATCGCCGCCGCCTCGGGGCTGGCCTTCCTGTGCGCCCAGTGGCTGGACATCTACGTCTTCGACCGCCTGCGCCGCCGGCGCTGGTGGCAGGCGCCGCTGCTGTCCGGCGCGCTGGCCGCGGCGCTGGATACGGCCGTGTTCTTCGGCGTGGCCTTCGCCGGCACGGGTGCGCCCTGGCATACCTGGCTGCTGGGCGACCTGCTGGTCAAGCTGGCCGTCAACCTGGCCATGCTGGCGCCGTTTCGCGCGCTCATGTGGAACCTGGGCCGGCCGGCCGCGTTCGGGGAATCCACCCGATGACGGCGTGACGGCGGCGCCGATTTCCGACCGGAGACCTGCGACATGCCAGACCTCCTGCCCGAACTGACGCAGCAACTGTTCAACGGCCTGTCCCTGGGCGCCATCTACGCCCTGATCGCCATCGGCTACACCATGGTCTACGGCATCATCGGCATGATCAACTTCGCCCATGGCGAGATCTACATGGTGGGCGCCTACGTCGGGCTGGTCACCCTGGCTGCCATCGGTGCGCAGGGCGGGCTGCCGGCCCCCCTGGTGGTGGCTGCCATGCTGGCGGTCGCGGCCGCCGTCACCGGGGTGTACGGCTATGCCATCGAGCGGCTGGCCTACCGCCCGGTGCGCGGCGCGCCGAGGCTGGTGGCGCTCATCTCTGCCATAGGCATGTCGATCTTCCTGCAGAACTGGGTGGCGCTGGGGCAGGGCGCGCGCGACATGGCGGTGCCGGCCCTCGTCCCGGGGGCGGTGCAGCTGGACCTGGGTTCGGACTTCCACGTGACGCTGCCATACTCGCGCCTGGCCATCATCGCGCTCACCGTGGTCCTCATGGCAGCGCTCACGCTCTACATCCGCCATTCCCGGCTGGGCCGCGCCTCCCGGGCCTGCTCGCAGGACATGCGCATGGCGGGCCTGCTGGGCATCGACACCGGCCGCATCGTCTCCTTCACCTTCGTGCTGGGCGCGGTGCTGGCCGCGGTCGGCGGCGTGCTGATCGCGGTCGCCATCGGCAAGCTCAATCCCTTCATCGGCTTCATCGCGGGCATCAAGGCGTTCACCGCGGCGGTATTGGGCGGCATCGGCAGCATTCCGGGGGCCATGCTGGGCGGCGTGCTGCTGGGTCTGGCCGAGACCTTCGCCGCGGCTTACGTGTCCTCGCAGTACAAGGACATCGTGGCCTTCCTGCTGCTGGTGCTCATCCTGCTCGTGCGGCCCACCGGGCTGCTGGGCAAGCCGGAAACGGAAAAGGTCTGATGGGCAGGCTCGGCCACGCCTTGCTGGCGGCGCTCCTGACGGCGGTGGTCGTCGCCCCGGTATTCGGCCTGCGCCTGGTGCGCGAGGGCGCGGCCACGCTGCTGGAGCCTCACTGGCGACCGGTGGCGACAGCAGCGGCAGCCGTCTTCGCCTTCCACCTGGCGCGCCCCTGGCTGGCCCGGGCGGCGGGCAGGATGCGCCTGCCGCAACTGCCGGCCCTGCCGGCAGGCGGGCGCCGCTCGGCCGCGCTGCTGCTGGCGGCGCTGGCGCTGGCCTGGCCGTTCTTCGGCAGCCGCAGCCAGGTCGATATCGCTACCCTGGTGCTGATCTACGTCATGCTCGGGCTGGGGCTGAACATCGTGGTTGGCTTCGCCGGGCTGCTGGACCTGGGCTTCGTGGGGTTCTACGCGGTCGGCGCCTATACCTACGCGCTGCTCTACCACTGGGCCGGCTGGGGCTTCTGGCAGGCGCTGCCGCTGGCGGGAGCCATGTCGGCGCTGTTCGGCTTCCTGCTGGGATTCCCGGTGCTGCGCCTGCGCGGCGATTACCTGGCCATCGTGACCCTGGGGTTCGGCGAAATCATCCGCCTGCTTCTGACCAACCTGGGCGGGCTCACCGGCGGGCCGGACGGCATCGCGGGCATCCCCAAGCCTACGGTCTTCGGTATGGAAATGGCGCGCCGCGCCAGCGCCGGGGGCGGCACGACCTTCCACGAATTCATGGGCTGGGCCTTCGACAGCCGGGACATGGTGGTCTACCTGTACCTGATGGCGCTGCTGCTTGCGCTGGCCACGCTGTTCGTATCCAGCCGCCTGATCCGCATGCCCATCGGGCGGGCGTGGGAAGCCCTGCGCGAAGACGAGATCGCCTGCCGCTCGCTGGGCCTGGACCCGACCCGCATCAAGCTATCGGCCTTCACGCTGGGAGCCATGTTCGCCGGCTTCGGCGGGGCTTTCTTCGCAGCGCGGCAGGGCCTGGTCAACCCGGAATCCTTCACCTTCATCGAATCGGCACTGATCCTGTCCATCGTCGTGCTGGGCGGCATGGGCTCCCAGCTGGGCGTGGTACTGGCCGCGGCCGTGCTCACGGTGCTGCCCGAGCTGGCGCGCGAATTCGCCGAATACCGCATGCTGCTGTTCGGCCTGGCCATGGTCCTCATGATGATGTGGCGGCCCCAGGGGCTATTGCCCATGAAACGGCCGCACGTGGAGCTGGACCCGTGAGCGCCGGGGAAAACGCCGCGCCGCGCCCGCTACTGCAGGTGCGTGCGCTGTCCATGCGCTTCGGCGGATTGCTGGCCGTCGACGGCGTGGATTTCGACGTGGCGCCCGACGAAGTCTTCGCCATCATCGGCCCCAACGGCGCCGGCAAGACCACCGTGTTCAATTGCGTAGGCGGCTTCTACCGACCCAGTTCCGGCGAGGTGCTGCTGGACGGCGCGCGCATCACCGGGTTGCCCAGCCACAAGGTAGCCCGCCGCGGCCTGGTGCGCACCTTCCAGAACGTGCGCCTGTTCCGCCGGCTGACCGTGCTGGAGAACCTGCTGGTGGCCCAGCATATGCAGCTCGAGCACCGCCTGCTGCCGGGCCTGCTGCGGCTACGGGCCTACCGCGAATCCGAAGAGGCGGCCAGGCACCGCGCGGGGCAATGGCTGGATGTCATGGGCCTGCGCCCCTACGCTAACCGCGAGGCGGGCAATCTTGCCTACGGCCACCAACGCCGCCTGGAAATCGCACGCTGCATGGCCGCCCGGCCCCGCCTGCTGATGCTGGACGAACCGGCGGCCGGCCTGAACCCCCGCGAAAAGCGCGAGCTGCAAGGCCTGATCGACCGCCTCAGGCGGGAATTCGGCGTGGCCGTGCTGCTGATCGAGCACGACATGAACCTGGTCATGGGCGTGTCCGACCGCATCCTGGTCATGGAGCACGGCCGGCCCATCGCCGCCGGCAGCCCCGGGCGGGTGCGCACCGACCCCAGGGTGGTCAAGGCCTATCTGGGGGAAGCCTGATGCTGAAGCTGGAAGGCGTCCATGCCTGCTACGGCGCCATCCAGGCGCTGGACGGCGTTTCGCTGGAAGTGCGCGCCGGCGAGATCGTCGCCCTGATCGGCAGCAACGGCGCGGGCAAGACCACGCTGCTCATGACCGTGTGCGGCGACCCGCGTGCGCGCGCCGGCCGCATACTCTTCGAAGGCGAGGATATCGCCGGCCTGCCCACCCACCGCATCATGCGGCGCGGCATCGCGGTATCGCCCGAAGGCCGCCGGGTGTTCCCGGACCTGACCGTGCGCGAGAACCTGCAGATGGGCGGCTTCTTCCACGACAGGCATGCGGTGCGGTCGGGCATGGAGCACGTGTTCGGGTTGTTTCCCGTGCTGGAGGCACGCGCGGGCCAGCGGGCCGGCACCCTGTCGGGCGGCGAACAGCAGATGCTGGCCATCGGCCGCGCCCTGATGTCCCGCCCGCGCCTGCTGCTGCTGGACGAGCCCACCCTGGGGCTGGCGCCGCTGGTCATCGCCCGCATTTTCGAGATCATCCAGGCCATCCGCCAGGAAGGGGTCACCGTGTTCCTGGTCGAGCAGAACGCCCACAAGGCGTTGCAGATCGCCGACCGCGGCTACGTGCTGGAAACCGGCCGCGTGGTGCTGTCCGACACGGGCGCGAACCTGCTGCGCAACGACGCGGTCCGCCAGGCCTATCTGGGCGGGTGAGAGCGGTATCCGGTTCCCGGCCCGGGTGCGCTCGTCCGGGCCTCCCCCGGCGGGCGAGGGCGCCGGGCCGCCGGCGCCCTCGGGCGGTCAGGACAGCCCTTCCTCTTCCAGGGCGCGCTGCACGCCGGGGTCGTCTTCCATGCGCTGGCGGAATGCCGCCAGGTTGCCGTAGCCCGAGAGGTCTATATCCTTGCCCTGGGCCCAGCGCAGCACGACGTACAGGTAAGGGTCGGCGACGGATCGGCCGCCGGCCAGCCATTCGCGGCCTTCCAGGCGCGCGTCGAGCACGCCGAACAGCCTGCGCAATTGTCCGGCGGCGCCAGCGCGCAGGGCCTCCTGGGCCACCGGGTCGGACAGGAAGCGCTGCGGGCCGAACACGAGCGAGAAGGTCTTGTGCAGGTCAGAGTTCAGGAAGCCCAGCCAGCGCCGCACCTCGGCCCGCCCGCGCGGCGAGCCGTCGCCCAGCAGACCGCAGCCGGGATGCAGCTCGACGATATATTCCAGCACCGCCGCGTTCTGGCTCAGCGTCCAGTCGCCATCGGCCAGCGCCGGCACCGCGCCCATGGGATTGATCTTGAGAAACTCGGGCGATTGCAGTTCGTCGCGCGAGAGGCGATGCGTCTCGTAGGGCTGGCCAGTCCATTCCAGCGCGATGTGCGCCGCCAGCGAGCAGGCGCCGGGCAGGTAGTAGAGCTTCATGGTGGTCCGGTCTCCGTGTGGGCGGCGCGCCGCCTGCACGCCGCTGGCGCTATGGTAACGCCGCCCGCTGTGATCCAATGGGTTTGCCGCCCTCATTCGCCTTGCTCGGAGGTGAACATGGCTGGAACGCGTCGATCTTTTCTGTGCCTGTGCCTGTGCCTGGCCGGCCTGCTGCCCGGGCCCGCCCGGGCAGCCCCCGCCGCCACGGCCGACCGGCTGCAAGTCCAGCTCCTGCAGGAAGGGCTGGAGCACCCCTGGTCGCTGGCCTTCCTGCCGGACGGCACCGGGCTGCTGCTCACCGAACGCCCGGGCCGGCTGCGCCTGTGGCGCCCGCAAGCCGGCCTGTCCGCGCCGCTCGAGGGCGTGCCCGAGGTCTACGCCGTGGGGCAGGGCGGCCTGCTCGATATCGCGCTTTCGCCCGGATTCGCGCAGGACAGGCTGGTCTACCTGGCCTACGCCGAGGCCGGCGGGGCGAAGGCGGGCACGGCCGTGGGCCGGGGCCGGCTGTCGGCGGACGCCCGCCGCCTGGAGGGTTTCCAGGTACTGTTCCGCCAGGAACCCAAGCTGTCGTCCGGCCAGCATTTCGGCGCGCGACTGGCGTTCGACCGCCAGGGCATGCTGTACGTTTCCCTGGGCGAGAACAATCGCCGGTCCACCGCGCAGGATCTCGACAAGCTGCAGGGGAAGATCGTCCGGCTGCGGCCGGACGGGGGCATGGCGCCGGACAATCCCTACGTGGGACGTGAAGGTGCCCGGCCGGAAATCTGGTCCTATGGCCACCGCAATCCGCAGGGCCTGGCCTTCAACCCCTGGAGCGGCAAGCTGTGGGAAACCGAGCACGGCGCGCGCGGGGGCGACGAGATCAACCTGCCGCAGCCCGGACGCAACTACGGCTGGCCGCTGGCCACACACGGCATCAACTACGACGGCCGGCCCGTCCCGGAATCCCGCGGCGCCGCGGTGCCCGGTACCGAACCTCCCATCCATTACTGGCAGGTCTCGCCCGCGGTCAGCGGCATGGCCTTCTACGACGCCTCCCGCTTTCCCGACTGGCAGGGCTCGCTTTTCGTCGGCGCTCTGGCCGGCCGCGCACTGATCCGGCTTGCGCTGGACGGCGAGCGCGTGACCGGCGAGGAACGCATGCTGCAGGGTGAGCGCGTGCGCGACGTGCGCCAGGGCCCGGACGGCTACCTGTACGTGCTGACCGACGCGCCCGACGGGAAGTTGCTGCGGCTGGGGCTGGACTAAGGCAGTGGATCCCGATCATCGCGCGAGGCCCGGGGACACGGTGCGGCGGCTTCGGGACAGGCCCGGGACGGCCCGCATCGGGGCAGCCGTGCGGAAACGCGCAGGAGCGGCCGCGCGTGCATGCCGCCCTGGCCGGTACCTGGGCGGTTGTCGGATTTCGTAATATAGTTATGTATATAACGATTTCCGTCCACCGCCATCCAAAGGGTCCCTCATGAATCCACGCAAAGCCTGCCTGGCGCTATCCCTGTCCCTGGTCGCTGCCGCTCCGGCCCTGGCCGGCGAAGTCCAGGTCGCCGTCGCCGCCAATTTCACGGCGCCGGTCAAAGTCATCGCCGCCGAGTTCGAAAAGGACACCGGCAACAAGGTGGTCGCCGCCTTCGGCGCCACTGGCCAGTTCTACGCGCAGATCAAGAACGGCGCACCGTTCGAGGTCTTCCTGGCGGCCGACGACACCACGCCCGCCAAGCTCGAGAACGAAAAACTGACCCTGCCCGGCTCGCGTTTCACCTACGCCACCGGGGCGCTCGCGCTGTGGTCGGCCAAGGAAGGCTACGTGGACGACCAGGGCGCCGTGCTCAAGAAGAACGAGTTCCAGCACCTGGCAGTCGCCAACCCCAAGACCGCGCCCTACGGCCTGGCCGGCATGCAGGTCCTGGAAAAGCTCGGCCTGAAGGACGCCGTGGCGTCCAAGATCGTGGAAGGCCAGAATATTGCGCAGACCCAGCAGTTCGTCGCCACCGGCAACGCCGAACTCGGCTTCGTCGCCTTGTCGCAGATCTACAAGGACGGCAATGTCACCGGCGGCTCCGCCTGGCTGGTGCCGGGCGATATGCACGACCCCATCCGGCAAGACGCCGTCATCCTGGAAAAGGGCAAGGACAATCCTGTGGCCAAGGCCTTCGCCGATTATCTCAAGGGTCCCAAGGCGGCCAAGGTGATCGAGTCCTTCGGCTACAAGCTCTAGCAGGCCGGTTGCCGCCATGCCCCTGACCGCTGCCGACTGGTCCGCCATCTGGCTGACTCTGCAACTGGCCGTGCTCACCACGGTCCTGCTGCTGTGCATCGGCACGCCCATCGCCTGGTGGCTGTCGCGCACCCGGTCTCCGTTCAAGGGGCCGGTCGGCGCGATCGTGGCGCTGCCGCTGGTGCTGCCGCCCACGGTACTGGGTTTCTACCTGCTGGTGGCCATGGGCCCCGACGGCTTCGTCGGGCGCTTCACCCAGCAGCTGGGGCTGGGCACGCTGCCGTTTTCCTTCGCGGGGCTGGTGGTGGGGTCGGTGTTCTATTCCATGCCTTTCGTGGTCCAGCCCCTGCAGAACGCCTTCGAGGCGATCGGTGCGCGGCCGCTGGAAGCGGCGGCGACCCTGCGGGCCGGCCCCTGGGACAGCTTCTTCTCGGTGGTGCTGCCGCTGGCCCGGCCCGGCTTCCTGACGGCCGCCGTTCTGGGGTTCGCGCACACGGTCGGCGAATTCGGCGTGGTGCTGATGATAGGCGGCAACATCCCCGGCCGCACCCGGGTCGTCTCGGTGCAGATTTTCAACCACGTCGAGGCGCTGGAATACGCCCAGGCCCATTGGCTGGCCGGCGGCATGGTGGCGTTTTCCTTCCTGGTGCTGCTGGCGCTGTACGGCAGCCGCCGGCGTACGCCCGTCGCCGGCTTCTGAACCGCCGTCGCCGGCGGGCTTTCATCGATAATGCGGGACATGCAGGCAATCATGCAAGCGCCCTCGGGGGAGGGTTCGGCCGCGCCGGGGGCCGGCGACATCCATGCGCGTTTCGTCGTGGAGCATCCCGGCTTCGCGCTGGACGTCGACCTGCGCCTGCCTGGCCGCGGCGTCACCGGCCTGTTCGGCCACTCGGGTTCGGGCAAGACCACCTGCCTGCGCTGCATCGCCGGCCTGGCGCGGCCTCGCGTGGGCTACCTGAAGGTCAACGGCGAGGTCTGGCTCGACACCGACGCCGGCGTGGCGATGCCGACGCACCGGCGCGCGCTGGGCTATGTGTTCCAGGAGCCCAGCCTGTTTCCCCACCTGACGGTCCGGGAGAACCTGCGCTATGGCATGAAGCGCGTACCCGCCGCCGCGCGCCGGGTGGAAATGGAGCAGGCCACCGGCCTGCTCGGCATCGACCATCTGCTGTCGCGCATGCCCGCCGGCCTGTCCGGCGGCGAGCGCCAGCGCGTGGGCATCGCGCGCGCGCTGCTGACCAGCCCCCGGCTGCTGCTCATGGACGAGCCGCTGGCGTCGCTCGACACGCGGCGCAAGCAGGAAATCCTGCCGTACCTGGAGCGCCTGCACGACGAACTCGAGATCCCGGTGATCTACGTCAGCCATTCCCAGGAAGAGATCGCCCGGCTGGCCGACCACCTGGTGCTGATCGAGGCCGGCCGCGCCATCGCCAGCGGGCCCATCGCGCAAACGCTGTCCCGGCTCGACCTGCCGCCGGCCATGGCGCAGGACGCCTCAGTAGTGGTGGATGGCAGGGCGGGGGAGCACGACCCGCGATACGGCCTGCTGGCCGTGCACCTGCCCGGCGGCGCGGCGCCCCTGCGCGTGGTCCACGCCCCGCTGCCCGAAGGGCGCCGCGTGCGTCTGGCGATCCAGGCGCGCGACGTCAGCCTGGCGTTGCAGCGGCAGGAAGACGGCAGCATCCTGAACCTGCTGCCGGTGCGCGTGCAGGAGATCGCCGCGACGGAAGACGCCGCCCAGGTCATGGTGCGCATGGACGCCGGCGGCATGCCCCTGCTGGCGCGCATCACCCGCTATTCCGCCGACCGCCTGGAGCTGGCTCCCGGCAAATCGGCGTGGGCGCAGGTCAAGGCGGTCTCGCTGCTGGCCTAGCGAGTCGTCCTGCAGATGCGGCGCAGCCCCTTGGCCGTCGACACGGCCGCCTATCGACCGTCCAGCCTTGCCTGCAGCTGCTCCGCCGGCAAGGCTCCGCTCAGGCGCCGGCCACTGGGAAAGAACAGCGTGGGTGTGCCCCGCACCATCAGGCGCTGCCCCAGGGCCAGGACCCGGTCCATGGGCGTACCGTCGCACTGCGCGGCCGGCGGCACGCGGCCGCGCACCATCCAGTCGTCCCAGGCGGCGCCGCGGTCCGGCGCGCACCAGACGTCGCGCGACTTCGCGCGGGAGTCCGGCGCCAGGATGGGATACAGGAAGGTGTAGATAGTGACGTCGTCCACGCCTTCCAGCGTCTTGCGCAGCTGCTTGCAATAGCCGCAGTTGGGGTCTTCGAAAATCGCCACCTTGCGCGCGCCGGTACCCTTGACCTGCCGGATGGCCAGATCCAGCGGCAAGTCGTCGAAGTCGATGGCGGTGAGCTCGGCGATGCGCTCGCGCGTGACGTCGCGCCGGGTCCGGGCGTCGATGAGCGGGCCCTGCATGGCCCAGGTGACCTGCTCGTCGGTATAGAGCAGGTTCATGCCCGCCTGCACCTCGTAAAGGCCGTAGGGCGTGCGGCGCACGGCTGCGGGCGGCATGTCCGGGAAGCGCCGGACGAAGCGTTCCCGTACCTGCTCGGCGACCGGGTCGGAAGCCGGGGAGGGCGCAGCGGCGCGGGCGGGGATGGCCGTCCCCAGTGCCCACAGGACACAGGCCAGGACGAGCGCATCGCGTAGCTTCATGGGATCCATGTTAATTTTTCGGATACCGGACGGATTCCGGAGCAAAAAGGTTACGAAATCCATGTGCCCGCGCGAATACCATGCATGGGGTATGGCCGGCGGTCGGCGCGGCCGGCACAATTCCCGCTCCCGACCTGTACCGGTGAACGGTGAACTAGCCATGGACTCCGAGGATCGGTCCGAGCCGGCCCCGCAAGCGCCTTGCCGCATCCTGCTCGTCGAAGACGACCCTGTGCTGCGCGAGCGTTTCGCCCGCATTCTCTCCACCTGGCCCGAAGGCCGGCTGGTGGCCGCCTGCGCCACCCTGGCCGAGGCGCAGCGCGCGCTGCGCGCCGAGCCCATCGACCTGCTCATCACGGACCTGCGCCTGCCTGACGGCCACGGCACGCAGGCCATCCGCCTGCTGCGCGCGACCCGTCCCCAGGCCGAGGCCATGGTGATCTCCGTGCTGGCCGACGACCAGACCGTGATCTCGGCCATCGAGGCCGGGGCCACCGGCTATCTGCTCAAGGACGCCGATTCCCTCGAGCTCATCGAGGCCATCGAGGCCCTGCGCGCGGGCAGTTCGCCCATCTCTCCCTCCATCGCCCGGGTCATCGTGCGCAAGCTGGGCGAGGCCGCGCCGGCGCCGCGCCAGCCCGAAGCGCCCCGGCTCACGCCGCGCGAAACCGACATCCTGTGGGGCATCGCCAAGGGCTACACCTACTCCGAACTGGCCGAGAAACTGGGCATTTCGCGCCAGACCGTGCCGGTCCACGTGCGCAACATCTATCGCAAGCTCGAGGCCAGCAACCGCTCCGAAGCCGTCTACGAGGCGTCCCGGCTCGGCCTGATATGTTTCTGAAGCGGCTGCCGGTACAGCTGGCGCTGATCCTGCTGCTCGCCGCGCTGGCCAGCCTGCCGATGTGGGCATCGCTGCCCCTGCCGGACCACGCCCTGCCCATCGCCGGCGCTCGCTGCGAGACCGGCTGCGTAGGCACGGTCGAACTGCCCGCACGCCTGGATCCGTCGGCCAGGCGGGTCGGCTACCGGGTCGAGTTCACGCTGGAAGACGTGCCGGCGCGGCCCGTGTACTTGTTCGTGCCTCTCTTCACCCAGCGCATGGTCGTGACCCAGAACGGGCGCGAGATCGCCGACACCGGCCCGCGCACGCTGATGACGGGCGTCGTGGCGGGGCAGACGACCCTGCTGCACCTGCCGGCCGACTCCCTGCGGGCAGGGCGCAATACGCTGGACCTGGCCCTCTACCGGACCGGCCTCATGCCCGGATACCTGTCGGAAATGTACGTGGGCACTTCCGGCCAGTTGACCTCGCACTACCTGCTGCGGCTGTTCCTGCTGGAGCACCTGCGGCTCATGGCCGTGGCCACGCAGCTGCTGGTGGCGCTGGCGGTGCTGGTCGCGTGGATCTACCGGCCGCGGGAAGTGCTGTTCGGCTGGATGCTGCTGCTGCTCGTGCTGTCGCTGCTGTCCTACGCCGGCCTGCTGGTACAGGTCGGGCTGGCGGGCGAGCGCCTGCCCCTGTATGCCTTCCTCCTGAATGCGGGGGTGAGCGGCGTGCTGCCCATCGTGGCCCTGCTGGTCAACCGCAGCGCAGTCCCGCGCTGGCTGCGGCTGGGCGTGGTGGCCGCGCCGGCGGCGGGGCTGCTGCTGCCGCTGGGGGGCATCGTGGGTCCCCCGGCCGCCGTCCTCGGCTTCGCCTTGCCGCTGATGGTGGCCTCGGTGCTGGTCACCCTGGCCGTTGCCGCATGGGGCGTCTGGAAACGCCGCATCGATGAAGCCTGGCTGCTCTTCCTTTCTTTGCTGCCGATGGCGATGAGCACGGTCTACGACGCCCTGGCGGTCACCGGCATGATCGACGGGCCGGTACTCCTGACAGTGTATTACCGCCAGGCCCTGACCCTGGGTTTCGTGGTGATCCTGGCCCGCCGGCTGGGACTGAGCCTGCGCCAGCTGGACCGCGCCAACGCCAACCTGGCGCTGCGCCTGCGCGAGCAGGAAACGGAACTGGCGCAGTTGCACGCGTCCGAACGGGAAAAGGCCGCGCAGCGGGTGCGCGGCGAGGAGCGCCAGCGGCTCACGGCCGACCTGCACGACGGGTTGAGCGGGCACCTGGCGTCCATCATCGCCCTGGCCGAACGCGAACAGGCCGGCGCGATCGAAAGCTCGGCGCGCGAGGCGCTGGACGACCTGCGGGCGGTCATCTATTCCCTGGATATCGGCGACCGCGAACTGGGCGCGGCCCTAGGCAGTTTCCGCGAACGGCTGCAACGGCAATGCCGCCGGCTGGGCGTCGAACTGGAATGGTCCATGGCGGCGCTGCCCGAGATATCGGGCGTGACGCCCACCCATGTGCTGAACGTGCTGCGCATCATGCAGGAGGCGGTAACCAACGCCGTGCGGCACGGGCCCGCCACCCGCATCGTCCTGCGCGGCCAGCCGGGCGAGGGCGGCCAGGCCTGCCTGACCGTCGAAAACGACGGCGCGCCCTTCGCGCCCGGCATGGGCTTCGGCCTGGCCAACATGCGCCGGCGCGCGGCGTTGCTGGGCGGCGCGCTGCGCATCGAGGCGCGGGAGGCGGGCACACGCGTGGTCCTGTGCCTGCCCTGCCGTCTGCCCGATTCCCGCCCGGACGGCGGAGGCGACCGCGCGCCGGCGTGAACGGATCCGCCGCGCCCGCCGGGCCGGCTCGCGGCCGTCGCGGGACGGCCGGCCCCGGTGCGTTTGCGTTATCGTTCTGCGCAAACGCACGAATGCAGGAGACGCCCATGAAGCGGGTCGAAACGCCGGAATTTTCCATCGAAGCCCATCCGATGTTCGAAAACGCGCGCGTGTTCGCCGGCTCCATCGGCCTGCGGCGCGAACCGGAAACCTCGTTCTCTCCACGCATGAGCGTATGGACGGCAGACGCGAAAAAAAACGCGTCGCCGCAGGACTGGCTCACCGACGCCCTGATAAAGGACGCGAGCCCGATCGTCGAGCGCAGGCCGGTTGCCTTCGCAGGCATGGCCGGCGAGATCGCCAAGGTCAAGGACTGCCTCGAAGACTGGGAGACGAACGAAAAGCGGGAATGGTACCGGCTGCGCGCGCTGCTGGTATCGGGCGACGGCGCAACGTGGTATCACGCCACGGCCATGGCGAGCGGCGCCGATCTTCGGGAGATCGAGGCGGATTTCGCGCGCATGCTCGATTCCATCCAGGTCCGCCTCGCCGGCGAGGCGGCCGGCAAGGCGCGCGAAACGGGCGGCAAGGAGCAGGCGGCGATGCTCGCCCGATTGAAAAAGAAGATCGACGAGGCGGCCGTCGCCTACGGGAAACGTGAGCAGGCACTCGAAGACGCCGCCCGGGCTGCCCGCGCCCGGGCGCCTGCCCCCGACGTCGAAGCGCGCTTCGACGAGGCGGTGGCCGCGGCCGGGCTGCGGGACAAGCGCGAGATCCTGCGCAAGATCATGCTGCCGGCGGTCGGCCTGACCGAGGCCGGTCCCGCCGCAGCCGGCAAGATCGGAGCGAGCCGCATCGGCGGCGGCCCCGACCTGCCTCGGGACATGGCATGGCCGCGCGATGCGAGCGGCTTCTACCTGAATTTCCTGGCCCAGATCGATCTGGCCGACTTGCCGGAACGCGTCGAGCCGCTGCCGGAAGCCGGGCTGCTTTCCTTTTTCACCGGGGCGGATTACAGCGACTGGCGCGTCCTCCATACGCCGCCCGGCACCGAACTGGTCGCCCATGCCTTGCCCGCCGACGCCCAGGACCTCACGGAAGCCGCATTTCGCATGGTCGCCTGGGACAGCGACCGGAAACGGTTCGTCGCGGACGGAACCAGCGTGGACGGCCTTTCGGTCGAGACCGACGAAACGGGGCGCATGGCGTTCGCGCGGGACGGCCAGCCGGTGATGGCATTCGCGTCCGAATACGAAATCAGCCGGTCGGCACAGGCGCTGCGGCTCGAGCGGTCGCTCAGCGCGCCGCTCGGCCTGTCCGGCGCCGGCAACCCGGACTCCTATGCGGAAGCGGGCATCGAAGACCCTTCGGATTTCGCGCTGGCGGTCGGAGAGCGCCTGCGCATCGGCGACGGCCCGCAGCATCAGATGTTCGGCGTCTGCGGCGTGCGCGGGCTCTCCAGCATCCGGAAACTGGCCGCCGATCATGCAGCCAGGCAAGGCTGGCGGGACGTGGCCACGCCGGACGGATGGTTCGTCCTGCTCAAACTCGCTTCGGGAGGAGAAGCCGACTTCAGCTTCTCCGATCACGGCGACTACGTCTTCATGGCACACCACCAGGACACCGCGAAAGGCGATTTTTCGCGTGTCTTCGCCTTCGTGGAATCGGGTTGAGGTGCTGGCCGGCTGGCGTGCAGCCGGGGCCGCCGGCGCTTCCTCAGGCCTGCACCAGCCGGAAACCGATGTGCGACATCGGACTGTACGGGTCGGAGCCGCGCCGGGCGCTGGGCCGGTACGACAGGCAATAACTCTCGTCGCACAGGAAGGAGCCGCCGCGGATCACCCGCTTGGGCGCATTGGCGGGAACGCCCGGCTCGTCCGGGTCGTAGGAGTCGTCCGGACCCTGAGGGTCGTCGATGGGTCGCTTGCCCGCCGCCTTCGCCTGGCGTGCGAAATAGTCGGAACGGTACCAGTCGGCCACCCACTGCCAGGCGTTGCCGGTCATGTCGTACAGGCCGTAGCCGTTGGCGGGGAAGCTGCCCGCGGCGACCGTACCCGCCGCGCCGCCGGCGCGCGGGTTGACCACCGGGAAGGGGCGTTGGCTGTTGTCCCAGTAATTGGCCTGGCGCTGGCCGTCGACCAGCAGTTGGTCGCCCCAGGCGTAGGTGGCCTGCTCCAGTCCGCCGCGCGCCGCGAATTCCCACTCGGCCTCGGTGGGCAGGCGCTTGCCGGCCCATTCGGCATAGGCAAGGGCGTCCACATAGCTGACCTGTACCACCGGATGGCCGCCCTTGCCCTCGATGGAGGTTTGCGGCCCGCCCGGGTGGCGCCAGTCGGCACCGGGCACGTAGCGCCACCAGCGCCAGTAGTCCCGCAGCGACACCGGGTCGGGGGTCCCGACGAAAACCATCGCGCCCGGCACCAGCACCTCGGCGGGCGGGCGCGGCGTGCCGGGCAGCAACTGGACCCGGACGGTGTCCCAGTCCGGCGTCCGTTCGGCCGTGGTGACATAGCCCGTCTCGCGCACGAAGGTCGCGAACTGGTCGTTGGTAACGTGGGTAACGTCCATCCAGAAGCCCTGGACCCGGACCGGGTGGGCGGGACGCTCGTTATCGGCCGCCATGCGCGCGTCGCTACCCATCAGGAAGGTGCCGCCCGGCACCCAGGCCATGCCCTTGGGCCCGTTGGTGCCGTCGCCGATCCGCACGCGAGGCGGGCCGGCGTGGGCGCCGGCAAGCGCGCGCCATCCCCATGCGCCGCCGGCCCCGCAGGCCGCCAGGACCGCGCCGCCGGCCAGCAGGCGCCGGCGCCCCTGCAAGGTCTTAATGGTAGACATGGCTTTTCGGGCACTCCTTGTCCATGTTTTGCTGGACGATCAGGCCGTCCGCCCCGTCCGTCACCCCGTCGGCGATACCGCCGATCACGAAGTCGTACACGCTCGACAACCCCCAATCCTGCGCGATGGCCTGCCAGTTGATGCGGTCCTGGTCGTCGACCACGCCGTCCTGGTTGCCGTCGCCCGGGCAATCCGGGTTGGCGGCCAGCATGGCCTCCAGCTTGGGCAGCAGTTCGTCGTAGGCGCTTTGCGCCTCGGCCGGCACCGGGCTCCGTGCCAGCAGGTTGTTGGTGGCGGGGTCCTCGAGCTGCGGAGAGGACTTGGCCTGGTCGACCGCATACAGCTCGGTGGAGACCGCCGTGCCGCAGGTATCGGCCGCAGAGTCGTAGGCCTGGACAGTGTTCTGCACCAGCTTGTAGCTGTCGTTGCGCACGGTGGCCGCGCTCTCGGGCAGGATGTCGATCATGGCTTGCCCCTTCTTGAACAAGGCCTGGTTCACCTGGCAACAACTCTGGTAGCCCGCGCCGCCGTTGTCCACCACGGAGGCATCGTCGTAGCCCGGCCCCCACCACACGCCCAGATTGTCTTCGCACACGCTCTTGGACACGGGAATCTGCGTGCAACTGGTGGCGTTCATCACGCATGGCCCGTTGCGCCCGCCGTCGGCCTGGTAGTTGAAGCCGGCCATGCTGAAGTTGATCGTGCGCTGGCTGGCCGTGGCCGGATCCTTGAGGTAGGGAAACAAGGGGGCGGAATCCACCGCGCGCGGCACGGCCTTATGCACATCGATGCCGGCCAGTTCGCCGAAGAGCTGGAACACGTCCACGGCATTCACCATATGTTCCACATCGCGGCCCGGCGACTTCACCGGCGGGCCCGCCACGATCAACGGCACCCAGATACCGGTCTGGTAGGCCGTGCCCTTGGCCAGGGTCGGGTCGAAAGGCAACTTCACGGAATACCCCAACGACCCGTTGTCGCCCGCGATGACGATGACGGTATTGCCGGCGCCGGGGTCGTAGACCAGCTTGCCGTCGCCATCCCGCGTGGCCAGGCCGGTCTCGACCAGGATGCGGCCGAACTCGGCGTCCATGGCCTCGGTCATCTGGTTCTGCAGGGTACGGCCTTGCACCGTGCTGGCGCAGTCCAGGGCGTCCTTGCCCACGCCGGCGCCCGCGGCCAGCAGCGAGCCGGGCGGCTGCTGCAGCGGTGTGTGGGCGGCACTGAAGCTCACCGTGGCCATCCAGGGCTGGCCCGAGCCCTGGCGGCCTTTGATCCAGTCGATCGCGGCGTCGGCCTCGATACGCGTACGATAGCCGCGCGACCGAGGATCGGAAAGCGGCACCTGCTCGACATGCCCGTCGTCGATGACGACCAGCGGCGACACGTAGTAGGCGTTTTCCCGGTCGAAGTTCAGTGTGGCGGGCTTGACGCCGCAGGTTTGCTCGGGCACGAAGATGCCGCCAGCGTCCAGGCATTGCAGGCCGGGCGAATCGTCGTGCGGCGACAGGCCCACGAAGGGCTCGCAACTGCCGTCGGCGTGGTAGCACGCTCCGAAGGAAGCGCCGTCTGCGCCGTGCGCCGGCACGAATCCGCAGGTGTAGGTCTTTTCGGGCGCCACGCCGCCGGCCGTCGTGTCGATGGAGCCGGGCAGGCCGCCGATCCAGCCGTAGAAATAATCCCAGCCCAGTTCGGCCGGCGTGCTGTTGCCGGCCTGGTTATGCTCCGGTCCCGCCAGGTGGAACTTGCCGAACATGGCGCTTTGGTAGCCCGCCTGCTTCAGCAGCTTGGGCGCCGTGACCTCGTAGGGCGAAAGCTGCGAATTGGCCAGGTCGTTCTGGCCAATGGCCTGGTAGATACCCGTGCGGAAGGGATAGCGCCCAGCGAAAAAGGCCGCGCGCCCCGGCGAGCATTCGGGCATGGACCAGGTATTGCGGAAGCGTACGCCGGCTGCGGCCACGGCGTCCATATTGGGCAGGTCGGGCGGCGTGGCGCCGCCGTAACCGAAGGAGGCCATCTGGTCGATGCCCACGTCGTCCATCAGGACGAACAGGATATTGGGGCGAGAGGAACCGTCGGCGTGGCCGCCGTCGGACGGCGACGGGCCGGAGGTATCGCCGTCGTTGTCCCCGCCGCAGGCCGCCAGCGCCAGCGCAGCGCAGGCCGCCATGCAAAAAGCCGGTAATTTGCCTCGCACCGCCGCTCCCAGTCAGTCGGGCGCGACCGGCAGGAATATCCCCGCCGGGCCGGCCCGATGCCGCGAAGTTTAGAAATATCGCGAAATCGGCCGCAATAACATGGATAGAGTATTGTGGAATTTTTCGGGAGGTGCTAGCCACTGCCGGCGGGCAGGCGCCGCAACGCGGTAGATCCGGGAACCCCCGGAGTTCCGCTGCCGCCCGGCAATCCAGGAACCCTGGAGACTCGAAGCCTGGGGAGCTTTGCGGGCCTGACCGGGGAGCGTTCCGCAAGCGGCGGGGTGAAGAGCAGAGCCGGCCAACATGCCGGAAAGCTTTCTTCGCGATGAAGTTTCATATAATAAAATTTATTTTATTCAATGAAATAATCTCCACCATGGTCGACCTTCCCGAAGAGATGCTGGTGCGCAACCTCGTCGCCCGCCAGTCGAAACCGGTATCCGCCGCCACCCGCGAACGGCTCGCCCACGCGCTGCTGGACTGGTTCACGGCCGGATGGGCCGGCATGGACATGCCGGCCGCCGCCGCCATGCGCGAGGTGGCGCGGCAATGCCACCCGGGAGCGGGTGCCTCGCCGGTTTTCGGAGGCGGCGCCGCCACGGGCATGGCCGCAGCCTTCGCCAATGCCGCCATCGCCCATTTGCGCGAAATCGACGATGCCCACCGAGCGGCGATGCTGCACCCCGGCATCGTGGCGGTCACGCCCGTGCTGGCATTGGCGGCGCAGCAGGCGCTGACGCAGCGCCGGGCGATAGACGCCATCGTCGCGGGCTACGAGGTGGCATTGCGGCTGGGCGAGGCGCTGGGCGCCGGCCACGCGGCCCGCTTCCACGCCACGGCGACGGCCGGCGCGGTAGGGGCGGCGGCCGCGGCAGGCGTGGCGCTGGGTTTGCCGGCCGGCCCGTTGCACCATGCCCTGGGCATCGCGGCCACGCAGGCCGCCGGCCTGTGGCAATTCGCCGACGACGGCGCGCACGCATCCAAGCCCCTGCATCCCGCCATGGCGGCACGTAACGGATTGACCGCAGCCTACGCTGCGCGGGCCGGCCTGCCGGGCGCACGGGCCTTTGCCACCGGCCCGCGGGGCCTGTACGCATCGCTGGCCGGCGACGGCCCGCTCCGGGCCCTGGACGGCGACCCCGATGCCCCCGAGCGCATCAATACCGCGACCATCAAGGCCTGGCCATGCTGTGCCCAGCTATTCACCCCGCTGGACGCCACCCGCGAACTGATGGATGCGCATGGCATCCGGGCCGAAGACGTGCGGGCCGTGGATATCGCGATTTTTCCCCACGCCTTGAAGATCGCCGGCGTGGAATGGCCGGGCAATCCGCCCGAGACCTGCTTCAGCCTGCGCTACGTAGTGGCCACGCTGCTGTTGCACGGCGAATTGCGCATCCGGGACATGGAAGCCCCGCAGCTGGACTCGCCGGCGTTGCGGGCGCTGGCCGCGCGCATCACGGTCACGGCCGAGGAATCGTTCCAGCGGGCCTTTCCCCGCAAACGGCCGAGCCGGGTCACGATTACGCTGGAGGACGGCCGGCAACTGAGCGCGATGCGCGAACTGCGGCGCGGCGATCCCGAAGAACCGTATGGCTGGGATGCGCTGCTGGCGCGCATGCGGACATTCGCACCGGATATGGACGATGCGGCGGCGGGCGGGATCGAGCGCTGGTGCGCGGCCTTCGCCGACCCGGCGCGCGATGCCGCGCGCTGCCTGCCTCCCGCAACGCTGTTCCGGAGCTGACCACCCGGCTTCGCCGCGTCAGGGCGGGCTTTGCCAGTCCGCCGGAGGATGGGTGGAAAAACTTTGCGTCGCAAGCTCGCGACGCACGATCTCCACCGCCTTCAATTGCGCCTTTTCGTTATGGCGCGAAGCCAGCCCCAGCACCACGAGGGAGCCGACGAAACTGCCGTCGGCGTCGAACACGGGCAGGGCGACCGAAGCCATTTCCGTCACCCGCTCCGAGCGGGTCATGGCATAGCCCTTCTCGCGTATGAGCCTGGCATGCGGCGTGGCGCCGCCGGTGAAGAACTGCAGCACGTGGGCGGAAGACCCTCCGGCGGCCAGCGGCAGGCGGGTGCCGACTTCGACGTGATGGCGCACCTCTTTCGTCGTGTTCTCCCGGTACAGGCAGATCCGGTCGTCGCCGCTGCGCGTGTATAGCGCCGCAGTCTCTCCGGTTTCCTGCACTACGCGGTGCAGCACCGGCTGGATGCGCGCGCCCAGGTCGAACGTGCGCCGGTAAAGCATGCCCATATGGAGCAGGGCGGGGCCGGGCGCATAGACGCCGCTGTCGTAGCGATGCAGCAGCCTGGCCCGCACCAGCACGCCGGCAAGGCGCAGCAAGGTGGCCTTGTCCAGCCCCGTGCGCTCGGCCAGATCGTTCAGGGAAAGACGCAGCGACTGCTCGCCGAAAGACTCCAGGATCGCGATGCCGCGTTCCAGCACGCCGACCGGCGGCGTAGGGGTGTTTTTGCTTGACACGTGGATTCGAAGCTCCTATATTTTCATTCAATAAAACATATTTTATTCAATGAAACAATCCGGCGGGCAGGCTGCCGGGCCGGCGAGAGGGAGACAAGTATCGCCCAGCCGCGGCGGATCCGCTGCGGCGGGGGCGGGCGCAGCGAATCATGACGGATCGGGACACGACTCTGCTTACCGCGCTGGCGGCGGTGATGGGCGACGCCCATGTGCTGACCCGCGACGCGGACACGGCCGGCTACGCGGTCGACTGGCGCCGCAATTACCCGGGCGCGGCCCTGGCGGTGCTGCGCCCGGCCAGCACGGAACAGGTATCCAAGGCTGTGGCCTTGTGCGCGGCCGCCGGGGTGGCGGTCGTTCCCCAGGGAGGCAATACCGGCCTGGTAGGAGGCTCCACGCCCGACGACTCCCGGCGCGAGATCGTGCTCAGCCTGGGGCGCATGACCGCCGTGCGGCAGGTCGACCCGCTGGACAACAGCATGACGCTGGAAGCGGGGTGCACGGTGCAGGCCGCGCAACAATGCGCCGCGCGGCACGACCGGCTGTTTCCGCTGTCTCTGGCCTCGGAAGGCAGCGCCACGATAGGCGGGGTGGTTTCGACCAATGCGGGCGGCGAGCAGGTCCTGCGCTACGGCAATACGCGAGACCTGACCCTAGGCGTGGAAGCGGTGCTGTCCGACGGCCGCGTGCTGGACGCCCTGACGGCGCTGCGCAAGGACAATACCGGCTACGACCTCAAGCACCTGTTCATCGGCGCGGAAGGCACGCTGGGCGTGGTGACCGCAGCCACCTTCAAGCTGTATGCGGCCCCGCGTCGAGTCGTGACGGGGTGGGTGGCGCTGCCCGACGTCCAGGCCGCAGTGGGCCTGCTGGCGCGGCTGACCGAGTCGGTAGGCGAGCGGGTGACGGCTTTCGAGTTGCTGAGCCGCCAGGCGCTCGACCAGGTCCTGGCGCATCCGCTGGCCGACATGCGCGACCCGCTGGCGGGCGGCTATCCCTGGGCCGTGTTGTTCGACGTCTCCGAGACCTCGGCCCGCCTGGACCCTGCGCCGGCGGTGGAAGAGGTGCTGGCCCGGGCGCTGGAAGAGGGCGCCGCGCTGGACGCCGCGCTGGCCGTCTCCGGCCGCCAGGCGCAGGAATTCTGGGCGCTGCGCGAGCACATCCCGGAAGCGCAGCGCCTGGACGGCCCGTCCATCAAGCACGACATCTCGGTACCCGTCTCGCGCATCCCGGACTTCGTCGCCCAAGCCGGCGCCGAGCTCGAGCGGCTCATGCCGGGCATCCGCGTGGTGTGCTTCGGCCACGTCGGCGACGGCAACCTGCACTACAACCAGAGCAAGCCTCCCGGCATGCCGGACGCGGAGTTCCGCGGGCGCGAAGCGGACGTGCACGACGTGGTGCACGGCATCGCGGCACGCATGCAGGGTTCGATCTCGGCCGAACACGGCATCGGCCGCCTCAAGCAGGAAGCGTTCCTGCGCCACAAATCTCCGGTCGCGCTCGACCTGATGGCCGGCATCAAGGCCGCGCTCGACCCCCGCCAACTGTTCAACCCCGGCCGCGTGCTGCCGCGCGGGCGCCGTCCTTCCTTCTAGCCTGACAGGAATTTCCATGCCGGTATCCGTATTCGACATGCAATCGCTCCAGCACCTATGGAGCACGGACGAACTGCGCGTCATCTTCTCCGAAGAGAACCGCATCCAGAAATGGCTGGACTTCGAGGCTGCGCTGGCCGCCACCCAGGCGGAGCTGGGCATCATCCCGGCAGCGGCGGCCCGGGAAATCGCCGCCCATGCGAAAGTGGGGAATATCGACATCGGCGAAATGTCGGCCGAGATCCGGCGCATCAAGCATTCCCTGGTGCCGGCGCTCAAGCAGCTGCAGGCCCGCTGCAGCAAGGAAAACGGCGAATGGCTCCACTACGGCGCCACCACCCAGGACGTGGTGGATACCGGCGTCTCCCTGCAGCTCAAGGAAGCGCATGCCGTGATCATGCGCGACCTGCGCGCGGTGGGGCGCGAGCTGGCCCGGCTGGCGCGCGAACACCGCGACACCGTCATGGCGGGCCGAACCCACGGCGTGCAGGCCCTGCCCATCACCTTCGGGCACAAATGCGCCGTCTGGCTCGACGAAATCGCCCGCCACCGGCAGCGTCTGCGGGAATGCGAGCCCCGCGTGCTGGTGGGCATGGTGGTGGGGGCGGTGGGCAGCCAGGCTTCGCTGGGCCCGCAGGCCCCCGAGGTCGAACGCCGCACCCTGCAACGACTGGGACTGGGCGCGCCGTCGATCAGCTGGGGGCCGGCGCGCGATCGCTATACCGAGTACGCACTGCTGCTGGCCATGGTCGGCGCCACGCTGTCCAAGATCGGCAACGAGCTCTTCAACATGCAGCGCAACGAATTCGCCGAAGTGGAAGAAGCCTTCTCCGACGGCAAGCTGGGCTCGTCCACCATGCCGCACAAGCGCAACCCGACCGCCGCCGAAAACCTGGCCGGCCTGTCGCGGCCGCTGCGCTACAACGCCGCGCTGATGCTGGAAGGCATGGTGCAGGAAGGCGAGCGCGACGGGATTGCCTGGAAGATGGAGTGGAAGGCGCTGCCCGAATGCTGCCTGATCGCCGGCGCCATGCTGTTCCAGGCCAAAAACCTGCTGGCCGGACTGCGGGTGGACGCGCAGGCCATGGCCGCCAACCTCGACCGCATGCACGGCTACCTGCTGTCCGAGCGGGTCATGCTGGAACTGGGCGAGCGCGCGGGCAAACAGACCGCGCACGAATGGATCTACGAAGCGTCCATGCACGGCATCACGCACAAGCTCGATTTCGCCGAAGCCATGCGGCGGCACAAGGAGCTGGCCGAACGGCTCGGCGAGGACGACATCCGGCGCCTGACGGACCCCGCCGGCTATCTGGGACAGTGCGGCGCGGCGGTGGACCGGGTGGTCGCCGAGCAGGAAGAGGAGGGCGGCCGGCAGGACTGAGCGCTTTCCCTCCGATAACACACCCCAAGAGGAGACAAACCATGAAACACACTTTGTACACGCGTGCGGCGCAGCGCCGCCACGCACTGTGGGCCAGCGCGCTGTCGGCCGTCGTGGCTCTGGCCGCGGCAGCGGTGCCGGCCGGCGCCGCGCAGGCGAAATTTCCAGAGCGTCCGATCACGCTTGTGGTGGGCTTCCCCCCGGGCGGCGGAGGAGACCTGTACGGCCGCCTGATCGCCACGGCGATGAGCCAGACCCTGGGCCAGACGGTGATCGTCGAAAACAAGCCCGGCGCGGGCGGAAACATCGCCGCAGCGCTGGTGGCCAAGGCGGCCCCCGACGGCTACACCATGCTGCTGGCCATGAGCGGGAACATGGCGGTCTCGCCTGCGCTCAAACCCCAGACGCTGCCTTACAAGGTTCCCGACGATTTCGCGCCGATAGGCCTGATCCTGGAGGCCCCGCATGGGCTGTTCGTGGCACCGAAATCCCGATTCGCGGATGCCGCAAGCGTGCTGGCGGCCGCGAAGCAGTCCGAGCTGACTTTTGCCTCCACCGGCACAGGCGGCGCGGCCCATATCGGCATGGAACGGATCAAGGAGCTGGCGGGCCTGAAGCTGCTCCACATTCCCTACAAGGGCTCCGGACCGGCCATTACCGACATGCTGGGCGGCCAGGTCGACATGTTTTTTGCCACCGCCTCGCCCCTGATGCCGCAGGTGCGCCAGGGCGGACTGAGGCTGCTGGCGGTATCGGGCGAGTCGCGCAGCGCCAGCCTGCCCGATATCCCGACGTTCAAGGAACTGGGCGTGGATATGACCTTGACGCAGTGGTATGGCCTGGCCGCACCGGCCGGCACGCCGCGCCCGGTCCTTGACGAACTGTCGCGCCACCTGAGCCTGGCGCTGAAAGACCCCGAGGTGCAGGCCGCCATCCGCGAGAACGCCGCCATGGAGCGCGACGTTCCCCTGGACGGGTTCCGCGAGTATCTCTTGCGCGACATCGCCCAATACAAGACGGTCGCCACGCCGCAGCTGCTCAAGCAGATCGGGCTGTAGGGCTTGCATGCCCCGTCGGTTCCGCATGCCGTTCCTGCCGCGCCTGCTTGTCCGCATACATCAACCGATCGGCTTCCCTAAGAACGGCCTGCATCGAACTGGCGGACGGGTCGACGCAGGCGATGCCAAGGCTTGCGCCCGCATAATCGAAACTGCACTCGGCAAAGGTATAGGTGCCGGCCAGCAGCGGCGCCAGCCGGTTGCGCATGGCATCGGCCACCTCGCCGGGATCGGTGCCGGGCGGATCCGTCAACCCGATCACGATGAATTCATCGCCTCCCAGGCGGCCCAGCATGTCGCCCGAGCGCAGGCCGGCCGCCATGCGCCGGCCGATTTCGGCCAGGAATCTGTCGCCGACGTCATGTCCGTAGGTGTCGTTGATCACCTTGAATCCGTCCAGATCGACGAACGCCACGAGCACCCATTGCCGGGTCCGTCTTGCCAGAGCGAACAGCCGATCCAGCTCGGCCAATACCGCGCGCCGGTTCGGCAGGCCTGTCAGCGCGTCATAGTTGGCCGCATACCAGTCATCCTGGCGGCGCATCAGCATCTGCCCGGCCGCATGGCTGGAAAGCAGGATCAAAACCAGCCCGACTCCCGCCACCAGCGCGGCCATGGAGAAATGCTGCCTGCGCATGGGAGCCAGATCGTCCAGCGTAGCCAGCGTCAGCAACTGATATTTCGTATTGGACAGCGGCTGGCTCCGGAGCAGATAGGGCTTGCCATCGATGCGCCATTGGCCGGTGTGGCCGGGCCCGGCCATCTCTCGGATATCCATGGGCTCGCCCGGGCTTTCCTCGTCTCTCGAAGGACGCAGCGCCTCAAACGGCAGCAACGCCGCCACGTTGCGCAGCATGAACGACTCGGATGAGGCGGTGGTCACGCGTCCCTGGCGATTGACGATCAACGCAACGTGCTGTCCGGTCAGATAGCGCGCCATATCCGGCGCGTCGAATCGCACCGTGACGGAACCCAGCGGCGTGCCATCCGGCCCTTCGATGCGGCTGGCCACGAAATAGGAAGGAATCTTGAGCAGGCGGGCGATACCGAACGAATGGCCGGTGCCGTCGCGCAACGCATCGATGAGATAGGGCCGGCCGGAGTAGATCATCCCCACGATGCTATCGGACTCGGCCCAGTTGCTGGCCGTCACGGTATCGTCCGACATATTGTTCATGTAGATGCGGCCATAGCGCAGATCGCCGGACAGTGCATTCATGAAATCCCCGACCTTGCGCACCATGGCATCCTGCGTGAACCGCTCGGCACGCTGCTGGCGTGTCAAACCGGCAAAATCGGGGGGATCGGTGCGATAGCGTGCGGCGAGCTGAACCACCTGGCCCTGTTGCGCCACCATATTGGCCACGCTGACCATTTCGGTAAACAGCCGGTCCACCACGCGCGCCGTGGTACCGGCTTCGTATTCGGCGCTGGCAGCCCTGTTGTCCAGCCACTCCGTGACGATCCGCTGCGACATCCACCAGCCCAGGCCGGCCACCAATGCCAGCCAGGCCAAGGCCAGGCCCAGCGTGACGTAGCGGATGGCCGGCCGCATATGCCGTCCCTGTCTACCTTGCCTTGGCAATGCGCCGCCTATGACGCCGGCTTGCGACGGACCACGATCCGTGGCGTCTCCCCCCAGCATCCATTGCCTGTCTTCCAGAGATGCGCTGCGTGGACGCACGGATCTACCTCATAAACGGGGCAGGGCTTGCCCGCCTATCCGGGCAAGCCGGTTGACCTGAACAATTGCCGCCTCGAACCGCACGCGGCCGGCGCATCGCGAAAAGATGATCCGCAGCGCCAGAGGCGTAAGGTTAGCCTAGCCAGCGGCACCGGCAGCGCACGGCATGCGCCCGTAGAGGGAAACTTTGCTTGAATTGACCGGGACACTGACCGTCCGGGCGCTTCCGGGCGCGGAATCGGAGAGGGGCTGGCTTGGGAAGAGGCTGGCCTGTGCATCCTGGCGCATCCTTGACTTTACATAATATACATTATGCGAATTAAATTCAGGCCCAGCTCTCCGGGATTCGTTGTCGACTCGATTGCGGGACCACCAGGGAGCGACCCCTATATCTCCGTACCAGATCCGGCAAATGTCTCGATCCGATTACGCCCTAAGCGCTTGGCATGTGCCAGACCAAGGTCAACCTGGGCATACGCTGACTCGAAAGGAATATCTGTGGAGAAGCTGCCAATACCAATACTGACCGTGCAGCGCATGCCTGGCACCACGGCCGAGAAATCATGGCCGGCGATAGCCATGCGCAGTCGTTCGGCGGCCATGCGGGTTTCATCCAACGTAGCACCAGGCAACACCACCATGAACTCTTCGCCCCCGAACCTGCATACAAGATCGACACGACGTATCTGCTGCGCCAGTACACGCGCGAATTCCCTAAGCACTGCATCACCACCTGTATGACCATAGCGGTCATTGATGGCCTTGAAACGGTCGGCGTCCAGCATAACCAATCCATATCGCTCGTCCATTCCCTTGCGCTCCCGCAAAAACCGGGATAGCCCGGCGCGATTCGCAATGCCGGTTAGTGAGTCGGATTCTGCAGCGTGCAAATGGATACGGATGGTACGCAGCGCCGTGTGCAACAAAAATAGCAACGCCGTTCCCACGCTGAAAAGATAGAAGCTGATCTGCGTTCCGACCCAGTAGAGCTCGCCATCATAGCCGTAATGCGCAATACGAGCGTTCCCTGTCAACAGGACACGGGGCAACTGGGTCAAGGTACCAAGACAAACGAACCAGAACAGCACTTGCTCCAGCGCACTCCCCCGTCTCAGGTGACGGATTTGCCAGACTGCCATGAGAAAAAGAATGGTGACAGCACCATACAGAGAGCCAGTACGCAGTAGGAAACCGTCGGGTTCATAGGCGCCCCATGTCCTTAGCACCAACATGGTCGCCAGCACCGCCAATGCGGGCCATTTCGGTAGCCGGCGCTGCTCCTGCTCTGTTATGCCGCATGCGAACAGATACGCAGCAGTCCCATAGAAAATGCCCGTCAGAATAACGTTGACAACCAGGCTAGCCGGCCATATCAGAATCTGCTGTACCAATCCCATGGCATAACAGACGAAAGCTCCGGAAAAAGACAGCATCTGGCGGGGGCGACCTAGGAATCGCCAAGCCCCCAAAAGCGCGAAAGCAATAAGCAATGCGACAAGAGGATGGGCAAGCGCAAGCAGCTTGTCGATTGGCAGCATAAACCTTACCAGCCGGGCCCCGGCAAGGTACCATTAGACGGAGAACGTGTCGGAAAAATCAGAATCAATGTATCTCTAGCAAATATAGCTACGCCGTATCAACTAACTTCGGGTCAGAGTAAGTCTAACCTGGCCGCCAATCCAGCATCCGGTAGGCCATGACCAGCGCGTGCACGCCCAGGCGGTGCAGCCCGTGCATGGGAATGCGCCGCAGGTCCGACACGGGATACGGCAGCTCGCCGCGGCGCGCGCCCCGGCAGGCCGCGGCCAGGATCCGGCCCATCATCGTGGCCATGCCCACGCCGCGGCCGTTGTAACCGAGCGCCGCGAACACCCCGGGCGCCAGTTGGTGCAAATGCGGGATATGGTCGACCGTCATGGCGACGCGCCCGGCCCATCGGTACGGGAAACCCGTGCCGCGCAGGACCGGGTACATGCGACAGGCCGCCGCCGCCAGGGCGCGGGCGTCGGCCGCCTCGGGACGCGCCGCGAACGGCCCGCGCGAACCGATGACGAAACGGTGGTCGCGGGTCTTGCGGCAATAGCAAACCAGGCGCCGCGTATCGGCCAGGGCCTGGACTTCGGGCATCACGGCCTCGCGCAGCGTCCCGGGCAGCGGGTCGGTGGCGATCTGCATGGAATACAGCGGCACCACGGATTCACACAGGCCCGGCCACAGCCCCGAAGTGCCGTATCCATTGACGGCGATCACCACCTGCCTGGCCGTTACGCCGCCCTGCCCGGCCGGCACCCGCCAGCCCCGGCCGGCGGGCTCGATGCGCTGCGCCAACGCCTCGGAAAAAATGCGCACACCCAGCCCGGCCGCGGCGCGCGCCAGCCCGCGCGCGTAGCTCAGGGGCTGCACCGTGCCGGCGTTGCGAAACAGCACACCCAAGGGGTAGAAATCCGTGCCCGTCATCCGCCGCAATGCGTCGGCTTCCAGCAGTTCGACCGGCGCGCCGCGCCTGCGCCATTGCCTATGGCGCGCCTGGACGGCCGCCCTGCCCGCCGCGCCGTGCGCGCACTGTATCCAACCGGTACGGATGGGGTCGCAGGCGATGCCGAACTCGTCGACCAGGTCGAACACCGCGTCCGCGGTGCGCGACACCATGTCCAGGACCCTCTCCCCGGCTTCGTCGCCGTAGACCGCCGCGATGCCGTCCGGGTCGTACTTGAACGCGGGAATGACCTGCCCGCCGTTGCGCCCGGAAGCGCCGAAACCCGGCTCGCGCGCGTCCAGCACGGCCACGTCCGCCCCGCAGCGCGCCAGTTCGATGGCCGCGCACAGGCCGGTATAGCCGGCCCCCACCACCGCCACGTCGGCAACCTGGTCGCCGGACAGGGCATGGCTCCCGGCGGCGGGAATGGCCGTGGCGTGCCATAGGGAAGACGTGAAGCTGTCCCGCCGCGAGGGCTCGAAAGGCGGCGGATTGAAGGGGGGCATGGGCCGCGTGCCGCTACGCCGGACGGATCGCGTCCAGCGGCGCCAGCGGACCGAACACGCCTTCGGGCACATCGCGCAGCGTCTTGCGATAGACCGTGGTGTAGATGCCTTCGTTGGTCCACACGAAAGGCAGGTCCGCCGTCACGAGCTTCTGGAATTCCGAATACAGCGCCTTGCGGCGCATCGGATCGCCCTCGGTGGCGGCCTGCGTCAGCAATTCGTCGACTTTCGGGTTGACGTAGCCTTCGGTATTGGTCCAGATCTGCTTCTTGATATTGGAAGACAGGAAATTTCGGTTCACGCCGATCACGGGATCGGACCAGTTCCAGGAAGAGTTCATGGTGAGCTGGTAGTTCCACTGGCCGACGCGGCTGGCCCAGTCCGCCAGATCGGTGCTGCGGCGCAGGACGATGTCGATGCCGATCTTGCGCAACTGGGTCTTCAGGTAATCGGCCACCAGTTGGGTACTGTCCGGCTCGAACGTCGGCACGTCCAGGGTGAGCGGCACGCGTATGCCTCCGCTGGCCGCCGGCAGGCCGGCGGCATCCATGAGCTGGTTGGCCTTTTTCAGGTCGAACTCGTAGCGCACCAGGGCGGATTCGTCGAAATACGGGCTGCCGCTGTGCAGCGGCCCGTCCAGCCGCTTCGACATGCCCCGGTGCAGGACCCGCGTGATGAAATCCTTGTCGATCGCATGGGCGATGGCCTGCCTCACCCGCAGGTCGTTCAGCGGCGCGGCGCGCTGGTTGATGTCCAGGTAGATGACCGGCCCCATGGCCTCGTAGCCCTTGCGCGTGACCACCAGTTCCGGGTTGTCCATCATGCGCTTGAGGTCGTTGACCCGCAGGAAGGAAAACGGCAGGTAGTCCAGCGTGCCGCGCTCGATGGAGATCGCATGGGCCAGCGTGTCTTCGCTGAGCTGGAACGCCAGCCGCTCGTAGTAAGGCGCCTGGCGGAAATACTGGCCATGGCGCTCCAGCACCAGGGATTCGTTCGGTTTCCAGCTCACCAGCTTGTAGGGCCCGGAACCGACCGGCCGGGCGTTGGCCGGATGCGACTGGATGGGCCCGGAACCGTAGACGTGCTCCGGCATGATGGGCGTGAGCGCGGGAGTCAGGGCGCCGAACAGGCCGCCGAACGGCTTTTTCAGGCGGATCGTCACCGTATGCGCGTCGGGCGCCTGGACCGAATCCAGGATGGCGCCGTAAACCACCGACATAAAGGGGTGGGCGGACTGCACGGTACGCAGGGAAAAGGCCACGTCGCCCGCGGTCACGGGCCTGCCGTCGTGAAACACCGCGTTGTCCACCAGGTGGAAGCGGTATTCCAGGCCGTCCGGGGAAACGTCCCAGCGCTGCGCGAGATAAGGCTGGGGCTGGAAAGCGGCGTCCAGCAGCACCAGGCCGGCGAACAGTTGCGTGCCCGGCAGGCCGGTGGCGTTGCCCGGCTGGATCGCCGGGTTCAGCGTCCGCATGTTCTGGCTGCCGACCATCAGCGTGCCGCCGACCGTCTCGGCCGTGGCCGCCCGCCCCGCCCCGGGCAGCGCGAGGGTGGCGACCAGGCCGGCGGACCGGCCCAGGAAATGGCGACGCGAATTGCCCATGATGCACCCCTCTATGGTGCCGGGCCCCCCTTCCGGCCCGCTGGCGCGGGCGTCACGACCGGCGATTTGCCAGAAAATCGCAATGCGATACGCTTACATCGTATGATGATAAACTTTAGGCAGGGCCTCAGGCCGTGTCAAGAAAAAAGCGAGGTCCGCCCATGCCCGCCGTGCCGCCTGCATCCGACAATCGCCTTTACGTGCAGTCCTTCGCCCGGGGGCTCGAGGTCATCCGCGCCTTCGGCCCGGGGCGGTCGGAAATGGGCCTGCCCGAAATGGCCGCCGCCACCGGCATGAGCAAGAGCGCGGTCCAGCGATTCGCGTTCACGCTGGAAGCCCTGGGCTACCTGGCCAAGCACCCCGACACCCGGCGTTATCGCCTCACCCCCAGGGTCGTCGAGCTGGGATACCGCTACCTGCTTACCGATCCCGTGGTCGAGCGCGCCAGCCCCTATCTGCTGGAACTCAACCGCGCATGCGGGGAGAACATCAATATCGCGCAGCCCGACGGCACCGACATGGTCTACGTGGGGCGCTTTCCCAGCTTCTTCCACATGCCGGTTTATATGCCGATCGGCCGGCGGCTGCCCATGTATTGCACCGCCGCCGGCCGCGCCTATCTCGCCGCCCTGGAACCGGGCGAAGCCGCCCGCATCATCGACGGCTCGCCGCGGGAACGCTACACCGCCACCACCGTCACGGACCGCCAGGCGCTGCTGCGGAGGGTCGCGCGCGCCCGCGCGGCGGGCTACAGCACCGCCGACGGCGAGTACTACCCCGGCGACCTGGGCATAGGCATCGCCCTGACCGACCATGCCGGACGCCCGGTGGCGGCGGTCAATATCGCCTGTCCCGCCAGCCGCTGGACCCTGGCCAGGATGCGGCGGGAGCTCGCGCCCCGGCTCATGGAAACCGGCCGCCTGATCTGCACCACGCCGCCCGGGGCCCGGCAGGCGGAACCCTTCCGGCTGGGCGCGATCGAAATGCACTCCCCGCCTTGAAACAGGCATTCGAGGCTACACTCACGCCGTTCCCATTCCCACAAGGGCCACGAACCATGTCTTCCTACGAAAATGTCGGCAAACTCGTCCTGCGGCTGGCCGTCGGCCTGCTCCTGCTGATGCACGGCCTGTACAAGCTGGCCAACGGCATCGGCGGCATTTCCGGCATGGTGGCCGCCCACGGCTGGCCGGGTTTCGTGGCCTACGGTGTCTATGCAGGGGAAGTCGTCGCGCCCATCCTGATGGTGCTGGGCATCTTCACCCGCCCGGCGGCGCTGATTGCGGCCGTCAACATGATCGTGGCGATCACCCTGGCCCACCGCGAGCAATTGTTTTCGCTTTCCGGCTCGGGCGGCTGGAGCCTGGAACTGCAAGGCCTGTACCTGTTCGGCGCCTTGGCCATCGCCCTGTTGGGCGCGGGCCGCTACAGCGTGGGCGGCGCCGGCGGCCGCTACAACTAAAAGGCGTCGAAACCGCCCTTGCCGGCCCGGCGCCTGCCGCCGGCCGGCATAACGCCGCGCTACAGCCGGGGCGCCGCCCTGCCCTGCCGGTTGCTAGCCCGCCAATTGCGCGACCCACCCCGCGTCCGGGGCCTGCGCGATGTTTCCCAACGACTCCAGCAACGCGTCCGTGCGGGCCGGCCCCAGGCTCCGGCAATTGTCCCGGAATTTCTCCATCAGGTGCGCATCCGACAGCGGCCGGCAGGGAGAGCCGTAGACGTCGTCCAGCGCGCCCTCCCACACCGTGTCGTTTCCGGCCAGGACCCGCAGCCGGCCGGCCACGTGCATGGGAAAGACCTCGTCCAGCGCATCGTTCTCGACGAATTCCACCCGTTCCGCCAGGGCCTCGATCTGCGGATCCAGCCGATAACCTGTCTCGCGGAAGTCGTCCAGGAACAGATGCCCCGAACCCGGATGCAATAGCGATCGGGCGATGCAGTACGGCGCGCTGATGAGGGCCATGAAGCGGTCGCCGGGGCGGACCTTGCCCGGCCTGGGCAGGAACAGCGTGGCGAATCGCCGGGGGACGCTGGCCTCGATGCGGGTCACCCGCTCCAGCGCTGGCAGCACAATGGGGCGCGAGCGCACCGCCAGCTCCACCAGGGGGTGGATCATGTATTCCAGCGGATACCACTTGAAGGACATTTCCTCGCAGACCCAGGGATCGCCGGAGGAACGCCCCAGGCGGTCCTCGCGGAAGCAGCCGCCGGCGTAGGCCTCGAAGAAACCTTGCGGCGTTTCCAGCACGCTGTCAGGGCCCGTGAAGCCGTGTCGCGCCATCCACGCCGCCTGGATGCCGCACTGCGCCGCCCAGCCCGCCTGCGAACGCTTGGTCGAATTGTCGCCGCGCGAAATGGCCGCCAGACCCGCCGCGTAGCTGGAGGCGATGGCGATGGCCTGCGCCATGCGTCCGACATCCAGGCGTGCGACCCGGGCAGCCGCCACCGCCGCTCCGATCGTCCCCAGGATCGCGGTCGGGAAAAAGCCCCGGGCGCGCACCGCACTGCCGCCCAGCTCGGGAAAGCACAAGGCGCGGCCGAGCCGGCCCGCGACCTCATCGCCGGCGGCCACTGCGGCCAGGAAGGTCTTTCCGTCCGCACCGGCGCTCTGCGCGGCGGCCATGGCCGCAGGAACGACGGCGGCGGAAAGATGGGCGATCGAAGGCATGTGCACGTCGTCGTAGTCATAGCCATGCGCCAGCGTGCCGTTGGCCATGGCGGCCGCGGCCATGGGCAGCCGCTCGCGCCGGCCGGCGACGGCGCACACGCCGGCACCGGAGGTTTCGCCCAGGGCCGCCAGCGCGGCGTCGGCGAAGGCCTCGGGCGCCGAACCCAGCATGCAGCCGACGGTATCCAGCACCGTACGGGCCAGGCCCGCCGCGGCCTCTGCGCCCAGCTCGCACCATTCCAGCTGCGCGGCTTCGCGCGCCAGTTCGAGATGCAGGGCCATGGTCACGCCTGCCCCAGGAATGCCGTGGCCGCGAAAGTAGGATAGACCTCGGCCACCTCCCTGCGCGCGAAACCGCGCAGCAGCTCCAGTTCTTCCGGCGTGGGCGCGGGCGTCTGCGGGACTTGCTCCGGCATGTCGAACTCGAAGCCGGTGTTGTCGATCACGTCGCGCACGGAATGCCCGGCATGCACGCTTTCCAGGACGAAGCGCCGGCGCGGCCGGTCGAAGCGCATCACGCACAGATCGGTCACCAGGGCCACGGGCCCGCCGGGATGATGCACGCCGGGCGGCGAGCTGCCGGGCGCGCTGATGAAATCCACCTTCGGCACGAACACCCGCCGCGTATGCTCCTGGCGGAACAAAATGGTGCGGCGGCCCGTGTAGTACTGCAGCGCGGAGCCGAAGGAGCCGCCGAAGCGCACCCGCGAATGGGGGTAGCCGTCTACCCCCACCAGGTTGATGTTGCCGGCGCCGTCGATCTGCCCGCCCGAGAAGAATTGCAGGTCCATGCGCCCTTTGGCGGAAAAATCGTATTGCTCGCGCACGCCGCCGGTGAAGAGCTTGTTGTACTTGAAGCTGCCCAGGATGGACAGGATCAGGTCGCCCTTGCGCCGCGCATAGATCGCCAGCGCCGCCGCGGCCGGGATCGGCATGGTGTTGTAGACGCCGATGCTCTCGGCGTCGCCCGCGATGCGCATGAGGCAGGCGGCGAACAATTCCTGGCTGGTATAGGTCTGGCCCACGGTCCGCTCCTTATGCCACGGGATGGTTGTCGAACACGAACTCGTCCAGATACTGGCGGAACCCTTCCTCGGTGCGCGCCAGGCCGACGTAGCGCGTGAAGTGTTCGGCGTCGAAGCCGTACTCCATGCCGAACGCCACCGGCCAGGCGCCTTTGGGAGCCGGCGCGATCGCGGTCGTGTACAGCTGCGAAATCGTGTTGGGCGCCAGGTGCTTGTCCTCCAGCAGGTCGCCTTCGTAGAAGTACTCGTAGGTGGCCAGCACTGTCCGGGCCGCCTGGGCCATGGCGACCACCTCGTGCCCCTTGCCTGCCCACACGTTGCCGTGCCGGTCGCCGTACATAGCGTGCAGCAGCAGGATCTCCGGCTCCAGCGCCGGGATCAGGACGATGGGGTCCTTGCCTTGCGCGTAGGGATTGGAGATGACCTGCCACTCCGGCCGATGGCGCAGGATATCGGACCCGACGAGCCCGCGCATGGGCATGAACGGCAAGCCCTTCTGGGCTGCCAGGATGGCGCTGTGGAAGGCCGGGCAGGTGGTGTCCTTGATCTGCAGCCGGCCGGAGCTGACCCAGTCCCGGAAGCGCGGCGCCAGGCCGAAATCGCCCAGGATCACGCCGGGCATTTCCAGGCGAGAGACGCAACCGGCGCCGATGAGCAGGTCCGCCACGTAGCCGCTGGGCGGGCCGCCGATCAGGTGCAGGTCACGCACGCCCTTGCGCACCAGAGCCCGCGCCGCCGCCGCGGGCGATCCTCCATAGTCGGCGGGCACGACCAGCATGCTGCCGTCGGGTATCCTGGCGGCCAACTGGTCGGCGTCGGAAAGGACGACGGGCCTTTCGCGGTTCTTCATGTCAGGGCCTCCTCGCGCGGCACGATCTGCACCAGCTTGGTCTTCAGATTGGAAGTCGGCAGCGCACCCGCCGCCACCGGGGTGACCGCCACCCGTATCTTCAGGACCTGGCGGACCTTCTCCTCGATCCGCCTGGCCAGGCCGTCCCAGTCCGCGGCGGCCACGCTTTCGGCCATTTCCACCGTGGCCTTGACCGGGGGCACGACGCGCGGCGGCGGCGCATCCAGCACGATCTGCATGCGCCCGGTAACCTGCGGCGAGAAGCTTTCCACCACCTCCTTGACCGCGGTGGGATACACCTTGACGCCAGCCACGTTCATCAGGTCGTCGGCCCGGCCCACGAAGTAGAAGCGGGTGCCGAACAGGCCGCAATGCGGGCATTCCCCCACTTTCAGCTGAAGCACATCACCCGTCGCGTAACGCAAGGCGGGCGCCGCCTCGTACTCGAGCGCCGTATGGACGGCCTCGCCCACGGCGCCGTCGACCAGCGGGATGGGCTTGCGCGTCTCCGGGTCGACCAGATCGTAGCGGAAGCAGTAGTCTTCGGCCATGTAGTGCAGGCCGTTGTGCTGCGGGCCGCCGCACTCGCAGGTGGCGTTGGTCCAGGCGCCCGAACTCCAGTCGTGGACGGTCGCTCCCGTGCCTTCCTGGATCCGCTTGCGAAACTCCGGAATCGCCATACCCGGCTCCCCACCGGTGAGCACGACCTCGATTCCGCAGGCGCTCAGGGGCTTGCCCAGCTGCTGCGGCGCGCGCTCGATCAGGTGCGACAGCATCGAGGGCGTGGCAAACAGCCCGCGCGGCTTGCACATCTCGATGTATTGCAGCGCTTTCGTGACCCCGGCTTCCGCGCCGAGTGGAATCGGCCGGGCGCCGTAGGCCTCGGCCGCCTGCAACAGCGTCGTGCCCGCCACCCAGATGCTCAGCCCGAACAGGTGCAGCACCGAATCCCCCGGCCGTATGCCCGCCATCTGCAGGGTGCGTCCGATCGTGATGTAAGTGAGCTCCAGGTCCTTCTTCGTGAACAGGTAGAACGTCGGTAGCCCCGTGGTACCGGACGTTCCGGCGACGTGGATCACGTCCCTGATGTCGGCGCATAGGTGCATGCCGAACGGATGCCCATGCCGCTGCAGCGATTCGGCCTGCGACTCGCGGTGCCAGGCCTTGGTCATGAACGCCGGCAGGGACCGGAAATCGTCCATGCTGCGTATGTCGCGCGGGTCGGAAATGCCCGCCTCGCGCATCTTGCCCCCGTAATAGGGATTGCGGAAGCAATACGCCAGCTGCGCGGAAAGCTTTTCCATGCGCAAGGCGTCGAGCGCTTCCATATAGGCGAGAGGGTCCTTGTCGGCGATCGCTTGCCGGACCGCCGGGTCCGTCAGGTAGTGTGGCTGCATGTCGGCTTCCTCAGTTCCGTTTTGCCATGTTCGAGGACTTGAGCAAGGCCCCGTACTTGGCGATGTCGCGCTTGATGACTGCGTCGAATTCCCCGGCCGACATCGGCAACGGCACGGCACCCATGTCGGCCAACTTTTGCCGGAACTCCGGCAACGCCAGGATGCGCCCGACGGCCTCGTTGAGCCGCCGCACCACGTCGTCGGGCACGCCGGAAGGCGTGACCAGCCCGTACCAGCTGGAATAGTCGAAATCGGCGATGCCCGCCTGCTCCATGGTGGGCACGTCGGGCGCGTCCGGCAGGCGCTGTGGAGTAGTCAGCGCGAGCACGCGCAGCCGGCCCGCCTCGATGAAGGGCTTGGTGGTCAGCACGGTGTCGAAGGTGTACTGGACTTCGCCGGACACCACGGCGGTCACCGAAGGCGCGCTGCCCTTGTACAGGATGTTCTGGACGTCGATGCCGGCCGCCCGCTTGAAGGCCTCCCCGGTGACGAAGGTGATGCTGCTGGAGGCCGAATAGTTGAATTTGTCCGGGTTGGCCTTGGCCAGCGCAACGAGTTCGCCCACCGACTTGGCCGCCACGCCCGGGTTGACCACCAGGAAGAAGGGGGAATTGCCGACCATGGCGACCGCGCGCAGGTCGCGCTCGAGATCGTACGGGGCATCCGGATACATGGTCTTGTTGATGGTCACGGTAGGCGTGACCATGCCCAGCGTATAGCCGTCGGCAGGCGCCTTGGCTACCGCCCCGGTACCCAACTGCGTATCGGCACCAGGGCGGTTTTCCACGATTACGGGCTGGCCCAACGATTCGCCCAGCTTCTGGCCGATGAGCCGCGACAGGGTATCGGCGCCGCCGCCCGGCGCATAGGGCACGATGATCCGGATCGGCCGCTCCGGATAGGCAGCCTGGGCCGCGGCCGCCGCGAACGCCAGCGCAAGGCCGGCAACCAGCTTGATTTTCATGGTGTTGTCTCCCGGTATCTGTGCGGGGCAAAATGTCCCACTATTTATGACACGTGTATTGTTTTTTGGAATTTAAGCACGACACCAAAGCCGTTGTCCACAGCCCGGACCGGGACGGCGCTCGCCAGCCTGCTGCTGCGAAAGCAAGCCTCTTCGGCCTGTGGGAAAAGACCGGGACGCCAGGCACTCCGGTGCCGCCGCCCGTGCCTATAATGGGTTTTCGCCAACGGAGGTGCGCATGAACCGGTTGCCCGTTCTTTGGCTGGCCGCCACCGTGACGGCCCTGTCCAGCCTGCCGTCACGCGCCATGGCCGCGCTGGAGCCAGGCCAGGCCGCGCCGGGCTTTTCGGCACCGGCCGCGCTGGCCGGCCGGGAATTCACATTCGACCTTGCGCAGGCCCTGGCCCAGGGTCCCGTGGTCCTCTATTTCTATCCGGCCGCCTTCACCTCCGGCTGCACCGTCGAAGCCCACCTGTTCGCCGAGGCCACCGAGCGCTATCGCGCGCTCGGCGCAACGGTGATCGGCGTCTCGGGCGACGACATGGAAACCCTCAAGCGGTTTTCCCTGGGCCCCTGCGGCAGCAAGTTCGCCGTCGCCTCCGACCGGGATGGCGCCATCATGAAGGCATACGATTCGGCGCACGCCATCCGTCCCGGCATGGCCGCGCGCATTTCCTACGTCATTTCGCCCCAGGGCGAAGTGGTGTACCAATACGGCGACAGCAATCCGGAAAAGCACGTGGAGAACACCCTGCGGGCGCTGCGCGAATGGCGTGCGCAGGCCGTGCCGCGCTAGCGACCGCCTTTGCCGCGAACCCGGTCCGCGCTCGTCCGGCACCGCGTCACGCCTCCCCCACGAATAAAAACGTCCGGCCCGCAAGGGACCGGACGTTTTCACATTCGAGGCTGCCGGCGATCGCAACCGGACGGCGTCCCGACGGTTCGACAAACCCATCGCGCCTGCCCTCCGGTGCCCGGATGAAGCACCCTCATGCCGCGCCTTGACATAATTTGATATTAAAAGACAACCTTTGAATTTATCATTCAAGGAAACGTCCCCGTCAAGCGCGCCCATACGCGACAAACCTCAAAATTCGTCAATTCCCGCCGAAATTCAGTTTTTTTGCCTGATGATAGTTACAATAATAAAAAAGTACTTCAGGCACACTGGATTTCTCCATGACAAGGTTCAAAACAAAAAATATTTAAATAACAATGGATTGCCCAACCCCACCAGGCTCTATTCATCGCACCTGAAATCGGGTTTCTTCTGAAGCGAGCCAGTTTGCGGGTTTATTTGTATCAATCGTAATTATCAAGTTAGATTTGATCACAAGATCATCGCAGACTTGCGAACTTCATTTTCCGGAACGCACCATGTCACTAAAGCCCCAGCCTCTTGCCCTATTCGTCGCCGCCGCGTTCTGCGCGACCGGCGCCTTTGCCCAGGCCCCTGCCACGCTGAGCCAGGTGGTAGAACAGACCCTGCTCACCAACCCCGAGATCCAGGTCCGCTACCAGGACTTCCGGCAGGCGATGGAAGGCCAGAAAGTCGTGCGCGGCGGGCTGCTGCCGCAGGTCAATGCCCAGGCCTATGTCGGCCGGGAATACCGCAGCTACGTGCCCAGCGCCGAAAAAGACTGGAACAGCCCCGGCTATAACCTGGAACTGCGCCAGCTGCTGTTCGACGGCTTTCGCACCAGCAACGACATGAAGCAGGCCGGCTTCGACAAGCTGGCCCGCTACTACGACCTGATGGCGGCTACCGACGACACCGCCTACGCGGCGGTGCAGGCCTATCTCGACCTGCAGCGCTACCGCACCCTGGACGCGCTGGCGCGCGAGAACTACGCCATGCACGCCGACACGCTCAAGCAGATCCGCGAGCGGGCGGAATCGGGCGTGGGACGCAGGGTCGACCTGGAACAGGCGGGCGGACGCCTGGCTCTGGCTCAGACCAATCTCATGACCGAAACGGCCAACCTGCTGGACGTGCAGGCACGCTATCGCCGCATCACCGGGACCGGCGCTCCCGCAGAGATGGCTCCGGCGCCCGACGTTTCCGGCCGCCTGCCCGCCACGCCCTCCGATTTCAACGAATCGCTGCGCCGCAACCCCAGCTTCCTGTCCAAGCAGGCTGCGCTGCAGGCCGCGCAGGCGGGCGTCGATTCGGCCAAGGGCGCCTTCTCTCCCCGCTTCGACTTCGTCGCCTCCACCGGCCGCAGCCGAGACCTGCCCAGCGAAGGCGGCCGCGACGTCCAAAGCTCGCGCGTCCAGCTGATGATGACCTACAACCTGTTCCGAGGCGGCGCGGACGCTGCCCGCGTGCCCCAGACCGCGGCCCAGTCCTACGGTGCCCGCGACCTGCGCGACTACACCTGCCGCAACGTGCAACAGGATCTGGCCGTGGCCTGGAACAACGTGGCGCGCCTGCGCGAACAGCTTCCCTTCCTGCGCGACCACCAACTGTCCACCGCCAAGGTGCGCGACGCCTACCGCCAGCAGTTCCAGATCGGCCAGCGTTCGCTGCTCGACCTGCTGGATACCGAGAACGAACTGTTCGACGCGCGCCGCGCCCAGGTCAATGCGGAGTTCGACCTGCAAGCGGCCCAGTACCGCTGGCTGGCGCTGTCCCACCAGTTGCTGCCCGCCGTAGAGGTGCGCCCGGCCGGCGACGAAATGCCCGACGAGAACGGCCGGCTGGAAATCACCGACGAAGTCATCCGGCTGTGCAACTCGACCGTTCCCGACGAAAAACTGCTGGCTCCGATATCCGTGTCGTACCAGGCCGGCGATGCCCCGCCCGTGCTGACTCAAGACCGGCCGGCGGCGAAGTCCGCGTGGTAATGGATCCCTCCCCTGCCGGCGATGGCGAGGACGGCGACGGCCGACAGGGGTTTTCCAGGCTGGACGCGGATTTCGTCCGCGTCCTGGAAGACCTGATCGATGCGCTCATCGCCAACGGCACTCTGCGCATGACCGATCTGCCGGTCGAGGCGCAGCGCAAGCTCGCCGAGCGCAAGCAATGGCGGGCACGATACTCCGAACGGCTGGACCTGCTGGACAATGACGACGTTATCTGAGACCGGCGCCTCGGCTTCCGCCTGGCGCGTCGATCCCCGGGCCGTGCACGAGGACCCGCTGCTCGACTGCCTGGTCGAACTGGCGCGCATCCACGGCACGCCGGCCACCGCCCAGGCCCTGTCGGCCGGCCTGCCCCTGGAGGCCCACCGGCTCACTCCGGCCCTGCTGCCGCGCGCCGCCGCGCGCGCCGGCCTGTCCGCGCGCCTGGCCCGGCGCGCGCTGGAAGGCCTGCGCGGCGAGGCCCTGCCCTGCATCCTGCTGCTGCGCGGCGAGCGCGCCTGCCTGCTGATCGCCGCTGGCGACGGCCAATACGAGATCAGCCACCCCGACATCGGCGGCGGCACGCTGTCGATCGGCGAAGCCGACCTGCTCGCCGAATACACCGGGCTGGCCTGCCTGGTGCGCCCGCAGCTGCGTTTCGACGCGCGCGCGCCGGAAGTCGGCCGCGTCCGGGGCCGCCACTGGTTCTGGGCCGCCGTGGCGGAAAACCGCCACCTCTACCGCGACGCCCTGATCGCGGCGCTGCTGATCAACCTGTTCGCGATGGCCATGCCCATCTTCACCATGAACGTCTACGACCGCGTGGTGCCCAACCATGCGGTCGAGACGCTGTGGGTCCTGGCCGCGGGCATCGGCCTGGTGGTGATCTTCAATGCCGTGCTCACCACGGCGCGCGCCCACGTCGTGGACAGCGCCAGCAAGCGCATCGACGTGCAGCTTTCCTCCCGCATCATGGAGCGCGTGCTCGACCTGCGCATGGAGGGGCGCCCGCCCTCGGTGGGCTCGTTCGCCGCCAACCTGAGGTCTTTCGAATCGATCCGGGACTTCATCGCTTCGGCCACCATTACCACGCTGGTCGACCTGCCGTTCATCGCGCTGTTCCTGGCGGCCATCGCCTGGATCTCGCCCTGGCTGATCCTGCCCCCGCTGGTGGCCATCGTCCTGATCCTGCTGGTATCGCTGGCGGCCCAGGTCCGGCTCGAAAGCCTGACCATGTCCTCCTTCCAGGCATCGGCCCAGCGCAACGCCACGCTGGTCGAAGCCCTGACCGGCTTCGAGTCGGTCAAGACCCTAAATGCCCAGGGCGCCATGCAGCGCAATTGGGAGCGCACCACCGAATTCATCGCCCAGACAGGCAGCAAGCTACGGCTCATTTCCTCCTCGACCATCGGCTTCGTGCAGGCCGTCCAGCAACTGGTGTCGGTCGCGGTGGTGGTCATCGGCGTCTACCAGGTCCAGGACGCCGGCATGTCCATGGGCGGCATCATCGCCGCCTCCATGCTGGCCGGGCGCTGCCTGGCGCCGCTGGGCCAGGTCGCCGGGCTGCTCATGCAGTACCAGAACGCCCGCACCTCGCTGGGCTCCATCGACACCACCATGAACCTGCCGGTCGAGCGTCCCGAAGGCAGCGAGTTCCTGCACCGGCCGGTGTTCCACGGCGCGCTGGAGTTCCGCAACGTCACGTTCGCCTATCCCGGCAACCCCCAGGCCGTGCTCAAGAATGTCTCGTTCCGGCTGGCTCCCGGCGAGAAAGTCGGCATCCTGGGCCGCATCGGCTCCGGCAAGACCACGCTGGAAAAGCTCGCGCTCGGCCTGTACCAGCCCTCCCAGGGCGCGGTGCTGCTCGATGGCGTCGACATCCGCCAGATCGACCCCGCCGACCTGCGGCGCGCCATCGGACATGTCCCGCAGGACCCGACCCTGTTCTACGGCAGCCTGAAGCACAACCTGGCCATGGGCGCGCCCTACGCCGACGATGCCTCCCTGCTGGCGGCCGCGGACGTCGCCGGCGTCACCGAGTTCGCCAACCTGCACCCCAAGGGCTTCGACATGCTGATCGGCGAGCGCGGGGAATCGCTGTCCGGCGGCCAGCGGCAATCGGTCGCCGTGGCCCGCGCGCTCATCAACGACCCGCCTATTCTGCTGCTGGACGAACCCAGCAGCAACATGGACCACCAGAGCGAGGCACAGCTGCGCCGCCGCCTGGCCGCCGCCGCCGCGGGCAAGACCGTGCTGCTGGTGACGCACCGCACGGCCCTGCTCGAACTGGTCGACCGCCTGATCGTGATCGACAACGGCCAGATCGTCGCCGACGGACCCAAGCAGCAAGTGGTCGACGCGCTGCGCCAGGGCCGCGTCGGGCGGGGGAACCGGCCATGACCCCGTCCCAGACGCCGGCCCCCCGGCCTTCCTCGCTATCGTGGCTGTGGCGCGGGCCGCGCCGTGCGGTGGTGTCGCTGTTCGACATGCTGCTCCGGAGTGCCCACCGCGGCGCCGGTCGGCCCGCCAAGGGCTACGCCGGCAACGCCCGCTGGGCCATCCGGCAATCCGAGGCGCGCGGTGCGCGCGTGCTGCTCTGGACGTCCCTGCTGGCCGTCGCCCTGCTCCTGCTGTGGGCCGGCCTGGGCGACATCGACGAAGTCGTGCGCGGCGAGGGCAAGGTGGTGCCGTCGCGGCAGGTCCAGATCGTGCAGAGCCTGGATGGCGGCATCGTGAAGGAAATCCTGGTGCGTCCCGGACAGACCGTGGAACCGGGCGACGTGCTGCTCAAGATCGACCCCACGCGCTTCGCTTCGTCGCTGGGCGAAAACAATGCCGAGTACCTGGCCTTGCTGGCGCGCTCGGCGCGGCTCAAGGCGCTGGCCACCGGCGAGCCCTTCCAGATGCCCGAGGAAGTGCTCGAACAGGCTCCCGCCGTGGGCGAGATGGAGCGCAATGCCTTCGTCGCCCGCAACAGCGAGTTGAAGGCCACCGTGGACGTCGCCCGCGAACAGCTCAGGCAGCGCGAGGAGGAACTGCGCGAGACCCGGGCCAAGCGCGACCAGGCCTCCACCAGCTGCAGCCTGACCTCGCGCGAGCTGCAGGTCACCCGGCCCCTGCTGGCCAGCGGAGCCGTGGCCGAGGTCGATCTGCTGCGGCTGCAGCGCGACGTGGCCCGCTCCTGCGGCGAGGCCAAGGGGGCCGAGGCCCAGATCGACCGCATCCAGTCCTCCATCAAGGAAGCCACCAGCAAGATCCAGGAAGCCGAGCTCAACATCCGCAACCAGGCGCGCAGCGAGCTTTCGGAAACCAACGCCAAGCTCGCCACCCTGCGGGAAAGCCGCCTGGCGCTGGCCGACCGCGTGCGCCTGGCGGAGATCCGCTCGCCCGTGCGCGGCACCGTCAAGACACTTCTGGCCAACACCGTCGGCGGCGTGGTGCAACCGGGCAAGGACATCATCGAAATCGTGCCGACCGACGACACCCTGCTGCTGGAGGTCCGGGTGCTGCCGCGCGACATCGGTTTCCTGCACCCGCAGCAGAAGGCCCAGGTCAAGTTCACCGCCTACGACTACTCCATCTACGGCGGTCTGGAGGGCGAGGTCGAGCAAATCGGGGCCGACACCGTCACCGACGAAAAAGGCAATGCGTTCTATATCGTACGCGTGCGCACCGCGCATGCCACGGTCGGGGATACGCACCTGCCCATCATTCCCGGCATGGTGGCCGAGGTCCATATCCTGACCGGCAAGCGCACGGTGCTGCAGTATCTGCTCAAGCCCATCCTGCGCGCCAAGGCCAATGCCTTTACCGAACGTTGAACGCTTCCGAAGATATGCAGCCCGCGCGCCCTGTCCTGTTGATTACGCATGATGACCTGCTCTGGCAGCACTGGCGCACCCTGGATGCCGGGCGCTGGCTGCCGGCGCGTGGCCGCTCCCTGGCGGATCTGGAGCGCTGGAGCGGCCAGGGTCGGACGCTGGCGGTGCTGGACACCGGCCTGCCCCGCCTGCCCGCATGGACCGACCCGAAGTGGGCCGGACTCCTGCGCGGCGTGCGCCTGGTCATCGCCAGCCCCAAGCCCCACGACGAAGAAGGCACCCAGGCTCTCGCCGCGGGCGCCAGCGGGTATTGCCACGGCTATGCGCCCGTGGCGTCGCTCGAGCAGGTGCTCGGCGTGGTCGACGCCGGGGAAATCTGGATGGGCCGCTCGCTGGTCCAGCGCCTGCTGCGCCTGGTGGACGAACGCGCCGCCGCGGCGGTCCCCTGGAAGAGCGACCTGCTCACCATCCGGGAAACCATGGTCGCCCGGCGCGCCGCCCGCGGCGAAAGCAACGCGGATATCGCCCGGGCGCTGGGCATTTCCGAACGGACGGTCAAGGCCCACCTGAGCTCGATCTTCGACAAGCTCGGCGTCAGCGACCGGCTGCAGTTGGCCCTGCTGATGCACGGCATCGCCTCGACCGCCTGAAATCCACCTTCCCCCACGAAAATCGCCCCGACGGCCCGAGACCGGCCCGGGACAGGCTCGGGCTTCCCCGGCCGGCGGTCCGCCGCCCCTCGGCGGCCGATGGACCTGCCCTTCAGGACAATATCCCGCGGCCCCTGCCCTGCCTACCATTGCGGCAATCTTCGTACATAGCTCTTGGAGCGCACCCAAATGGCCCAATCCTCCCCCGCCGTCGTCGCCGCCGTGACCGGCCGCGCCTGGACCCGCAATGCCGACGGCTCGCTGACCGAATTGCACGCCGGCAGCCGCGTGCCGGAAGGCGCCGAGGTCGTCACGGCGCCGGGCGCCACGGTGCAGCTCCAGGTCGAAGGCGGACTGCCGGTAGCCATAGGCGGCGACCGCGAAGTCGCGATGAACGCCGACATGACCCGGCCGGTCGGAGACGTGACCGAAGCCAAGGTCGCCCAGCCGGCCCAGACCGATTCCGACCGCCTGCTCGCGGCGCTGGAAGCCGGCGAGGATCCCTTCGCCGATCTCGAAGCCACCGCGGCTTCCCTGGGCGGCGGCGGCGAAGGCGAAGGCAGCAGCTTCGTGCGCCTGATGCGCATCGTCGAGGCGACCACGCCGCTATCGCTGGAATACGGCAACCCCGGCCGCGCCGTCGACGATCTGTTCACGCCTGCTGCCGGCGATCGCGGCGCCAACGAGCCGCCGCTGGCGCTCGACGACACCGCCCGCACGCCGGAAGATGCCCCGGTACGCGGCAACATCCTGTCCAACGACTCCGACCCCGACGGCGATGCCCTCACGCTGGTATCGGTCGGCGGACAGCCAATGGCCCCCGGCGGGATCACGGTACCCGGCTCCAATGGCGGTACCTTCACCATCCTGCCCGACGGCTCATACATCTTCGATCCGGCCGGCCAGTTCGAATCGCTGGGCAATGGCCAGACGGCCACCAGCTCCATCCGCTACACCATCTCCGATGCCGACGGCGCCACGTCCAGCGCCACGCTGACCGTAACCGTCACGGGCCTGAACGACGCGCCGGTCGCCGACGACCAGCGCATCACTACCCCCGAAGACACGCCCATCAGCGGCACCGTGACCGGCCAGGATCCCGACGGCGATCCCCTCACCTACACCCTGGACGAGGGACCGCAGCACGGCACGCTGGAGTTCCACCCCGACGGGTCCTACACCTACACGCCCGACCCGGACTACAACGGCCCCGACCAGTTCACCGTCATCGTCGACGACGGCCAGGGCGGCACGACCACCGCTACCGTCGACATCGGCGTGACGCCGGTCAACGACCCGCCCGTCGCGCCCGACCAGACCATTCAGACGCCGGAGGAAACGCCGGTCAGCGGCGCCGTCACCGGCACCGACGTCGACGGCGACGACCTGACCTATGCGGTCGACACCGGCCCCGAGCACGGCACGCTGGAATTCCACTCCGACGGGTCCTACACCTACACCCCGGAGAAGGACTACAACGGCCCCGACCGGTTCACCGTCATCGTCGACGACGGCCAGGGCGGCACGACCACTGCCACGGTGAACATCGGCGTCACGCCGGTTCTTGACATCCCGACGCTGCATGTCGAAGACGCAGGCACCGTCCACGAAGGCGAGGCCATGACCTTCCGCCTGAACGTGGACAACACTGTCGACATCGACGGCGACACACTGGTCACGCTGCAGCTGACCGGCGGCCAACCCGAAGATTTCGAAGGCCTGCCGACCATCGTCTTCAGCCAGACCGGCCAGCAGGTCACGGCCACCGACAACGGCGACGGCACCTACAGCTTCGTCCTGCCCCAGAACGCCGTCGACGGCGACATCCTGGTGTCATTCCAGACGCACGACGACCAGGTCTTCGAAGGCCGGGAATCGTTCCAGCTCGACGCCACGCTCTCCGGCGACACCTCCAGCGGCCCCCTGCCCGACGGCATCACCGGCACCGGTACCGGCGCCATCCGCGACGACGAAGCCGGCTTCCCGGGCGCGGACCGGCTGAACCTGCAAGTCTCCGACCCCGGCACCGTCAACGAAGGCAGCGACGTCGTCTTCAACGTCGGCCTGGACAAGGCGGTCGATGCCGACACCACGCTGACCTTCACCCTGGATGGGGAGTTCGAAGCCGACGACATCAATGGTGTCGAAGTCACCATCGGGGGGCAGACCCAGGTCATCACGCCGAACGGCAATGGCGACTACGTCGTCACCGTACCGGCTGGGACCACGGATCTGGCCGTGACGGTCCATACCGTCGACGATGCTGTGGTTGAAGGCTCGGAATCGATCGAACTGACGGCGACTCTCTCGGGCACCACTGCCAGCGGTGACGCCCTGGCTGGTAACCTCTCCGACACCGGTGTCGGTGCCATCACCGACCTG
>Ga0182748_1000239_pt1 | contig 63274 bp, 51 predicted proteins | sample eDN3rd37CKraftOP_FD_128877 | JGI IMG/M metagenome (GOLD analysis project Ga0182748, IMG submission 128877) | Enriched Organic Plus compost microbial communities from Emeryville, California, USA - eDNA 3rd pass 37_C Kraft OP (version 2) (version 2) ... | reverse complement strand
TTTGCCGGACACCCCCGTGTCCGCCGCCGGCACCAGGCCCCAGGCCTGCACCGGCCGCCAGTTACCCCGGTGCGGGGTGGAGCAGTCTGGCAGCTCGTCGGGCTCATAACCCGAAGGTCGCAGATTCAAATCCTGCCCCCGCTACCAATGCACAACGCAAACGGCGACCCTTGGGTCGCCGTTTTGCGTTTGGGGGATTGGGGATTGGGGATTGGGGATTCGTGATGCGCCCCGGCCCGAATCACCAATCACCAATCACCGCAGGCTACTTGACCTGCTGCTTGCCCAGCTTGCGGGCCAGGGTGCGGCGATGCATGCCGAGGCGGCGGGCGGTTTCGGAGACGTTGAAGCCGGTTTCGGCCAGGACTTCGTGGATCCGCTCCCATTCCAGGGTCTTGATCGAGGTGGGACGCTCGCCCAGGCCGACGTCGGCGTTGCCCTGGGCCTTGCCGAAGGCGGCTTCGATGTCGTCGGTGTTGGAGGGCTTGGCCAGGTAGTGGCAGGCGCCCAGCTTGATCGCTTCCACCGCGGTGGCGATGCTGGCATAGCCGGTCAGCACCACGATCAGCATGTCGGGATCGCGCGCATGCAGGGCCTGGACGCAGGCCAGGCCGGAACTGCCGCCGGCCAGCTTGAGGTCGACCACCGCGTAGCCGGGCTCGAACTCCTGCAGCACCGCGTCCAGCTCGGCCTGGCCGGGCACGTGCCGGACTTCGTAGCCGCGGCGCTCGAAGGAGCGGACCAGGGTGCGGGCGAAGGCAGCGTCGTCTTCGACGATCAGCAGCTTGCGCGGCTGCTCAATGGATTCATTCATCGTCATCGGCATCCGGGTCGGGGGGATCGGGCTGGGGCGGCAGCAGGGCGGCCAGTGGCAGTTCCAGGACCACCCGGGCGCCGCCGGGGGAGCGGTTGGAGGCGTTGAGGCGTCCGCCCAGGCTGCGGGCCACGTTCAGCGAGAGGAACAGGCCCAGGCCGCCGCCCGGGCGGCCCTTGGTCGAATTGTAGGGCTTGCCGAAGTTGGCCAGTGTCTGCTCGCTGAACCCGGGGCCGTTGTCGCTGACCTCCAGGACCAGGGTCTGCCGGTCGCCCCCGGCGAGGCGGACTTCCATGCCAACCCAATCCGGCGATGCCTCCAGTGCGTTATCCAGGATGTTGCCGATCATCTGCTTGAGGCCGGAGTCGGAGATGATCGGCACGTCCGCCTCCAGGTGGCGGCGGTAGTCGAGCGTGCGCACCGGACGGGTGGCGCTCCATTCGCTGACCAGGCCGTCGAGGAAGGTTGCCAGGGTGGTCTGTGCCGGCGCTTCGCCGCGGGCGTCGCCGGCCGACAACAGGATGCCGGTGACGATCGACTTGCAGCGCTCGAGCTGGGCCTGCATTTCGTCCAGGTCCTGCTGCAGGTCCGGGTGTTCGGTGAACGGCGCCATGCGCCGCCAGTCGCCGAGCAGCACCGACAGCGTGGCCAGCGGCGTGCCCAGTTCGTGCGCGGCGCCGGAGGCCAGCAGGCCCATGCGCACGATGTGCTCCTCCTCCACCGCCTGCTGGCGCAGCGCCGCCAGGCGTGCGTCGCGGTCACGCAGGATGCGGGCGATGCGGCCGATGAACAGGGCGGCCAGGGCCGCCGTCAGCAGGAAGCAGGCCAGCAGGCCCTGCACGTAGGGATCGGCCACGCCGCGCGCCGGATTGGCGTGGATGGTGACCGGCCCGGGCGAGACCACCATGCCCAGCACGCCGGCGCAGGCCGCGGCCACCACCACCCACGCGGCCCAGCCGGGCAGTAGCAGGGCGCCGAGCGCCACCTGCAGGAGGTACAGGAACAGGAAGGGGTTGGTGATGCCGCCGCTGAGGTAGAGCTGCGCGGTCAGCGCGGCCACGTCCACCAGCAGGGCCGCCAGCAGCGCCAGGTCGCCGACTTCCTGCCGCGGCCGCCAGAACACCAGGCAGGCCAGGTTGAACGCGGCCAGGCAGCCGGCGATGCCCAGCATGGTGACCAGCGGCAGCTCGATGTCCAGCGCGAAGTGGACGAAGCCGATGGTCGCGACCTGGCCGACGATGGCGTACCAGCGCAGCTCGATCAGCTGCTGCATGTTGCGCAGGCCGGCGCCGTGCGCCTCGTCGGCCGGGGCCAGTTCGAACAGGGCGGGGCTAGCGGGCGCGCCCGCGCCCGGGGTGCGTGGATCCATCCGGTTGCTCCGTGCTGCGCTGGCGCCAGTGGCGGCGGATGCGCCGTTCCTCCAGCGCGAAGCGCCAGGCGCCGAAGGCCACCAGCAGGGCCAGCGCGAACCAGGTCAGCGCATAGCCCAGGTGGTTGTCGCGGAACCGTACCACCGTCAGCCCGCCGCGGGGCCAGGGGCTGCCGGCCTGGACCGCCGAGGCGGCGTCGGCGTCGATGAAGTAGGGCAGGGCGCCGGCCAGGCCGCGGTGGGCGGCGATGGCCTCCACGTCACGCGAGTACCAACGCTCCTGCTCCGGCTGGTTGCGGCGCAGGAAGCCGCCGCCGGGCTCGCCCAGGCGCAGCAGCCCCGTGACTTCCGCCGGGGCGTCCGCATCGGGCGGGACGGGTTGCCAGTGCTCGGGCACGAAGCCCAGGTTGACCAGGACCACGCTGCCGTCGTCGCGGCGCAGCGGCCGCAGCAGCCAGTGGCCGGAACCGGCCTCGGTCAGCGCCTGGGTGCGGGTATCCAGGCCCGGCAGCCAGTGGCCGCTGACGCGGACCCGGCGGTATTCGTGGTCGACGGGGGAAGAGGCCGCCCACGCGGCTGCGTCGGGCGCAGGCACCGGGGCGGCGTGCACCCGCGCGTCGACGCGGGCGATGAGGTCGTGCTTCCAGTGCAGGCGCTGGACCTGCCACAGGCCCAGCGAGAGGAACAGCAGGAACCCAAACGCGAACGCCACCGCCAGGACGGCGGTGGCGATCGGGCCGTGCGGCCGCCGCGGGGCGGCCTCAGGCAGGCTGTTCATGGCGGTGGACCCTGGAACCGTTGTCCATGTGGCCAGCGTAACAGCCGCGGCGCATGGCCGGCGTCAGGGCATGACCCGCGCGTCGTGGGTCGACATGTGCGGCATCATGTTGGCGTTCATGTGGTGCATGACCCACAGCGAACCGGCCAGCACGATCACCACCAGGACCACGGTGAACATCAGCGCAAGCATGTTCCAGCCGCCTTCCGAGCGCGCGTTCATGTGCAGGAAGTAGACCATCTGCACCACGATCTGGACCACGGCCAGGCCGAGGATCACCAGGGCCGTGGTGCCGGAGTCCTGGATCACGTTGCCCATCACCAGCCAGAACGGGATGGCGGTGAGGACCACCGACAGGACGAAGCCGATGACGTAGTCGCGCAGGCTGCCGTGCGCGCCCTCCTCGTGGGCGTGGTGCTCGCCGCCGTGCTCGTCGTGGCTGGCGGCGTGGGCGTGGATGTCGTGGGGCTGGCTCATGGCAGCACTCCCATCAGGTAGACGAAGGTGAAGACGCCGATCCAGACGACGTCGAGGAAATGCCAGAACAGGGACAGGCACATCAGGCGGCGGCGGTTGGCCTCGTGCAGCCCGTGCATGCGCACCTGCACCATCAGCACCACCAGCCACAGGATGCCGAAGGCCACGTGCAGGCCGTGGGTGCCGACCAGGGCGAAGAACGAGGACAGGAACGCGCTGCGCTGCGGGCCGGCGCCCTCGTGGACCAGGTGCGAGAACTCGTACAGCTCCAGCCCCAGGAACGCGGCGCCGAACAGGCCGGTCACCGCCAGCCAGCCGAGCACCCCGGCGGTGCTGCGGCGCTGCATGGACAGCATCGCGAAGCCGTAGGTGATCGAGGACAGCAGCAGCATGGCCGTGTTGAGGGCCACCAGCGGCAGGTCGAACAGGTCGGCGCCGGTGGGGCCGGCGGCGTAGTTGCGGCCCAGCACGCCGTACACCGCGAACAGGCAGGCGAAGATGAGCAGGTCGCTCATCAGGTAGATCCAGAACCCGAGCAGGGTGCCGTTCTGCGGGTGGTGGTGGCCGCCGGTGTCGTAGAACCGGGTCGGGTCGCCGGCGAGCGGCGAGGATGCGATGGCGGCGTCAGACATTGGCGTTCTTCAGCAGTTCGGTGCGGGCGGCTTCGGTCTCGGCCACGTACTCGGCCGGGATGTAGTAGTCCCGCTTGTAGTTGAAGGTATGCACGATCGAGGCGATCACGGTCGCGGCGAAGGCGCCGATGGCCAGCCACCAGATGTGCCAGACCAGGGCGAAGGCGCACACGGTGGACAGCCCGGCGATGACCACGCCGGCGGCGGTGTTCTTCGGCATGTGGATCGGCAGGAAGCCGGAGGTCGGGCGCTGGGCGCCGCGCTGCTTCATGTCCCACCACGCGTCGTTGTCGTGCACCACCGGGGTGAAGGCGAAGTTGTACACCGGGGGCGGCGAGGAGGTGGACCATTCCAGGCTGCGGGCGTCCCAGGGGTCGCCGGTCACGTCGCGCAGCTTCTCGCGGTTGCGGAAGCTGACGAAGATGCAGACCAGGAAGGCGGCGATGCCGATGGCGACCAGCACCGCGCCGAAGGCGGCGACCTGGAACCAGATCTGCAGCGACGGGTCGGTGAAGTGGCTCATGCGGCGGGTCACGCCCATCAGGCCCAGCACGTACAGCGGGGTGAAGGCGAACCAGTAGCCGGCCAGCCAGAACCAGAACGAGACCTTGCCCCAGAACGGGTCGAGCTTGAAGCCGAAGGCCTTCGGGAACCAGAAGGTCATGCCGGCGAACAGGCCGAACACCACGCCGCCGATGATCACGTTATGGAAGTGCGCGATCAGGAACAGGCTGTTGTGCAGCACGAAGTCGGCCGGCGGGACGGCCAGCAGCACGCCGGTCATGCCGCCCACCACGAAGGTGACCATGAAGCCCACCGTCCACAGCATCGGCACCTCGAAGCGGATGCGGCCGCGGTACATGGTGAACAGCCAGTTGAAGATCTTCGCGCCCGTGGGGATCGAGATGATCATCGTGGTGATGCCGAAGAACGAGTTGACGCTCGCCCCCGATCCCATGGTGAAGAAGTGGTGCAGCCACACCAGGTACGACAGGATGGTGATGCAGACGGTCGCGTAGACCATCGAGCTGTAGCCGAACAGGCGCTTGCCCGAGTAGGTCGAGACGATTTCCGAGAACACGCCGAAGATCGGCAGGATCAGGATGTAGACCTCCGGGTGGCCCCAGATCCAGATCAGGTTCACGTACATCATCGGGTTGCCGCCGAGGTCGTTCGTGAAGAAGTTGGTCCCCACGTAACGGTCCAGCGACAGCAGCGCCAGGACGGCGGTCAGCACCGGGAAGCTGACCACGATCAGCACGTTGGTGCACAGCGCGGTCCAGGTGAACACCGGCATCTTCATCAGGGTCATGCCCGGCGCGCGCATCTTGACGATGGTCACGATCAGGTTGACGCCCGACAACAAGGTGCCGACGCCTGCTATCTGCAGCGCCCAGATGTAGTAGTCCATGCCCACGTCGGGGCTGTACTCGATGCCCGACAGCGGCGGGTAGGCCAGCCAGCCGGTCTTGGCGAACTCGCCCACGAACAGCGACAGCATGACCAGCACCGCGCCGGCGGTGGTCATCCAGAAGCTGAAGTTGTTGAGGAACGGGAAGGCGACGTCGCGGGTGCCGATCTGCAGCGGCACCAGGTAGTTCATCAGGCCCGTCACCAGCGGCATGGCCACGAAGAAGATCATGATCACGCCGTGGGCGGTGAACACCTGGTCGTAGTGGTGCGGCGGCAGGTAGCCCAGGTTGTCACCGAAGGCGATGGCCTGCTGCAGGCGCATCATCAGCGCGTCGGCGAAGCCGCGCAGCAGCATCACCAGGCCCAGCACCATGTACATGATGCCGATCTTCTTGTGGTCGATGCTGGTGAACCAGTCGCGCCACAGGGTGCCCCACAGCTTGTACTTGGTGATCAGCGCCAGCACGGCCAGGCCGGCCACGCAGGTGCCGATGAACGCCGAGAGGATGACCGGGTCGTGCAGCGGGAACGATTCCCAGCCCAGGTAGCCGGTCAACGGGTTATAGGGTGCCGAAGTGGAATGAGGGGAGGACATGATTCGGGACTTCCGTCGTCAGGCCGCCGCGCCGGGTGCGGGCGCGGCGACGGACCGCATCAGGAGCGGGAGAGGGTGGTGGCCAGGCCGGGGGCCGGGGCGTCGCCGGCGGCGCACATGGCCGACTGCACGTAGCGGCCGCCACGCAGGTCGCCGCGGCTGCGGGCCTCCAGGCCCTCCATGCGGGTGCGGCCGGAGCCGTTGCCGGCGTCGATGGCCATCATCTCGTGCAGGCACATCCGGCGCGGGTCGACGCAGCGGTTGAGGACGGCCTCGTACAGGGCCGGGTCGACCGCGGCGAAGTGGTGCACCGGCTCGCGCACGCTGGGCTTTTCCAGCTCCAGGTAGCCCTCGCGGCCCAGCTCCCTGCCGCTTTCGCGGACCTTGCCCACCCAGGCGTCGAAGCCTTCCTGGCTGAGCGCATGGAAGCGGAAGCGCATGCCGGAGAAGCCGGCGCCGCTGTAGTTGGACGAGAAGCCTTCGTACTCGCCCTCGGTGCTGATCACCGCGTTCAGCTCGGTCTGCATGCCCGGCATGGTGTAGATCATGCCGGCCAGCGCCGGGACGTAGAACGCGTTCATCACCGTGGAGGAGGTGAGCTTGAAGCGGATCGGGCGGTCGACCGGGGCAGCCAGCTCGTTTACGGTGGCGATGCCCTGTTCGGGGTAGATGAACAGCCACTTCCAGTCGAGCGAGACCACCTCGACCTCCAGCGGCTCCACGCCCTCCGGCACCGGCTTGCCCTCGGCGATGCGCTCGAGGGGGCGGTACGGGTCCAGGGTGTGGGTGGTGATCCAGGTGATCGAACCCAGGGCGATGATGATCAGCAGCGGGGCCGACCACACCACCAGCTCCAGCTGCAGGGAGTGGTCCCAGTCGGGCTTGTAGGTCGCCTTCCTGTTCGAGGCCCGGTAGCGCCAGGCGAAGAACAGGGTGAGGCAGATCACCGGGACGATGATGATCAGCATCAGCACCGTGGCGATGATGATCAGGTTGCCCTGCTGGCGGGCGACGTCGCCCGGGGCGTTCAGCAGGATGGTGTTGCAACCGCCCAGCAACACGGCCAGGCTGGCAGCCGCCAGGAGGCGGCACAGGGTCTTGGGAAGGGACATCGTGCTTCGATTCGCGCTTGGCGGGGGTGCGCTGCACCGCACACTGTACCGCCGGGGGCAGGGGGGGGCGATTGGACGTTTTGTCCTATCGCCCGGCGCGGGTTTTGGTGTCACCCTGTTCGGGCCGGGTTGTGTACCCGGCCGTGGCCGTGCAACCTTGGCCGCAGCGACACCTTCCCGCCGCCTGCAACCGTTGCCATGACCTCGATCCCAGTGTCCAGCCATACCGTCTCCATCCACGGCCAGGATGCCTCCCAGCACGAGGTCGCCCCCGGCGAGATCGCCGTTGGCGTCGTGATCGGCCGGGCCTCGGAGTACTTCGACTTCTTCGTCTACGGCATCGCCTCGGCCCTGGTGTTCCCGAAGGTGTTCTTCCCCTTCGCCGAACCCCTGCAGGCGACCCTGTACTCGTTCGCGATCTTTGCCCTGGCATTCATCTCCCGCCCGCTGGGCACGGCGCTGTTCCTGCGCATCCAGGCGCGCTGGAGCCGCGGCACCAAGATGACCGCGGCCCTGTTCCTGCTGGGCACGGCCACCGCCGGCATCGCCTTCCTGCCCGGGTACGCGCGCCTGGGGGCGACCGCGATCGTGCTGCTGGCGCTGTTCCGCCTGGCCCAGGGCGTGGCGCTGGGCGGGTCCTGGGACGGCCTGCCGTCGCTACTGGCGCTCAACGCCCCCAAGCACCGCCGCGGCTGGTACGCCATGCTCGGCCAGCTGGGCGCGCCGGTGGGCTTCATCGTCGCCGCGGCGCTGTTCGCCTTCCTGCTCGGCAACCTCCCGGCCGAGGACTTCTACGCCTGGGGCTGGCGCTACCCGTTCTTCGCGGCCTTCGCCATCAACGTGGTGGCGCTGTTCGCGCGCCTGCGCCTGGTCGTCACCCACGAGTACGAGCGGCAGATGGGCCAGCGCGAGCTGGAGCCGGTGCCGCTGCGCGAGCTGTTCCGGGAGAAGGGCAGGCACGTGGTGATCGGCGCCTTCGCGCCGCTGGCAAGCTACGCCCTGTTCCACATCGTCACCATCTTCCCGGTCTCGTGGATCCTGCTGTTCTCCGAGCAGCCGATCACCGAGGTGCTGCTGGTGCAGGTGGTCGGCGGCTTCCTCGCCATCGGCGGCGTGCTGGCCTCCGGCGTGATCGCCGACCGCTTCGGCCGGGTCCCGACCCTGGGCGCGCTGGCGCTGGCGATCGCCATGTTCAGCGGCTTCGCCCCGACGCTGCTGGGCGGCGGCGAGCTGGCGCGGGACGTGTTCCTGCTGCTGGGCTTCGTCCTGCTGGGGCTGTCCTACGGCCAGTCCTCCGGCGCGGTGACCCGCAACTTCGGCTCCCGCTACCGCTACACCGGCGCGGCGCTGACCTCGGACTTCGCCTGGCTGATCGGCGCGGCCTTCGCCCCGCTGGTGGCCCTGGGCCTGTGCGCCAACTTCGGCCTGGCCTACATGGGCGCCTACCTGCTGTCCGGCGCGCTGTCCACGCTGCTGGCGCTGCTGGTGCACCGCTGGCTCAAGCAGCGCGAGGCCGCGGCCGGCTGAGGCCGGCCGCCGCGCGCCGTGCCCGGTAAAATGGCGGTTCCATTGCCGTGACCGATGCCGTGAGCGTTCCCGAGACCGATTCCGATATCCAGCTCCGCCGGATCCGCTGGCGCTGCCGCCGTGGCATGCGCGAGCTGGACCAGCTGTTCGAACGCTTCCTGAAACACCGCTGGGAGCAAGCTTCCGACGCCGAGCGAGGGGTATTCCTACGGATGCTCGATTGCGAGGACGATAAGCTCTGGCGCTGGTTCATGGGATACGAGGACTGTCCGGATGCCGAACTCGCCGGGCTCATCGCCGGCATCCGCGCCCTTCCGTCTTGAGTGGCGCCCCTCGCGCTGGCCGTCGCTGGCGCTGCTGGCGCTCGCGCCGCTGGCCGCGGCCTGCGTGCTGGCTTCCGGCGTCCCGCCGCGGGCCGGCGCGGCGCTGGCCGGCATCGCCCTGGCCTGGGGCCTGTGGCAGGCGTGGGCGCAGCGCCGGCAGTCCCGCCACCTGCTGGTGCTGGACGCCGACGGCGGCGCGCTGTTCGACGGCGTGCGCGTGCAGGCCTGGCAGGTCCGCTGGCGCGGACCGCTGGCGGTGGTGGAGCTGGTCGACGACGATGGCCGCCGCTGGCGCCTGGCGTGGTGGCCGGACACCCTGCCTCCGGTGGCGCGGCGTGAACTGCGACTGGCCACGCGGCGCGGCCGCGCTTCGCTGTACACCTCGCCGGTGGCACCATAACCGCCCCAAGCGCCGGGTTCCCGGCAGCGGACATCCCTGATCCATGTTCAGACCGGTCCCCGTCGCCATCGGGTTGCGCTACCTGCGCGCCAAACGCCGCAACGCCTTCATTTCCTTCATCTCGCTGGCCTCGATCATCGGCATCGCCCTGGGCGTCATGGTGCTGATCACCACCATGGCGGTGATGAGCGGCTTCCAGAAGGAGATCCGCGACCGCCTGCTGCAGTTCGCCGCCCATGCCACCGTGTCGGCCAGCGGCGAGCCGATGCTGGAGTGGCGGGAGGCGCTGGAGGTGGCCGGGCGCGACCCGCGCGTGGCCGGCGCCGCGCCGTACGTGGAGACCGAGGCCCTGCTGTCCGGGCCGCGCCGGCAGCCGGCGATGGTGCGCGGGGTGGAGCCGGCGCTGGAGGAGCAGGTGTCGGAGGTCGCGCGCAAGATCAAGCGCGGCGACGCCGCCTCGCTGCAGCCGGGCTCGTTCAACATCCTGCTGGGCCAGGAGCTGGCGCTGTGGCTGGGCGTGGACGTGGGCGACACCGTGCTGGTGATGCTGCCGGAGTTCCAGGGCTCGCCGATGGGCGCGATGCCGCGCTACAAGCGCTTCACCGTCAGCGGCGTGTTCGAGGCCGGCTACAACGACATCGACCGCGGCCTGGCCATGGTGCACATGGACGACCTGCAGCGTGTGCTGCGGGTGGAGGGGGTTACCGGCGTGCGCCTGAAGCTGCACGACCTCAACCGCTCCTACGAGGTGGCGCGCGACCTGGCGCTGCAGCTGCCGGGCTTCTACCGGGTCAGCGACTGGACCCAGGAGAACGCCAACCTGTACCAGTCGCTGAAGATGGAAAAGACGGTGATGGGCATCCTGTTGTCGCTGATCATCCTGATGGGCGCCTTCACCCTGGTGAACTCGCAGGTGATGCTGGTCACCGACAAGCAGGCCGACATCGCCATCCTGCGCACCCTGGGCCTGACCCCGGGCGGGGTGATGCAGGTGTTCATGGTGCAGGGCACGCTGATCGGCATCGTCGGCACCGTGCTGGGCTTCGTCGGCGGCGTGGCCCTGACCTGGAACCTGGAGCGCATCCTCGACGCGATCGAGGCGCTGTTCGACATCACCCTGCTGCCCGAAGACGTCTACTACATCACCGGCCTGCCCACCGACATGCAGACCGGCGACGTGGCCGCGACCGTGGTGGTGGCGTTGCTGATGAGCTTCCTGGCCACGCTTTACCCGGCCTGGCGCGCGGCCCGGACCCAGCCGGCGGAGGCGCTGCGCTATGAATGACCCGATCCTGCATGCCGGCGAGGCGCTGCGCGCCGAGGGCCTGGGCAAGACCTACGCCGAAGGCAAGCTGCGCACCCACGTGTTCGACGGCCTGGACCTGCGCGTGGCCGCGGGCGAGACGGTGGCCATCGTCGGCGCCTCCGGTGCCGGCAAGAGCACCCTGCTGCACCTGCTGGGTGGGCTGGACACGCCCACCGCCGGCGAGGTCTACGTGGCCGGGCAGAAGATGTCGGCGCTGTCGGATGCCGCCCGCGGCCGCCTGCGCAACCGCGCCCTGGGCTTCGTCTACCAGTTCCACCACCTGCTGCCGGAGTTCACCGCGCTGGAGAACGTGATGATGCCGGTGCTGCTGTCCGGCGGCGATCCGGCCGAGGCCAGCCGCCGCGCCACCGAGCTGCTGCAGGCGGTGGGACTTGGCAAGCGCCTGGGACACAAGCCCGGCGAGCTGTCCGGCGGCGAGCGCCAGCGCGCCGCGGTGGCGCGGGCCCTGGTCAACCGCCCGGCCTGCGTGCTCGGCGACGAGCCCACCGGCAACCTCGACGAGAAGACCGCGGCCACGGTGTTCGACCTGATGCTCGACCTCAACCGTGCCCAGCGCACCAGCCTGGTCCTGGTCACCCACGACCGGCGCCTGGCCGCGCGCCTGGACCGGGTGCTGGAACTGCACGAAGGCCGCCTGCGCGAGTTGCCGCCGGCGGCCTGAGGCCGCGCTCAGCGGGAGGCCTGGTCGCGGTCGCCGCCGGCATGGCGGTCCACGTGCCCCAGGTCGCGGCCGGGGGCGATGCGGTCGCGCACCCGCTGCTTGAGCTCGGCGATCTCCGGGAAACCGCCGTCCTCGGCGCGCGACCAGATGCGCTCACCGTCGGCGTAGACCTCGAACACGCCCCCGGTGCCCGGCACCAGCGACAGCCGTGCCAGCTCGTTCTGGAAGGTGCCCAGCAGTTCCTGCGCCATCCAGGCCGCGCGCAGCAGCCAGCGGCAGCGGGTGCAGTAGTGGATCTCGACGTGGTGGTCCAAGGCGGTGCTCCGGCCGGGTCCGGCAGTATCGCGCGGCCGGGTGCGCGACCCAACCGCCCCGGCGCCGGGTAATTCCTACAGCGCAATCGCGCGTCGGCTGATGGACGCGTGCCGCCGGCCAGCTAGGCTGGCCGGGTGGCCGTGGTGCGGGAACGGGCATGGATGCAGCGGCGGACGAATCCCGATGGAGCGGGGCGACGGCGGAGGCGGGCCCCGGCGCCGTGCCAGCATGCCCGCGCGTGCCGCCCCCGGCCGGGCTGGCCTGCGCGGCGGCGCTGCTGGGTGGGGTCACTGCCTGCCTGTTCCTGCCGGCCTTGCCACCGGCGCCGCTGTGCTGGCTGGCGGCCCTGGCCGGCGCGGCGGCCTGGGCCTGGCCCTGGCGCGCACGCGCGGCCGGGGCGCTGTTTCTGGGAGTGGGATGGGCCGGCCTGCACGCAGGCTGGGGGTTGGCGGCACAGCTGCCGCCGGCGCTGGAGGGACACGACGTGCACCTCTCCGGGAAGGTGGTGGGCCTGCCCGAGCACGAGGCACGGCGCACGCGCTTCCTGTTGCGGGTGGGCGAGGACGCACCGCCGGAGCTGCGTGGCCGCCTGCTGCAACTGTCCTGGTACGACGACTTCGGTGCGCTGGAGCCCGGGCCGCGCCTGCAGCTGCAGCCAGGATCGCGCTGGAGCCTGTATGCCCGCCTGCGCGCGCCGCGCGGACTGGCCAACCCGGGCGGTTTCGACGCCGGGCGCCATGCCTTGGCCCAGCGCATCGCCGCCACCGGCTACCTGCGCGCGCCGCAGCTGGCCCGCGAACTGGCGCCGGCGGCCGGGATCGACGCCTGGCGCGGGCGCATGGCGGCGCGGATCGACGCCGGCGTGGGCGGACCGGCGGCGCGGTTCGTGCGCGCGCTGGCGCTGGGCGATACCCGCGGGCTGCAGGATCCGGACTGGGCGGTGCTGCGCGGGGTGGGACTGACCCACCTGATCGCGATCTCCGGTTTCCATGTCGGCCTGGTGGCCGGCTTCGGCGCCTGGGTGGTGGCCGCCGCCTGGTGGCTGCTGCCGCGGCTGGGCCGCCACCTGCCCAGGCTGCAGGCCGCGGCGCTGGCGGCGGTGGCCGCGGCGGCCGGCTATACCGCGGTGGCCGGCTTCGCCCTGCCGACCGTGCGTACCACGCTGATGATCGCGGTGGTGGCGCTGGCGCGGGTGGCGCGGCGCGCGCTGGGCCCCTGGGAAGGGCTGGCGCTGGCCCTGTTGGCGATCCTGCTGGCCGATCCGCTGGCGGTGCTGCAGGCCGGGTTCTGGCTCAGCTTCGCCGGCGTGGCCTGGCTGGTGTGGTGCCTGCCGGGCGACGGCCGGCGCCACTGGCTGCGCGACTTCCTGCTGGCCCAGGGCGTGGCCACCCTGGGCCTGTTGCCGCTGGGCGCGGTGCTGTTCCAGCAGGCCTCGCTGGCCGGGCCGCTGGCCAACCTGGTGGCGATCCCGTGGTGGAGCCTGGTGGTGGTGCCGTTGAGCCTGCTGGGCACGCTGCTGGAGGCGGTCCATGCCGGTGCGGGGACCTGGGCCTGGCGCCTGGCCGCGGCCTGCTTCGATCCCAGCTGGCGCCTGTTCGAGGCCATGGCCGCCGGCCGCTTCGCCCTGTGGTGGCTGCCGGAGGCGCGCTCCTGGGCGGTGCTGCCGGCGCTGGCCGGGGCGTTCTGGCTGATGCTGCCGCGCGGCGTTCCGGGCAAGCCGCTGGCGCTGCTGCTGTGGTTGCCGCTGCTGTGGCCTGACCGCGAGCTGCCGCCGCCCGGCGGGGTGGAGCTGCACGTGTTCGACGTCGGCCAGGGGCTGTCGGTGCTGGTGCGCACTTCCGGCCACGCCCTGTTGTACGACGCCGGACCGGCGGTCCGCGACGGCTACGACGCCGGTGAACGCGCGGTGCTGCCGGCCCTGCGCGCGCTGGGCGTGGCCCGCCTGGACCGGGTGGTGGTGAGCCATGCCGACCTCGACCACGCCGGTGGCTGGCCGGCGGTGCGCGAAGCGCTGGCGGTGGACCTGGCCTTGGCCCCGGAGGGGGCGCCCCTGGAGATGGACGGCCCCTGCCAGCGTGGCGTGGACTGGGAATGGGACGGGGTGCGGTTCCGCTTCCTGCACCCGGCCGAGCACTTCCCATACCTGCGCAACGAGGCCAGCTGCGTGCTGCGGGTGGAGACGGCGCATGGCGCGGTCCTGCTGCCGGGCGACATCGGCGAGGTGGTCGAGCAGCGCCTGCTGCGGCAGCCGCAGGACCTGCGCGCCGAGGTGGTGGTGGTGCCGCACCATGGCAGCAGCGGCAGTTCCTCGCCGGGCTTCGTGGCCGCCACCGGGGCGCGGCTGGCACTCGTGGCGGCCGGCTACCGCAACCGCTTCGGCCACCCGCACGAGCCGGTGGTGCGGCGCTGGCGCTACCACGGGGCCGAAGTGCTGGCCACGCCGGTCTCCGGCGCCATCCGGGTCTGGCTGGACGGCGACGGCCTGGCGGTGCGCGAGCGCCGCCCATGGCGCAGGCGGTTGTGGGATCGCCCGCTGCCGCCGCCGGGGGAGCAGGAGGAGTAGGGCGGCGGCCGGCCAACGCCGCCGGCCGTGCGCCGGAGCAGGGTGCGACGGCCGACCGGGCGGGGGCGGCGGCCGGCCGGCGCCGGCGTTTCCCGGCCGGTTACGTGCGCCGGCGTCTGGTGGGCTGGCGCCGCGCAGGCGTTTGCCGTCATCCTTACGTTCCTGTGCAAGATGGCTGCGTGCCGGAGGTGGTTCAGGTGTGGGAACTGGTCAAGGCCGGTGGCTGGCCGATGCTGCCGCTGATCCTCTTGGGTCTCGTCGCCCTGGCGATCATCATCGAGCGGCTGTGGAGCCTGCGCCGGGTGGAGGTCATGCCCCCGCGCCTGGGCGAGGAAGTCCGTAACTGGGCGGCCCGCGGCGAGCTGGAACCGGCCCACATCGAATCGCTGCGGCGCAACTCGCCGCTGGGTGCGCTGCTGGCGGCGGCGCTGGACGTGCGCCACCGCCCGCGCGAGCTGATCCGCGAGCGCCTGGAGGACACCGGCCGCCACCTGGTGCACCGCATGGAGCGCTTCCTCAGCGCCTTGGGCACGATCGCCTCGGCCGGCCCGCTGCTGGGCCTGCTGGGCACGGTGATCGGCATGATCCAGATGTTCCTGGGGATCCTCGACCATGGCCTGGGCGACGTGAACCAGCTGGCCGGCGGCATCGGCAAGGCGCTGGTGTGCACCGCCACCGGCATGATCGTGGCGGTGCCCTCGCTGGTGTTCCACCGTTATTTCCGCAGCCGCATCGCCGGCTACGTGATCGAGATGGAGGAACAGGCCACCGCGCTGCTCGACGCCCTGGAGCGCGCGCCCGGCGCCGCCCGCCCGGCCGCGGCGCGCCCGGCGCAGCGCCCGGCGCCGGCGGCCCCGGTGCGCGGCTGAGGGACGGCCATGCGTATCCGCGACCAGCGCGCCTACGACGAGCCGGGCATCGACCTGGTGCCGCTGATCGACGTCATCCTGGTGCTGATCATCTTCTTCGTGATCACCACCACCTTTGACGTCCGCTCGACCCTGCAGCTGCAGCTGCCGGTGGCCAGCGCGCAGCAGCCGGCGCCGCCGAAGACCCTCAACATCCTGGTCAACGCCGACGGCCGCTACTTCGTCGGCGAGCAGGAGGTGCTGCGCACCGACGTGGAGGCGGTCAAGCAGGCCATCGCCGCGGCCGCCGGCGACGACCGCGAGCTGCCGGTGATGCTGCGCGCCGACGCCCGCACCCCGTACCAGGCGGTGGTCACCGCCCAGGACGCCCTGGCCCAGCTGGGCTTCCGCCGCATCGCCATCGCCACCGCACCGGAGCCGCAGTCTTGAGTCGTACCCCCCGGCAACCGGTCTGGCCGATCTATCGGCGCCTGCTCGGCTACACCCGCAGGTACTGGATGTTCCTGGCCGCCGCCCTGGTCGGCATGGCGGTGGAAGCCGTGGCCGGCGCCAGCTTCGTGCGGCTGATGAAGCCGCTGACCAACAACTTCGTGCAGCCCACGGCCGAGGACGCGGTGTTCCTGCCGCTGGCCATCGTCGGCCTGTTCGTGCTGCGCAGCCTGGCCACCTTCGTCACCGACTATGGCATGGCCCGCACCGGCCGCAGCGTGGTCCGCGACCTGCGCGAGCAGGTGCTGGCCAAGTACCTGCGGCTGCCGTCGGCGCACTTCGACGCCGAATCCACCCCGGTGATGGTCAGCCGCCTGAACTTCGACACCGAACAGGTCACCCAGGCCAGCTCCGAGGCGCTGAAGACCCTGGTCACCGACAGCCTGACCATCGCCGGCCTGCTCGGGATCATGCTGTGGGCCAGCATCAAGGTGACCTTCGCCATGCTGCTGATCACCCCTCTGATCGGCGTGATCGTGTGGTACGTGGGCAAGCGCTACCGCCGCATCAGCGGCGGCATCCAGGACGGCATGGGGCGCATGGCCGCCAGTGCCGAGCAGTCGCTGGCGGCGCAGCAGGACGTCAAGATCCACGGCGCGCAGTCGCTGGAGACCGGGCGCTACGCCAGCCTCGCCAACCGCATCCTGGGCCTGAACATGAAGGTCGAGAGCACCCGCGCCGGCGCCTCGGCCATGGTCCAGCTGCTGGCGGCGCTGGCGCTGGCGGCGATCGTCTGGGTGGCCGCGCGCGAGGCGCTGCAGGGCCGCCTCGATGCCGGCGACTTCGTCATGCTGATGACCGCGATGATGGCCATCATCCCCTCGCTGCGCCGGGTGACCAGCGTGCAGACCGCTGTCGCGCGCGGTGTGTCCGCGGCCGAGCGACTGTTCCAGATCATCGACAGCGAGGAAGAGACCGACACCGGCACCCGCCGCATCGACCGCGCCCGCGGCGAGCTGGCGTTCGAGCACGTCAGCCTGCGCTACCGCGACCAGCCCGGCTTCGCCCTGGACGATGTCAGCTTCGTCGCCCGCCCGGGCACGGTGACCGCGATCGTCGGCCGCTCCGGCTCGGGCAAGACCAGCCTGGTGCGGCTGGTGCCGCGCTTCTACGAGCCCAGCGCCGGGCGCATCACCCTGGACGGGGTGCCGCTCAGTGAGTACCGCATGAGCGACCTGCGCCGGCAGATCGCCCTGGTCGGGCAGAAGGTGATGCTGTTCGACGACACCGTCGCCGCCAACATCGCCTACGGCTCCGACGCCAGCCACGAGGCGATCCGCGCCGCGGCCGAGGCGGCCAACGCCTGGGAGTTCATCGAGCGCCTGCCGCAGGGCCTGGATACCCCGATCGGCGAGAACGGCGCGCTGCTGTCCGGGGGGCAGCGCCAGCGCCTGGCGATCGCCCGCGCGATCCTGCGCGACGCGCCGATCCTGATCCTGGACGAGGCCACCGCGGCCCTGGACAACGAATCCGAGCGCCTGGTGCAGGACGCACTGCAGCGGCTGATGCCCGAGCGCACCACCCTGGTGATCGCCCACCGCCTGTCGACCATCGAGCACGCCGACCAGGTGCTGGTGCTGGACCAAGGCCGGATCGTGGAGCGCGGCACCCATGCCGAGCTGGTCGCCGCCGGCGGCCTCTACGCCCACCTGCACAGCGCCCAGTTCCGCGAGCGCCAGGCGTGATGCGCGGGATCCTGCACAGCGGTTGGGTGGCAGCGGCGAACGCCGGCGCGGCGCCCGGGGAGGTCCGGGCATGAGCCGCGGCGCCCCGAAGACCCCTTCCTGGTGGTTCAACGACGGCCCGGTGCCGCTGCCGGCACGGCTGCTGGCCACGGTCTACGGCGCGGCCATCGCCCTGCGCGGCCGGCTCTACCGGATCGGCCTGCTGCGCCGGCACAGCGTGCCGGTGCCGGTGGTGGTGGTCGGCAACCTGGCCGCCGGCGGCGCCGGCAAGACCCCGCTGACCCTGGCCCTGGTCGAGCGCCTGCGCCGCGAAGGCTGGCGCCCGGGCGTGGCCAGTCGCGGCTACGGCCGCGCCGACACCGCGCCGCGCTGGGTGCTGCCGGAGACCCCGGTGGAGCAGGGCGGCGACGAGCCAGTGCTGATCGCGCGCCGCGCCGCGGTGCCGGTGCGGGTCGACCGCGACCGCGCCGCCGCCGCGCGCGCCCTGGTCGAGGCCGGCTGCGACGTGGTGGTGTGCGACGACGGCCTGCAGCACTACCGCCTGGAGCGCGACGTCGAGATCGAGGTGATCGACGGCGCGCGCCGCTACGGCAACGGCCGCATGCTCCCGGCGGGACCGTTGCGCGAACCGGCCGAGCGCGGCCGCCGCTGCGACTTCCGCGTGGTCAACCTGGGCCACGGCGGCGCCGCGGCCAGCGCGCCGGGGACCGGGCGCGCCGCGGAGCGGCCCGCCGCCTGCGCCACCGGCTTCGGCGAATGGCCGATGTACCTGCGCACCCGCAGCGTGCTGCCGCTGGCCGGCGGCCGGCCGCGGCCGCTGGCGGCGTTCGCCGGGTTGCGCGTGCACGCGGTCGCCGGGATCGGCAACCCCGAACGCTTCTTCGATACCCTGCGCGCGGCCGGGATCGGCGTGGTCCCGCATGCCTTCGCCGACCACCACGCCTACCAGCCGGCGGACCTGGAGTTCGGCAACGACCTGCCGGTGCTGATGACCGAGAAGGACGCGGTGAAGTGCGCCGCCTTCGCCGACGAGCGCTGCCACGCGGTGCCGGTGGACGCCGAACTGCCGGCCGCGTTCTGGGTGGCGCTGCTGGACCGCCTGGGCTCGCCGCCGCGCGAAGGCTGAAGGCCGCATCCGGCCGCCGCGGCGGCCGTCCTGGACAGATCGCACGACCGGAGAACGTCATGTCGCAACTGGATTTCGTGGTCGCCGTGCCGGCCCGCTACGCCGCCAGCCGCCTGCCGGGCAAGCCGCTGCGCCCGCTCGGCGGGGAACCGCTGGTGCTGCACGTGGCGCGGCGCGCGCTGGCCGCCGGCGCACGCGAGGTCTGGCTGGCCACCGACGACGCGCGCGTGGCCGAGGCCGTGGCCGGCCAGCCCGGCGTGCGCGTGGCCATGACCTCGCCCGACCACGCTTCCGGCACCGACCGCCTGGCCGAATGCGCCGCGATCGCCGGCTGGAGCGACGACACCCTGGTGGTCAACCTGCAGGGCGACGAGCCCTTCGCCCCGGCCAGCGGCATCCGCGAAGTCGCGCGGCTGCTGGCCGCCAGCGGGGCGGCGATGGCGACCCTGGCCGCGCCGGTGACCGAGGCCGAAGTCCTGTTCGATCCCAACACGGTCAAGCTGGTGCGCGCCGCCAACGGCGACGCCCTGTACTTCAGCCGCGCGCCGCTGCCGTGGCCGCGCGACGCCTTCGCCCGTGACCGCAGCGTGCTGCCGGAAGGCGGACACTGGCTGCGCCACATCGGCATCTACGCCTACCACGCCGGCTTCCTGCGCACCTTCGCGGCGATGCCGCCGGGCGTGCTGGAGCGGGTCGAATCGCTGGAGCAGCTGCGGGTGCTGGAAGCCGGCCACCGCATCGCCGTGGCCCTGACCCCGGAGCCGTTCCCTCCGGGCGTGGACACCCAGGAGGACCTGGAGCGCGCCGAGGCCCGCCTGCGGGAGCTGGGCGCATGAGCACCACCCGGATCCTGGTCGTGTGCCTGGGCAACATCTGCCGCTCGCCGATGGCCGAGGGCGCGCTGCGCGCCCGGATCGCCGCCTCGCACCTGGCCGGGCGGGTGGAGGTGGACTCGGCCGGCACCGGCGGCTGGCACGCCGGCGAGCCGCCGGACCGCCGCGCCATCGCCTGCGCCCGCCGTCACGGCGTGGACATCGGCGGCCTGCGCGCACGCCAGGTCCGCAGCCGCGACTTCGAGGACTTCGACTGGCTGCTCTGCGCCGACGCCGACAACCTGCGCGACGTGCGCCGGCTGGCCCCGGCGCAGGCACGCGGCAAGGTCGCGCTGCTGCTGGACTGGGCCGGGACCGTGCCCGGCGGCGAGGTGCCCGATCCGTACTACGGCGGGGAGGAACACTTCGAGGAAGTCTGGAGCCTGGTCGACGCCGCGGCCCGGGCCGCGGTCGAACGGCTTTCCAGCCGCGCCGGCTCCGGCATAATCGCCCCATGAACGCGGCGACCCTCCAGGAACTGCCCGCCGGCCTCGACTGGCTCAACGCCAACCCGGCCTCCCTCCACGACCTGCGCGGCCGCCCGGTCGTGCTGGCCTTCGTCAACGCCGCCTCGGCCTGGTGCACCCAGCGCCTGCAGGAGCTGGCGAACTGGCAGGCGCGCAACCCGGGCAAGCTGCACGTGCTGGTGCTGCAGGTGCCGCGCTTCGATTGCGAGCGCCAGCCGCAGCGCTCGCTGAAGCTGCTGCGCCGCCATGGCAGCAGCTTCCCCGCGCTGCTGGACGCCGACTGGGCGGCCTGGCAGCGCTACGGCATCGAATCCTGGCCGACCCTGCTGCTGGTCGACGCGCAGGGCCGCGAGCGCGAGCGCATCGTCGGCCTGGGCGGCGACCTGGACCGCGCGCTGTCGGCCCTGGCCGCGGACGCGCCGCCCCCGCACCCGGAGGAGGTGCGGCTGGTGGAAACCGTGCCCGAGCCGCGCCTGGCGCTGCGCTTCCCCACCGCGGTGGCGGTCAGCGCCGAGCGCCTGTTCATCGCCGACACCGGGCACCACCGCATCCTGGAGTGCAACCACGCCGGGCGCATCCTGCGCCAGTTCGGCCTGGGCACCGCCGACGCGATGGACGGCCCGCACGACCAGGCCGCGTTCAACCGCCCGCAGGGCCTGGCCCTGGAGCGCGAGTTCCTGTACGTGGCCGACACCGGCAACCATGCCCTGCGCCGGATCAACCTGCTCAAGGGCACGGTGGACACGCTGTGCGGCACCGGCCGCCCCGGCGAGCCGGTGGAAGGGCCGGTGGCCAGCACCGGCACCTCGCTCGACCACCCGGTGGCGCTGGCCGTGGCCGCCAACCAGGTGCACATCGCCTGCGCCGGCGACAACCGCCTGTGGAGCTACGACCTGGGCCGCAGCGAGCTGTCGCTGCGCGCTGGCACCGGGCGCCTGGAGATGCGCGACGGCAACGCCCGCACCATCGCCGCGTTCGCCCAGCCCGCCGGGCTGGCCGCGGTGCAGCAGGTGCTGTACGTGTGCGACGCGCTGGGCTCGGCGATCCGCTCGCTGCAGCTGCGCAGCGACCTGGTCCAGACCCTGGTGGGGCAGGGCATGTGGGATTTCGGCGACGCCGACGGCCCGCGCGCCAGCGCCCGCCTGCAGCATCCGCAGGGCATCGCCCTGAGCGCGGACGCGCCGCTGCTGTGGATCGCCGACAGCGGCAACGGCAGCCTGCGCACCTTGCGCCTGGGCGGCGGCGAACTGACCACGGTGAGCCTGCCGCGGCGCCTGCACGGCCCGACCGGCCTGGCGATCGGCGGCGGCGCGGTCTGGATCGCCGAGACCGACGCCCACGCCGTGCTGCGCTACGACATCGTCACCGGCGAACTGGGCGACGTGACCATCAGCGAATGAGCAGCCCCGCGGTACCGGAGTTCGACGGCAAGGCCTTCGTTTCCGGCCTGAGCCTGGCCCCGGGCGTGTACCGCATGTACGCGGCCGACGGCAGCCTGCTGTACGTCGGCAAGGCCGGCGCGCTCAAGCGGCGCGTGGCCAGCTATTTCAGCAACACGCCCAAGACCCCTCGGATCCAGGCGATGGTCGCCCAGATCGCGCGCATGGAGGTCACGGTCACCCGCACCGAGGCCGAGGCGCTGCTGCTGGAGAACCAGCTGATCAAGTCGCTGTCGCCGCGCTACAACGTCTCCCTGCGCGACGACAAGAGCTACCCGTACGTGCTGCTGACCCGCGAACAGTGGCCGCGGCTGGCCTTCCACCGCGGCCCGCGCGCGGTGCCGGGGCGCTACTTCGGCCCCTACGCCAGCGCCGGCGCGGTGCGCGAGACCATGAACCTGATGCACAAGCTGTTCCGCCTGCGCAGCTGCGAGGACAGCGTGTTCCGCAACCGCAGCCGGCCCTGCCTGCAGTACCAGATCGGCCGCTGCAGCGCGCCGTGCGTGGGCCTGGTGGCGGAGGAGGACTACGCCGAATCGGTGCGCCGCGCCTCGCTGTTCCTGGAAGGCCGCAGCGACGAGCTGGGCAAGGAACTGTCGGCGGCGATGGAGAAGGCCAGCCAGGCGCTGGAGTTCGAGGAGGCCGCGCGCCTGCGCGACCTGCTGGCGCAGCTGCGCGGCATGCAGGCGCGGCAGTACGTGGACGGCCATGCCGCCAACCTGGACGTGATCGCCTGCGAGATGCAGGGCAGCCACGCCTGCGTGCTGCTGCTGGCGTTCCGCGACGGCCGCAACCTCGGCACCCGCGCGTTCTTCCCGCGCACCAACGGCGAGGACAGCGCCGAGGAGGTGCTGGCAGCCTTCGTGTCGCAGTACTACGCCGAGCAGCCGGCGCCGCCGGAGATTGTGCTGGACCGCGCGATCCCCGACGCCGAGGTGATCGAGGCGGCGCTGGCCGAGGGGGCGGGGCGCAGGGTGGCGCTGAAGTCCAGCGTGCGCGGCGAGCGCGCCGGCTACCTGGAACTGGCCAGGCGCAACGCCAAGGTGGCCCTGGCCAGCGAACTGGCCAGCCGCAACGCGCAACAGGTGCGCAGCGAGGCCCTGCGCGAGCTGCTGGGCCTGGAGGAAGTGCCCTCGCGCGTGGAGTGCTTCGACATCAGCCACACCCTGGGCGAGGCCACCGTGGCCTCGTGCGTGGTGTTCGACCCGGCCGGGCCGGTGCGCAACCAATACCGCCGCTACAACATCACCGGGATCGAGCCGGGCGACGACTACGCCGCGATGCGCCAGGCGATCGAGCGGCGCTTCCGCCGTGCGATGGAGGCCGAGGCCGGCGTGGCGCCGCCGGGTTCCAACGCGGTCCTGCCCGACGTGCTGCTGATCGACGGCGGCGCCGGGCAGCTGGCGCAGGCGCGCGCGGCACTGGCCGACCTGGGCGTGGAGAACGTGCTGCTGGTGGGCGTGTCCAAGGGCGAGCAGCGGCGTGCCGGCGACGAGACCCTGGTGTTCCCCGACGGCCGCGAGGTGCGCCCCGGCGCGGCCTCGCCGGCGCTGCAGTTCATCCAGCAGGTGCGCGACGAGGCGCACCGCTTCGCCATCACCGGCCACCGCGGCAAGCGCCAGAAGGCGCGCACCACCAGCCGCCTGGAGGACATCCCCGGCATCGGCCCGCGCCGCCGCGCCGCGCTGCTGAAGCATTTCGGCGGCCTGGGCGGGCTCAAGGCCGCCGGCGAGGAGGAGATCGCCCGGGTCGAAGGCATCAACGCGGCCCTGGCCGCCCGCATCTACGCTACCCTGCACGGGCTGCCCGTGCCTGGCTCCGAATCCGCGCAAGACCGATGACCCTGACCGTACCCACCTGGCTGACCCTGCTGCGGATCATGATGATCCCGGTGCTGGTCCTGGTGTTCTACCTGCCTTACAGATGGACCAACTTCGCCGCCGCCGGCGTGTTCATCCTCGCCGCCGTCACCGACTGGCTGGATGGCTGGGTCGCGCGCCGCTACGGCATGCACTCGGCCTTCGGCGCCTTCCTCGACCCGGTGGCCGACAAGCTGATGGTGGCGGTGGCCCTGTTCCTGATCGTGCAGGGCCATCCGACCCCGTGGATGGCGTTCTGGGCGGCGGTGATCGTCGGCCGCGAGATCGCGGTGTCGGCGCTGCGCGAGTGGATGGCCGAGCTGGGCCAGCGGGCGATGGTGAAGGTGGCGATGATCGGCAAGATCAAGACCACCGCGCAGATGATCGCGCTGTCCTGCCTGCTGTACTCGGTCAGCCCGAACCGCTCGACCGCGGGCATCTGGATGGGCGAGCCGGTGTTCCACGTCGGCGACTGGCTGCTGGCGATCGCCGCGCTGCTGACGCTGTGGTCGGGCTTCCAGTACCTGCACGCGGCCTGGCCGGCGCTGCGCGCGGACGAGGAGGCCTCGGCCGCGCGTTCGAAGGCCAGGAAAATGCACGGGACCAGTTGACAGGTTTCGTGAAAACCCTAAAATGCGCGTCTCCCAAGCGGGAATAGCTCAGTTGGTAGAGCGCAACCTTGCCAAGGTTGAGGTCGCGGGTTCGAGTCCCGTTTCCCGCTCCAGTTCGATGGTCGTGGCAAGCCCTCCATCGAGGGCGAGCGGCGGCTCGACAAGCCCCGGAGACGGGGTTTTGTTTTGAGGGGTTCCGGCGGCCCGGCTGCCGGCGGTACCGGTCACCGGCCTGGTGGCAGAGTGGTTATGCAGCGGACTGCAAATCCGCGTACGCCGGTTCAATTCCGACCCAGGCCTCCATCGGTACCGGCGAAAAACTCATGCGGGAATAGCTCAGTTGGTAGAGCGCAACCTTGCCAAGGTTGAGGTCGCGGGTTCGAGTCCCGTTTCCCGCTCCAATCCGCCAGCCGCCCCGAGCGGCCGGCAAGACAAAGGCCCCGCCAGAGCGGGGCCTTGTCGTTTCCGGCTTCCGCCGGCGCTCAGCGGCGCGGGGCGGGGCCGGTGGAGTGGCGGATCTGCAGCTGGTACGGCACCCGCACCATGTGCGCCGGGCCGTGGCCGTCGATCGCCGCGATCAGCTGCTGGGCGGCGATCCGGCCCATTTCCCGGCTGGGCTGGCGCACCGTGGTGAGGCTGGGCCAGACCTGGCGCGAGATCGGGGTGTCGTCGAAGCCGAATACCGACAGCTGCTCCGGCACCCGCAGGCCGCGCGCGGCCGCCTCGTACAGCACGCCGCAGGCGGTGTCGTCGTTGGCGGCGAAGATCGCGGTGGGCGGGTCGGCCATGTCCAGCAGCTGGCGCGCGCCGGCGATGCCGGACTCGAACGAGAACTCGCCTTCCACCACCAGGTCCGGGTCCGGTTCGATCCCGGCCTGGCGCAGGCCGTCGAGGTAGCCGGCCAGGCGCCAGGCGCGGCCGCCATGGCTGCGGTGGCCGGCGATGTGGCCGATGCGGCGGTGCCCGAGGGCGACGACGTGGGCCATCATGTCCGCCGCCGCCGCGCGTTCGTCCAGGGTGGCGCCGATGCCGCCGCCGTCGCGCTTGGCCGAGATCGTGGCGTAGCGCACGTTGAGCTCGCGCAGGCGCCTGACCAGGGCGGCATCGTCGGTCAGCGGCGGGGTGAGGATCAGGCCGTCGGGACGGTACTGGCTGATCAGCGTTTCCACCGACTCGACGTGGCCGCGCTGGCCGAAGTCGACCGGGCGCAGGGTCAGCCCGTAGTGCGACTGCTCGCAGGCCGCCAGCACGCCCTCGATCACTTCCATGATGTAGCTGGGCGAGGGGTTGTCGTACAGCAGCGAGACCAGGTACGAGCGCCGGCCGGCGAGGCTGCGGGCGGAGGTGTTGGGGCGGTAGTTCAGCTGCCGCGCGGCTTCCTCGACCCGCAACCGGGTTTCCTCGCGGACGTTGGGCTCGCGGTTGAACACCCGCGAGACCGTCTTCATGGAAACGCCCGCGGCGGCGGCGACATCCTCGATCCTGGCGCGCACTGCTCCTCCCCGTGACCCGCGTCGTGCCGCGGGTGGTGGGCCATTCTAGCGGAGCCCGCCGCGGCGGACCCTCCGCCAATGGCACAATGCGCCGGCGGCGCGCGCCGCGGACTGCCCGCCCGGGTGGTGAAACAGGTAGACACAGGAGACTTAAAATCTTCCGGCCGCGAGGCCTTGCGGGTTCGAGTCCCGCCCCGGGCACCACACCACATTGCTGCTGGAGGCACATGCAGGCCACCGACATCGAGGTACCGCTCCCCGCCCGGGATGCCAGGATCGCGGTCATTGGACTGGGCTACGTGGGCCTTCCCCTGGCGGTGGCGTTCGCCTCGCGGCGGCAGGTGACCGGCTTCGACGTCGACGCCACCCGCGTGGCCGAGCTGCGCGCCGGGCACGACCGCACGCGCGAGATGGATCCGCAGGCGCTGGCCGCCGCCACCGGCCTGGAGCTGGCCTCCGACCCGGCCGCGCTGCGCGAATGCGCGATCCACATCGTCGCCGTGCCCACCCCGATCGACGCCTTCCACGAGCCGGACCTGGAGCCGCTGCGCCAGGCCACCGCGCTGGTGGCCGCGGCGCTGAAGCCGGGCGACCTGGTGATCTACGAATCCACGGTGTATCCGGGCACCACCGAGGAGATCTGCGTGCCGATCCTGGAGGCCGGCTCCGGGCTGCGCTTCAACGTGGACTTCAGCTGCGGCTACAGCCCCGAGCGGGTGAGCCCCGGCGACCACCACCGGCGCCTTGCCGACATCCGCAAGATCACTTCCGGCTCGCACCCGGCCGCCGCGCGCGCGGTGGACGAGTTGTACCGCTCGATCATCACCGCCGGCACCTGGCCGGCGCCGTCGATCCGGGTGGCCGAGGCCGCCAAGGTGGTGGAGAACATCCAGCGCGACGTCAACATCGCCCTGGTCAACGAACTGGCCCTGGTGTTCGACCGCCTGGGCATCGATACCGGCGACGTGCTGGAGGCGGCCGGCACCAAGTGGAACTTCCTGCCGTTCCGGCCGGGCCTGGTCGGTGGCCACTGCATCGGCGTGGATCCGTACTACCTGCTGCACAAGTCGCGCAGCGCCGGCTTCCATCCGGAGCTGATCCACACCGCGCGCGAGGTCAACGAGCGCGTGGTCGGGCACGTGGTATCCAGGGTGCTGGGGCTGCTGCGCGGGCGCGGGCGCGAGCCGGCCGGTTCGCGCGTGCTGGTGCTGGGCGTGACCTTCAAGGAGAACTGCCCGGACCTGCGCAACAGCCGCGCGCTGGACCTGGTGCGGGAGCTTGGTGCGGCCGGGGCCCGGGTCGATGCGGTCGATCCCTGGGCCGACCCGGGCGAATCCGCCGCGCTGGGCGCGCCGCTGCGCGAGGCACCGGAGCAGGGCGCCTACGACGCCATCGTGCTGGCGGTAGCCCATGCCCAGTTCCGCGACTGGGACGCGGCGCGCGTGCGTGCGCTGGGACGGCCCGGCGCGGTGGTGTACGACGTCAAGTCGGTGTGGCCGCGCGAGGCGGTGGACGCGCGCCTGTAGCCCACGCCACGGCGCGCGTCTGGCTAGACTCGGGGCTCCGTCCCGCGAGGAGGCACGATGCACCGCTATCTCGGCTACGCCGGCGCCTGGGTCCTGCTGCTGGTTTCGATCCCGCTGGCCCTGCGCTGGCCCTCCTGGGGCTGGGGCGCGGCCATCGGCCTGGTGCTGGTCGCGCTCGGCACCCTCGACCTGCTGCAGAAGCGCAGCACCCTGCGCCGCAACTATCCGCTGCTGGCCTGGTTCCGCTACGGGCTGGAATCGGTCGGGCCGGAGATCCGCCAGTACTTCGTCGAGGCCGATACCGACGAGGTGCCGTTCTCGCGCCAGCAGCGGGCGCTGGTGTACCGGCGCGCCAAGAACGTGATGGACGTGGTGCCGTTCGGCACCCTGCAGGACGCCTACGCCACCGACTACGAGTGGATCAACCACTCGCTGGCGCCGACCAGGATCGCCGACCACGACTTCCGCATCACCGTCGGCCCGGACGCGGCCCAGCCGTACCGGGCCAGCGTGTTCAACATCTCGGCGATGAGCTTCGGCTCGCTGTCGGCCAACGCGATCCGCGCGCTCAACGAGGGCGCCCGCCGCGGCGGCTTCTACCACGACACCGGCGAGGGCTCGATCTCCCCCTACCACCTGGAGCCGGGCGGCGACCTGGTCTGGGAGCTGGGCTCGGGCTACTTCGGCTGCCGTGATGGCAACGGCCGCTTCGACCCGGAGCGCTTCGCCGAGCAGGCGGCGCGGCCGCAGGTGAGGATGATCGAGGTCAAGCTGTCGCAGGGCGCCAAGCCCGGCCACGGCGGGGTGCTGCCGGCGGCCAAGGTCAGCGCCGAGATCGCCGCCACCCGCGGCGTGCCGATGGGCGCCGACTGCGTCTCGCCTTCCAGCCATCCGGAGTTCGACACCCCGCTGGGCCTGTTGCAGTTCGTGGCCAGGCTGCGCGAACTTTCAGGCGGCAAGCCGGTGGGCTTCAAGCTGGCCATCGGCCATCCCTGGGAATGGTTCGCCGTCGCCAAGGCGATGCACGAAAGCGGCCTGCTGCCGGACTTCATCGTGGTCGACGGCGCCGAGGGCGGCACCGGCGCGGCGCCGGTGGAGTTCATGGACCACATCGGCGTGCCCATGCACGAGGGCCTGATGCTGGTGCACAACACCCTGGTCGGGCTGGGCCTGCGCCAGCGCATCCGCCTGGCCGGGGCAGGGCGGATCACCAGCGCGTTCGACATCGCCCGCACCCTGGCCATGGGCGCGGACTGGTGCAACGCCGGCCGCGCCTTCATGTTCGCCCTGGGCTGCATCCAGTCGCTGAGTTGCCACACCGACCGCTGCCCGACCGGCATCGCCACCCAGGACCCGCGCCGCTGGCGCAACCTGGACCCGCAGGACAAGGCCACCCGGGTCTACCAGTTCCATCTCAACACCGTGCGCGCGCTGCGCGACCTGTTGTGCGCGGCCGGGCTCAACCATCCATCCGAGCTGGGCCCGGAGCACATCCTGCGCCGGGTGTCGCCGACCGAGATCCGCTCGCTGGCCGCGCTGTACCACTTCCTGGAACCGGGCGAGCTGCTGCACGGCACCCCGTCGCATGCGGTGTTCCGCGCATTCTGGGCCGATGCCGACCCGCGCAGCTTCGGCCCGCCGCCGCGGCTGGCCGCGCTGCGCTCCAGCAAGAGCCGCTGAGCAGGCGCCGCCGATCCGGCCTGCGCGCGGCGGGCCATGCCTCACCGCCCGCCGCCGGCGTCGGTGGGGTGGCCATGCACGGGCAGCCGCGGCGCGTCGTGGCGGGCCGCCGAATGCAGCGGGCGCCCGGAGAGCCGGCGCATGGCCAGGTAGAACACCGGGGTCAGGAACAGCCCGAACAGGGTCACGCCCAGCATCCCGAAGAACACGGAGATGCCCATGGCCTGGCGCATCTCCGCGCCCGCGCCGTGCGCGAACACCAGCGGCACCACGCCCATGATGAAGGCCAGCGAGGTCATCAGGATCGGGCGCAGGCGCAGCCGGCAGGCCTCGAGCACGGCGTCGAGCGTGCCGTGCCCTGCCATCTCCAGCTCGCGCGCGAATTCCACGATCAGGATCGCGTTCTTCGACGCCAGGCCGACCAGCACAATCAGGCCGATCTGGGTGAAGATGTTGTTGTCGCCGCCGGTCAGCCACACGCCGGCCAGCGCCGACAGCACGCTCATCGGAACGATCAGCACCACCGCCAGCGGCAGGGTCAGGCTTTCGTACTGGGCCGCAAGCACCAGCAGCACCAGCAGCACGCACAGCGGGAAGATCCACAGCGCGCTGTTGCCGGCGATGATCTGCTGGTAGGTCAGGTCGGTCCACTCGAAGCCGATGCCCGGCGGCAGGGTGCGCGCGGCCACGCGCTCGATCGCGGCCATCGCCTGCGACGAGGAGTAGCCCGCGGCCGGGGCTCCGCTGAGGTCCGCCGCGGTGTAGCCGTTGTAGCGCGTGACCAGCTCCGGGCCGTAGGCCTGCCCGACCCGGGCGAAGGCCGCCAGCGGCACCATCTGGCCGTCGGCCGCGCGCGTCTTCAGCTGCAGCACGTCCTCCGGGTGCGCGCGGTGCGGCGCGTCGGCCTGGGCGCGCACCTGGTAGACGCGCCCGAGCAGGTTGAAGTCGTTGACGTAGAACGAGCCCAGGTACACCTGCAGGGTCTGGAACACCTCCGTGACCGCGATGCCCAGCTGTTTGGCCTTGATCCGGTCCACGTCCACGCGCAGCTGCGGCACGTTGATCTGGTAGGTGGAGAACAGTGGCGTCAGCTCCGGCTCCTTCGCCGCCTCGGCGATGAACTCGCGGGTCGCCGCGTGCAGGGCGTCGTAGCCCAGGTTGCCGCGGTCCTCCAGCTGCAGCTTGAACCCGCCCATCGAGCCGATGCCCATCACCGGCGGGGCCGGGAACACCCCGGCGAAGGTGGATTTCTCCAGGCCGGCGTACTTGGCGTTGAGCGAGGCGGCGATGGCGTCGGCGCCCAGGCCTTTGCGCCGCTCGAACGGCTCCAGCAGGATGAAGCCCAGGCCGGAGCTGGGGCTGGTGGTGGTGCCGTTGATCGACAGCCCGGCGTAGGACGAGGTCGAAGCCACGCCCGGCTCGGCCAGGGCGATGTCGGTCATCCGCGCCAGCACTTCGTCGGTGCGGTCCAGGGTGGAGCCGGCCGGAAGCTGCACGAAGCTGATCAGGTACTCCTTGTCCTGGGCCGGGACGAAGCCGCCGGGGACCGCCTTGCCCAGCGCGGCGGTGGCCAGCAGCAGCACGCCGTATACCGCCATCACCACGGTCTTGCGTCCGGCCAGGCGCGCCACGCCGTGGCCGTAGCGTTCCGCACCGCGGTCGAAGACGCGGTTGAAGCGGGCGAAGAAGCCGCCGAAGACCCGGTGCATGGCCCGCGTCAGCCAGTCCGCCTGCGCGCCATGCGGCCTCAGCAGCAGCGCCGACAGCGCCGGCGACAGGGTCAGCGAGTTGATCGCCGACAGCACCGTGGACACGGCAATGGTCACCGCGAACTGCTGGTAGAAGCGGCCGGTCAGCCCAGACAGGAAGGCCAGCGGGACGAACACCGCCACCAGGGTCAGGGCGATGGCGACGATCGGGCCGCTGACCTCGCGCATGGCGCGGTAGGTGGCCTCGCGCGGGTCCAGTCCGGTGGCGATGTTGCGCTCGACGTTCTCCACCACGACGATCGCGTCGTCAACCACGATGCCGATCGCCAGCACCAGGCCGAACAGGCTCAGCGCGTTGATCGAGAAGCCGAACAGGTACAGGCAGGCCATCGTGCCCACGATCGACACCGGCACCGCGAGCAGCGGGATGATCGAGGCGCGCCAGGTCTGCAGGAACAGGAACACCACGGCCACCACCAGGACGATGGCCTCGAACAGCGTCCGCACCACGGCGTCGATGCTGGCCTGCACCGAGCGGGTGGGGTTGTAGACGATCACGTAGTCCAGGCCCTCGGGGAACTGGCGCTTGAGCTCCTCCATCGTCGTCCTGACGTTGGCGGCGATGTCCAGCGCATTGGCGCCGGGAGCCTCCATGATCGCCAGCGGCACCGCCGGTTCCTTGCCCAGGTAGGCGCGCACGCCGTACTCCTGCGCCGCCATCTCGATCCGCGCGACGTCGCGCAACAGGGTGGTGCGGCCGTCGTGACCTGCGCGCAGCACGATGCCGCCGAACTCCTCCGGCGTGCGCAGCCGGCCTTCGGCGCTGACCGACATCTGGAACGGCGTTCCCTCGGGCACCGGCGCCGCGCCGATGCTGCCCACCGCCGCCTGGGTGTTCTGCTCGCGGATCGCGGCCACCACCTCGGCCGCGGTCAGCCCGCGCGCGGCGACCGCGTCCGGATCCAGCCACACGCGCATCGCGTAGGCGCCCGGGCCCCACAGGTTGACCTGGCCCACGCCGTCGATCCGCGCCAGCCGGTCGCGCACGTTCCGGATCGCATAGTTGCTCAGGTAATTGGCGTCGTAGCGCCCGTCCGGGGACAGCAGGTGCACCGCCAGGGTGATGTTGGGCGAGCTCTTGGTCGTGGTGACGCCCAGCCGCTGCACCTCCTCCGGCAAGCGCGGCACCGCCTGCTCGACCCGGTTGCGCACCCATTGCAGGGCCTGGTCCGGATCGGTGCCCAGCCTGAAGGTGACGGTGAGGAACAGGTTGCCGTCGGCGTTGGCCAGGGACTGCATGTACAGCATGTTCTCCACGCCGTTGACGGATTCCTCGATCGGCGCGGCGACGGTCTCGGCGAGGGTGGTGGCGTTGGCGCCTGGATACTGCGCCTGCACCATGACCGAGGGCGGGACCACCTGCGGGTACTCGGAGACCGGCAGCCGGAACATCGCGATGGCGCCGGCGATGAAGATCAGCGCCGAGACCACGCCGGCGAAGATCGGCCGGTCGATGAAGAAGCGCGACAGGTTCATCGCCGCGGCCCTCCCTCGCGCGGCGAAGCCGGCACGGCGGCGACGGCATCACCCGGGCGCACCCGCTGCGCGCCCTCGACGATCACCTGGTCGCCCGGCGCCAGGCCGCTGCGCACCACGCGGAGGCCGCCCTGGCGGCTGCCCAGTTCGATCTGGCGGTACTCGACCCGGCCGTCCCGGCCGACCACCAGCACGAAACGGCGGTCCTGGTCGGTCCCGATCGCGGCCTCGTCGACCAGCACCGCCAGGTAGGGCTCGCTGGCCTGCAGTCGGACCCGGGCCTGCAGGCCGGGAATCATGCGCCCGTCGGGGTTGTCCAGCACCGCGCGCACGCGGATCGTGCCCGAGCGCGTGTCCAGCTGGTTGTCCAGCGAATGCAGCCTGCCGGCGTGCGGATGGCCTTCCTCGCCGGCCAGGCCGACCTGCACCCGCAGCGGCCGGGTGCCCTTGCGCGCGTCCAGGTAGCGCAGCAGGGTCTGCTCGTCGACGTTGAACGAGGCGTAGATCGGATCGAGGGTGACGATGGAGGTCAGCGGGGCGGCATCGCCGCCGGCCTTGACCACGTTGCCGGCGGTCACCTCCGAGCGCGAGATGCGGCCGCTGATGGGCGCGCGGATGAGGGTGTAGTCCACGTCCAGGCGGGCGCGGTCGGCGCTGGCCCGTGCCGCCTGCGCCGCCGAGGCGGCCTCGCGCGCCGCGTTCTCCAGCGCGTCGAACTCGCGCCGGGAAATGGTGTTGGCCTCCAGCAGGCGCCGCCCGCGTTCCAGTTCCAGGGCGGTGAAGCGCTGGCGGTCCCGGGCCTGGGCCAGCGCCGCCGCCGCGCGCCTGGCCTCGACCTCGAACGGCTCCGGGTCGATCGTGTACAGCAGGTCGCCCTCGCGGACCTGCTGGCCGTCGTGGAAATGCACGCCCAGCAGGGTGCCTGCGACCCGCGGGCGGATTTCCACCTGCCCGACTGCCTCCAGGCGGCCCGAATATTCCGCCCAGTCGGTGACGCGCCGGGTGGCGACGGTCTGCACCTGCACAATCGGCGGGGCAGGGGCCGGGCCGGGCTGCGCGCGGCTGCCCAGCAGGGCCGCGGCTGCGCCACCGGCGACCAGTATGGAGGCTGCGGCCCACAGGACCGTCCGGCGTTGGGGGATGGTGGACATGGCATGGCTCTGCGCGGGAGAGGGGCGCAAAGTCTCCGGGCGCGGGACGCGCCGATACAGGCGCCGGCCGGGCTTTCTGTGTTGCCTTGCGTGGAATTATCGGCGCAGGCGCGCGCGCAGCGGCATTTGCCGCGCAGCGCCGCGCGCGCGAATACCGGGTTCCACGCACGGCAATAATCGTTGCGCAGGCGCCGGCTATGCTCGGTCCCCACTTTCCGAACATGGTTCCGCGGACATGAGCTTTCCCGATCCATCGACGGGCGCCGGCATGCCCATCCCGCAACTGGGCTACGGGGTATGGCAGGTCGAGCCGGATGCCAGCGCCGCCCTGGTCGCCCACGCCCTGCGCACCGGCTACCGCCTGATCGACACCGCCGAGGCCTACTACAACGAGGAAGGGGTGGGCGAAGGCATCCGCGCTTCGGGCGTGGCGCGGGACCAGCTCATGGTGGCGACCAAGGTCTGGAACACGCACCACGGCTACGACCAGACCCTGCGCGCGTTCGACGCCAGCCTGCACCGGCTCGGCCTGGACTACGTCGACCTGTACCTGATGCACTGGCCCTCGCGGATCCGCAATGCCTACGTCGATACCTGGCGGGCGATGGTCCGGCTGCGCGAGGAGGGGCGCGTGCGCGCCATCGGCGTGTGCAATTTCGCCATCCCGCAGCTGCAGCGCCTGATCGGCGAGACCGGGGTGGTACCGGTGTTGAACCAGGTCGAGCTGCATCCGTACTTCCAGCAGCGGGCGCTGCGGCGGTTCCACCGGGAAGCCGGGATCGCCACCCAGTCCTGGAGCCCGCTGGGCGTGTGGAAGGACGGCCCGGCCTCGCCGCTCGACGATCAGGTGGTCCGGGCACTGGCGGCCAAGCACGGCAGGACCCCGGCCCAGGTGGTCCTGCGCTGGCACCTGGACAACGGCCTGCTGGTGGTCTCCAAATCGGCGCGTCCGGCGCGCATCGAGGAGAACTTCCGGATCGGGGACTTCGCGCTCGACGGGGAGGACCTGGCGCGCATGGCGGCGCTGGACCGCGCCGACGGACGCCTGGGGCCCGACCCGGAAACGGCGGAGTTCTAGCATTCCACCGGCGCGTCCGGCGCGGCGCACGGCAGGCAGAGGAGGGAGAGGAATGGATCGACTTCAGGCCATGCAGGTGTTCGCCCGGGTGGTCGAGGCCAACAGCTTCAGCAAGGCGGCCGACAGCCTGGCGCTTCCGCCTTCCTCGGTCACGCGCGCGGTCAAGGAGCTGGAGAACTACCTCGGCGTGCGCCTGCTCCAGCGCACCACCCGGCACCTCAGCCTGACCCCCGACGGCAGCCTCTACTACGACCATTGCCGGCGCCTGCTGGCCGAGATCGAGGCGGTGGAAGCCTCGTTCCCGGGCAGCGCCGGGCGGCCGCGGGGTCGGCTGCGGGTGGACATGACCCCGTCGTTCGCCCGGCTGTTCGTGCTGCCTGCGATCCGGACCTTCCAGGACGCCTATCCGGAGGTCGAGCTGACCCTGACCCTCGGCGACCGCACCGTCGACCTCGTCCAGGAGGGCGTGGACTGCGTGGTCCGCGCCGGCGTGCCCCGGGATTCGGCCACGCTCGTGGCGCGCCGGATCGCCGGGTTCGAGTGGGTCATCTGCGCCGCGCCGGCCTACCTGGAGCGGTACGGCGAACCGCGCTCGCTGGAAGACCTGCGCCAGCACCGGGCGGTCGGCTTCCTGTCCGGCCGCAGCGGCCGCCGCACGCACTGGAGCCTGGTGGTCGACGGCGAGGAGTACGCGGCGCAGCTGCGCGAGGACATCACCGTCGACGACACCGATGCCTACGTCGCCTGCGGGCTGGAAGGCCTGGGGCTGGTCCGGGCGGCCAGCTACATGGTGGTCCCGCACCTGCGCAGCGGGCGCCTGCGGCGGGTGTTGCCGGAACTGAAGGCGCCGACCGTGCCCTTGTCGCTGATGTATCCGCAGAACCGCCACCTGTCGCCGACGGTGCGCGCCTTCGCCGACTGGATCGGCGGGCTGATGCGCGCGGTGGAACCACAGTGGAAGCTGCCCGGCTAGGCGCGGCCACGGCACCGGACCGTCGCGCGGGCCGTGCCGCCATCGGGCAGGCCAGCGTGCGACCGCAACCAGGCACGGTGTGTCCCGGCCGCGCCCGGCTCCGTGCGACGGCGCCGTGGTGGCTGTCCGGCTCCGGGGCAGGGCGATGGATGGATGCCCCGGCCGGATGGCCAACGCGCACGAGCCACCGCGCGCGGATCGACCCGGCAGATGCCGCGGGACGAAGCCGGCGCGAAAACCGTTGACCTTTCCGCGACGCCCCTTTAACATGCGCAGCCCGCACCGACTGGTGCGGAGGAAAACCCGGGCGGTTAGCTCAGCGGTAGAGCATTGCCTTCACACGGCAAGGGTCGCAGGTTCGATCCCTGCACCGCCCACCAGCTTCCAGGAAAGGCCGGCTGCCAAGCCGGCCTTTTTGCATGCCGCGTTCACGCGGGCCTGCTTAACAATGCCCCGATTTGGCCGCATCATCGGGAGCGTCTCACGGTGTTGGCCGCGAACAGGGAGTTGGAACTTGCCGGGAGCCATCCCACCCAGGTACATCCGCTGGCGCCTGCCGCTGCTGGTTTCTGCGGCCTTGCTGATCCTGCTGGTGCCGTTCCTGCTGGTCCGGGAGTGGACCAACTACAGCGATGACGCCGACCGCCACGTGCAGCACAGCCTGCAGGTGGAGGCCAGCAGCCAGCGCCTGCACGCCCTGGTCCGCGAGATCGATTCCCTGGCCTTCGCCATCAGCAGCGGCGCCGACAGCCCGCAGCTGCGGCGGCGCCTGGCGCTGGACCTGGCCGAACTGGATCCGGCGCTGGAGCGCCTGGCCGAGCTGACCCGCGACAACCCCGACCAGCAGCAGCTGATCGGGCGCCTGCGCACCCTTATCCGGCAGCGCCTGGAGCTGGTGCGCGGCCTGGTCGACGCGCCGGCCGAGGAGGCGCAGCGGCTCGGCGCGATCGACGAGATGTACGGCCGCGACCAGATCCGCGACCTGTTCGCGGAATTCATCCAGAACGAGTACACCCTGCTGTCGGAGCGCTCGGCGTACGCCGACTCCCAGCGCGACCGCGCGCGCTGGCTGGCGTTCGTGGCCCTGCTGGTGCAGGTCCTGCTGACCGGTGGCGTGTTCTGGATGCTGTACCGCCAGGAGGCGCGGCGCACGGCCTCGGAGGAGGCCCTGGCGCGCGCCAGCGCCCGCGCGCTGGCGGTGCTGCAGACCGTGCGCGAGCCGATCGTGCTGCTGGACGGCCAGCAGCGGGTGCTGATGCACAACGCCGCGTTTTCCGAGCTGTACGGCCAGCCCGCCGGCACGGACGCCGCGCACGTGCGCCTGCAGGAGGTGGGCAGCGGCTCCTGGGACGACCCGGTGGTGCTGCAACGCCTGGCCGACGTGCTCAGCCGCGACCGCGAGCTGTGGGACTACGAACACGTGCAGCGCACCGCCGACGGCCAGACCCGCACCATGCTGATCAACGCGCGCCGCATGCATCTGCCGGACCGCGCCGACGACGTGGTGCTGATGACCGTCAGCGACATCACCGCGCAGAAGGCGGCGCAGCAGCGCATCGCCGACCTCAACCGCCAGCTGGAAGGCAAGGTCGAGCAGGTCTCGGAGGTCAACCGCGAGCTGGAGGCCTTCAGCTACTCGGTCTCGCACGACCTGCGCGCGCCGCTGCGGCACGTGGCCGGCTTCGCCGACAAGCTGGCCCGCCACATGGGCGATTCGCTGGACGACCGCGGCCGCCACTACCTCGACGTGATCAGCAGCTCGGCGCGGCGCATGTCCTCGCTGATCGACGACCTGCTGGTGTACTCGCGCCTGGGCCGCAGCGCGCTGAAGCTGCAGGCGGTGGACATGCAGTCGCTGGTGGAGGAGACCCGGGCGGTGCTGGACACCGGCAGCGCGGTCGACACCGAGGAGAGCGGGCGGCCCGCGCACCGCATCGAGTGGCGCATCGCGCCGCTGCCGGTGGTGGTCGCCGACGAGAACATGATGCGCCAGCTGTGGCTCAACCTGCTGGGCAACGCGGTCAAGTACTCGGCCCACAGCGAGCCGGCGGTGATCGAGGTCGGCTACGAGCCGACCGCCGACGGCGGCCACCTGTTCACCGTGCGCGACAATGGCGTGGGCTTCGACATGGCCTACGCCGCCAAGCTGTTCGGCGTGTTCCAGCGCCTGCACAAGGCCAGCGAATACCCCGGAACGGGCATCGGCCTGGCCAGCGTGCGCCGCGTGCTGGGCCGCCATGGCGGCCGCATCTGGGCCGAATCCGAGCCCGGCAAGGGTGCTACCTTCCACTTCATCCTGCCCGCGCAGGATTCCACGACGTCCGGGAGCTTCAACGCATGAGCGCCATCCGCACCATCCTGCTGGCCGAAGACAGCGCAGCCGACGCCGAAATGGCGATCGACGCCCTGCGCGAAGCCAACCTCGCCAATCCGATCGTCCACGTGGAGGACGGGGTCGAGGCGATGGAGTACCTGGAGCGCACCGGCAAGTTCGCCGACCGCCCCGACGAGAACCCGGCGGTGCTGCTGCTGGACATCAAGATGCCGCGCATGGACGGGCTGGAGGTGCTGCAGCGTATCCGCGCCAACGACAAGCTGCGCCGCCTTCCGGTGGTGATCCTGTCGTCCTCGCGCGAGGAGAGCGACCTGGCGCGCAGCTGGGACCTGGGCGTCAATGCCTACGTGGTCAAGCCCGTGGACATCGACCAGTTCTTCGGCGCGGTCAAGACGCTGGGCCAGTTCTGGGCGGTCATCAACGCCACGCCGGATATCGAAGGTTGAGCCGATGCCGCTGCGTGCCATAAGCCGCGACGCCAAGGTCAGGGTCCTGTTCATCGAGGACTCTCCCGAGGATGCGGAGCTGATCCGCTTCCAGCTGGAGGACGCGCACCTCAACGCCGAGTACCTGCGGGTCGAGGACGAGGAGGGCCTGCGCGAGGCGCTGGCCGGGTTCAAGCCGGACATCGTGCTGTCGGACCTGAGCATGCCCGGCTTCTCCGGGCACGACGCCCTGCAGATCGTGCGCGAGCACTCGCCGCAGGTGCCCTTCATCTTCGTCTCCGGCACCATCGGCGAGGACGTGGCCGTGGCCGCCCTGCGCGAGGGCGCCAGCGACTACATCCTCAAGCACAGCAGCGCGCGCCTGCCGGCGGCGGTGGAGCGCGCCCTGCGCGAGGCGCGCACCGAGGCCGAGCGTCAGCGCGCCGAGCGCGAACTGATGCGCACCCAGCGCCTGGAGAGCCTGTCGCTGCTGGCCGCCGGCCTCAGCCACGACCTGCGCAACATCCTGCAGCCGTTGCTGATCGTCCCGGACCTGATCGCCCAGCGCAGCGACGACCCGCGCCTGAAGCAGCTGGCCGCGGTGGTGGCCGAGTGCGGCCGCCGTGGCCACGAGATGGCCGAGTCCATGCTGTCCTTCGTGCGCGGCTCGCGCCGGGCCAGCGAGCGCTTCCGCGTGGCCGACCTGTTCCACGCCGTGGCGCTGCTGCTCAAGGGCAGCCTGCCGCGCACCGTGCAGTTCGAGCAGGAGCTCGAGGACCCCGCGGTGGAACTGCACGGCAACTACACCGAGCTGCAGCAGTGCCTGCTCAACCTGTGCCTCAACGCGGTGCAGGCCATGCCCAATGGCGGACGGCTGGAATTGGCGGCGGCGGTGGACGGCGAGCAGGTGGTGCTGAGCGTCAGCGACACCGGCGTGGGCATGGACCAGCGCACCCTGGAGCAGCTGTTCACCCCGTTCTTCACCACCAAGAGCGACGGCACTGGCCTGGGCCTGGTCTCGTGCCGGCGCATCGTCGAGGGCATGGGCGGCAGCATCGGGGTGAGCAGCACCCCGGGCGTGGGCACGCGCTTCGAGGTGCGGCTGCCGCTGCCTTCGGAGGCCGCGGAGGAGGAGACCCGCATGGCACCGGTGGTGGCGGGGCAGGGCGAGCGCATCCTGATCGTGTTCCGCGACGGTACCCGCCTGTCGCTGCTGGGCAACGCCCTGGCCAGCCAGGGCTACGCCCCGCAGCTGGCCAGCGACGGCGCCGCGGCCCTGCGTTCGTTCGCCGAATCCGGCGAGCCGGACGTGGTGGTGGTGGACAACAGCATCGCGCTGTTCCCGGCCACCGCCCTGCTGTCGACCATGTACGAGTCCGGCTACCGCGGCCCGGCGATCCTGGTCGGCGAGGACGAGAAGTTCGACCGTTCGGTGGTGCCGGAGGGTGCGGTGCTCGAGGTCCTGCCGCAGCCGCTGGACATGCACCGCCTGTTTGCAGCGGTTGCCGGAGTGCTGGCGCGGCGCCAGCCGCGCTGAGCCACGGCCCCGGCGCCCGCCTATACTCCGGGGCATCTGCCACGGGAGGATGTATGGGGAACAGGGGCATGCGCCGCTGCGGCGCGTTCGCGGCGATGGTGGTCGTGCTGGCGGCGCTGCTGGCTTCCGGATGCGGGCGTGATCCCGGTGGCCAGCTGCCCCGGGCCAGCGGCGAGAAGCTGCAGGCCGAGCGCGAGGCGCCGGCCGGTTTCGCCCTGGTCCGCGCCTGGGCCGACCAGCACGAGGGCCGCCTGGCCCTGGCCCTGGAGTTCTCCCGGCCGTTGGTCGGCACCCAGGACTTCGACGCCCTGCTGAAGGTGGAGCCGGCCGGCAATGGCCGCGACGGCAGCGGCTGGACCCTGTCCGACGACGGCAAGGTGCTGCGCTATCCCTTCGTCGAGGCGGCGCGCGACTACACCGTGACCCTCGCCGGCGCGCTGCTGGCCGCCGACGGCAGCCGCCTGGAGCCGCCGCTGGAGCAGGCCATCCACACCGGCGAACTGGAGCCGGTGGCCGGCTTCGCCTCGCAGGGCAGCGTGCTGCCGGCGCGCGAAAGCCGCGGCCTGCCGGTGGTGTCGGTCAACGTGGACGAGGTCGACGTGGAATTCCTGCGCGTGCGCGAGGACGCGCTGCCGCGCTTCTTCGCCCAGTTCCAGCGCGGCGGCCGCCGCGGCGGCTGGGAGCTGGACCGCGACTACGGTGACGGCACCCCGCTGCGCGAGCTGGCCGAGCCGGCCTACCTCAACCGCTTCGTGCTCGGCGGCGGACGCAACGAGCGGGTGGTGAGCCACCTGCCGGTGCAGGACATCGCCGAGCTGCAGCAGCCGGGCCTGTACTTCGCGGTCATGCGCCGCGTCGGCCGCTATTCGGATTCCTACGACACCGCGTTCTTCACCGTCAGCGACATCGGCCTGCATGCGCGTGCCTACCGCGACCGGCTCTACGTGCATACCGCCTCGCTGCGCGACGGCGCACCGCTGAAGGGCGTGGAACTGCGCGTGCTCGACGCCAGGGGCCAGCCACTGCTGAAGTCGGCCACCGATGGCAACGGCAACGCGCTGCTGGACTACCGCCTGGACGCCGGCCACGTGCTGGTGGCCCGGCGCGGCAAGGACGTGTCGCTGCTGCCGTTCAACCAGCCGGCGCTGGACCTTTCCGAGTTCGCCGTGGCCGGCCGCGCGCAGGCGCCGTTCGACGTGTTCGCCTGGTCCGGCCGCGACCTGTACCGGCCGGGCGAGACCCTGCGCATCTCCGCGCTGCTGCGCGATTTCGACGGCCGCGCCATGCCGGCGCCGAAGGATGGTGGCCAGCCGCTGTTCCTGCGCCTGAAGCAGCCGGACGGGCGCGTGTTCCGCGAGACCCGGCTGGAGCCCGGCGCGCAGGGCTACTACGCCTTCGAGCTGGCGATCCCGGAGGACGCGCCGACCGGGCGCTGGCAGGTGGAGTTCCGCACCGACCCGGCCGAGGGCCCGGCGGTGCAGGGCATGAGCCTGCGCATCGAGGAATTCCTGCCCGAACGCCTGAAGCTGGACCTGGCCACGGCCAGCGCCGGCGACACACTGGCCCCGGGCGCGCCGCTGCGGCTGCGTGCCGAGGCCGCCTACCTGTACGGCGCGCCGGCGGCGGGCAACCGCTTCACCGCGCGCATGGCGCTGGCGGTGGCGCGCGAGCCGGTGGCCGGCTGGCCGGGCTACGCCTTCGGCGACGCCACCGCCGAGCTGCCGGGCGGGCCGCGCGAGGTGCTGGACACCCAGTTCGATCCCCAGGGCCGCCTCGAGGCCGAGCTCGCGTTGCCGGAGGAGGCGGCGCGCGCGAAGACCCCGGTGAAGGTGACCGTGCTCGGCGAGGTACACGAAAGCGGCGGGCGCCCGGTCGCGCGCAGCCTGCAGCGCGTGCTGTGGCCGGCGCCGGCGCTGGTCGGCGTGCGCCCGCTGTTCGAGCCGGAGGAGGGCGCCCCGGCCGAGGCCAACGCCGGCTTCGAACTGGTGCGGGTGGATGCGCAGGGCAGGCCGCAGCCGGGCAAAGGGTTGCAGCTGACCCTGGTGCGCGAGCTGCGCGACTACCACTGGCGCCACGACGACGAGGGCGGCTGGAACTACGACTTCACCCGCCGCTTCGAGAACGTGGAAACCCGAACCCTCGACGCCGGCGCCGGCCCGGTGCGCTTCGAGGTGCCGGTGGCCTGGGGCGAGTACCGGATCGACGTGTTCGACCCGGCCACCGGCCTGACCATGCGCTATCCATTCCACGCCGGCTGGAGCTGGGGCGACGACAACCGCGGCCCGGACGCGCGCCCGGACAAGGTCAAGCTGGCCCTGGACCGCACTGCCTACCGTGCCGGTGACACACTCAAGGTCACCGTCACACCGCCGCATGCCGGCCGCGGCGTGCTGCTGGTGGAGAGCGACCGCCTGCTGTACGTGCACGACATCGAGGTGCGTGGCCAGCCCGGCAAGGCCGCGGCGACGTTCGAGATCCCGGTGACGGAGGACTGGGAGCGGCACGACGTCTACATCACCGCGCTGGTGTTCCGCCCGTCCGCGGCCGATGCGCTGGTGGCCCCGGCGCGCGCGGTGGGCGTGGTCCACGTGCCGATGCGCCGCGACGAGCGGCGCGTCGCCGTCGGCCTGAGGGTGCCGGAGCAGGTCCGCCCGCAGCAGGACCTGCCGGTGACGGTCAGCGTGCCGCAACTGGCCGGCAAGCTGGCCCACGTGACCGTGTCGGCGGTGGACGCCGGCATCATCAACATCACCCGCTTCCCGGTGCCGGACGCCGCCGCGCACTTCTTCGGCCAGCGCCGCCTGGGCACCGACGCCTACGACGTTTACGGCCGGGTGATCGGCAGCCACGAGGGCGGCACCGCACGCCTGCGCTTCGGCGGCGACATGGCCCTGGTGGCGCTGCCGCAGGCGCGCCGGCCGACGGCGCGGGTGCAGACCGTGGACCTGTTCTCAGGCCCGGTGCGGCTGGACGCCAACGGCAACGCGCGGATCGCGCTGCCGTTGCCGGACTTCAACGGCACCCTGCGGGTCTCGGCCCTGGTCTACGCCGACGCCCACTACGGCAAGCGCGACGCCGAGGTACTGGTGCGCGCGCCGGTGGTGGCCGAGGCCGGCATGCCGCGGGTGCTGGCCCCGGGCGACCGCGGCACCTTGAGCCTGGACGTGCAGAACTTCAGCGGCAGTGCCGGCGAGTTCCGGGTGCGGGTGGACGGCGAGGGCCCGCTGCAGGTCGGCAACGGCGAGCGCCGCATCCGCCTGGAGGACGGCGCCAAGGCGACCCTGGAATTCCCGCTCGACGCGCGCCCGGGCAGCGCCGTGGCCAGGGTGCGCGTGCGCGTGGACGGCGGCGGCTACAGCGTCGACCGCCGCCACGAGCTGCCGGTGCGCCCGGCCTGGCCGGCGGTGCTGCGCGCGCAGACCCGGGTGCTGGAGGACGGCGCCACGCTGGTGCTGGACCCGGCCCTGGCCGAAGGCCTGCTGCCGGATACCGTGGACTTGCGCCTGCGCATCAGCGCGGGCCCGCCGATCCCCTACGCCAGCGCCCTGCAGGGCCTGCTCGACTACCCCTACGGCTGCGCAGAACAAACCACCAGCAAGGGGTACGCCGCGCTGCTGATGGATCCGCGCACCGCCGACCGCCTGGGCGGGCCGTCGCTGCCGGCCGAGCAGCGACGCGCGCGGGTGGAGGGCGCGATCGGGCGCCTGGTGGCGATGCAGACCGCCGGTGGCCACTTCTCGATGTGGGGCGGGGAGGGCCGCGCCGAGCCGGCGCTGACCCCGTACATCGCCGAGTTCCTGCTCGACGCGCGGGAGGCCGGCTTCGTGGTTCCGGCTGGCGCCTTGCAGAAGGCGCTGGACCGCCTGTCCGAGGACCTGCTGTCCGGCGACCCGCAGTTCTACGGGCGCGAGCACCGCGAGCACCTGCGCTTCGCTTACCGGGCCCATGCCGGCTACGTGCTGGCGCGGGTCAACCGCGCGCCGCTGGGCACGCTGCGCGCGCTGTACGACCAGGAGAAGGGACGCAGCCTCACCGGCCTGCCGCTGGTCCAGCTGGGCCTGGCGCTGGCCCTGCAGGGCGACGTCCGCCGCGGCGATGCCGCGATTGCCGACGGCTTCGCCCTGGATCCGCGCAAGCGTCCGCGCTGGACCGGCGACTACAGCAGCGCGATCCGCGACGACGCCCTGATGGTCGCGCTGCTGCACGAGCGCGACCGCGCCGACGCGAAGTTCGACGCGCGGGCGATGGAGGTGGCGCGCGCGCTGCAGGCCAGGCGCGCGGCCGACGGCAGCGGCCGCCTGTGGCTGAGCACCCAGGAGCAGATGGCGATCGCGCGCCTGGGCCGCGCCCTGCAGGCCGGCGACGGGCGCAAGGTCGCCGGGCAGTGGCGTGCTGGCGGCCAGGTGCAGGCCGTGGAACCGGCGGCGGTGTTCGCGCGCAGCCTGGACGCGGTGGCACTGGCTGCCGGCGCCCGCTTCCAGGCCGAGGGTGGCCCGTACTACGCCAGCATCGAGGTGGCCGGCGTGCCGCGCCAGGCACCGGCGGAGGAGCGCAGCGTGGCTGGCATCAGCCGCGACTGGTTCTGGCCCGATGGCCGCCGCTGGAGCGGCGGCACGCTGAAGGAGGGCCAGGTGCTGGTGGCGCGGCTGACGGTGGAAGCCGGGCAGCCCATGCCCGATGCGCTGGTCACCGACCTGCTGCCGGCCGGGCTGGAGGCGGAGAACCTCAACCTTGGCGACGCCGCGCAATGGGAAGGCATCAGCATCGAGGGCGTCGCCCTGTCCGGGCGCGCCGGCGAGGCCGACATCCGCCACGAGGAGTACCGCGACGACCGCTATGTCGCGGCGATCTCGCTGGGCGAGGGCGGACGCGCGCGGCTGTACTACCTGGTGCGCGCGGTCACCCCCGGTACCTATGCCGTGCCGCCGCCGCAGGTGGAGGACATGTACCAGCCGGCGCTGCGCGGCACCGGCGCGGCGCGCCCGGCCCAGGTCACGGTGACCCCGCCGTGACCCGGGGCATGAAAAAACCCCGCCGGAAGGCGGGGTTTTCCCTTTGCCTGGAGATCCGGGTGGATCAGTCCAGCGGAGTGATGTTGGACGCCTGGGCGCCCTTGGGGCCCTGGGTGACCTCGTAGCTCACGCGCTGGCCTTCCCTCAGCGAGCGGAAGCCCTTGGCGTTGATCGCGGAAAAGTGCGCGAAGACATCCGCGCTCCCGTCTTCCGGCGAGATAAAGCCAAATCCCTTGGCGTCGTTGAACCACTTGACGGTACCGTTGGCCATGATGCTGCGTAATCCTTGCGTTTGATGGAGATGCGACTGCCGTCGCGAGCGCGAGTATGCAAATACCGGGGCCAACTGACAATCAGTTTGATCAATAGGTTTCGCTTGTTACCGGTAACTTCGTGAATCAGCCGGCCTGCAACAACGCCTGGATCAGCTGCGGAAGCCCGGCCGAAGCGGCCGCCACGTTCTCCAGCACTTCCTCCAGGGTGATCTCCGCCGCGTCGCCGCAGCCGGCCGCCCAGTTGGCCACGATCGCCAGGCAGGCGTACTCCAGGCCCAGCTCGCGGGCCAGCGCAGCCTCGGGCATCCCGGTCATGCCGACCAGGTCGCAACCGTCGCGGCGCATGCGGGCGATTTCCGCATTGGTCTCCAGGCGCGGCCCCTGGGTGGCGCCGTAGCAGCCGCCGTCCACGACCTCGATCCCGGCCGCGCGCGCGGCCGCCAGCACCTTGCCGCGCAGTTGCGGGCTGTAGGGCTGGCCGAAGTCCACGTGCAGCGGCTCGCCTTCGCCGTCCCAGAAGGTGGAGGCGCGGCCCCAGGTGTAGTCGATCAGCTGGTCAGGGCAGGCCAGCACGCGCGGCCCGTAGGCCTCGGTGATGCCGCCGACGGTGTTCAGCGCCAGCACCCGGCGCGCGCCGGCCTGGTGCAGGGCATGCAGGTTGGCGCGGTAGTTCACCCGGTGCGGCGGCAGCGCGTGGCCTTCGCCGTGGCGGGCGAGGAAGGCCACCCGCGCACCGCCCAGGCGGCCGATGCGGACCGGCCCGGACGGGGCGCCGTAGGGGGTTTGGAAGCTGCGCGACTCGACGTCTTCCAGGGCGGCCAGGCGGTACACGCCGGTGCCGCCGATCACGGCCAGGTCCAGCGCCACGGCTCAGTCCTTCAGCGCGTAGATGGCCGGCAGGTTGCGGCCCTGCTCGTAGTAGTCCATGCCGAAGCCGAACACGTAGCGGTCCGGCAGGTGCAGGCCGGCGTAGTCGGCGCGCACGCCCTCCACGCAGCGGTCGTGGTCCTTGACCGTCAGCGCGGCGATGCGCACGTCGGTGGCGCCCTGCTCGATGCACCAGCGGCGCACTTCCTTCAGGGTCTGGCCCTCGTCGAGGATGTCGTCGGCGATCAGCACCCGGCGGCCGTACAGCGAGGTGGCCGGGCGGTGTTTCCACACCAGCTCGCCGCCCTGGTTCTGGCCGCGGTAGCGGGTGGCATGCATGTAATCGAACTGCAGGTCCAGGCCGCGCTTGCCCAGCTCCAGGGCGAGCTGGCCGGCGAACAGCATGCCGCCGTGCATCACGGTCAGGAACACCGGGACGAAGCTGTCGCCGAGGCGGTCGGCCGGGACGTCGCCGATGTAGTCGCGGGCGATCTCGTCGGCCATGCGGGCGATGGCCGCGTCGATGGTGGGCCGGTCGACCAGCAGGTCGGACTTGGCGAGGACTTCGGAAATGATGAGCGGAGTGGACATCGGGTCAGGCTACAGGAAGGAGGGCGGTAAGTGGGCGCTCAGGCGGCGGAGGAGGGCAGGCGCGCGCGGGCGCCGGCATGGCGGGCGTCGGCCAGCAGGCCGTCCCAGCCCAGCGCGCCGCGGCCGAGCAGGCCCAGCAGCGCGGCGGTGTTGAGGGGGCGGTCGCGCACCGCCTGCAGCGATTCGGCGACCAGTTCGGGATGGCAGACCAGGACCACGTCGCAGCCGGCGTCCAGGTGCGCCAGCACGCGGGCGCGCACCCCGCCGGCGGCGTGCGCGGCGGCCATGCCGATGTCGTCGGAGAACACCACGCCGCGGAAGCCCAGTTCGCCGCGCAGGAACTGCCCGATCCAGAACGGCGAATAGCCTGCCGGGTCCGGGGCGATGGCCGGGTACTGCACGTGGGCCATCATCACCGCGTCGGCGCCGGCCTCGATCCCGGCGACGAACGGCACCAGGTCCTCGCCGCGCAGCGCCTGCAGCGGGCGCGGGTCCACCGCGTGGTCGACGTGGGTGTCCTCCAGCACGGTGCCGTGCCCGGGGAAGTGCTTGAGGGTGGCGGCCATGCCCACCGAGTGCATGCCGCGCACGTAGGCGCGGACCAGCTCGGCCACCGCTTGCGGGTCGGGGCCGAAGGCGCGGTCGCCGATGGCGAGGTTGCCGCGGCCCAGGTCGGCCACCGGGGCGAAGCTCAGGTCCACGCCGCTGGCGCGGATCTCGCTGGCCATCAGCCAGGCGTGCTCCTCGGCCAGGGCCAGGGCGGCCTCGCGGTCGCGCGCGTACAGCTCGCCGATCCGCTGCAGCGGCGGCAGGTCGCTGTAACCCTCGCGGAAGCGCTGCACGCGGCCGCCTTCCTGGTCCACGCAGACCAGCTGCGGGCGCGGCGCCGCCTCGCGGATGGCGGCGGCCAGCTCGGCCACCTGCGCGCGCGAGGCGAAGTTGCGCTTGAACAGGATCACGCCGGCGACCGCATCGTGCTGCAGCCAGTCGCGCTCCTGCGCGGTCAGTTCGGTGCCGGCGACGCCGATCAACAGCATGCGGGGGACTCCAGGACGCGCGGATGCGCGTGGTGCGCATTGTCGCAGATGCGGGGCGGAGGCCGCGATCGCGGCGCGGCAGGGCTCAGCCGGCGGCCGGGCCGGCGCGCTCGGCCTCGCTCCATTGGCTGTAGGGGCGGTCGGCCAGGGCCAGGTTGTAGTAGCGCTGCAGCTCGGTGACCTCGGCGCCCAGCCAGTCCGGGCGCTGGAACGCCTCGTCCACCGCGTCCAGTTCGATCTCGGCCACCACCAGGCCGGCGTTCTCGCCCTCGAACTCGTCGATCTCCCACAGGTGGCCGCCGTGGCGCACGTAGTGCCGCTGCTTGCGCACCAGGCCGCCGACGCACAGCTCCAGCAGCTGGCGCGCGTCCTCCACCGGGACCGGGTAGTCGAACTCCAGCCGGCTCGGCCCGGACTGGGCCGACTTGATGTTGAGGAAGGCCGCCTCGCCCTCGATCCGGACCCGGATCGAGGCCTTCTGGATGCCGCCGGACAGCACGTCCAGGTCGTTGAGGTAGCCCTGGGCCATGGCCTGGGTGCGTTCCACCGACCGGCGCCAGCCGTCGCCGGCCAGCAGGAACTTGCGCTCGATCTCCACGCCCATGGCGGCCGGACTCCTTGCTGAGGGGGCGACATGATGCCAGCGGCGCCCGACCGCTGTCCGCGGCGGCGGCATTGTCGCGGATCATGGACGCTCCGTGCCTGGTTCGTGTATTAAACCGGCTGCCCTTCCTCCTGGACCCGGGACCGCCGCATGCAGAAAGACAGCACGATCCGCCTGCTCATCGTCGACGATCGCGTGGAGGATGCGGAGGCGGTCGTGACCGCCCTGCGCAACGGCGGCATCGCGGTGCGGCCGCTGCGGCCCCAGGACCCGGCCGAGCTGGCGCAGATGGTCGCCGGGCAGCCGGTGGACCTGGTGCTGGCCAGCAATTCCACGGCCATGCCGCTGGAGCAGGTCTGCGCGCAGGTGGGCGCCAGTGGCAAGGACCTGCCGCTGCTGGCCCTGGTCGACCGGATCGACGACGCCGCGGTGCTGGCCTGCCTCGGCAACGGCGTGCGCGCCCTGGTGCTGCGCCACCGCCCCGAGCACCTGCTGGCCACGGTGCGCCGCGAATGGTCCGACCTGGAGGCGCGCCGCGGCCTGCGCCGGCTGGAGGCGCAGCTGCGCGAGACCGAGCGCCGCTGCGACGCGCTGATCGCCTCCTCGCGCGACCCGGTGGCCTACATCCACGAGGGCATGCACATCCGCGCCAACGACGCCTACCTGGAGATGTTCGGGTTCGAGTCGTTCGAGGAGGTGGAAGGCATGTCGCTGCTGGACCTGGTCGCGGCGCAGCACATCGATGCCTTCAAGCAGCTGCTCAAGGCGCTGTCGCGCGGCGAGCCGCCGCCGGCCGAATACCTGATGGAGGCGCGCCACCTCGACGGCAGCACCTTCCCGGCGAAGATGGAGTTCGCCACCGCCACCTACGAGGGCGAGCCCTGCATCCAGGTGGTGTTCCGCCGCCGCGAGGAGCTGGACCCGGAGCTGGCGCGCGAGGTCGAGGAACTGCGCCAGCGCGACCAGGTCACCGGCCTGCTCAACCGCCCCACCTTCATGCGCATGCTGGAGGATGCGGTGGCGCGGGTGGGCCGCGACGGCGGCCAGTACGGCTTCCTGCTGCTGGAGCCGGACCATTACGCGCGGCTGCTGCCGGACATCGGCCTGGACGCCGCCGACGCCTTCATCGCCGCCCTGGCCGAGCGCGTGCGCAGCGCGCTGCCACCGGAGGTGCCGGTGGCGCGCTTCGGCGAGGACAGCTTCGCCGTGCTGGTGGAGGGCAACCACGCCAGCACCCGCAACGTGGCCGAGGCGCTGCGCGACGCCATCGCCACCCACGTGGTCAGCGTCGGCACCCGCTCGGTGGCGGTGACCGCCAGCATCGGCGGCGTGCAGGTGGGCGAGAAGATCGCCAGCGTGCCGCAGATCCTGTCCAAGGCGAACCACTGCCTGCACGCGGCGGTGGAAATGGGTGGCAACAGCGTCCAGGTATTCGACCCGGGCGCGGCAGACCGCGCCGAGGAGGAACGCATCGCGCGCTGGGTCGAGCGCCTGCGCGAGGCCCTGGCCGGCGACGGCTTCGTCCTGCACTACCTGCCGGTGCTGGGCCTGCAGGGCGACAACGGCGAGCTGTACGAGGCGCACCTGCGGATCGAGGTCAACGGCGAGCTGGTGCGGCCCTCGGCCTTCGCCGCCATCGCCGAGGAGCACGGCCTGCTGGGCGAGATCGACCGCTGGGTGGTGCGCAAGGCGATCGCCACCCTGGCCGAGCGCGACCGCGCCGGCCGCAACACCCGCATCCTGGTGCGGCTGTGCCCGGACTCGTTCGCCGGCGACGCCATGGCCACCCTGATCCGCACCGAGCTGGCGATGAACGGCGTGTCCGGCGACCGCCTGTGGCTGGAGGCATCCGAGGCCAAGGTGTTCACCCACCTGCGCGACGCCCAGCAGTTCCTGTCGGCGGTGTCCTCGCTGGGCTGCCGCATGGGCCTGGAGCAGTTCGGCTCCGGCCTGGATTCCTTCCAGCTGCTGGCGCACTTCCGCCCGGCCTTCCTCAAGATCGACCCGGGCCTGACCGACGACCTGGGCAAGGGCGGCGATGCACTGGAGAAGGTGCGCGAGATCACCTCCCGCGCCCAGGCCGACGGGATGGCGACCCTGGCCGAGCAGGTCGGCGACGCGCCCACCATGAGCCAGCTGTTCACGCTGGGCGTGGACTATGTATCCGGCGGGTTCGTGGCCCCGGCGGGGCCTGAGATGAACTTCGAGTTCGGCTGACCGCGCGGCGGCGCGGCCGGCCATCCCGGTGGCAGGAGGAGCGCATGCAGCCGAACCGTTTCGAGACCCACGCCGTCGCGAACCAGCCGCCGCCGCTGGTGCCGCGCGACCTGTGGGGCGACGACCTGGCCCTGCGCGAGGCGGTGTCGCGCGGTGGCGCGGGCGCGTTCGTCCCGCGCCTGCAGGCCTATGGCGCGCTGGCCGGCGACGAGCTGTACCGCCTCGGCTTCGACGCCAACCGCGACCGCCCGCGCCTGCGCACCCATGATGCCCAGGGGCGGCGGATCGACCTGGTCGAGTTCCACCCGGCCTACCACCGGCTGATGGAGCTGGCCAAGGCGCACGGCGTGGCCGGCCTGTCCTGGCACGAACCGGTGCCCGGCGCCCACGTGGCGCGCGCGGCGCTGGCCTATCTGCACCACCAGGCCGAGGCCGGCACCAGCTGTCCGCTGACCATGACCCACGCCGCGGTACCGGTGCTGCGCCAGGCGCCGGCGCTGGAGGCATGGGCGCGCGGCGCGGCGACGCCGGCCTACGACCCGCGCGACCTGCCGATGGCGGAAAAAGCCGGGCTCACCCTGGGCATGGGCATGACCGAGAAGCAGGGCGGCTCGGACGTGCGCGGCAATGCCACCACCGCCACCCCGCTGCCAGGCGGCGATGCCTGGCAACTGGTCGGGCACAAGTGGTTCTTCTCCGCGCCGATGTCCGACGGCTTCCTGGTGCTGGCGCAGACCCCCGACGGGCTGGGCTGCTTCCTGCTGCCGCGGCGGCTGCCGGACGGGTCGAAGAACGCGTTCCGGCTGATGCGGCTGAAGGACAAGCTGGGCGACTGGTCCAATGCTTCTTCCGAAGTGGAGTTCTGCGACGCCCTGGCCTGGCCGGTGGGCGAGCCCGGGCGCGGCGTGGCCACGATCATCCCGATGGTGATGCTGACCCGGCTGGACTGCATGCTCGCCGCCGCGGCGCAGGTGCGCTGGGCGATGGCCAATGCGCTGCACCACGCCCGCCACCGGATGGCCTTCGGCCGGGTGCTGGCCGGGCATCCGCTGATGGCCAACGTGCTGGCCGACCTGGCGATCGAATCGGAGGCGGCCACCGCGTTCGCGCTGGACGTGGCCGCCGCGGTGGACGCGGGGCCGGGCGATCCGCAGGCCGCGGCCTACGCCCGCGTGGCCACCGCGCTCGGCAAGTACTGGCTGTGCCGGCGCGCGCCAACGCTGGTCAACGAGGCCCAGGAATGCCTGGGCGGTGCCGGCTACGTGGAGGAATCGGTGCTGCCGCGGCTGTACCGGCAGGCACCGCTGAACTCGATCTGGGAAGGCAGCGGCAACATCCAGTGCCTGGACGTGCTGCGCGCGCTGGCGCGCGAGCCACAGGCGGCGCAGGCGCTGCGGGCCGCGCTGGAACGGGCCGCGAGCATGGACCCGGTGCTCGCCCGCCAGGCCGCGGCCATCGCCGGCCTGCTCGCGCAGCCGCGCGAGGAACTGGAGATCCGGGCGCGCCACCTGGTCGAGCGCATCGCCCTGGTGCTGCAGGGAGCGGCCCTGCACGCGGCGGGCAGTCCGGTCGCCGGGGCCTTCGTGCGCAGCCGCCTGGACGGCGCCCACGGCCTGGCCATGGGCACGCTGCCGCCCGGCATCGACTTCGCCGCGGTGATGGAGCGGGCGCTGCCGTAGCGCCCGCGGCTCAATCCAGGAACTGCAGCTTCGCCAGCTCGGCGTACAGCCCGCCCTGGGCCAGCAGCTGCTCGTGGGTGCCCTCGGCCACGATCCGGCCCTGGTCCATGACCACGATGCGGTCGGCGCGCAGCACGGTGGCCAGGCGGTGGGCGACCACCAGGGTGGTGCGGCCGCGCATCAGGTTCTCCAGCGCATGCTGCACCGCGCGCTCGCTCTGCGCGTCCAGCGCGCTGGTGGCCTCGTCCAGCAGCAGCACCGGCGCGTCCTTGAGCAGGGCGCGGGCGATGGCCACGCGCTGCTGCTGGCCGCCGGACAGGCGCGCGCCGCGCTCGCCCAGCTCGCTGGCATAGCCGCGGGGCAGGGCGGAGATGAAGCCGTCGGCCTCGGCCGCCGCCGCCGCCGCGCGCACTTCCTCGTCGCTGGCCTCCAGCCGGCCGTAGCGGATGTTGTCCATCGCGCTGGCGGCGAACAGCACCGGCTGCTGCGCCACCAGTGCCACCTGCGCGCGCAGGTCGGCCGGGTCGAGTTCGCGCAGGTCGATGCCATCCAGCAGCACGCGCCCGGACTGCGGGTCGTGGAAGCGCAGCAGCAGCGACAGCACCGTGCTCTTGCCGGCGCCCGAGGGGCCGACCAGGGCCACGGTCTCGCCCGGGTGCACTTCCAGGTCGAAGCCATCCAGCGCCGGGGCGTCGGCCCGTTCCGGATAGTGGAAGCGCACGCCCTCGAAGCGGATCGCGCCGCGCACCGGCCGCGGCAGCGGGCGCGGCTGCGCCGGCGCGGCGATCGCCGGCTGTTCGTTGAGCAGCTCGGAAATGCGGCCCATGCCGCCGGCCGCGCGCTGCAGCTCGTTCCATACCTCGGCCAGGGCGCCGACCGAGCCGCCGCCGATCAGCGCGTACAGCACGAACTGGCCCAGGGTGCCGGCGCTCATGGTGCCGGCGACCACGTCGTGCGCACCGGACCACAGCACCAGCACGATCGCGCCGAACACCAGGACGATGGCCACCGCGGTCACCAGCGACTGCGCGGCGATGCGCCGCCGCGCGGTGGCCACCGCGACCCGCAGCGCCTCGCCGAAGCGGGCGCGTTCGTAGGGCTCGCGCGCGTAGGCCTGGACCGTGCGCACCGCACCCAGGCTCTCGGCGGCCAGGGCGTTGGCGTCGGCGACCCGGTCCTGGCTGGCGCGGGAGGCCTTCTCCAGCCGGCGTGCGCCGAGCACGATCGGCAGCACCGACAGCGGGATGCCCACCAGCGAGTAGGCCGCCAGCCGCGGGCTGGTGACGAACAGCATGACCAGGCTGCCGACCACGGTGACGCTGCTGCGCAGGGCCACCGACATGGTGGTGCCGATCACGCTGCGCAGCAGCTCGGCGTCGGCGGACAGGCGCGAGACCAGCTCGCCGCTGCGGCTGCGGTCGTGGAAGGCCGGGTCCAGCCCGACCAGATGCGCGTACAGCCGCTCGCGCAGGTCGGCCACCACCTTCTCGCCCAGCAGGGACACGAAGAAGAAGCGCGCGGCGGTGGCCAGCGCCAGCACCACGGCCACCGCGAACAGCACGGCGAAGGCCTGGTTGATCATGGCGCCGCCGCCGAAGCCGCGGTCGATCATGTAGCGCACCGCCACCGGCAGGCTCAGGGTGGCGATGGAGGACAGCGCCAGCGCCGCCAGCCAGGCCGCGAACAGGCCGCGGTGGCGGGCCACGAATGGCCACAGCGTGCGCAGGCTGCCGATCCGTTGCAGGCGGCTGCCATCCTTTGGGGTCTTTTCGCTCACGGGTTGCTTCCGGGAATGGCGACGCGCACGCGGTCGCGGGTGGCGTCGCGCAGGCGCGCGCGCAGGGGCTCGGCCTGGGTTGCCGGCAGGCGCAGGCCCAGGCGCGCGCCGTCGGCCACGAAGGCCTCGGAGGTCTTTTCGGCCGCGTGCGCCGCCAGTGCGGCATGGACCGTGCCCAGCGCATCGAACGGGCACTCCAGTTCCAGCTCGACCATTTCCACCAGCGGCTCGCGCCTGGCCAGGCGCAGGCACTCGGCCGCCGCGCCGCCGTAGGCGCGGACCAGTCCGCCGGCGCCGAGCTTGATCCCGCCGAACCAGCGGGTCACCACCACCGCCACGCGGTCGTAGCCCTGGCCGTCGATCGCGGCCAGGATCGGGCGGCCGGCGGTCCCGGCCGGTTCGCCGTCGTCGCTGGATCGGTAGTCCTGGCCGATGCGGTAGGCCCAGCAGTTGTGGGTGGCATCGGCGTGGGACACGGAGGCCACGAACTCCAGTGCCTGCTCCGGGGTGGCCACGGGCGCGGCATTGGCCAGGAACCGGCTGTGCTTGACCTCGAGCAGGTGGCTGGCGGGCGCGGCGAGGGTATCGGTCATCGCCGCCATTCTAACCGGCGCGTGTGCACGCGCCGGTCGCACTCACGGCGCCTGTTCGAGCAACGGCCGCAGGTCCTCGGGCACTTCCAGCTGCGGGTGCTCGCGCACGAACCATTGCAGGCTCGCGCGTGCGCCTTCGATGTCGCCGTCGGCCTGCAGCCCGCGGATCCACTGCAGCCATTCCTGCGGATCGGCCAGGGCCATGGCCACCGGCGGTGGCCCGTCCTCGATCGCGGCCGCGGATACCGGCGCCGATGCCGGAGGCGGTGGCGGGGCGGCGATCGCCTGCCGCGGCGCCATCGCAGGCGCAGGGCGCATTGCACTGGCCTCCTGGCGGGAACGTTCGGCAGCGCGGCGCGCGGCCCCCTGCGCCTGGCGGGCGCGGGCCATGTCCTGCGCCGCACGCGCGGCTTCCGCGGCCGCGGCCACCTCGGCAGCTGGCGAGGCCGCGGGCGCCGGTTCCGCCATTGCCGCGACCGGCGCCGGAGCGGCCGGCAAGGGCGCGCGCGGCATCACCACGGCAGCGTCGTCCGGCGGCGGCGGCAGCTTGCGCGCGACCGCGGCGGCGGGGCGCTGCACCGCCGGGGTGGCGGCGGAATCCGCGGCACCCGCATCCGCGGCCGGCGCCGCCTCCTCTGCTGCCGGTGCATGCACGGCCTGCGCCGCGGCTGGTGCAGAGCGGTCGGCAGCCGCCGGCGCTGCCGCCGGCAACGCCTGGCCGGGCACCGGCGGTTCGCGCAACTGCCAGGCCACGCCGAACGCCAGCACCAGCGATGCCGCCAGCCCCAGCGGAGCAATCCAGCGCCGCCGCCGCGCACGCCGCCAGCCGCGGGCCACCGGCGCCGTGGCGGTTGCCGGGTGCGCAGGGGGAGCCGCGGCCTGGCGCGCCGCGGCGAGGACGCGTGCATCCAGTTGCGGCGACGGCCCCGGGCCGGCAGCCGCCTCGAGCTGGCGCCGCAGTTCCAGTTCCTCCGGGGTCAGGGGGGCGTGCCGGCTCATGCTTGCAGCCTCCCGCGCAGGCGGTCCATGGCATAGCGCAGCCGCGACTTCACCGTCTCCCGGCCGACCCCGGTGATGCGGCCGATCTCCTCCAGCGGCAGTTCGCCATGCAGGCGCAGCAGCAGCGCCTCGCGCTGCTCGGCCGGCAGCTCGTCCAGCGCCCGGTACAGGCGCGCGGCCTGCTGCGAACGGCTGGCGTGCCGCTCCGGGTCGTCCGGGTCCGCCAGCGCGGTGGTGCGCTCGTCGGCGTCGGCCGGCGCCGGCGGCCGGTGCTTCAGCGCGCGCCAGTGGTCGGCCAGTCGGTTGTGGGCGATGCGGTACAGCCAGGCCGCGAACGGCGCGTCCGGGCGCCAGCCGTCGCGTGCGGCCACCACCCGCTGCCACACGTCCTGGAACAGCTCCTCGGCCAGGGCGCGGTCATGCAGCTGGCCCAGCAGGAAGCGGAACAGCGGCAGGCGGTGGCGCGCGTACAGGGCCTCGAACGCGGCAACGTCGCCCGCGGCCCAGGCCTGCATCAGGATCTCGTCTCCGGGTGGGTCCACCGCCTGCTCCATGTGCGGCACCCTAGCGCGCCCGGCGCCGGACGCAAGCGGCACCGCGGCGGGCAGGGGCAGGGCGGCGGCGGCGGGGCACGTGCTCATGTTGGATACAACGCACAGAACAGTGCGTTGGGGTCGAGAAATCGGCGGGGCGGACCGTTATGCTGGCGCCCGCCGTTGCCGGCAAGCTCGATCCAGGACAGATGATCCATTGCAGTGGCCTTGAGGGTGCGGCACCGGCCGCCGGTGCCGCCGTGCCCGATGGGCCCGGGCGGACCTGGGCCGTGCTTGCGTCCCTGCTACCGGAGGCAGGGTGGATGGCCCTGGGCTGGCAGGCCGCGGGCCTGGCCACCTGCGCCGGTGCCAGCGACGGTGAGGCCTGGGCGCGGCTGCAGCAGGTGCTGGACGGCGGCCCGGTGCCCGACGGGGTCCTGGGCGCGGCCTGGGACGAGGGCGAGGCCCGGCTGGCCGCGCTGGCCGGGTGTCCGGACACGCTGGAACCGGCGCGCCGGCAGGCCTGGTGCGCGGCGGCGCGCACCCTGCTGGAAGCGGAGCTGCACGAGCGCCGGCTGCAGGCCCGGGTGCAGGAACTGGAACAGTCGCGGCGGCTGCAGCAGGCGCTGTACGAGATCGCCGACCTGGCCGGCGGCGAGGTCGAGATGCAGGAAGTGCTGGCGCGCCTGCACGGCATCATCGGCACGCTGATGTACGCGCCCAGTTGCTACATCGTCGAGTACGACGAGCGGCGCGGCAGCCTGCGCTTCCTCTATTACGCCGACGACCGCGACCCGCAACTGGCGGACGGCGGCCGCGAGTGGCCGGTGCAGGAGATGGCCGACAGCCTCACCCTGGCCCTGCTGCGCCACGGCCGCGCCCTGCGCGGGCCCTCGGCCGGGATCCGCCGCGCCCTGGGCCTGCCGCAGCGCAGCCGGCGCCATGGCTCGGACAGCCTGGACTGGCTGGGCGTGCCGCTGCGCCGCGGCGAGCGCGTATGCGGCGCGATCGTGGTGCAGAGCTACGACCGCGCCGGTTGCTACAGCGAGGAGGACCGCGCGCTGCTGGGCTTCGTCGCCCAGCACGTGCAGACCATGCTGGACCGGCGCCAGGCCCAGGTGGAACTGGAGCGCCGGGTGCTGGAGCGCACCCTGGAACTGGAACGGGCCAACCGCGAGCTGCAGGAGGAGGTGCTCGAGCGCCAGCGCGCCGAGCGCCTGCAGCACGCGCTGTACCGCATCGCTGAGATGGCGGTCAGTTCGCAGGGGCCGGAGCAGTACTACGCCAAGGTCCACGCCGCGGTGGACGACCTGCTGTACGCGCGCAACTTCTACATCGCCCTGCTCGCCGAGGACCAGCAGACCATCGAGTTCGTGTACTCGGTGGACCAGGGCGGCGACCACCGCCCGCCGCGGCGTACGGGCAAGGGCCTGACCGAGTACGTGATGCGCACCGGCACGACCCTGCTGGCGCACCGCGCGGACATCGACCGCCTGATCGCCGCCGGCGAGGTGCACGACCCCGGCCCGGTGCGGGCCAGCAGCTGGCTGGGCGTGCCGCTGCGCCGCGACGGCGAGGTGGTGGGCGTGATCGCGGTGCAGAGCTACGACCCGAAGATCAGCTTCAGCAGCGACGACGAACGCCTGCTCTCGTTCGTGGCCCACAACATCGGCACCGGCCTGGCCCGGCAGGCGGCGCAGGAACGGCTGCGCCTGGCCCATGCGGACCTGGAGCGGCGCGTGGCCGAGCGCACCAGCGAGCTGGAGCGGGCCAACGAGCAGCTGCTGGCGCAGATCGGCGAGCGCCTGCGCGCCGAGCAGCGGCTCACCCACCAGGCCCTGCACGACGCCCTGACCGGGCTGCCCAACCGCGCCTGCCTGCTGGATTCGCTGGGCGCCGCGCTGCGGCGCGCCGGCGATGGCGCCGGGCACGCCTTCGCCGTGCTGTTCCTTGACCTGGACCGGTTCAAGGTGGTCAACGACAGCATCGGCCACGCCGCAGGCGACGAGTTGCTGGTGGAGGTGGCGCGGCGGCTGGTGTCGGCCATGCGCCCCGGCGACGTGGTCGCGCGCCTGGGCGGGGACGAGTTCGCGGTGCTGGCCGCCTGCCCGGACGGGCACGATGAGGTGCGCGAGCTGGCGCGCCGGCTGCTGGGCGTGATCGGCCAGCCACTATGGGTCGCGGGCCGCGAACTGTTCCCCTCGGCCAGCATGGGCATCGCCCTGTGGCACCCGCGCTACCGCAGCGGCGAGGAGCTCCTGCGCGACGCCGACGCGGCCATGTACCGGGCCAAGAACGAGGGCCGCGACCGCTACGCCATGTTCGACGAGGCCATGCGCGAGCAGGCCGTGCGCAGCCTGGACCTGGAGGCGGACCTGCGCCGGGCGATCCAGCGCCGCGAGTTCATCCCGTACTACCAGCCGATCGTGCGCCTGGAGGATGGCGCGGTGGTCGGCCACGAGGCCCTGCTGCGCTGGCGCCACGAGAAGCGCGGCCTGCTGTCGCCGGCGGCGTTCATCGCCCTGGGCGAGGAGAGCGGGCTGATCGAGCAGGTCGACTGGCTGCTGTACGAGCAGGTGATCGAGGAGCTGGCGCGCGGCGGCAGCGGCTACATCTCGGTCAACGTCTCGCCGCGCCACTTCCGTTCGCCGGGTTTCGCACGCCGCCTGCTGGGCCTGCTGGACGGCGCCGGCGCCGACCCGGCGCGGCTGCGCCTGGAGATCACCGAGGTGGCGCTGATGGACGACGCGCCGCGCATCCGGCGCATGCTCGACAGCCTGCGCGCGCGCGGCGTGGGCGCCTTGCTGGACGATTTTGGCACCGGTTTCTCCGCGCTGTCGTACCTGCACCGGTTCCCGATCCTGGGGCTGAAGATCGACCGCAGCTTCGTCGCCGGCCTGGACGCCGAGGGCGGGCGCGAGGAAAGCCTGGCCCTGGTGCGCGCGATCCTGGCGCTGTCGCACAGCCTGGGCATGGAGACGGTGGGCGAGGGCATCGAGACCGAGGCCCAGCGCGCCACCCTGCTGGAGCTGGGCTGCAGCGCCGGGCAGGGCTACCTGCTGGGCCGGCCCTCGGCCTGCCGGGTGCGCTGAGCGCGGCGGCTCAGCTGCGGATCACCAGCAGCCGGATCTCGCTCATGTCCTCGATGGCGTACTTGACGCCCTCGCGGCCGAAGCCGGAATCCTTCACCCCGCCGTAGGGCATGTTGTCCATGCGGAAGCTGGGCACGTCGCCGACCACCACGCCGCCGACCTGCAGCCGGTCCCAGGCGCGCATGGCGTGGTCCAGGCTGTCGGTGAACACGCCGGCCTGCAGGCCGAAGTCCGAATCGTTGGCCGTCTCCAGGGCCGAATCGAAATCCTCGAAGCGCTGCAGCAGCGCCACCGGGCCGAACGCCTCCTGGCGCTGCAGCTCGCAATGCGCCGGCACGTCCTCCAGCAGGGTCGCCTCGAGCATGTTGCCCTTGCGGCCGCCACCGACGACGACCTTCGCCCCGGCCTTGCGCGCCGACTCGATCCAGCCTTCCAGCCGGCGCGCCGCGTCCTCGTCGATCATCGGGCCGATGAAGGTCTTCTCGTCCTTCGGGTCGCCGGCGACGAAAGTGGCGATCTTCGCCGCCAGCTTGTCCTTCAGCGCGTCGTAGACGTCGGCGTGGGCCAGGATCCGCTGCACGCTGATGCAGCTCTGCCCGGACTGGTAGTAGGCGCCGAAGGCCAGGCGCTCGACCACGTGGTCCAGGCACCCGCCCTGGTCGGCGTCGACGATGCAGGCGGCGTTGCCGCCCAGCTCCAGGGTGACCTTCTTGCGCCCGGCGCGGGCCTTGAAGTCCCAGCCGATGAGGCCGCCGGTGAAGGACAGCAGCTTGATCCGGTCGTCCTCGACCAGCGGCGCGGCCACCTCGTTGTCGCAGGCGAACACCGAGAATGCGCCCCTGGGCAGGTCGGTCTCGGCCAGGATCTCGGCGATGATCAGTGCGCCCACCGGGGTCTTGCCGGCCGGCTTGAGCACGAACGGGCAGCCGGCGGCGATCGCCGGGGCCACCTTGTGCGCCACCAGGTTGAGCGGGAAGTTGAACGGGGTGATGAAGCTGCACGGCCCGATCGGCACCCGCTTCCAGATCCCGCGGTAGCCGCGGCCGCGCTCGGAGATCTCCAGGTTCACGGTCTGGCCCTCGATCCGCACCGCCTCCTCGGCGGCGATGCGGAAGGTGTCGATCAGGCGGGTGACCTCGCCGCGGGCGTCCTTGATCGGCTTTCCCGCCTCGATGCACAGGGCCAGGGCCAGCTCCTCGGCGCGCTCGCGGAAGCGGGCGATGCAATGCTCCAGCACCGCCTGGCGGCGGAACGGGGGCAGGGCGGCCATGGCCGGGGCGGCCTCCACCGCCGCGGCGATCGCCCGCTCCACCGTGGCCGCGTCGGCCATGGCCACCCGGGTGGCGACCTCCCCGCTGTACTTGTCGCGGACTTCCAGGTCGGTATTGGGCGTTTCGGCGGCGTTGGCGACGTAGAGCGGGTAGCTGGGCTTGAGCATGGCGGTGTCCTGGGCGCGCGGGCCGGGTGCGACGAGTATGCCGCGGTCGGTGGCAAGGCCGCGTCGGCCGCCGGCCGGAATGCGCCGGTTCGGCCATGTTCGGCCGCGGGCGACTAGAATGCGCACATGCAGCACGATGCCGTCACCCAGCCCACGCCGCCGGCTTCCATCGGACCCTGGCCGCGCCGTCCCACCCGCCAGGTCAACATCGGCGGCGTGCCGGTCGGCGGCGGTGCCCCGGTGGTCGTCCAGTCCATGACCAATACCGACACCGCGGACGTGGCGTCCTCGGTCAAGCAGGTGGCCGAACTGTGGCGCGCCGGCTCGGAGCTGGTGCGGCTGACGGTCAACACCCCGGAGGCGGCCGCGGCGATCCCGCGGATCCGCGAGAAGCTGCTGATGATGGGCATCGACGTGCCCCTGATCGGCGACTTCCACTACAACGGCCACCAGCTGCTGGCCGCCGAGCCGGCCTGCGCCGAGGCGCTGGCCAAGTACCGGATCAACCCGGGCAACGTCGGCTTCGGCAAGAAGAAGGACACCCAGTTCGCCGCGATCATCGAGAAGGCGATCGAGTACGGCAAGCCGGTGCGCATCGGCGCCAACTGGGGCTCGCTGGACCAGGCCCTGGCCGCGCGGCTGATGGACGAGAACAGCCAGCGCGCCGAACCCTGGGACGCCGGCCGGGTGCTGCGCGAGGCGCTGATCCGCTCGGCGGTGGATTCGGCCGACCGCGCGGTGGAGCTGGGCCTGCCGGCCGAGCGCATCGTGCTCAGCTGCAAGGTCAGCGGCGTGCAGGAGCTGATCGCGGTGTACCGCGACCTGGCTGCGCGTTGCGACTACGCCCTGCACCTGGGCCTGACCGAGGCCGGCATCGGCAGCAAGGGCATCGTGGCCTCCGCCGCGGCGCTGGCGGTGCTGCTGCAGGAAGGCATCGGCGACACCATCCGCATCTCGCTGACGCCGGAGCCGGGCCAGCCGCGCACCCAGGAAGTGGTGGTGGCGCAGGAGCTGCTGCAGACCACCGGCCAGCGCGCCTTCACCCCGATGGTCACCTCCTGCCCGGGCTGCGGCCGCACCACCAGCACCTTCTTCCAGGAGCTGGCCAAGACCGTGCAGGAACACGTGCGGGCGAAGATGCCGGAATGGCGCATCTCGCATCCCGGCGCGGAGAACCTGTCGCTGGCGGTGATGGGCTGCGTGGTCAACGGCCCGGGCGAGTCGCGCCATGCCGACATCGGCATCTCCCTGCCGGGCACCGGCGAGGCGCCTTCGGCCCCGGTATTCGTCGACGGCGAGAAGAAGGTCACCCTCAAGGGCGAGAACATCGCCGCCGAGTTCGTGGCCCTGATCGACGAGTACGTCGAGACCCGGTATGCCCGCAAGGCCGGCTGAGCCGCCTCCGGGAGACTCCGCGGCGCCGGTGCTGCCGCCGCGCCGCAGGCTGGGCCTGCTGCTGTTGCTGTTCCTCGGGGTGCTGGCCCCGCTGTGGCTGTTCGCCGAGCTGGCCGACGAGGTCCACGAGCTGGAGGAAATGGTGCACGCCGACGAGGCGCTGCTGCGCTGGCTCAACGGCCTGGCCGGGCCGCGCCTGGACGCGTTCTTCGTCGCCGTCACCCATGCCGGCTACGAGCACGGGGTGATCCCGCTCGACGTGCTGCTGTCGCTGGTCCTGTTGCTGAAGCGCAAGTGGCGCGAGGCGACCTTCGCGGTGGTGTCCTTCGTCGGCTCGGCGCTGCTGAACCTGGCTGCCAAGCACAGCTTCCAGCGCGCGCGCCCGGACCTGTGGGAATCGATCGCCCCGGAGACCACCTTCAGCTTCCCCAGCGGCCATGCCATGGGCTCGATGACCCTGGCCATGGTCGCGATCCTGCTGGCATGGCGCACCCGCTGGCGCTGGCCGGTGGTGGCGGCGGCGGCCGCGTTCGTGCTGCTGGTGGGGCTGTCGCGCCTGTACCTGGGCGTGCATTACCCCTCGGACGTGCTGGCCGGCTGGGCCGCGGGCCTGGCCTGGGTCGCCGGGAGCTACCTGGTGCTGTTCCGCGCACGGCGGCCGTGGCACCCGCGCTGGCGCTGAGTCAGTCACCGTCCCAGGGCGGGGGCAGGGCGTCGATGTGCGCGACCAGGGCCTCGCGCAGGCGGACATGGTCGGCCGCGGAGGGGTGCCAGTGGCAGGCCTGCATGTCCAGGCCGGATACCGGCAGGAAGCTGATCCTGCGGTCGCCCTCGCCAAGCAGCTTCATGGCGACCTGGCGCGCGTGGTCGCGGATCTCGCCGTCGACCGCATCGGTGGCCCACAGCACGAAGTGCGCCCGCGGCCAGCGCGCGCGCAGCTGGCGCACGAAGCGGGCATAGGTCCGCACGTAGTCCTCGCGCAGGGCGGCGCGGTCGGCCCAGGGCTCGCCTTCGTGCAGGGCGGTGGAGAAGTCGTTGGTGCCCAGGGCGATGACGACCAGCTGCGGCTGCCAGGCGGTGTCCTCGTCCGGATGTCCGTGCGAAAGCAGCAGGTACGGCCAGGCGGCGGGCAGGGTGTCGCCGGCGTGGCCATCGTAGTTGCGCACCACGCCGCGGCCGGAAATGGCATGGATCCGGTAATCGGCGCCGTAATGCCTGGCCACCTGCGGGCCGAAGGCGGCGCTGGTGTCCGTCGTTGCATCGACTTCCGCGCTGCTGCACTCGCGGGTGGTCGAGGTGTTGCCATAGCCGACCGTGTGCGAGTCGCCGATGAACTCGATCCGGCGCGCACGCGCAGGCAGTTCCAGCGCGCGGCTGCCGCGCGGCAGCAGGAAGCCGCCGAACACGTGCGCCGCGGCCTGGTTCTCGCTGGCCGTCTCCAGGCGCAGCACGTGCCGGCCCGGGGCGAGGCCGTCCACGCGGTAGCGGCCCGGCGCCGGCTGGCGCAGGGTGGCGACGCGCTCCCCGTCCACCAGCACGTGCAGGGTCAGCGGTGGCGCCACCAGCTCGAACCCGGCCTGGTCGCCCTCGAACGCGGTCTCGAAATGGACCCCCGGCCACTGGTGGGCCAGGCCCGCCGGATGCGGCGCGGTGCGCCCGCCGATGGCCACGGGCGCGGGCGTGCCCTGCAGCGCGGCATCGGCGCGCACGCGCGGCTGCGCCTGCGCGCTGGCGGCAATGCCCAGCAGCAGGGCGAGGACGATCGCGGTGCGGCGTGCCATGGCTTCCCCTCCTGGCCAGGTCGGCGGAGCGCGGAGGATCGCAGCAGGAGCGCGGAAAGAACAAGGCCCGGGGATTGCCCGGGCCTTGACTGGAATATTGGTGGTGGGGCGGCAGCCCGCGCCAAACGACCGTTGAAAGTACGCGATACCGGCGTTCCGGCAAGTTGATAAGTCCTGCTGGCTGCTGCGAAAAGCGGGGGTTGACAGGCCAGAGGCAG
>Ga0182748_1000238_pt1 | contig 63278 bp, 62 predicted proteins | sample eDN3rd37CKraftOP_FD_128877 | JGI IMG/M metagenome (GOLD analysis project Ga0182748, IMG submission 128877) | Enriched Organic Plus compost microbial communities from Emeryville, California, USA - eDNA 3rd pass 37_C Kraft OP (version 2) (version 2) ... | reverse complement strand
GCGCAGCGAGGACGCCGACGCGGCGCTGCGCCCCAGGACGCTGGACGAGTTCGTCGGACAGAAGGCGGCACGGGAGAATCTGCGCGTGTTCATCGGCGCCGCGAAGGCGCGCGGCGAGGCGCTGGACCATGTGCTGTTCTTCGGGCCGCCGGGGCTTGGCAAGACGACGCTGGCGCAGATCGTCGCGCGCGAGCTTGGCGTGGGCTTCCGGGCGACCTCCGGGCCAGTGATCGCCAAGGCGGGCGATCTCGCCGCGCTGCTCACCAATCTGGACGAGGGCGACGTGCTGTTCGTGGACGAGATCCATCGGCTCAATCCGGCGGTGGAGGAGATCCTCTATCCGGCAATGGAGGACCGGGCGCTGGACATCATGATCGGCGAGGGGCCCTCGGCGCGCTCGGTGCGGATCGACCTGCCGCGCTTCACGCTGGTCGGCGCGACCACCCGGCAGGGCCTGCTGACGACGCCGCTGCGCGATCGCTTCGGCATCCCCGTGCGGCTCAATTTCTACACGGTCGAGGAGCTGGAGCAGGTGATCGCTCGCGCCGCGCGGCTGCTCGCGCTGCCGATCGCGCCGGACGGCTGCACCGAGATCGCGCGCCGCTCGCGGGGCACGCCGCGCATCGCCGGGCGGCTGCTGCGTCGGGTGCGTGACTTCGCCCATGCGGCGGGGCATGAAGTGGTGGACGCGCGCGCCGCGGACGGGGCGCTCTCGCGGCTGGAGGTGGACCAGCTCGGCCTCGATGCGATGGACCGGCGCTATCTGCGCATGATCGCGGACATCTACCGGGGCGGTCCGGTCGGCGTGGAAGCGCTCGCCGCCGGCCTCTCCGAACCGCGCGACACGATCGAGGACGTGATCGAGCCCTATCTGCTCCAGCTCGGCCTCATCGCCCGCACCGCGCGCGGCCGGCTGCTCAACCCGCCGGGCTGGAAGCATCTCGGCCTCAATCCGCCGGAAGGGAGCCAGGAGGGGTTGTTCGATTGAGGCGGGCCGTGACCGGCTGGTGGATCGGTTTGAAGCCCAGTTCGGGGAGGGGCCGACCTGCTCCCCCCGATAATCTCCGTTCGGTTCGAGCGGCCATCGAGCTTGTCGAGATGGCTGTCGAGAACAGCTTTCTCGATGACGGGTCTCGACAAGCTCGACCCTCCGCTCGAAGCGAACGAGACTTCACTCCGGCCGCTCATCACCGCGCCCTGACGTTCGCAGCGCTAATAGGGGTTCCCCCCGCGACTCGGCTCGATTAAGGGTTCTCCGCAATGGCGTCGGAGACGGAACTTCTTCCCCCTTCGGGCTTTTTCCGGGGCGCGGAGCATCTCTTCCCCGTGCGCGTCTATTATGAGGATACCGACCTGTCGGGCATCGTCTATCATGCCAATCATCTGCGCTTCATGGAGCGGGCGCGCTCGGACATGCTGCGCGTGGCCGGCATCGACCAGCGCGGCGCGCTGGAGCAGGGCCTGGGCCATTATGCGGTGGCGGACATCCATATCCGCTATCGCGCGCCGGCCCGGCTCGACGACGCGCTGGTGGTGCGCAGCCGGCTGACCGGGCTCGGCGCGGCGCGCTGCGTGATTCATCAGGCAGTCATGCGCGATGACGACATAGTGGCGGACGCGGAAGTGACGGTGGCGTTCGTCGATACCGAAACCGGCCGTCCGCGCCGCCAGCCCGCGCCCTGGCTGGCGACTTTCCAGCATCTTCTCTCGGAGCCCCTGACTCACCCATGATCGACCTTTCGCTGCTCGCCGCTGCCGCGCCCGCCGCGCCTTCCGCACCCATCACCCTCTCGCCCGTCGCCCTGTTCCTGGAGGCGGACATCGTGGTGAAGATCGTGATGGTCGGCCTGCTCCTCGCCAGCATCTGGACCTGGGGCATCATCATCAGCTTCACGCTGGGCCTCGGCAAGGCGCGGCGCAGCGCCGAGAGCTTCGAGAAGGCCTTCTGGCAGGCCAAGGACATGGACGCCTTCGTCAAGGAGCGTGGCAGCCAGGACACGCCGAGCGCGCAGGTGCTCAACGCCGCGCTCACCGAATGGCGCCGCTCGACCGCCCAGCGCGGCATGAAGCCCGAAGGCACGCGCGACCGATTGTCGACCGCCATGGGATCGGCTGTGGCGGGCGCGATCGACAAGATCTCCGATCGACTGAACGTGCTGGCGACGGTCGGCTCGGTGGCGCCGTTCGTCGGCCTGTTCGGCACCGTCTGGGGCATCATGCGCAGCTTCACCGCCATCGCGGGCGAGCAGAACACCAGCCTCGCGGTGGTGGCCCCGGGCATCGCCGAGGCGCTGTTCGCCACTGCCATCGGCCTGTTCGCGGCGATCCCGGCGGTGATCGCCTATAATCGGCTCAGCCATGGCGTGAACCGGCTGGAGGCGCGGCTGCGCCGCTTCGCCGATGGGCTCTACACCACGTTCAGCCGGGAGCTTGAAGCCTGATGGCGATGAACATGCCTTCCGGCCGGCGCGGCGGCCGGCGCGCGCCGATGGCGGAGATCAACGTGACGCCGCTGGTCGACGTCATGCTGGTGCTGCTCATCATCTTCATGGTGACGGCGCCGCTGCTCGTCACCGGCGTGCCGATCCGCCTGCCGCAATCGCGCGCCAATGCGCTCGATCAGGACCAGCGGCCGACCATCCTCTCGATCGATGGCCAGGGCGCGCTGTTCATCGATGACGAGCCGGTGCAGGACGACGCGCTGCCCGAGCGGCTGGAGCAGCTGCGCGAGCGGCTCGATCCGGCCGACCAGATCTATCTGCGCGCCGATGCGGGACTGGATTATGGGCGCGTGATGCGCATCATGGGCGAGCTCAGCCGGGCAGGGCTGGACCGGGTGGCGCTGGTGACGAGCGGGATGAGCGATACGCAGGGCGCACCGTCCAGCCAGCGTTCATCGGGCGAGCAATAGGCGAGGGCGCATGAATCGCGGCGAGCGTCTTGGACTGGGTGTATCGACGGCAGCGCATGTCCTGCTGATCGCCGCCCTGTCGCTCGGCCTGCTGCAGACCAGCCGGAACATGCCCTCGCCGCCGCCCAGCATCGACGTGATGCTGGCCGACGAAGTGGCGCTGGAGAGCCGCACGCCCAATCCCTCGGTCGAGCCGCCGCAAGTGGCGACCGCACCCGAGATAGGCCCCGTCGAGCCGGAGACGGCGCCGCCCGATCCGGCGCCGCCGCCGCCCGTCGCGCCGCCGCCCACGCCGCGCGCCCGCGAGCCCGATCGCGCCGCCCCGCCGCCGCGCCGCGAGGCGCGCGAGCAGCCGCAGCGCGCCCAGCCTCGCGCCGAGCCGCGCCGGGAAGCGCCGCCCCGGCGCGCGCGGCGCCTGGGCGCCGATTTCCTGAAGGGCATCGAATCCGACGCGCCGGCCCAGCGCAGCGAGACGCAGACGCCGGGCAGCAGCAATGCGCCGCTGGGCGCGGCGGCGGCGCGCGCGCTCAATGCGGAGATCAGCCGGCAGCTCAAGCGCTACTGGCGCGCGCCGACCGGGGCCGATGCCGATCAGCTTGTGACCGTGCTGCGCTGGCGGCTCAACCGCGACGGGACCATCGCCTCCGGCCCCGAGGTGGTCGAGCAGACCGGCCAGACCCCGAGCAACCGGCCGCAGCAGCAGCTGCATATCGAGGCGGCGATCCGCGCGGTGCGCGCGGCGGCGCCTTTCCAACTGCCGCCCGATCTCTATGACAGCTGGAAATATATCCGTGAGTTCAGTTTCGACAGAAGGCTTTGACGCGATGAAGCGAGCATTCTCACATGCGGTCCTGCTGCTGGTCTTCACAAGCGCCGCGGCACAGGTGCAGGCACAGCCACTCCAACTGCCACCGGCCCAGGGCGAAGAAGGCGGGCTGGTCGGCCGTGTCACCGACGAGTCGAGCGACATCACCCGCATCGCCATTCCGCCGATGCCGACGCAGCAGGATGTCGACACGCCGGCGGGCTCGACCGCGCTGCTGGGGCAGAAGATCGCCGAAGTGATCGCCAACGACCTCAAGAACAGCGGCCTGTTCGCACCGATCGGGCCGAGCGGCCTGCCGACGCCCGGCGTGCCGGAAGTGACCAATCCCCAGTTCGACCGCTGGACCAGCCGCAATGTCGAGGCGCTGGTGCATGGCTTCGTCCGCTCCTCGGGCGGCGAATCCCAGCTCACCGTCGGCTGCTATCTCTATGACGTCGCGCTGCGCACCGAGCAGACCCGGCAGGGCTATGTGGTGAGCCCGCGCGACTGGCGCCGCGCCGCGCATCGCTGCGCGGACCTCATCTATTCGCGGCTGACCGGCGAGAGCCCCTTCTTCGACAGCCGCATCGCCTATATCGCCGAGACCGGGCCCAAGGACCATCGCGTGAAGCGGCTGGCGATCATGGACAGCGACGGCGCCAATCACCGCTTCATCACCAACGGCCAGTCGATCGCGCTCACCCCGCGCTGGTCGCCGGATTACAAGTCGATCGCCTATGTGAGCTATGTGGGCCATAATGTGCGCATCTACATCTATGATGTGGACCAGGGCCGGCAGCGCGCCATCCTGCAGACCAACAGCGCGGTGTTCGCGCCGCGCTGGTCGCCGGACGGGCGGAGCTTGCTCTTCTCCATGTCGAGCGGCGCCAATACGGACATCTACAAGATCTCGGCGAGCGGCGGCCAGCCGGTGCGCCTCACCAACACGCCGGGCATCAATGTCGGCGGCTCCTTCTCGCCGGACGGCACGCGGATCGTGTTCGAGAGCGATCGCTCGGGCGGCCAGCAAATCTATGTGATGAATGCCGACGGCTCCAATCAGCGCCGCATCAGCTTCGGCGGCGGGCGTTATGCGACGCCGGAGTGGAGCCCGCGCGGCGACCTCATCGCCTTCACCAAGATCGCCGGCAATTTCAGCATCGGCGTGATGGGCACGGACGGCAGCGGCGAGCGGCTGCTCACCCATGGCTGGCAGGACGAAGCGCCGACCTGGGCGCCCAATGGCCGCGTGCTGCAGTTTTTCCGCACGACCCAGGGGCGAGGTGGCCGTTCGTCCGTTTGGCAGGTGGATTTGACGGGGGTCAACGAACGGCGCATCACCACGCCGGTCGATGGTTCGGATCCGTCGTGGGGACCGCTGTTGCAATGACGGCAGAAAAGGACGTCAGGAGGTTGACTTGTCGACCGGACGCCCCGAACATGAGACGGACCGTGGGAAATTGAGACGAAGACCGTAGGAGAAGACATCATGCGCAAGACGACCATCCTGTTACTCCTCGCCAGCGGCACGCTCGCGCTGTCCGCCTGTTCCAAGAAGGCGCCGGAAGGGGAGCTGCCGCCGCCGCCGCAGGATACTGCGCCGCCGGCGCCGCCGCCGGCCGCACCCAGCGGTCCGCAGCCGGGCTCGCAGGCCGACTTCCTGGCCTCGGTGCAGTCCGACACCATCCATTTCGATCTCGACAGCAGCGATATCGACGATCAGGATCGCGCGATCCTGCGCAGCCAGGCCGAGTGGCTGCAGCGCTATCCCAACAAGCGCGCCACTATCGAGGGCCATTGCGACGAGCGCGGCACGCGCGAATATAACCTCGCGCTCGGCGAACGCCGCGCCAATGCCGCCAAGAACTATCTGGCCGCGCTGGGCGTCGATGCCTCGCGCCTGACCACGATCAGCTACGGCAAGGAACGCCCGATCGCGACCGGCTCGGACGAGGCCGCCTGGGCGCAGAACCGCCGTGCGGTGACCGTCACGATCGACTGACGCCGGTCCGTCGAGGGAATGGGAAGGGCGGTCCCGCGAGGGGCCGCCTTTTTCGTGGTTTCCGATCTGGCCGGGATGTGGCGTCAGCCTTGCTGACCGGATCGGTTTGCGATCGCGTCGTGCCTCTCCTCTCGTGAAAAAAAGCCCCGTTCGCCCTGAGCTTGTCGAAGGGCTGTTCTTTCTTCTTCTTGCGCGCAGGAGCTTGGAGAAAAGGAGAAGAACAGCCCTTCGACAAGCTCAGGGCGAACGGAAGAAAAGTTTCGTCCCGAATCGTTGGCTGCCGCGCGCCGCTCAGCCTCGCCGCGTGCCGGTCATGCTGAGCTGGCCGAAGGCGCCGGCGTCGATCGTGCCGGTGATCTTGCCGTCGCTGACGATCGCCTCGCAGCTCAGCGTCATCGGCATGGGCAAGGTCATTTCCATGGTCCAGGTCAGGCGGTTGCCGTCCACCTTGCCGTCCTTGACGTCGAGCGAGCCGAGCGGGCCGGCATTGGTGCCGTTGAAATGATCGCCGTCGCTGATGACGGTGAACACGCTCTGCTGATCGCCCATCGGCGTCTTGGTGATGCAGTCATAGGCTCCGTCGACAATGCTGCTCATGGCGCTCTCCCGAATCTCGCATAGGCCCGCTATTCGACAGGCGCGGCGTTCAAGTCAATCTCGGTGACGGGCAGGCCGAGCGCGCGGAGCTGGTCGCCGATCTTCGCCTTGTCGCCGACGACCACCCAGCTCAGCTTCGCCGGATCGATCAGCGCGCGCGCCGCCTCGTCCATCGTCTGCGGTGTCAGGCTGGCATAGCGGCCGGCGAGGCTCTCGACATAATCGAACGGCCGGCTGTAGAGCGCATCCGTCTGCATCTGGGCGAGCACGGCGCCGCTGGTCTCGTAGCGCGCCGGCAGCCGCGCGATATTGCCGCCGACCACCCGGGCGAACTCCTGCTGCGTCACGCCCTTGGGGCCGAGGAACTGTGCGATGTCGTCCCGCATCACCGCGATCGCCGGGCCGGTCTGGTCGGCCTGCACCGGCGCCGTCACGATATAGGGGCTGCGCTCGACCCGCGTGGTCAGATAGGCGCGCACGCCATAGGACCAGCCGCGCGTCTCGCGGATGTCGGTGTTGAGGCGCGAGAGGAAATCGTCGCCGAGCACCGTGTTGGCGGCGCCGAAGGCGACCAGATCGTCCGCGCCGCGCGCGGTGGTGACGAAGCCGCCCAGGATCATCGACTGCGGCGATTGCGGCCGGTCGATGAGGAAGATGCCGGGCTTGGCCGGCGGGATCGGCACGGTGAAATCCTTGGTCGCCGGGGCCATGCGGTTCTGCGGCCAAGCGCCGAAGCGCTCGTCCAGCAGCGGCAGGATTTGCGTCATGGTCGTATCGCCGGCGACGAAGATCTCGGCCTTGCTCGGCACCATCCAGCGATTGTGGAAGCTCATCAGATCGTCGCGCGTGATGGCCTTCACCGTGGCGATGTCGCCGCTGCCGCTGGCCGGCATGCCATAGGGATGGTTGGTGCCGTAGAGCAGCGGCATGATCGCCCGGCCGGCGAGGCCGCTCGGCTGGGTCAACTCGTCGGAGATGTCGGCGAGCTGGATCGCCCGCAGCCGCTCGATCTCGCCCGGATCGAAGGCTGGGTTGCGGATCACGTCGGCCAGCAGATCGAGCGAGGGCACGAGATTGGCGGTGAGCGCGAACAGCGAGACCGAGGTGCGGTCCATGCTCTGGCCGGTCGAGATGTTGGCGCCCAGCCGCTCCTGCGTCTCGGCGATCTGCAGCGTGTTGAGGCTGGTGGTGCCGGCTTCGAGCAGGTCCAGCATCAGCGCGCCGATGCCGAGCCGGTCGCGCCGGTCGGCGGCCATGCCGGCATCGAAGCTGACGGCGACGCGCACCGTGGGCACGGTGGTGCGCCGGGCGAGATGGACCTTGATGCCGTTGCGCAGCGCGGCCGTCTCCACTTCGGGGAAATCGAGCGCCGGGCTGGGCTGGACGGCGGGCAGGGCGAGCTTGGGCGCGGGCGGCGCTTCCGGCTGTCCGGCCGCGTCTGTCGCCGCGTTGCCGGGCGCGCCGACCATCGCCTCCTCATAGGCATCGCGCTCGCCGGGCTCGACGCGCAGCGCATAGACCGGCCGGTTGAACCAACGCTGCAACGCATCGCGCACGCCCTGCGGCGTCGCCGAGGCGATGGCGGCGAGGTCCTTCTTGTACTGGCCGGCATCGCCCGCGTAGAGCAGCCCTTCGGCCAGGGTCGAGGCCTTGCCGCCGAACCCGCCGACCACTTCCAGTGCGGATATCTCCGCGGAAACCTGGCCGGTGGCGACGCGCGCCACTTCGTCGGCGGTCGGGCCCTCGGCGATCAGCTTGGCGATGATCTCGTCGAGCCGGCGCGAGACCTGATCGGGATCGATGCCCGGCTTCACGTCGGCGGTCACTTCCATGAGGCCGATCTGCTCGAATTGCTGGACGCCGGCGGTGACGCTCACCGCCAGCTGCTCGTCGCGCACCAGTGCATTGTCGAGCCGCGAGCTGGCGAGACCGCCGAGCACCGCCGCACCCACGCCGAGCAGGGGCGCATCGGGATCGCTGCGCCCGGGCGTCACCCACATCCGGTAGAGGCGGGTGGTCGCGACACGGTCCTTCATCACCTGGTCGACGCGCGCGGGCAGCGTCGGCACGGTCACTTCGACCGGTTTCACGGCGGGACCGGCGGGGATCGACCCGAAATAGCGCTCCACCTTCTCGCGCGCGGTGGCGACGTCGATGTCGCCGGCCAATGCGAGGATGGCGTTGTTGGGCCCGTAATTGCTGCGGAACCAGTTCTTCACCGTCTCCAGGCTGGCGGCGTCGAGATCGGCCATCGAGCCGATCGGCGAATGGCCATAGGGATGGCCCGGCGGGAATAGCGCGGCGAGCTGGGCATATTCGACCAGACCATAGGGCTGGTTGTCGCCCTGCCGCTTCTCGTTCTGGACGACGGCGCGCTGCGCGTCGAGCTTGGTCTGGGTGACGGCGCCGAGCAGATGGCCCATCCGGTCCGCTTCCTCGAACAGTGCCAGGTCGAGCGCGCCGGTCGGCACGGTCTCGACATAGTTGGTGCGGTCGAACCAGGTCGATCCGTTGGTGGCGGTGGAGCCGGCGGCGACCAGCGGCTCGTCGAAATTGGGGACATTCTCCGAGCCGCCGAACATCAGATGCTCGAAGAGATGGGCGAAGCCGGTGCTGCCGGCGGGCTCATTCTTGGAGCCGACGCGGTAATAGACGGTGACGCCGACCACCGGCGCCTTGCGATCGGTATGGACGATGACGCGCAAACCGTTGGCCAGGGTGAAGGTCTCATAAGGGATGTCGACCCGCCGGACGAGATCGGCGAGCGGTGCGGCGGGCGGCGTCGTGGCACTGGCCGGCGCGGCATCGGCACGGGCGATGCCGGGGGATCCGATGGCGATGGAGAAGGCAAGCAGGCTGGCAAGAATGGCGGTCGGACGGCGAACGAATTGGACGGGCATCAACATCTCCCGGAACGGCCGGGACGCATGGCCATGCCCGCACCCCTCGCAAGCCGCCGAACATAGTCGCCTCGGCGGCCGGCGCAATGCTTCAATCGCACCGCGCCGGCCGATCCCTCAGTCCGCTGCCAGGGGCCGCCGTGCCGGCAGGAAGCGGCTGTTGCGCAGTAGCCCCGCGCTCACCAGCGAGACGAGCACGCCGACCGGAAAGATCTCGGTGAAGGACATCGGTATCCGGTACAGCGGATTGGCATAGTCGTGGCGCAGCTGCTCCATCTGCGCGACGAATTTGGCGAGCGCCTCACCGCTCACGCCCTTCGCCTTCTGCTCGGCGATCGACTGGGCGATCCACTGGCCGAGGACATCGCCGCCCATGAAAGGAAGAATCGCTTCCCAGGCGAGCGCATAGAGGATGCTGGCGATGATGCTGATGCCGAGCCCCATGGCGAAAGCGGGCCAGAACCGGATGATGCCGCCCAGCGCCTCGTCGCGCCGGCGCTTGATAGCGACGAAGACGGCGCTGAGCGCGATCAGCATGGTGAGATAGCCGATCGCCATCGCATAGGGTTCGGCCATCGAACCGTGCACCAGCGGGATGGAGATGGCCATCAGCACGCCGACGATGATGCCGCCGATGAGGCCGTATTTCAGGATGTCGCGTAGCATGAACTGTCCTCCCGCTGATCGGTCGCTACTGGGAGAAGGCGCGCGACGGACGGCGAAATCAATCGCCCGAAAGGGTGATTTCCGCCATTTCGCCCGAAAGAGGGATGGTCATGCACGTTGACGCGACATTCCCGTGCAGGACCGATCCGGCTCGCCACCGGTCAAGGCAGGATGCCCAGCTCCCGCGCGCGGTGGATGGCGTCGGTGCGGCGGCGTGCCTCCAGCTTCTCCAGAAGCCGGCCGACATGGGTCTTCACCGTGTGCGGCGAGACATGGAGGCGCTGCGCGATCTCCTTGTTGGAGTGACCGGCCGCCAGTTCCTTGAGCACGACCAGTTCGCGCGGGCTGATGCCGAGCGTGGCGAGCGCTTGCGGATTGCCCTCGAACGGCACGGGCTTCGGCCGCAACGCGAGGGCGCCGACCCATGCGCCGATGCCGAGGAACAGCGCGGCGACGAGCGCGATGTAGATCGTATCGGAATGCGTCCGAACGAGCCGGAGATAGTCCAGTCCCTGCAACAGCAGCGTGCCTGCGGCGAGCAGGAGACCATAGCCCGCCATGCGCCACAGCATCCCCCTCATACCGCGCTTCGGCTCCCCGGTCTGGATGATCGCACCACGATTCTAGCAAGGGCTCGCGGGACGCGGCAAGATGCGCTGTCATCGCCTCCGCCGTTTCCGCTTCCCGCACCTCCGCATGGCCGAGGCGCTTTCCCGGTCTCTTTCCTGACCCGGGTCCGTGATAGACGGTTCCAGGATTAGGCACGCCGACTCTTTCAGGTGGAGAATGAATCATGAGCAGTGGATTTGTCACGACGCAGGACGGCACCGGGATCTTCTACAAGGACTGGGGCCCGAAGGACGCACAGCCGATCATGTTCCACCATGGCTGGCCGCTTTCCTCGGACGACTGGGACACGCAGATGCTGTTCTTCCTGGCCAATGGCTATCGCGTCGTCGCGCATGACCGCCGCGGCCATGGCCGCTCCGCGCAGGTCGATTTCGGCCATGACATGGATCATTATGCCGCCGATGCCTCGGCCGTCGTGCAGCATCTGGACCTCAGGAACGCCATCCATATCGGCCATTCCACCGGCGGCGGCGAGGTCGCGCGCTATGTCGCGCGGCATGGCCAGCCGCAGGGCCGCGTCGCCAAGGCGGTGCTGGTGAGCGCGGTGCCGCCGCTCATGCTGAAGAGCGAGGCCAATCCCGAGGGCCTGCCGCTGGAGGTGTTCGACGGCTTCCGCAAGGCGCTCGCGGACAATCGGTCCGACTTCTTCCGCACCGTCGCCGCCGGGCCCTTCTACGGATTCAACCGGCCGGGCGCGAAGATGCTGGAAGCGGTCATCGACAATTGGTGGCGGCAGGGGATGATGGGCAGCGCACTGGCCCATTATCAAGGCATCAAGGCCTTCTCCGAGACCGACCAGACCGAGGATCTGAAGGCCATCACCGTGCCGACGCTGGTGCTGCACGGCGACGATGATCAGGTCGTGCCCTACAAGGATGCGGCGCTCAAGCAGATCGAGCTGCTGCAGAATGGCGAGATGAAGATTTATGAAGGCTATCCGCACGGAATGCTGACCACCCATGCGGAGGTCATCAACCCGGACCTGCTCGCCTTCGTGAAAGGCTGACGGCGCCCAAGCCTCTCTCCCTCCCGCTTGTGGGAGGGGAGAGAGGCGCACTGACGGTCCTTCTACGAACCCCTGAACGCCCCTTGCCCATTGCCGGCGTGGACAGCATGAAATGGCGCGCAGCAAAATCGCCGCCCGGCCCTTGTGTTGCACAATAGCAACACTATCTCGGGGGTCGCGAAGGGAGAGACCATGAATCTCGAAAAATTCACCGACCGCGCCAAGGGTTTCCTGCAGAGCGCGCAGACCGTGGCGATCCGCCTGAACCATCAGCAGATCGCCCCCGAGCATTTGCTGAAGGCCCTGCTTGAGGACGAGCAGGGCATGGCGAGCGGTCTCATCCGCGCTGCCGGCGGCGATCCGCTGCGCGCGCAGAGCGAAACGGACCTCGCGCTCTCGAAGATCCCGGCCGTCTCCGGCAGCGGCGCCCAGCAGGCGCCGGGACTCAGCAACGACGCGGTGCGCGTGCTCGACCAGGCCGAGCAGATCGCGCAGAAAGCCGGCGATTCCTATGTGACCGTGGAGCGGCTCCTGCTTGCCCTCGCGCTCTCGCTCAACACGGCCGCAGGCAAGGCGCTGCAGGCGGCGGGCGTCAAGGCCGACGCGCTCAATGGCGCGATCAACGAGCTGCGCAAGGGCAAGACCGCCGACACCGCCTCCGCCGAGGACCGTTATGACGCGCTCAAGAAGTTCGCGCGCGACCTCACCGAGGCGGCGCGCGACGGCAAGCTCGATCCGGTCATCGGCCGCGACGAGGAGATCCGCCGCACCATCCAGATCCTCGCCCGGCGCACCAAGAACAATCCGGTGCTGATCGGCGAGCCCGGCGTCGGCAAGACCGCCATCGCCGAAGGGCTGGCGCTGCGCATCGCCAATGGCGACGTGCCCGATACGCTGAAAGACCGCACCTTGATGGCGCTCGACATGGGCAGCCTGATCGCCGGCGCCAAATATCGCGGCGAGTTCGAGGAGCGCCTCAAGGGCGTGCTCGACGAAGTGAAGGCCGGCGAGGGCCAGATCATCCTGTTCATCGACGAGATGCACACGCTGATCGGCGCAGGCAAGACGGACGGGGCGATGGACGCCTCCAACCTGCTCAAGCCGGCGCTCGCGCGCGGCGAGCTGCACTGCATCGGCGCCACCACGCTCGATGAATATCGCAAATATGTGGAGAAGGACCCCGCGCTCCAGCGGCGCTTCCAGCCCGTCTTCGTGGGCGAGCCGACGGTGGAGGACACCATCTCCATCCTGCGCGGCCTCAAGGACAAATATGAGGCGCATCATGGCGTGCGGATCACGGACGGGGCGCTGGTCTCGGCCGCGACCCTTTCCAACCGCTACATCACCGACCGCTTCCTGCCGGACAAGGCCATCGACCTCATGGACGAGGCGGCGAGCCGCATCCGCATGGAGGTGGAGTCGAAGCCCGAGGAGATCGAGAATCTCGACCGGCGCATCATGCAGCTCCAGATCGAGCGCGAGGCGCTGAAGAAGGAGAGCGATCAGGCGAGCAAGGACCGGCTGGACACGCTGGAAGCGGAGCTCGCCAATCTCCAGCAGCAGTCGAGCGAGCTGACCACTCGCTGGCAGGCCGAGCGCGACAAGATCGCCGGCGAGGCCAAGCTCAAGGAACAGCTCGATGCCGCGCGCATCCAGCTGGAGCAGGCGCAGCGCGCGGGCGACCTCGCCAAGGCGGGCGAGCTGAGCTATGGCACGATCCCCGCGCTGGAGAAGCAGCTCGCCGAGGCCCAGACCGCCACCAAGGGCGCGATGCTGCGCGAGGAAGTGACCAGCGAGGACATCGCCAGCGTCGTCTCGCGCTGGACCGGCATTCCCGTCGACAAGATGATGGAAGGCGAGCGCGAGAAGCTGCTCCATATGGAGGAGGAGCTGGGCAAGCGCGTGATCGGCCAGGCCGATGCGGTGAAGGCGGTCTCGACAGCCGTGCGCCGCTCGCGCGCGGGCTTGCAGGACCCCAACCGGCCGCTCGGCAGCTTCCTGTTCCTCGGCCCCACCGGTGTCGGCAAGACCGAGCTGACCAAGGCGCTCGCCGAGTTCCTTTTCGACGACAGCAACGCCATGGTCCGCATCGACATGAGCGAGTTCATGGAGAAGCACAGCGTCGCGCGGCTGATCGGCGCCCCGCCGGGCTATGTCGGCTATGAGGAAGGCGGCGTGCTCACCGAGGCGGTGCGGCGGCGGCCCTATCAGGTCGTGCTGTTCGACGAGGTGGAGAAAGCGCATGGCGATGTGTTCAATGTGCTGCTCCAGGTGCTCGACGACGGGCGCCTGACCGACGGGCAGGGCCGCACGGTGGACTTCACCAACACGATCATCGTGCTGACCTCGAACCTGGGCAGCCAGTTCATCGCGTCGCTTGCGGACGATGAGCCGGTGGAGAAGGTCGAGGACCAGGTGATGGAGATCGTCCGGGCGCATTTCCGGCCCGAATTCCTCAACCGGCTCGATGAGATCGTGCTGTTCCACCGTCTCGGCGCCGAGCATATGGGGCCGATCGTCGACATCCAGGTGGCGCGCGTGCAGAGGCTGCTCAAGGACCGCAAGGTGACGCTGGTGCTCACCGATGCGGCGCGGGCCTGGCTGGGGCGGGTCGGCTATGATCCGGTCTATGGCGCGCGGCCGCTCAAGCGCGCGGTGCAGCGCTACCTGCAGGATCCGCTCGCAGACCTCATCCTGCGCGGCGAGGTGCCGGACGGCGCGAGCGTGCATGTCGATGAGGGCGATGGCGGGCTGCGTCTGTCCGTCGCTTGACTCGTTAATTGCGCTGCAATGCGGAATGGCATAAGCTGCTGAACTGGGACGGCGTAGACACGTCATTTGGAGATTCGAAGCGTGATGAAGTTGAGATTTGCCTTCGCGGCTATGGCTCTGAGCGGCGTGATGGCTTCGGTTGCCGTTGCCGGTGAACCTGTCGATACGAATGTGCAGCAGACGGATCGGCAACGTGACAATGCAAAGACCGGGGATCCGAATCGCGTGATCTGCCGGCGCGAGAGCACGATCGGCACGCGTCTCGGCTCAACCCGCCGCTGCATGACCGCGGCGGAATGGGCCGCGCAGCGCCAGGAGAGCCGGATGCAGCTCGAGCGCGGGCAGGGCGTCAATCCGCGCGGCAGCGGCAATTAATCACCATTGGCTTGACCGGCTTTCGCGTTACGCTGATCTTGCGCCGAGGCTTGGGCAAGGCCGATTCGTGGACCTGTCGAGGCTGGGCTTGTGGGAGCTTTCAGAAGCATGATGACATGGAAACGCGTTGCCTTGGCCATGGCCTTCGGCATTGTCTCCGTCCCGGCGATGGCGGGGGAAATCATTGATCCTGTCCCGCAGCGGCCCAGTGTCGCCGATGACCCTATCAAGGGCGATCCGAATCGCCTCATCTGCCGTCGCGAGCCGATCCTGGGCTCGCGGCTGGGCACCAACCGGCGCTGCATGACCGCCGCCGAATGGGCGCAGGTGCGGCTCGACAACCGCATGCGGATCGAGCGTGCGCAGAAGGATCGACCCACAATGGGGCAGTAAGCGGCGACGGGCTTGCGCTTCGTAGGGTCGATTCACGCCCAGGAGCGGGCGCAAGTGCGGCTGATCCCCAGTCGAATCAGTGTTCGGCGGTTGATTGGATGACGATGCTGGATTGACCTCGACCCTCCTCCCTTCAGGAAGGAGGAGCGGAGCGATCACGCCTCGCTCCGGGAGGCAGCATCCATCGCATAGCCCAAGGCCTCGGCCCAGGGCGCGAGAATGGGCAATATCGGCGCCAGGTGATGGCGGTAGCGCTGCCATCGGTAGATCGACCGTGTGTAGAGCGGCTCGACGACCTGCGAATAGCTCGGTGTGCGGATATGATCCCGGGCCGCGGCGGCTTGGCGATTGTCGGCGAGCGCGGGCCGCCATGGCAATCCGAGGAAGTCCGTTGCCTTGCGCAGCTCCGTCGCGGCATCGGCGACCATCCGCTCGTAACGGAGCGTCACGGCGCGCAGCGGCAGCAGGGTCGAGGCGCGGAACCAACTGCGCATCACCGCATCATAGGTCAGCGCCGCCTCATGCAGGTCGGCGAAGCTGCGCATCGCATGGTTCATCTGGAAATTCTGCATGAAGCAGCTCAGCACGGCGTCGCAGGGATGCCGCGCGATGAACACGAACTGACCTTGCGGAAACAGCCGATGGAGCAGTGGCGCCTGGGCCAGATACAGGGGCATCTTGTCGACCAGCCGTGTGCCGGGCGCTGACGGCGAGAGCCGATCGGCCTCGGCGAAATAGCTGCGGCGCCATTGGTCGATCTCGTCCGGCCGCATGGTGGCGAGATCCTGCCTGCGGTTCGGCCGCATCAGCACCGGCCTGAGCACCGGCAGCTCCTCCATCACATGCAGCTCGGCCGCATTGCTCAGCATCGTATCCAGCAGGGTCGTGCCCGATCGCGGAAAGCCGACCACGAAGGCCGGGTCCGCGCGTCCGTCGTCCGGTGCATGATCCTGCCATCGCTGGCCGAGCTGGTCGTCCAGCAGCGCCAGCGCCTGTTCCACGCTCGTCCGGTAGGTCGGGCCGGGCGGTGCGGGGTTGGCGGCCAGTGCGTGGCGATTCATGTCGGTGAAGGCGGCGAAGGCCTTGTCCACATCGCCCAGCCGGTCGGCCAGCGCGCCGATCAGATGCGCGCGCCGATAGGGATTGATGGTCTCCGGTGCCTGTTCCGCCAGCGCCAGCGCAGCCGCGATATCGCCGGCGCGGCGGCGATGCCAGGCCTGGATATAGGCCAGCTCGCCGCCGGCAATGCCCGCCGCCTCGGCGCGCGCGACAAGATCGGCCAGGGCGTCCAGGCGATTGCGGTTCTCCAGCAGCGTGGCGAGTTCGATATAGGCGGCGACATGTTTCGGGTCGTGCGCGATGGCGGCCTCGAAGGCCGCCTCGGCCGCGTCGATATTCTGGTTCGCCGCCTCGGCGAGGCCCAGCTCGGTCAGGATGAGGGGATCGTCCGGAAATCGCTCCGCCGCCGCCCGGATCGTGGCGGCTCGCCGCTCGTGCCGATCGGCCTTGCCGAGCAGCAGGGCCAGGTTGAGATAGGGCTGCCTGACATCGGGACGCCGGCCGATGGCCTGTTCGAGCGCGGCGATGGCGCCGTCGACGTCGCCGATCGCGCCGCGGGCATTGCCGAGATTGTTCCAGGCCTCCCAGTCGGCGGGATTCAGCGCCACGACCACCGAATAGAGATCGGCCGCACGCGGCATGTCGCCCTTGAGCTGGGCGATCTGGGCAAGCAGGCGGCGCAGCTTCGCCTCGCTCTCATGACCTGCAATGACGGCCTCCGCCGCGTCGAGCTGGCCGTTGGCGACGAGCGCGGTCGCGAAATTGGCGCGCCCGGCCGGGTCGTCGGGCTGCAGGCGGTGACAATGGCCGAAATGCCGCGCCGCCTCGGCCGTGTCGCCGGCGCGCGCCGCTAGGACGCCGGCCAGGTTGAGCAATTCGGGACGGTCGGGATCGGCCGCGAGCGCCTGTGCGATCGTCCGCCGCGCGCCGGGCGCATCGCCGTTGCGCAGGGCGGTCGAAGCCTGCGCCAGAATATCGTTCAGTGCCATGATCGGCGCCTAGCCGAAATCGGCCATGGGTGGAAAGGCTACACCGGCGGCGCGACGTCGAAGGCGACGGTCATGCGCTCGCCATGGGGAAAGGGGCGCGTGCCGTGCCACATCACCGAGGGGAAGATGACGAGCCGGCCGGGCCGGGGCTCGACGAGCCGGAACGGCGGCAGGTCGGGCACCAGATCGCGGACCTCGCCGAGCGACAGCCAGCCGGCATGCGCATCCGCGCTGCCCTCGGCCGGCGTGGGGGTCCGCACATAGAAGGCGGAGCTCAGCCAGCCGGCATGGTGGACATGATCGACATGATGGCCGGCGTCGGTCAACCGCACGGACCAGGCGCCGGCATAGCGCACCGGCTGGTCGCGCCGCATGGCGAGCGTCGGATGGCGCGGGTCGAGTGGCGGCAACTGTGCGATATGGGCGCGAACGGCACGGGTGACGGCGGCCTTGAGCTGCAGGATCTCCGGATCGAGCCGGGAGAAGAGCGGGCCGTCGGTCTGCGTGCCGTGCCGCAGCGTCTGCTCGGGCGGCTCGCAGATGGTCAGATGGAGGGTCCGCAGTCGCACCGCCAGCGCGTCGATCGATCCCATGTCCGGGCCGAGGTCGATCACCGAGACCAGCCGTTCATCGCCCTCCAGCCAGGTCCAGCGCGCATCGCCCATGAGGCGCCAGCCGAGCGCCAGATAGGGCCAGAAGGCGCGTCCACCGGGCATCCGTGCGCCGCGTTCGGCCTCGCGCAGGGCCTCGCCATGGCGTCCTTGCGCGAACCGGTGACGCACGAGCGCCAGCAGCAGATCGGGCTGGGTGATCTCGCCGAGTGTGGCGAAGCCCCGGTCCGCGCGATCCGCATCGCCTCGCATCGCGGCGATCAGGGGATCGAGCATGGCCCAGAGCGGCTGGTCCGGCAGCGCGGTGCGGGCTTGAGCCAGAGCCTCGTCGGCCTCGCGTGCACGCCGCGCTTCCATCAGTGCGCCGATCCAGGCCTGCCGGAGCGCCGGCTCCTGCGGCCGAGCGGCGATGGCGGCGGCGAATCCCTCGGCGGCGCTCTCGAGCGGCCGGCCGAGCATCAGGCGCAGGCGCATGAGTTCGCGATGGCCCTGCGCCCAGGCCGGCTGGCGCAGGCTCTCCCGGTGCAGCAAAGCTTCGCCGCGCTCGGCCTCGCCTTCGGCCAGATGGGCGGCGATAAGGCCCAGCATCATGTCGAGCGCGCCCGGTGACAGCGTCAGCGCCCGCTCGAACAGCCTCGTAGCCGGCCGGCCGGCCTCCATGGTCGCGCGCGCCAGCGTGTGGGCGATGAGCGGATCGCGTGGCGCCTCCCACGCGGCGCGCTGCAGCACGTCCAGCGCCGGGGCGAGATCGCCCAAGTTCCGAAGCGCCAGCCCCTTGAGCTGGAGCAGCCGGGGATCGCGCGGCGCGCGCGCCAGGGCGCCGTCCAGCACCGGCAATGCGGCATGCTCATGATTGGCCCGGACATGCTGGAGCGCCGTCTTCATGGCCTCATGCACGAAGGCCGCGGTCATGGCATGGCTGGTCGGCTCAGAGCGGGCCATCGAGCCGCGCGTCCGAGGCGGAGAGGATCGCGCCGACGGCCTTGCGCGCCTCGGCCGAGAGGTCCGGGTGCCACAGATCGACGATCAGGATGACGCGCAACGCAGTGCCGGCGTTCATGGCCTCATGCTCGATCGTATCGTCGAACACCCAGGCCTTGCCGACCTGCCATTCGCGCGTCTCGGCGCCGACCCGGAACCAGCAGCCGGGCGGGATGACGAGCGGCAGGTGGCAGACCAGGCGGGTGTTGGCGACGCCGAGATGCGGGGGGATATGGGCGCCGGGGGCGAGCAGCGAGAACATGGCGTTCGGGCCGCGCCGCTCCACATGGGGCTGGTCGAGCTGCGCGATCGCCGCCATCGTCGCGGGGCAATGGCGCGCATTGTCCTCGATCACCACGCCATTCTGGATGAGGTGGATGGCGGTCCAGTCCCGATTGCGGTTGAGTTGCGCCCATTGCCGCACCGGGACATCGTCGGGATATTGAACATAGGGCACGAGCTGGGCGCGTTCGGCGGCGACGACGCGCTCGAAGTCGGCGCGGATCGCGTCGGTCGCGGCTTCCAGCGCGTCGAGCGCCGGGAAGACTTCGCGATCGTGGAATTCCCGCTCCCTGAGGCCGGGGAAGAAGAAGTGCGAGGGCTCGCTGTGATAGACTTGCGTGCGCCGCACGATATTGGCGCAGAAACGCGCGATCTGGCGCGCCTCGCCGGCAGTCAGGCGCGCGTTTGTCGCGGCCTGCGCGGCATTGAGCGCGGCTTCCCGCCGCGCCTGATAGCGGGCATAGCCGGCCTCGGCCCTGGCGATGACCGGCTGCAGCTGGGGCGGGACGCTGTCCGGCTTCTGCGCGAGCGCATAGCCATAGGTCTCGCCGGCATCGTCATGGCGGCCGAGCTGGTCCAGCAGGTCCGCCTTGAGCAGCAAGGGCAGGAACGCCAGCGGATCGACACGCAACGCCCCACTGATGGCGTCCAGCGCCGCCGCGGCATCGCCCAGGCGCCGACAGACGGCGCTGAGCCGCATCCAGTTCTCGATGCCTTGCGGCGCCAGCCGGGAGAGCTGGTCCAGCGCCTGGCGTGCGCCGCGCAGGTCGCCGGCCGCCGCCATCCGATCGGCCGCCGCGCTCAGCGCCTGTATGTCGATCCTATCGTTTCCTTCCGCCACGCCCAGCCCATGCTCCCGCCTTCGAGGGACAGTAACGGCCCTTCGGCCAAAAGAAAACGGCGGACCCCGAAGGGCCCGCCGAATTCGTTCGAGCGTTTCGCTGCGACTTAGAAGTCGAGCGTGACGCTGGTGTAAACGTAACGACCCAGCACGTCGTACACGCCGCCCCAGGTATTGCCGTTGCAGGGGCCGGCCGGGCAAGTCGCGCTGCCGGTGAGCGGCGGCTCCTTGTCGAGGATGTTGTTGGCACCCAGACGGAAGGTGTAGTGGTCGTCGAACCGCGCCGTGAAGGTGAGGTCGAAGTAGTTCTGCGCCGGGATCTTCATATCCGCGACGGGGTAGTTGGTCGTCGGGATCGTGTCACGCGTCACGCTGGAAAGATAGCGCCAGCGGACGGAAGCACCGAAGGCGCCGCCGGTCGAGGTCCAGCCCAGCCTTGCCTGGTGACGCCAGGTCGGGTTCGGCGTGCCGCACTGGTTGCCGTAAAAACCCTTGCACTCCAGTGTCGAACCGGCGCCCGAGTCTTGGAACAGCGTATCGAGATAGGTGCCGACGAAGCTGGCCGAGATCGTGCCGAAGCCGAAGTCATGCGCATAGCTGCCATTGACGTCGACACCCTCGGTCCTCAAGCCACCGATATTCTGCGTGAGGTCGACGATGTAGCCATCGGATGTGCGCCACAGCGAGCCGGTGGCATCGCGATGGATGAGACCGCAGAAGAAGGGATCGGCAGTGGCCATGCAGTTGTCCATGATCGTGTCCGCGCCAATGCCCTGAATGGCCTTGTCGAGCTTGATCTTCCACCAGTCGACCGAGATGGCAAGACCCGGGACGAAGCGCGGCTGCAGGACGACACCCACCGTATAGGTGTCGGCCACTTCCGGCTGCAGGTCCGGGTTGCCGCCGATCAGGCCGTTATACTGGCTGGCCGGGTTTGGGGCGACGGTCTGACCAGGGACCAGGCCCTGGGCGAGACAGCCCAGATCGTCCGTCGAGATCGGCACGGGCACTTCATTGCCCTCGGAATCGGTCGTGGTCATCGCGCAGGGATCGGTCGTTCCGTCCAGCACCACGCGCTGCGCCGCGAACCAGTCCTGGATGGCCGGTGCGCGAACCGCACGGTTGTAGCCGCCGCGGAAGCGGATGTCCCGGATCGGGGCCAGCTCGAACTCGACCTTGTAGGTGTCGGTGCTGAAGGTCGTACCGGTCGAGTTCTTGTAGTCGGAGTAGCGATAGCCGGCCTTGAAGGTCAGCGAGTCGATGAAGCTGTGCTCGATAACCGGGATGCTGATTTCGCCGAAGACTTCCTTCACGTCGAAGTTGCCGGCGACCGGCAAAGTCGGGCCACCCTGGCCGGCGAGATCGCCGGTCGAGAAGGCCTGGTCCACCGAGAAATCAAGTGTTTCCTTGCGATATTCCGCGCCGATCGCAATGCCGACGCCGGTTTCCGCCCAGGGGGACTGGATGCCATAGACGCCCAGATCGCCCACGACATTGCCCGAGATAACCATCTCGGTGTTGATGCCGCGCGAGAAACCCGGGGTCTGGAGATAGTTGAGCGATTCGGCCGAGACGGCGCCCGGCGCGAAAATGTCCCAGGGCACGCAGTTCGGGTCGGTTCCGTCAAGCACCGAGCGGCAAACGGCTGCGCCCGTGGACGGATCGGTCACGACATCAAGCGCGCGGCCGAGGCGGACGACCGAAAAGTCGTTCTTGTAGGTTTCGGCGAGGATGGTGCGGCCATATTGGAAATAGGCGTCATAGGACCAGGCCGAGCCCAGATCGCCCTTCATGCCTATCACGGCGCGATAGCTGGTGTGCTGCAGATCGTCCTGGCGACCGCCGCCTTCGACGTTCCGGCGGTAGCTCTGCAGGAAACCCTTATTATACTGGTTGCCGAGCGCATCGGTGAAGGTGAACGGCGTTGTCCACAGGGGGCTTTCAGGATCGCTGGGATCCATGGGATAGCCCACGATGTCGTAATAGTTGGTCGTCGCCAGCAGATTGTTTGGCGCGCAGACGATGGCGCGCTGCTGGGCGGAGAGCAGCGGATTGTCGCAGTTCATGGTCAGCGTGTTGCCGAAGTCACCCGAAGCCGCGATCTGGGCGACCGTCCGGTCGTCCATGAACATGAATTCCATATAGGGCTTCAGAGCCGGCGAGATCTCATAGTCAGCGAAGAAGCCGGCCGTATAGCGCTCGTCCGGACGCTGGAAATAGTTGACCGGACCGAAATTGTATGGCGTCGAGCCGGGCAGGAAGCTGCGATCCGAGCCCACCTGATAGGAGCTCGAGTCCCAGGTGAAGAAGGTGCCGTTGGCCGAGGTGCCCGAGCCGCCGCAGGTATAGAGGCCGTTCGAACCGGTATAGGCACTGCTGCCGCGAGCGGTCAGGTTGCAAGCCGAATAGTCGCGCTTGGACTGCAGCACGGGATTGATCTTGCGGTAGCCGGCATAGGCCGTGATGTGGCCGCGGCCATCATCGAAGCTGGTGCCGAAGGCCAGGGTGAAGTCCAGCGTGCCGCCGTCCGTCGTCATGCCCTTCGGATAGGGGAAGCCGCGCGCTTCAAGCGCGTTCGTGACGTCGAAGCCGGCGCGGTTGTTGTGATTGTAGATGCCGTACTGGGCGTCGAGGCGGAAGCCTTCGAAATTGGTGTCCATCACGAAGTTGACGACGCCGGTCACGGCGTCGGCGCCGTAGGTGGAGGATGCGCCGCCCGTCAGCACGTCGACGCGCTCGACGAGCGCGGCCGGGATGAAGTTGAGGTCCGCGGCCGCCGAGCTGGGATCACCCGGAACGAGGCGGCGGCCATTGACCAGCACCAGGTTGCGTTCGGAGCCGAGGCCGCGCAGGTTCACCGTCGAGGTGCCGCTCGAGCCGTTGGCATAGGTCGAGTTCTGGCCGGCGAACACCTGCGGCAGCGAGTTCAGCATGTCCTCGATGCGGGTCGTGCCGGTCTGCTTGATGTCTTCCGCGCCCACCACGGTGATCGGCGTGGCGCTCTCGAGGTTCGGCTGCGGAATGCGCGAGCCGGTGACGATGATGGCCTCGCCGGTCTCGTCGTCAGCCGCCTGAGGCTCCTGGGCGAAGGCCGAGGTCGACAGCAGGGCAAAGCCCAGCACCGCCGGCGCGGCTGCAACCTTCAGCAATGATTGAGAGGAGAATTTTTTCACGATCCAGTCCCTTGCTCTGGAAATGAAGAGGACGGCAGACGATCTGACGCCCAAACGGCAAGGGACGCATGTAGCGAGCCACGTGATTCCCCTGCACGCGCTCCGGGGAAACTGCGCGGCAGGCCGCTGACTGTAAAGCGAAACAGGCCCTTTTCCCCCCCGTTTTGAAAGGCTGTGTAGCATTCTTGCAACAATGATCGCCCACAGAGCGCGGCCGGCATTGCGCGCCGCAACATAAAATTGCGCATCTGCTTGGTTTCTCGCCTGAAACTTGTTCAGGGTGAAAATTGATCGCAGTAAATGAACGTGAATCGCGACTCGTTGCGCCGTTCGCAGGAGCGGGATGGAATTTGGCCCGGCTCTCCTCGCCGATCCGCCGCATCGGCGCTTGCGCAGGCCGGTTCGGACATCCCATAGTCGGGCCTGTGGTGAATCGAGGACAGGGAGATGGAGATGGTCCAGCGTTGCAAGAGGGCCACTTCGGCTGCCCTGCTGCTGTTGATGGCGGCGGGCGCGACATCGGCGGCCGTCGCGGCGGATGAGCCGGAGGACCGCGTCAAGGCCATCCGGCCGCTGCTCGATTGCCGCCAGATTGCCGAACCGAGCGAGCGCCTGACCTGCTTCGATCGCGAAAGCGCCAGCCTCGATCAGGCGGCGAGCAACAATCAGATCGCCGTCGTCGATCGGGAGACCGTGCGCCAGACACGGCGTTCGCTGTTCGGCCTGTCGCTGCCGCGCCTGCCCTTTTTCGGCGGCGGAGACGACGATGACGACGAGGATGCCGACGACGCCGACAAGGTGCGGGAAATCACGTCCACTCTCGCCTCCGTGCGCGCGCTGCCGCATGGCGAGTGGCAATTCACGCTTGCCGATGGCGCGCGCTGGCAGACCATCGAGCCGATGCCCTACGGGACGCCACGTGCCGGCATGACGATCGTGATCCGCAAGGGCGCGCTGAGCAGCTACAAGGGTCGCATCGAAAACTGGGTGGGCGTCAAGATGCACCGCATCAACTGAGCGCCGGCCGGCCGTCTGCCGCCTCAGGGGGAAGGCGGCCGGTCCAGCAGCGGCAGCGGATCGATCCGCGCGTCGCGCCATTTGAGGCTCCAGTGGAGATGCGGGCCGGTGGCGCGGCCGGTCGCGCCGATGATGCCGATCGGCTGGCCTTGGCGCACCACATCGCCTTCCTTCACCAGCAGGCGCTGGCTGTGCAGGAAGGCGCTGTTGAGGCCCATGCCGTGATCGATCATCAGCAGATTGCCTTCCAGCGTGAAGGGGCTGTCCGCCGCCAGCGTCACCACCCCGTCGGCCGGCGCGACATAGACGGTGCCGGCGCCGCCGGCCATGTCCAGCCCGCTATGATAGCTGGCCGGCGTGCCGCGATAGATGCGCTGCGAACCGAACAGGCCCGAGATGCGCGCGCGGACAGGCCAGATGAAATGCTGCTTCCAGCCGGCGCTGCCCGTGTCCTTCGCGCGGGCCGCGGCGATCCGCGCCAGCTCGCCGGCGCGCAGGCGGCGGAACGCCTCGCTCGTCGCGGCGCCGGTGAGGGAGGCGTCGACGCGCTCGATGCGCCAGTCGCCGGGTGCCACGTCGAGCGTGCGGCTGTCCGTCCCGCCGCTGGCGCGAGTCACGACGAGCGTCGCCTGGGGCGGCGCATCCCGATCGAAAGCGATGATGAAATCGCCCGTGTCCGCATCGAAGCCGATCGCCTCGCCATTGAGCGCCAGCGCAGCCGTGCCGGCCGGCACACGGCCGTGCATCAAGCCGCCTTGGCGGGCCGCGCCCTCGAGCTGCAGGGCGGCGGGGCCATGCGGGACCGCGGGGACAGCCGGCGGAGATGCGGGCGGTGGCTGCGGCGCCGCCTCCTCGACAGGCGGAGGCATTTGCGGCGCGACGCAGGAGCCGAGCGCGCCGGACATCAGTGCGAGATGGAGCAGGGCAGTGAAGCGGCGGGACGGGGTGGGCATGGCGCGAGCATGGAAGCCGGCCCGGCCGGGCGCAAGGGGCGCCATGCTCAGTCGAACAGGTCCGATTGCTGCACATCGCTGCCGGATGCGCGCTCGCGGCGGCGTGGCGATGGGGGTGAAGCCGGCGGGGCGCCGCTGCCGCCCGGCTGGATCGCCGCCTCGACCGATCCGTCCCGGAAGCGCAGCGCGACCTGGTGCGCGGCCCGCGCTTCCTCCGCGCTGCGGATCAGCCGCTCGCCGGCCATGACCCGCGCGAAGCCGCGCTCCAGCGGCTTGTCCGGGTCGAGCGAGCGGGCCAGGCGCCAGAGCCCCTCGAACTGCCGCCGCGCATCGAGCAGGCGGCGCTCCAGGAGATGCGGCGCGAGGCGCACGGTCGCGAGTCTCTGGCGCGCGCGGTCCGTCTGCGCCTGCAGCAGCGCCGGGCGCAGCGCCCCGGCGGCATCGGCCAGTTCGTGCCGGGCGCGCGCCACGCGGTGCGAGAGGCCGCGCCGCAGCCGGTCGCCCAGGTCGTCGGCGCGCTGGCGGGCCTGGGCGAGCAGCATGTCCGGGCGAGGCATGAGCCGGCGCTGCGCCTCCAGCCGCTCGCGTCCGCGCTCGACGCCGCGCGCGAGGCAGCGCCGCATCCGTGCGTCCAGCTCGGCGATCTGGGCGCTGAGGTCCGCGCGCACCGGCACCGCCATCTCGGCGGCGGCGGTGGGTGTCGGCGCGCGCAGGTCGGCGGCGAAATCGCACAGCGTGGTGTCCGTCTCATGGCCTACAGCGGAGATGACCGGGATCGGCGATTCCGCCACGGCGCGCACGACGATCTCCTCGTTGAAGGACCAGAGATCCTCGATCGAGCCGCCGCCGCGCGCCACGATCAGCACGTCCGGCCGGGGGATCGCTCCGCCGGCCGGCAGCGCGCCGAAGCCGCGCACCGCCGCCGCGATCTGCGCCGCCGCGCCATCGCCCTGCACCAGCACCGGCCAGAGCAGCACATGGCTGGGGAAGCGATCGGCGAGGCGGTGGAGGATATCGCGGATCACCGCGCCGGTCGGCGAGGTGACGACGCCGATCACTTGTGGCAGCATGGGGATGGGGCGGCGCTTGGCGGGATCGAACAGGCCCTCGGCCGATAGCCGCGCCTTCAGCTTCTCGAAGAGCTGCATCAGCGCGCCTTCGCCGGCCAGTTCCAGGCTGTCGATGACGATCTGATATTTGGAGCGGCCGGGATAGGTGGTGATCTTGCCGGTGGCGATCACGTCCAGCCCGTCCTCGGGGCGGAAGGCGAGGCGAGCGGCCGTGCCTTTCCACATCACGCCGTCGATCACGGCATTGTCGTCCTTGAGCGCCAGATAGACATGGCCCGAGGCGGCGCGCTTGAAGCCGGAAATCTCGCCGCGCAGCCGCACATGGCCGAACCGGTCCTCCACCATGCGCTTGAGCTGCATGGCGAGCTCGGTGACGCTGAGCGCGGTCAAGTTGTCGCCCGGCCGCTCCTGCGCTAACAGGCGGCCGGACGCATCGAACCGGACGGGACCTTCTTCCTCCATGAACATCCTTCTGCTGGGCGGTGGGGGCCGCGAACATGCCCTCGCCTGGAAGCTGGCGCAATCGCCGCTGTGCGACACGCTCTACGCGGCGCCGGGCAATCCGGGCATAGCCGAGCATGCGGCGCTGGTCGACCTCGACCTCGCCCGGCACGAGACGGTCGTCGCCTTCTGCCAGCGGCAGGCGGTGGCGTTGGTCGTCGTCGGTCCCGAGGCGCCGCTGGTCGAGGGCATCGCGGACAGCCTGCGCGCGGCGGGCATCCCGGTGTTCGGGCCGAGCGCGGCGGCGGCGCAGCTCGAGGGGTCCAAGGGTTTCACCAAGGCCCTGTGCACGGAGGCCGGCATCCCGACCGCGCGCTATGTGCGCTGCGCCAGCGCGGCGCAGGCACTGGATGCTCTGGACGGTTTCGCGTTGCCGGTGGTGGTGAAGGCGGACGGGCTGGCGGCCGGCAAGGGCGTCATCATCGCCCAGACACGCGCCGAGGCGGAAAGCGCGATCGCGGACATGTTCGGCGGCGGCTTCGGCGCATCCGGCGCGGAAGTGGTGCTGGAGGAATTTCTCGAAGGCGAGGAGGCGAGTTTCTTCGCGCTCACCGACGGCACCCATGTCGTCGCCTTCGGTTCCGCGCAGGATCACAAGCGCGTGGGCGAGGGCGACACCGGCCCCAATACCGGCGGCATGGGCGCCTACAGCCCCGCCTCGGTGCTGACGCCGGACCTGGAGGCGGAAGTGATGGCACGGATGATCCGCCCGACCGTCGAGACGCTGGCGCGGCGCGGCACGCCCTATTCCGGCGTGCTGTTCGCAGGGCTGATGCTCACCGCCGAAGGGCCCAGGCTGATCGAATATAATTGCCGCTTCGGCGATCCCGAATGCCAGGTGTTGATGATGCGGCTGGAGGATGATCTGGCCGCGTTGCTGCTCGCCGTGGCGGAAGGGCGGCTCGATGAGGCGCGGAGCCCCATGCTTTCTCCCGATCCGGCGCTGACCGTGGTGATGGCGGCGCGCGGCTATCCGGGCACAGCCGTGAAGGGTGGCGCGATCACGCTCCCCGGGGCGCCGGCGGATGCGATGATCTTCCAGGCCGGCACGGCGCTTGCCGGAAGCGGGCTGGTCGCCAGCGGCGGGCGCGTGCTGGCTGTCACCGCGCGCGGCCGCTCGGTGACGCAGGCGCGCGATGCCGCTTATGCGCTCGTCGACCGGATCGATTTCGCCGACGGTTTCTGCCGCCGCGACATCGGCTGGCGCGAGGTCGCGCGGGAGGCGATGGCGGGTCGCTAGGCGGATGACAATTGCGTTCGCGAAAACCCGGTGTCGAATGGCCAGCGCTGAGGTGGCAACGAAACGCCGTTCGCCCTGAGCGACGTCGAAGGGCTCGGCTGAGCTGCAGGCGAAGCCACTTCTCTCCGCTCAGCACATCATCATCCCATCCCGGCCGTCTCATATCCGAACAGGGCCTTGCGCGGGGGATTGATGGTCGCCGCCGAATTTGCCAGCCTGCACGCGATGCAGCCAGCAGGGGAGAGTCGGCGCCATGCGTGACGGGCTCAGGATTTTGATCGGAGCGGGCGTCACGGTGCTGGTCGCCGTGATTGCGCATGGGCCGATGGGCATGGGTGCGTCATTCATCGCGCAGCTGCAGGAGCGCGCGCGCGTCGCACTGGCCACGAAGGGCTTCAGCGACGTCAAGATCGGTTTTCCGGACAGCCCCTATGCCCGCGTGGCGCATCTTTCGGGCGATGTCCCGCTGGTGCGGCAGACCGACGCGGTCCGCCTGGCCCGCGGCATATGGGGCAGCGCCGGCGCGATGTGGGATGGCGAGGGCGCGAAGCGCGCGGATGCCGGCGCGGTCATGCCGCTGCCGGCGAACGCGGTCGGCGACGCCGCGCCAGCGCCGGCGCCTTCGGCTTCGCCCGCACCCCCGGCGCGTGTCGCCGATCGGCCGCCCGGCGCCTGCCAGGGCGCGGTGGACAAGGCGCTCGGCGGCCGCGTGATGCGCTTCCGCTCGGGCAGCGCCTGGCTCAATCCGCAATCGCGCCGGATGATCGCGGATGTCGCCGCCGCGCTGAAGCGGTGTCGCGGCTATGCGCTGGTCGTGGGCGGCCATGCCGATGCGAAGGGCAGCGAAGCGGTCAACGCCGCCATGTCGCAGGAGCGCGCCGACCGGGTGCGTGCCGCGCTGGTCGAGCAGGGTGTGCCGGCGGGCGCGGTGACGGCGCGCGGTTTCGGCACGAGCCGGCCGCTGACGCCCGGCCATGCCGCCGATCCCGCCAATCGCACGATCAGCTTCGCCGTCACCGGAGGAGAGGCCTGATGCCGCTGCTGGTCGAGACGATCCTCATCTTCCTTATCGCCTTCGGCGCCGGCCTCGGCGTCGGCGCGCTGATCTGGCGGCGCTGACGAGCAGGGCAGGAGACAAGGCATGATCGCGCTCATCGCCCATTATTGGTTCGGCCTGCTGCTCTCGGCGCTGATCGGGCTGGCGACGGCCTGGTGGGCCTGGGGCTATCGCCCGGCCGCGCCGGTCGATCCCGTCTATGAGGACGAACCGATCGAATGGCCGCCGCAAGAGCCCGCGCGGCAGGCCGGCGACACCGAAGCGCCGCCCGCCTGGGCGCTGGCGGTCGCCGAGGGCCGCGACGGCGCGAGCGAGCGCGTCAATGCGGCGCCGGTTCCGCCGCCAGCCCCTGTGACCGCGCAGGGACCGGACGACCTCATGATGATCAAGGGCATCGGGCCGCAGATCGACGCCTTGTTGCGCAGCATGGGCATCAGCCGGTTCGCGCAGATCGCGGGCTGGATGCCCGAGGATATCGAGCGGGTGGACGCCAGCCTCGGCGAGTTCCGGGGGCGCATCATCCGTGACGAGTGGATCGCCCAGGCTCGCCTCCTCGCCGCCGGCGACATGGCGACGTTCAACCAGCGCTACGGCCATCTCTGAGCCGGTGGGCGGTGTGCCATGACGCCGGAGCTGCGGATCGAGCCGGTCTCGGTCGCGCTCGCGCCCGTGCGGGATCTCGTTGCGCTGCATCTTGCCGGGATGCGTGCCGGCTCGCCGCCGGGGCATGTCTTCGCGCTCGACCTGGCGGGCTATGAACGACCCGGCCTGACGCTGTGGGGCGCCTGGCGCGGCGAGGCACTGGCCGGCATGGCGGCGCTGCAGCGGCTGGGCGACGGCGTGAGTGAGATCAAGTCGATGCGCACCCATCCCGATCATCTCCGGCGCGGCGTCGCGCGGGCCCTGCTGGAGCATCTGATCGCGGTCGCGCAGGCGGAAGGTCTGCATCGCCTCTCGCTCGAGACCGGCAGCGGCGCGCCGTTCGAGCCGGCTCTGGCCCTGTATCGCGCGCGCGGTTTCGTGAACGGCCCTGCCTTCGGGGACTATGAGGCGAGCGACTTCAACCAGTTCCTGCATCTGGCGCTGCCGGCCTGACCGCCGCCCGTCCTGCCTGGTTCAGGACCCCAGGTTGAACGCTTTTTCCAGCAGTTCGTCGGCCGACCACTGGTCATCCAGATGATCGCCATAATGGCTGGCCAGCACCCGCCCGTTCCGACCGATCAGCAGATCGGCCGGGAGGCCGAACCGCCCGCCGGCCGGATGGAGCGGCGGCATCGGCCTGCCCTCCACGACGACGGCCCGCAGGCCATGGGCGATCGCTTTGGCGAGCGGCAGCCAGGCGCGCGGGCCCAGCAGCGCGCGCGGGGAGGATTCGACGCCGAAAGCCCGGTAGAGGCGTTGGTCCGGGTCGGCGATCAGGTCGAAGGACAGGTCGCCGACATAGGTGCGCAAGGCATCGGCGGAGGAATGGAACACGACCACCTCGCGGATGCCGAGCGCATCGAGGTCCGCCTGGCGCTTCGCCAATGTGCGCAGGTGGAGATCGCAGGCGGGGCAGCCGGCAAAGCGCCGGAACTGCAGATGGATGAGCCGGTCGGGATCCGGCAGGGCGACGGTCGTGCCCGAGATCGCCCGCAACGCCCGGATCGGTATCGTGGCGCCAGGCTTCAGCTGGCTGGCGCGCCGGGGCGCCGCATATTTCGTCATCAGACTGGTCAGGTCGTTCACGCTTGCCTCCATCGGATCGTGTCGCCACTATGTGATGGATTGTTCACATTATCCATTCGCATTCGGATGACAGGGCATGGGCAAGCGCCTGGGCGACATAAATCCAAGAAAACAGCCATATCAGAAGCGGGCACAGGCGACCGTGGATGCCATCTTCACGGCGACTGCTCAGATTCTGGTGGAGCAGGGCTATGAGCGGGCGACCACGGCGCGGATCGCGGAGCGGGCGGGCGTGAGCATCGGCTCGCTCTACCAATATTTTCCGAACAAGGAGGGGCTCGTCGCCGGACTGGTCGAGCGGCATGCCAGCGAGATCGTCTCCATTCTGCGCGCCGCGCTCGAGGATACGGCGCATCTCTCGTTCGAGCAGGGCCTCGCCGCCTTCATCAAGGCGGGCGTGGCGGCCCACCGCCTCGATCCCGCCCTGCACAAGATCCTCTTCGAGCAGGTCCCGCGCATCGGCCGGATCGGGCATGTGATGGATACGGGGCGCGAAGTGACGAGCCTGGTCGAGACCTTCCTGCGTCGCCATGCCGCCGCGCTGCGGCCTGGCCTGGACCTCGCCATTGCCGCCATCATCGTGGAGACCGCGGCCGAGGCGATCGTTCACAAATGCGTGGTCGAGCGGCCGGACCTGCTGGAGCAGCAGCGCGTCGACCGCGAGGTCGTCGACCTCATCGTCCGCTATCTGCGCGCTGCATGATTTGCCCTGGCCTCAGCCGGTTTCCGCCTCGACGAGCAGCTTGTCGATCTTGCGGCCGTCCATATCGACGATCTCGAAGCGCCAGCCCTGCTCGCTGAAATGATCGCCCTCCACCGGCAGGCGGCGCAGCGCGGCGAGGGCGAAGCCGGCGACGGTGGCATAGTCGCGGTCCTCGGGCAGGTCGAGCTCGATGCGCTCGGCGAGGCTGTCGATCGACATCTGGCCGGAGACGAGCAGCGAGCCGTCCTCGCGCTCGGTCAGCATCGGCGCGTCGTAAAGGTCGAGGTCGGAGGCGAACTCGCCGGCGATCGCGGAGAGCAGGTCGGCGGGCGTCACGATGCCTTCGAAATGGCCATATTCGTCATGCACCATCACCATCGGCACGTCCGCCTCGCGCAGGCGGTTGAGCGCGTCCATCGCATCGACCTGGTCGGGCACGATCGAGACCGGGCGCATCAGCGCGCGCAGGTCGAGCGGCTCGTGCCTGAACAGCGCGCTCATCACGTCGCGCGCCTGGACGACGCCGATGATGTCCTCCACGCTTCCCTGGGCCACCGGCAGGCGGGTGTGCGGCGTTTCCAGCAGCGTCTCGCGCAGGCTGTCCTGATCGGCGTCGGCGTCCAGCCAGTCGACCTCGGTGCGTGGCGTCATCACCTCGCGCACCGGCCGGTCCGCGAGGCGCACCACGCCGGAGATGATCGCCCGCTCGCTCTCCTCGATGACGCCATGGCGCGAGGCCTCGGCGACGATGAGCTGCAGCTCCTCGGTGGTCACATGGTCGGGCGTGTCCGGCTTCATGCGGAACAGCCGGAAGATGAACGCGCTCGATCCCTCGAGCAGCCACACCAGCGGCGCCGTCACCCGCGCCAGCCCGGCCATGGCGGGCGCGACCAGCGCGGCGATCGGCTCGGGATTGCGCAGCGCATATTGCTTGGGCACCAGCTCGCCGATGATGAGCGAGACATAGGTGGTCAGCACGATCGCGATGGTGAAGCCGATATTCTCGGCCAGATCGGGATCGAGGCCGAGCGTCGCCGCGAGGATCTGGCCGAACGGCCCGCCCAGCTTCTCGCCGGAGAAGGCGCCGGCCAGCACGCCGATGCCGGTGATGCCGATCTGCACCGTCGAGAGGAAGCGGCCGGGATCGGCGCCGAGCTCTAGAGCCGCCCTGGCGCCGCGCTTGCCGGCCTTCGCCATCGCCTGCAGCCGAGGGCGGCGGGCGGAGACGATCGCCAGCTCGGACATGGCGAACAGGCCGTTGAGCGCGATCAGCGCCAGCACGACGGCAAGGTCGAGCCAGGGAAAGGCAGGCATCGTCGGGGGGGTATTCATGGGTGCCGCCTCTTTAGCGGTTTTTTCCGCGCAGGGACAACTGGAAGCGCGCGCCGTGAGCGGAGGGCAGTCTTTCTTCCCTCCCGCGAAGGGAAGGAGGGAAGTCGGTCGAGACCGGCCTCCAGCTTCGCATCCGTTCAGGGAACGATCATCTTGGTTGGCGATTAAAGGCGCTGCACGCCCTTGGTGCATATGTGCTATTCTGGACAGAACAACAGAGATTTGGAGATGACCATGATGCTGGGCACCCCACAAAGACTGGCCCTTGCCGGCGCGCTCGCCGCGCTGACGCTCTCGGGCTGCGTGACGGACCCCGAAACGGGGAACCGCAAATTGTCCAAGGCCGCGATCGGCGGCGTGGGCGGCGCGCTGGGCGGCTATCTGCTCGGCGATCTGGTCGGCGGTCGGCACGACCGCACCGAGAAGATCGTCGGCGCCGGCATCGGCGCGATCGCCGGCGCGGGCGTCGGCGCCTATATGGACGCGCAGGAACGCAAGCTGCGCCAGCAGACCGCCGGCACCGGCGTGGACGTCGTGCGCGAGGGCGACGAGCTGCTGCTGCGCATGCCCTCGGGCATCACTTTCGCGACCAACGAGTCGACCATCCAGCCGCAGTTCCAGACGACGCTGAACGAAGTGGCACAGACGCTCTCGCAATATCCCAAGACGATGATCGACGTGCTCGGCTACACCGATTCGGACGGCACCGAGGCCTATAACCAGGCGCTCTCCGAGCGGCGCGCGCAGAGCGTGGCGAGCTATCTCTCCTCGCGCGGCGTGGACCCGGTGCGCATGGCCACCATGGGCTATGGCGAGATGCGCCCGATCGCCAGCAATGAGACGCCGGAAGGCAAGGCGCAGAATCGCCGAGTCGAGATCAAGATCGTGCCCGCGGTGGATGAGAATAGCGGCGGCTGAGGCGGCCGCCGTTTCGGTTTTCCGCGCAATCTTCCCAAAGAGTTCCGTTCGCCCTGAGCTTGTCGAAGGGTCGTCCTTTTCTTTGTTCACCGAAAGCAGAAGAAGAACAGCCCTTCGACAAGCTCAGGGCGAACGGTGTTTGTTTGGGGAAAGGTGTTTGCGAGGGGAGAGTCCACGCAACCCTCGCAGGCCCGGCGACACCAGTGCCGCGCCCCGCCGGCCCATCAGGCCAAATCCTACAGGATGCTCCCCTCCAGCCCGTCGATCACGAACTGGACCGCGAGCGCCGCGAGGATCACGCCGAGCAGCCGGGTGATGACCGCCTCGACCTGGCCGCCGAACACCCGCATGATCGGGCCGATCGCCAGCAGCGCGATCAGCATGAGCACCAGGTTCGCGGCCAGCGCGGCGAGCACGATGGCGTTTTCCTGCGGCCCGTGGGCGCGCGCCATCAGCAGCATCACGGTGGCGATCGAGCCCGGGCCGGCGATCATCGGCATGGCCATGGGGAAGATCGAGACATCCTCGATCTCCGGCGTCTCCCTGATCTTCTGCGCGCGGTCCTCGCGGCGCTGGGTGCGCTTCTCGAACACCATGTCGATGGCGATGACGAACAGCATGATCCCGCCGGCGATGCGGAAGGCGGCCAGGCTGATGCCGAGCGCGCGCAGCAGGTCCTCGCCCACCGCGCCGAAGCCGACCAGGATGAAGGAGGCGACGACCACCGCGCGGATCGCCATGCGGCGGCGCTGGGCGACCGGGGCCTGGGTGGTGAGGCCGTAGAAGATCGGCGCGCAGCCCGGCGGATCGATCACCACGAACAGCGTCACGAAGGCCGAGAGGAACAGCTCCATCATGGCGCCGCCACCGGCACGATCTGGTCGATCACCGTCTGCTCCCCGCCCTGGTAGCGCATCGTCACGGCCAGCTTGCGTTCGCTCGGCCCGCTCGACCAGCGCCAGCGCAGCGAGCCGTCGACGGACTGGCCCTCGCCGCTGGCCGGCGGCGGGTTGGGGATCGGGACGACCGGCATGCGCTCCTCGCGGTCGCGCCGAAAGCGCGCCATGTCGCGCTGGCGGCCGGCGCAATCGGCGACCTTGCCGTCGATCAGCAGGTCATCGCCATTGGCCGCGGCGGGAAAGGGCGAATTGCTGCCGAAGTCGATCACCCATTTGAAGCTGCCGTTGCGCTGGCGGCGCCAGAGCGTGATGAAGGTGCCGCTCGATCCGTCCGGATGGGTCCAGGGCCCGGTCGAGACCGCATAGCCGCCGTCGCAGGAGACATAGACGGCGCGCGGCGCCCAGCTCAGCACCTGCGCCGGCTCGGCCCGCTTCTTCAGCCATTCGCGGGCATTGACCGGGCCGGGCGCGAACATGATCGCATCCTCGTCCGCCGTCTCGCGGAAGGCGGTCCACTGGCCGCGCTCGCGCGCCATGCGGGCGAAGGCAAGCTCGGCCGAGACGATCGCGCTCGGATTGGGGCCGGGCTCGATGGACATGCGGTCGCGCTGGCGCTGCTGTGCGCCGGCGAGCGACGCGCAGAGCGCGAGCGCGCCGATCGCGAGACTGGCCCGCCGGGCGATCAAAGCCCCTCGGGCGCGGGCAGCCCCTCGCGCATATGCGCGGCGGCCAGCGTGTTGCGCATGAGCACGGCGATGGTCATCGGGCCGACGCCGCCCGGCACCGGGGTGATGCCCGCGACATGGCTGATCGCGCCCGCCGTGTCGACATCGCCGACCAGCTTGGTCTTGCCTTCCTCCTCGGCCGGCACGCGGTTGATGCCGACATCGATCACCGTCGCGCCGGGCTTGATCCAGTCGCCCTTGATCATCTCCGGCCTGCCGACGGCGGCCACCACGATGTCCGCCTTGTGGATCACGCCGGCCAGATCCCTGGTGCGGCTGTGGGCGATGGTGACGGTGCAGTTCTCGGCCAGCAGCAGCTGCGCCATTGGCTTGCCGACCAGGATGGAGCGGCCGATGACGACCGCTTCCTTGCCGGAGAGGTCGCCCAGCTCGTCCTTGAGCAGCATCAGGCTGCCGAGCGGCGTGCAGGGTACGAGGCCGGGGAGGCCGAGCGCGAGGCGGCCGGTGCTGATCGGCGTCAGGCCGTCCACATCCTTGTCCGGATTGATCGCGTTCACCACGGCCTGCTCGTCGAGATGCTTGGGCAGGGGAAGCTGCACGAGGATGCCGTCCACGCGCGGGTCGCCGTTCAGCTCCTCGACCAGCTCCATCAGCTCCTCCTGGCTGATGGTGGCGGGCCGCTTGAACTCGAAGCTCTCCATGCCGAGCTGCACGGTCATCTTGCCCTTGGAGCGCACATAGACGGCGCTCGCCGGGTCCTCGCCGACCAGCACCACGGCCAGGCCGGGCTTGCGGCCGACCTTCTCGATGAATTTCGCGACGCCGTCCGCGACTTTCTCCTGCACCTTGGCCGCGAATGCCTTGCCGTCGATAATCTTGCCCAAAGTCATCTGTCCGTCCGCTCCTCGTTGGCGATTGTTGTCAAGCGCTGTTCGATCGCTGGCGTGCAGTCCGCAATCCGCAGGCGCTTTAGCCTGTTGGTGTCGCCCGCCTCCAGCAAAATCGACGAGCGGGGACAACCCAGCTGCGCGGACAGCAGATCGATGAGCGCGGCATTGGCCTTGCCCTTGTCGGGCGGCGCGGTGACGCTGGCCTGGAGCCAGACCTGCCCGGCGGCATCGGTGAACAGCCCGCCCAGTCGGATGCGGGCCGATTTGGGCGTCAGGCGGATGGCGAGCAGCAGGTCCGCGCCGACGCGGCGGAAGGGCAGGCTCACATCAGCAGGGAATAGAGCGCGGTGAGGCCGGGACCGCGCAGGATGATGATGATGAGCAGCACGACCATCGGCGAGAGGTCGAGCGCCCCCAGATCAGGCATGACACGGCGGATCGGTCGGTAGAGCGGCTCGGTGAGGCGATCGAGCGCGATCCAGATGCTGCGGATGATCTCGTTGCTGGTGTTGATGACGTTGAAGGCGATCAGCCAGCTCAGGATCGCCTGGATGATGATGATCCACCAGGCGACGTTGAGCAGGATCGCCAATGTATCGATGAGAGCGCGGGCCATGAGGGGTCCTGTGGGTTGGGATCGGGAGGAGTCTAGCGTAGCTAACACAGTGGGGGCAAGGGCGTTGGGCTGGTGTCGTGGCTCACCGTTCGCCCTGAGCGAAGTCGAAGGGCCCTGCTGAGCCGCATCGCCCGGCTCAGCGGAGAGCTTCGACTTCGCTCAGCCCGAACGGAGGCAAGAGTCCATCACAAATGCACCAGCGTCCCCGCGCCCTGGCGCGTGAAGATCTCCAGCAGCATCACATGCGGCACGCGCCCGTCGAGGATGACCGCGGCGTCCACCCCGCCCTGGACCGCCTTCACGCAGGTCTCCACCTTGGGGATCATCCCGCCGGAGATGGTGCCGTCCGCCACCAGGCCGGCGATCGCCCTGGGGTCGAGATCGGAGAGCAGATCCTTGTCCTTGCTCAGCACGCCGGGCACGTCGGTGAGCAGGAAGAAGCGCCGCGCCTTGAGTTCGGCGGCGATGGCGCCGGCCATGGTGTCCGCGTTGACATTGTAGGTATGCCCGTCCGCGCCGATGCCGACCGGGGCGACCACCGGGATGATCCCGTCGTGCGAGAGCGAATCGAGGATGCGCCGGTCCACCTTCACCGGCTCGCCGACGAAGCCCAGGTCCACATGCCGCTCGATGCCGCTATTGGGGTCGGGCGCGCGCGTGCCGCCGACCTTCTCGCACAGGACGAGGCCGGCATCCTTGCCCGAGATGCCGGCCGCCCGCCCGCCCGCCGCCGCGATCCAGCCCACGATCTCCTTGTTGATCGAGCCGGCGAGGACCATCTCGGCGATGTGCGCGGTCTCGGCGTCGGTCACGCGCAGGCCGTTCACGAACCGGCTCTCGACGCCCAGCTTCCCGAGCATCGCCCCGATCTGCGGCCCGCCGCCATGCACGACCACGACATCGATGCCCACCATCTTCATGAGGACCACATCCTCGGCGAAGTCGCGCGCCGCCTCGGGATCGCCCATGGCATGGCCGCCATATTTCACGACGAAGGTCTCGCCGGCATGGCGCTGCATATAGGGCAGCGCCTCGGTGAGCGTCTCGGCCTTGGCGAGCAGGGCGGGATCGGGAGCGTAGCGGTCGGTCATGCGCGGGCGCATAGGCGGGTTGGGGGGAGGGTGCAAGGAAGAGGAGGGCGCCTCATCTTCCTCTCCCTCCGCGGGATTGTTGCATAATTCAGTTTGTCACATTCCGTTCGCCCTGAGCTTGTCGAAGGCTCAACCGTCCAGCCGCCGCCCCAGGCTCACGAACATATAGATCAGCGGCGGCACCAGGATCGCCGAGAGCAGCACCTTGGTGATCATCTGCCCCACCAGCAGCTCGGTGATCGGGAAGACGCCCAGGAAGGCGATGGTCACGAACAGCAGCGTGTCGACGATCTGCGAGAGCATGGAGGCGACGGCGGCGCGCAGCCAGAGCATCCGCCCGCCCTCGCGGCCCTTGAGCCAGGCGAAGAGCGTGACGTTGAGCGTCTGCGAGATGCCATAGGCGATGATGCCGCCCGCCCAGATGCGCGGCGTGCCGCCCATCATCATGGCGAAGGCGCCCTGCCGTTCGGGCGCCATGTCGTGCGCGGCGGGGAGGGCGAGGACGATCACCGAGAGCAGGATCGAGACGATCAGCGGCACGAAGCCGAACTGGACCAGCCGCGTGGCCGTCACGCGCCCGTGCAGTTCGGCGACGGCGCTCGACACGGCGACCAGCAGGAGGAAGGCGAAGATGCCCGCCTCCACCGCCAGCGGTCCCAGCCCGAGCAGCGGCCCGACCGCCGAAAGCGGCCCCAGCGACACCTGCTTGTTGCCCAGCACCCCGGCGATGCAGACCATCCCGCCATAGAAGACCGAGAGGAAGAACAGCGATGTGGGGATGCGGGCGGGCGCGGCGGGATTGACCATCGCGCAGGCTTATCGGCTTTGCCCGGGTTGGAAAAGGGCCGTTTCTTCGGGGCGGCGATGGGCGCCTTATGCGTCCGAATCTTCCCTGAAGCTGTGCAAAAAGAGGCTTTGCAAAAAACTCCGTTCGCCCGGGCTTGTCGAAGGGCTGTCCTCCTTCCCTTTTTCCGGTGAAGAAAAGCCCTTCGACAAGCCCGGGCGAACGGTGGAGTTTTGCGGAAAGGGGCAGCGCGAAGGAAGCCCATGCCGCCGCTGGCTCCCTTTCTCCGCCCCGCATTGCCGCCGCGCGCCTCGCCTGTATAAGGGATGCCCGTGCGTGACCGCTCGGGGTGGCGCCAAGGGGGACTGCGCTCTTCATCCATGCCCATCGTCATCGGTCTCGGCGGCATCGTCGCCATCCTCGCCATCGCCGCCCTGCTTTCCAGCAACCGCCGCGCCATCCGTCCCCGCGTGGTGGCGGCCGCCTTCGCGCTGCAGGCGGGGATCGCGCTGCTGGTGCTCTATGTGCCAGCCGGCAAGGCGGTCATCGCCGGCATGTCGCAAGGCGTCGCCAACCTGCTCCACTATGCGCAGGCCGGCACGGACTTCATCTTCGGCCCGCTCGCCAGGCCGGAGATCGGCGGCACCAGCTTCGCCATCGCCGCGCTGCCGGTCATCATCTTCTTCGCCAGCCTCGTCTCGATCCTCTATTATCTCGGCATCATGCAGCTCGTGGTGCGCTGGGTGGGCGGCGCGATCGAAAAGGTGACCGGCGTCTCCAAGGTGGAGAGCCTGTGCGCGGCGGCCAACATCTTCGTGGGCCAGAGCGAGAGCCCGCTGGTCATCCGGCCCTATCTCGCGGGCCTGACGCCGCCTCAGCTTTTCACGGTGATGACGAGCGGGATGGCGGGCGTCGCCGGCACCATCCTCGCCGCCTATGCCTCGATGGGCATCAAGATCGACTATCTGCTCGCCGCCAGCTTCATGGCCGCGCCGGGCGGCATCCTGATGGCCAAGATCATCATGCCGGACGAGCGCGTCCCCGTGCAGGGCGAGTTGCCGCTCGAGCCGGCAGGCGAGGCCGACGTGCATCTGCCCGAGGTGCGGATCAGCGGGAAGGGGCCGGCCGCGCTGCTGCCGGAGGGCACGCCGGGCGAGCCCATGCCCGAGGCCAGCCATGACGAGGAGAAGCCGGCCAACATCATCATGGCCGCCGCGCAGGGCGCGCAGACCGGCGTCAAGCTGGCCGTCGCGGTGGGCGCGATGGTGCTGGCCTTCGTCGCGCTGGTGGCGCTCGCCAACGGGCTGCTCGCCGGGGTCGGCGGCTGGTTCGGCTATCCCGACCTCAGCTTCCAGATGCTGCTCGGCAAGGTCTTCGCGCCGGTGATGCTGCTGCTCAACATCCCATGGAACGAGGCGCAGGTCGCCGGCGGCCTGTTCGGCACCAAGGTCGTGCTCAACGAGTTCGTCGCATATATCGAGCTGGGCCAGGCGCAGGCCGCGCTCTCGCCGAACACCATCGCCATCGCCACCTTCGCGCTGTGCGGCTTCGCCAATTTCTCCTCCATCGCGATCCAGATGGCGGTGACGGGCAATCTCGCGCCCAACCAGCGGCCAGTGATCGCCCGGCTCGGCATCAAGGCACTGATCGCCGGCAGCCTCGCCAATCTGATGAGCGCGGCGCTGGCGGGGCTGATGCTCAATCTGTGAGATGAGGGCGGACGGGCGCCGCTGTCGAAAACCTCTTGAAGCTGACGCAGCGTCAACTGGCACAAGAGGGCATGACCGAATCGCTCGACATCGCCGAAGTCGCGCGCCGCACCGGGCTCACGGCCCGCGCGCTGCGCTTCTATGAGGCGCGCGGCCTGCTCGCGCCGCTGCGCACCGCCTCCGGCCGGCGCCATTACGGCCCGGCGGAGCTGGCGCGGGTGCACCAGATCCTGGCGCTCAAGCGCGCCGGCCTCAGCCTCGCGCAGATCCAGCGCCTGACCGCGAACCGCCGGATCGACCTGCGCGCGATCGTCGCGGCGCAGCATGATGCGCTCGCCGCGCAGGCGCGCGAGGTCGAGACGGCCCGCGCGCTGCTCGCCGCCATCCTGTCCCGCATCGATCGTGGCGAGCCCATCGATGTCGCGACCTTCTGCTCGCTGATCGAATCCGGAGAAAGACTGATGACGAAGGAAAGATGGAACGCGGTGACGTCCCGCTATTTCAGCGATGCGGACCGCGCCGAGTTCGCCGACGCGATGGGCAAGGTGCCGGCGGATTTCGACCAGGCGGCCTATTCGGCGCAATGGAAGGAACTGGGCGGCCGCATCAAGGCGGCGCTGCCGATGGACCCGGCGAGCGACGAGGCGCGGGCCTTCCTCGCCGAATGGCAGGCGCTGCTCAAGCCCTTCACCGATGTCGCGACGCCCGCGATGCAGGCGGCCACGACGCGCTTCTACGAGCGGATGGAGGAATGGCAGGGCGAAGGCGAAGGGCGCGCCGATCCCGGCTTCGACGCGGAGGTGTTCCGCTTCATCCAGGCGGCCGCGCGGGCGCGTCAGGGCTGAGGGGATCGGCGCAGCGGCTGGGACCGCCAAGCCCCTCCACACTCCGTCACGGTGTATCTGGGGGCAGGGAGTGCGCAAATCTCGCACATCCCCTATGAACGGAGCAGCCCTGGCGCGGTCCAGGCCCGCCCCCGCGCTCCCCTCAATGGCGCGCCACGCTTGCGGTGGCTTCGGCCACGGTGAGGCTGGCGGGGTCGGTCAGCAGCGCGTTGAGCCGTTCGCGGACCATGTCCTGATATTCGGAGACCTGCACGGTGCGCGGGCAGTTGAGCGCGACGTCGGCGACGATCGCCTCGCGGATGCGCACCACCGCATCGGGATCGAGCACGCCCGCGTCGAACAGTTCCTTGCAGAGCTGCAGCAGGCCGACGGCGGTGCCGCGCTGGCGCATGCCGATCGATTCGAGGGCCAGCTGGATATGCTGGCCATCCTTCAGTCCAGTAGACATAGCCCCTCCATCGGGCCGCGCTTGATGCGCAGCTCCGCGGGCCAGTCTAGCAGATCGGTCGCGGATATGAAGGCGCTTTGCCGCGCCCGTTCAACGGGTCGGCACCGGTTCGGGACCGGAATAGTCGTAGAAGCCCTTGCCCGTCTTGCGGCCATACCAGCCCGCCTCGACATATTTGACGAGCAGCGGGGCCGGGCGGAACTTGGGATCGCCGGTGGTCGAGTGGAGCACCCGGCAGATCTCCAGGCAGGTGTCCAGCCCCACGAAATCCGCCAGGGTCAGCGGCCCCATCGGATGGTTGAGGCCGAGCCGGATCGCGGTGTCGATGTCGGCCACGCTGGCGACGCCTTCGCCGAGCGCGAAGATCGCCTCGTTGAGCATCGGCATGAGGATGCGGTTGACGATGAAGCCCGGCGCATCGAAGGCATGGACCACTTCCTTGCCGAGCGTGCGGGCGAAGGCCTCCACGGCGCTCACTGTCTCGGACGCGGTGGCGAGGCCGCGAATCACCTCGATCAGCCCCATCACCGGCACCGGATTGAAGAAATGCACGCCGATGAAGCGCGCCGGATCGGCGCTCGCCTGGGCAAGCCGGGTGATCGGGATGGACGAGGTGTTGGAGGCGAGGATCGCCGTTCCGCCCAGCACCGCGCTCACATCGGCGAAGATGGCGCGCTTGATCTCCTCGCGCTCGGTCGCGGCCTCGATCACCAGCTCGCAGTCCGCGAAAGGCGCGAGATCGCCGGTCGGGACGATGCGCCCCAGCGCGGCATCGGCCTCGTCCGCCGCGACCTTGCCGCCCTCGACAGCGCGGGCGAGGCGCTTGGCGATGCCCGCCTTGCCCGCTTCCGCGCGCGCGAGATCGACGTCGCGCAGCAGCACATCATAGCCGGCCTGCGCCGAAACCTGGGCAATGCCGGCACCCATCTGCCCGGCTCCGATCACGCCGATCCTGCGCATGTCCATCTCCTTCACGCTGCGTCCCGCGTTCCGCAGCTTCGCTCTACACCATGGCGGGCAACTGCATTATGAGGGGCGCGATGACAAGCTTTGTCGCCTTGGTTGCACGGGTCGGCGCGTTCGCCGCATTGGGGGGTGTCGCGGTGCCGCTCGCCGCACAGGATCAGGACGCGCCCCTGCCCGAGCCGCCGCCGCTCGAAGCCGTCGCGCCCGGTCATGCGCCGGCGCCGCCGCCACGGGACGGGTCGCGCGAGCCGGCGCTCGGCCGCCTGCAGATTTTCGAGGACTGGGCGGTCGCCTGCGACAACCGGCTGCGCTGCAGCGCCGTCTCGCTGGTGCCGGAAGGGGCGGGCACGGCCTATAGCGTGCTGGTGACGATCCAGCGCGCCGGCGGCCCGGACGGCGCGGGCCTGCTGCGCTTCATCGCCGCCGACCAGCTGCGCGGCAAGATCGACCTCGTCGTGGACAATCACCGGCTGGCGCAGATCAAGGCGCAGGGCGATACGATCGAGATCGCGGGCCCGGGCGCGGTCGAGATGATCCGCGCGCTCGGCAGCAGCTATGCGTTCGAGCTGCGCGACAAGCAGCGCGTGATCGACGCGCCGTCATTGCGCGGCCTGCCCGATGCGCTGCGCTACATGGATGAGCAGCAGGGCCGGGTCGGCAGCCAGGGCGCGCTGGCCGCGATCGGCGACGCGCCGGCCGAGACGGCGCGGCCCGTGCCGGCCGAGCCGGGCCTGCCGGTGGTGGCGCTGCCGCCCTCCGACGCACCGCCGCCGACGCTGACGCCGGAGGAGCAGCTCGCCGCGCGCCGCCTCGCGGTGTGCGAGGGCCGGCTGGACAATGATTATCCGCTGGAGACGCACAGCCTGGACGCGCATCATGCGCTCGTGCTGCTGCCCTGCAATGCGGGCGATTATAATGTGAGCGCGGTGCCGCTGATCGGCGCGGGCGGGCCGGGCAACTGGCGGTTCCAGATCGCCCATTTCGATCATGCGCCGGGCTTCACCGGCGATCCCGGCACGCCGCCGCTCATCGTCAACGCCCGCTGGAACCCGGCGAAGGGCGAGCTTTCCAGCTTCGCCAAGGGCCGGGGCCTCGGCGATTGCGGCACGGCCGAGACCTATCGCTGGGACGGCGGCCAGTTCCGCCTGACCGAGGCGCGGTCCATGCCGGTCTGCCGCGGGGCCTGGGAGTGGCCGGTGCTCTATTCCGCGACCGGGCAGGGCTGAGCGACGGGGAGGGAGAAGGCGCGCGGGGTCGCGAGCTTGCGGCGGACATGAAACGCCCGCGAAACCCACCCTCCGTTCTTGGAACCGCGCTGCTCAAACAGAACCACCATGTGCTCCTGCGGGGCCGAAGGCGGCCGTGGCCCAACGCAGGAGCCCAAGGCGCATGAGCAGTGCATAGCCGCTCTGGGCACGCCCGCGCACTTCCGCCAGGCTTCAGCGGAAGCGCAGAAGGCCCGCTTACTGCTTCCCCGCCACCGAATAGGTGATCGCCGCGTTGCGCGTCTTCTGGAACTCGGGCACCGACAGCCCCCGGAAGGCCGCATAGACGTCGATATTGCCGATGCCGAGCACGGCGGCCATCTTCTCCAGCATGAAGAAGATCACGCCATAATGGATCATGCCGATCCAGTCGCGGCGGCGGATGAGGTCCTTCTCCTCCTCGGTCAGGTCGGATTCGGCGAACAGCCCTTCCGGGTCCTCCACGAAGCGTTTGCGGAACTCCGGCTCGATCAGCCGGTGCAGGAAATGGTTGATGCGGAAGCCCTTCACCGCGCGGTCGATGGTGAAAGGATAAGTGCCCTCGATCGCCTCCACCCCGGCCAGCTCATGCGCCGCGCGGGCGCGCAGGGCCTCGTCGCTCTCGGCCGGCGGGGTCGGATCGCCCTCATCCTCGAACAACATGGTCGCGATGGCGGTCATGGAAGGGAGGAAATAGCTCTGGTGGAGCGTCTTGACCTGCGGTGAGAGCGCGCCGCGCATCAGCAGCCACATCACCACCTCGGCGCCTTCCCAGCCGCCCTTCTTGGCGAGGTCCACGACGGTCGCGTCCAGCAGGGATTCGGGATCATTGGCGAGCCGGTCCATGAACTCCATGTCCCACTCGGTGTTGTTGAAGCCGGCGCGCTCGCCATGCACCTGGTGGGAGAGGCCGCCGGTGCCGGCGATCGCCACCTTGATGTCCTTGGGATAGCTCTGGATCGCGCGGCGCAGCGAGCGGCCGAAATTCCAGAAGCGCCGCGCCTTGGGGATGGGATGCTGCAGCACACCGCACTGGAGCGGCACCAGCCGGCAGGGCCAGCCATGCTCGTGCGGCAGCAGCACCGAGAGCGGCGAGAAGGCGCCATGGTCCAGCCCCATGCCCTGCCAGTAGGCCAGGTCGAACTCGTCGGCGACGAGGCATTCGGCGATATGCTTGGCGAGCGCGGGATCGCCCTCGATCGCCGGCAGGTCGCGCTGGCCGCCGCCTTCGTCCGCCGGCTCGTAGCGCTCGCCCACGCCCAGCGCGAAGTGGGAGTAGTGCTCGAAGAAGGAGGTCATATGGTCGTTATAGACGTAGAAGATCACGTCCGGCTTCTGCGCGGCCAGCCACTGCTTGACCGGCTCGAAGCCCTGGAAGATGGGCGCCCAGACCGGATCGTCATATTTGTTCGCGTCATGCGCGAAGGCGATGGTCGGGGTATGCGAGACGGCGAAGCCGCCGATGATCTTTGCCATTTTTGCCTCTCCTCATCCGAGCCGGGGGCAGGCTGAATCTGCCGGTCTGTCCGCAGGACAGATTGCCGCAAAATTGTATGTGACACAAACCAAATTTTACGCAGGGCGCGGCCATCTTGGCCTCTCCCCTCCAGAGGCTGTCCGAGTTAAAATGGAATCAGTGCTCCTGCGAAAGCAGGAGCCCAGGGCGGGAAGGCACGGCTCATGCGCCCCGGGCTCCTGTTTTCGCAGGAGCACAAGGTGGTTCCGTCTGAAGCGGACAGTCTCTTGGGGGAGAGGGAGAAGGCCGGAACCGCCGCCCATCAATCGTCGCTCTCATGAGGCAGCGGCCCAGCATCCATCGCCATGAGCTGCGATGGAAAGGGCGTCGCCAGCCTGCGCGCCCGCGCCCAGTCGGCGCGCAGCCAGCTCTCCTCGTCCTCGCGATGCAGGATGACCGGCATGGCGCGGCGGTGCACCGCGCCGACCAGGCGGTTGGGCTCGCAGGTGAGGATGGCGAAGCTCGGCACTTCGCTGTCCCGCCAGATGCCGGCGAAGGCGAACAGCGGCTGGGCGGGCAGCGTGAACCTATGCTGGGTGCGCCTGCCGGTCGCCGGGTCCTTTTCGTCGCTCCAGGCCGGGAAGGATGTCGCGGGCACCAGGCAGCGCAGATGGCGATGGCGCAGCGTCCCGATCCAGAACGGGCTCTCCAGGTTGCGCACATTGGTGACCGGGCGCGCGTCGCTGCTCAGCGCGACATTGGGCGGCGGCGGCACGCCCCAGAGGCGCGGCACGATCCGCCGGCCACCCTCGGCGCCGGTCACGATCACCGGGCCGAAGCGCCCCGGCGCGACATAGCCGCCGTTCCACGGGTCGCGGCCGGGATCGGCGTCGAAGCGCTCGGCCATGTCCCGCGCGCTGGCGTCGAGGCGGTAGAGATTGGTCATTGCGGCAAGGATCGGCGGATGGATGCGGCGCCGTCAAGCAGGGTGTCTCGCCGGCGGTGCCTCGGCTTCGGGGCCGAGCAGGCGGAACGGCGCCGTTCGCTCGGGGGCGAGCGGAGAGGGCTGGCCTTCGCTGCTGGCACGGCGCGAAATCCGGAACGAGGCACCACAGGATGCTCCCATTCCTTGCCAAGCGCGGTCGGACCAGGGCAGGATGGGCCGTGACCGAAGCCCGCACCCTGATCGATCGACTGGACCTCAAGCCCCATCCGGAGGGCGGCTGGTATCGCGAGACCTGGCGTGCCGCCGCGCGGGAGGGGGAGCGCGCCTCCGCCACCGCCATCCACTTCCTTCTCGAGGCGGGCCAGCGTTCGCACTGGCACCGGGTCGATGCGACCGAGATCTGGCTCTGGCACGCGGGCAGCGCGCTGCGGCTCTCGACCGCGCAGGACGAAGCCGGGCCGATGGAATCGCTGCGGCTCGGCGGGGACGTCCTCGCCGGCGAAGTGCCGCAGCATGTCATCGCGCCCGGGCACTGGCAGGCAGCGCAAGCGGACAAGGGCTGGGTGCTGGTCTCCTGCATCGTCTCGCCGGGGTTCGAATTTTCCGGGTTCGAGCTCGCGCCGGAGGGCTGGGCGCCCGGCGCGGGACCGTCCGGGCGGTAGATCATCCTGTGAAGGGACAGGAGGTCGGCGGCCAGCCCCGATCGCGAGCGTTACCGGCGGCGCGAGAAGATCGATCCAGTCGGGATGAGTGACATGGGAAGAGCCGTCATTGATAATGAATGTCATTCGCAATCAATATGATGAAGCCGGTCCATGGAGGGCGTCCGTTCAGATCCCCGGAGAAGTTGTAACAGTTGTGCCCTGCATCACCGCGCGCCGCCTCCACGGCTGAGCTGCTGCCGCGCCACTGCTGCTTACAGCAACCGGCCCTGCGCCTCGGCCGGCGCCCGCAGCGGCCACTGTCCGATGACGATGTGCCGGGTGAGGCCGACGAGACTGTGAACGAGCACGAAGTCCGTAACGGGCCAGCCCAGATCCGTCACAGCCTCGGTAAACGGCGCGTCTTTCCGATAGCGCAGCGTCGCGTGCGGATGGAACCGCCAGTCCGGCCGCAGCGGGACTCCCTCCCGCCGCATGGCTTCGGCGATGGCCGCCTGGAGCTTGAAGAGACCCGCAATCCTGTGCGCCGGTCGCAGCGCGGCCGTGCCGCTGCCGCCGCTCAGCTGATCCAGCGGCAGCCCGAACGGCGCCGCCCGGACAGCCCCTCCGGCGCGCTGCAGCGCCCCCGCCAGCGCGGCATCGGCAGTCGGCATGTCCGGCGTGAGCGCCAGCGTCACATGCAGGCGGTCGGCCGAAAGCAGGCCTTTCGGGCCCAGCCTTTCCGCGGCGAAGGCGGTGATGCGGTTGGCCGTCACCCGGTCGGGTCGCAGCGCGAAGAAGTAGCGATGGCAGATCAGCTCGGGCGGCGGTACGCTGGTCATGGAACGACTCGTCGATGAATTGTTCCCTCTATGTTCCATTGGTTCGCGAGAGTCGATGCCGGTCCGATCGCATCGTGGCGGAAGCCCGATGGCCGCCACCAATTCGTCCCTCGCGCATTACCACCGCCATGACGCTCCGGATCCATGCGACACTCGACTATGCGCTCGCCCGCCCGACCGACCTCATCCTCCAGATCGAAGCGGCGCATCTGCCCGAGCAACCGGTCTCGAATGCCACGCTCGATCTCAGCGCTCATGAGCATTTCGCCCGCGTGCCGGCGCAGGACGGCATTGGCGAGCGCGTGCTGCTGCGCGCGCCGGAAGGGCGGTTCACCGCCGATTATCATGCGCAGGTGACGATCGACCGCCTGCTCGCCGATGTGCAGGGGCTGGAGGCGGTGCCGCCGCATCTGCTGCCCGGCGAGACCATCCCCTATCTGCTCGATTCCTGCTACTGCCCGGCCAATGCCTTCCGCAGCTTCGTGCAGGAGCAGTTCGGCGATCTGGCCGGCGGGCCGCTGATCGTCGCCCAGCGCGACTATATCCATACGCGCTTCCGCTATATGGCCGGCGCCAGCGACGTCACCACCACGGCGCTGGAGACCTTCGTGCGGCGGCAGGGTGTCTGCCGCGATTTCGCCCACATGCTCATCACCCTCGCCCGTGCCGGCGGCGTGCCCGCGCGCATCGCCAGCGTCTATGGCCTCGGCGTGGAGCCGCAGGATTTCCACGCCGTCGCCGAGGTCTTCCTCGACGGCGCCTGGCATCTGGTCGACCCGACCGGCATGGCGCGCGCGGGTGACATGGCCAAGATCGGCATCGGCCGGGATGCGGCGGACGTCGCTTTCCTCACGGCCTTCGGCCCGGTGACGATGAATGCGCAAAGCATCGAGGTAACGGCCGGCTGACCTCGGCTCATGGCGCGGCCGGGCCAGTGAAGGGATGCGACTTCGACCAGGCGCAGCCATGCAGCTGCTGCTGCTCGCCCCGCTGCAGCATGACGGCGAAGGGATAGATGCGGTCCGACATGCCGTCGCTGCACTGGCCCGGCGCCACCGCCAGGGTGAAGTCCACGCCGTCCAGCTTGCCGCTGTATGAGAAGCCGCCGCGCCCGTTGAAGCGCGAGACGGTGATCGGCAGGCCCTCGGGCCGCGCCGGCGTGCGGTAGGTCATCTCATTGCCGGTGATCTCGCCGCCCCAGAAGGGCTCGGTGCCGCGGAAGTGCAGTTCCTCGTCCGGCGCCACGCCCGCATAGGGCCGTGTGTCCGACCGATCGCCGGGGACGACGGGCCCGTCCTCGCCACCGGAATGACATGCCGCCAGTGCCAATGCCGGGAGGAGAGCGGTCAGAAACACTGTGGCGCGCACGGGGCGGCTCCTTCGGGCAGGGCAGGGCCGCCGACCATAGCAGGGACGTGGCGGCAGGGCGAACCCGATTGCGGGCGCTGGCGCTCATGGCGAGGGCGTCTTGCGCGGGCGGTCGAAAGCCGCGCGCAACTCGTCCTTGGCCGCCTCCAGCACCTCGCGCTGGTCGGGCTCCAGGCCCTTGCCGGCGCGGTTGATGTAGAAGACCAGCATCGACATGGCCGAGCGGAACGGGCTCGCCTTGCGCCGGTGGCTCGCCTCGGCGGAGCGCTTGAGCGAGGCGGCGATGGCCTTGGGGTCGTTCCGGGTGAAGACATCCTTTTCCAGGTCGAGCGCATCGCTGTGCTCGGTGACGTCCTGCGACCATTTGCGCTTGTCCGTCATATCGGGTCCTCCGGGCGGCCCCGGTCAGTGCCGCTTGAAATACTGGATGTCGCGCTCATGCTTTTCCGCCGCGGCGCGCGTGTCGAATGTGCCGAGATTGCGGCGCTTGCCGGTTTTCGGGTCCTTGTGGCGCGAATAGATGCGGTAGCCGGTCTTGAGCTTGCGAATCATGCGGGAACAATGCGCTGGAGCAGCGGCTGTTCCGGGCCAAGGGACGTGCCGGGGTGGCACCGGGATGGACCGGTCGGGCGCGCATCCATGGCGTGCATCCATATAGTCTCCATCATGAGACCAGTGCTCCTGCGAACGCAGGAGTCCAGGGCGGCCACGAACCGCCCATGCGCCCCGGGTTCCTGCTTGCCGGAGCATAATTGTTCCACCGAACGAGACCGGCTCAAAAACCTCAAAGCACGTTCCGCCTTTGCCTCCATTGCGCGGACCATCTCGGCACTGCCGGCCATAGTTCCCTCTCGAGGATCGCTCGCGTCATTCACTCAAGAAGCGTGAACGTCGATACGGCCTAGTCATGCTCCCTGCCGCCAGCGCCCATATAGAGTTCGCTGCCCGTTGCGCGGAACACCTCGCTCATCTCCTTCATTCCGGCCTCCGCCTCCTCCGCGGCGATGAACCCCGTGCTCTCCTGGTTCTGCTTCGCCGCGAAATCGCGCACTTCCTGCGTGATCTTCATCGAGCAGAATTTCGGGCCGCACATGGAGCAGAAATGCGCGGTCTTGGCGCCTTCGGCGGGCAGGGTTTGATCGTGATATTGCTCGGCCGTATCAGGATCGAGGCTGAGGTTGAACTGGTCGCGCCAGCGGAACTCGAAGCGGGCGCGGGAGAGAGCGTCGTCGCGGACCTTGGCGGCAGGGTGGCCCTTGGCGAGATCGGCGGCGTGAGCGGCGAGCTTGTAGGTGACGACGCCGACCTTGACGTCGTCGCGGTCGGGCAGGCCGAGATGCTCCTTGGGCGTGACGTAGCAGAGCATCGCGGTGCCATACCAGCCGATCATCGCGGCGCCGATGCCGCTGGTGATATGGTCATAGCCCGGCGCGATGTCGGTGGTGAGCGGGCCGAGCGTATAGAAAGGCGCCTCGCCGCAGGCTTCGAGCTGCTTGTCCATGTTCGCCTTGATCTTGTGCATGGGCACATGGCCCGGCCCCTCGATCATCACCTGCACGTCCTGCGCCCAGGCGCGCTTGGTCAGTTCGCCCAGCGTGTAGAGTTCGGCGAACTGGGCCTCGTCGTTCGCGTCCGCGATGGAGCCCGGGCGCAGCCCGTCGCCCAGCGAATAGGCGATGTCATAGGCTCTCATGATCTCGCTGATCTCGTCGAAATGCTCGTAGAGGAAGCTTTCGCGATGATGGGCGAGGCACCATTTCGCCATGATCGAGCCGCCGCGCGAGACGATGCCGGTGACGCGCTTCGCCGTCAGCGGAATATAGGGCAGGCGCACGCCGGCATGGATGGTGAAATAGTCGACGCCCTGCTCGGCCTGCTCGATGAGCGTGTCGCGGAAAATCTCCCATGTGAGATCCTCGGCGATACCGCCGACCTTCTCCAGCGCCTGGTAAATGGGCACGGTGCCGATCGGCACGGGGCTGTTGCGGATGATCCACTCGCGCGTGTCGTGGATGTTGCGGCCGGTGGAGAGGTCCATCACCGTGTCGGCGCCCCAGCGGATCGCCCAGACCATCTTGTCGACTTCGCTTGCGACGTCCGAGGCGACGGCGCTGTTGCCGATATTGGCATTGATCTTCACGAGGAAATTGCGGCCGATCGCCATCGGCTCGCTTTCCGGATGGTTGATATTGCTGGGAATGATGGCGCGGCCGCGCGCCACTTCGTCGCGGACGAACTCCGGCGTCACATAGTCAGGGATGGCGGCGCCCCAGTCCTGCCCGTCGCGGACATATTCGGCGAGCCGCTCGCGGCCCAGATTCTCGCGCTCGGCGACATATTCCATCTCCGGCGTGATGATGCCGCGGCGGGCATAGTGCATCTGGGAGACGTTCATGCCCGGCTTCGCGCGCAGCGGGCGCTGGACGACATTGGGGAAGGGCCGCACGCCGCCCGAGCGGTCCGGCCCCTTCATGCCATTGTCCTCCGGCTTCACCGAACGGCCGGCATAATCCTCCACATCGCCCCGGCCGAGGATCCAGTCGCGGCGCAGCGCGGGCAGGCCCGCCATGATATCGATCTGAGAGGCAGGGTCGGTATAGGGGCCGGAGGTGTCGTAGACGCGCACCGGCGGCTCGCCGCTGGAGGGCTCCAGGTCGATCTCGCGCATGGCGACGCGGATGCCGCTGCCGGACTTGGCGGCGACATGGATCTTGCGGCTGCCGCGAATGGGTCCGGTAGTGACCGCGACTTCGGTGCGGGCGGGGAGGTCAGCCATGAGTGAGGGGCCTTTCGTTCGGGAATGTCAGACGTAGAGATGATCGGGGAGGCCGACCTTGCCGGTGAGGCCGGCAAGGGCCAGCAGCACGCCGAGGACGAGCGCGACGATGCCCCAGATGCGGATGAAGCGCATCGACCAGTGGCCGATCCGCAGCAGCGGGCCGGGCACGGCGATCAGCAGCGCGCCTTCCAGCAATGCGATCCAGCCGACCGCCGAAACGATGATCGCCAGCGGATCGGTGAGGCGGCTGTGCGTGATGGCGATCGCGATGCCGATGGCGAAGACCAGCACGCCCATGGTGATCTGCAGGCCCGGCGAGGCGGCGAGATCGTCCATGATCGCTTGCCAGCGCTGCGGCGCGACGAGCGCGGCGAGGCCGACGAGCAGCAGATAGAGGCCGATCGCCTCGGCCAGATACAGGGTCGTCACGGAGAGCGTGGTCATGTCCTTGCCTCCTCCTCGCATCGGTGCGGAGGGGGGACGGATGACGGGACTTGAGGCCGCTCCGCTCCCTCCGCCGGTACGATCCGGTTCAGGTTCGACGGGTCGGATGGCGCTACCCATCCCTCTCAGCCATGTTGCCCGCCTTCGAAACATCTCGGCGGGAGCCGGCTCCCCGGGGATCGGACCATGTTAGCCTGCTTCGGGGTGCGGGCCAACCCACAAAGCGGGGGCGATTCAGTGCAGCATGCCCGACTTCCCGACCTTTGCATTTCCGTTCGCTTCGAGCGTAGGGTCGAGCTTGTCGAGACCCGCAGTCGAGAAGGGCGTTCTCGACAGGCTTCTCGACCTCGCTCGCTGACACGAGGCGCGTGACTCGTGTCAGCTGCTCGAACCGAACCCGTTCCCGTTCGCCCTGAGCGAAGTCGAAGGGCTCTACCGAGCGGAGCGAAGGAGCTTCGCCTCAGGCTCAGCCAAGCCCCTCGACTTCGCTCAGGGCGAACGGGACTCGTATGTCCGCTTTCTACCTGACAGCTGTCACCTCGCCGTGCGAGACGACGAAATCCTGGGCGCTTTCTCGCTAAGGCCGGTGCCATTTCTGAAACCGGCGCTGGAGGGCGAAGAGCGCCCGACCCAAGGCTCCATCGCACACCACCTCGGGTCAGAATGTATAGGCGAGCCCCAGGCCCACCATCCACTGGTCGCGCGATCCCGCCACGCTGACCACCGGGCTGGCGGCGAAGTCATTCAGGAGGCGCGTATAGGCGACGCCGCCGATCGCGGAGAGGCCGCCCGTCAGGTCGCCGGTGAGCGAGACGTCGAGCGCGCCGCCGATCGTCCAGTCCTTCCAGCCGGATTTCGCGTTGAACACCGGCAGGCCGCTGGCCACGCTCTGGGCGGGCGTGATCGTGTAGTAGCTGCGCGCATAGTCGCCGTCCGCATGGGTGGCGGAGACGAACAGCAGCGCCAGCGAGCGTCGGCTGAGCGGCGTGATATAGTTGATGTTCGGATTGATGAGCGTGCCGCCATGGCCGCCTGCCACGTCGTGTCGCACGCTCACCGTGAAGCCCAGCCGGTCATAGTCGCTGGTGAGGACGCCGCGCCGGGCGATGCCGGCCATGCCGCCCAGCTCCACCGAGATGCCGACCTTGCCGAGCGCCCGGATGCGCGGATCGTCGATCGACTTGAGCGTGGCGCGATTGAGGCCGATCGAGGCGACCGGCCCCAGGGTGAAGCTCCAGCCCGGCCCTTCCGGGGCGCGGATGAGGTTCACGCTCACCCGGTTGCCGAGATAGGAGAAGCCGATCCCGTCCACTCTCCCGACCACGCCGGGCACCGGCAGCAGTTCGTAATCGTCCGATCCCTCATAGTCGGCGACCCGTCCGATCCCGACACCGGCCATGATGAAATCATCGTCCTTCGACGCGGATTGCGCCCGGACCGCCTGGGGCAGGATGGCGGCGGCAAGGAGGAGGCAGACAGGGAAGATACGCAAGATCGGCTCCCGGAAATGGGTGGATGATGATCCTCTCCAACGCGGCATGGGGCGTTTTGGCTCCCTGTGCCGGGCGACTGTGGGCCAGCCGGCGTTGCCGGGTAAGATAGTGCGTTGTTAACTGGGGAATATCGAGCATGATCGGCAAGGTGTATCGATAGGCGTCCGCACGTCAATGACTGCTACAGTGGGGACCTGACTGGCAACAAGGCACCGTTCGCCCTGAGCGAAGTCGAAGGGCTTGGCTGAGCAGGCGAAGTCCACTTCGCTCCGCTCAGTAGCGCCCTTCGACTTCGCTCAGGGCGAACGGGAATGAAATGTCCGCAATGGGTCGCAAGCCGACATCCACGACACGCCGTGTTAATAAGCCGTGAAAGGCCCATCCAACGCCTTTTGAACTGTAAGCCCCACAGCCGACATCCTTCCCGCCAAGGAGTCTCCACCACCGCCCGGAACACCGGGACCTTCCCTTCCCGTCGCGCTGCGCTATGGCGCGGTGATGACCGTCGACACCAGCTTCCGCGTGCCGCCCGATCCCGGCCGCACTCGCTTCGCCTTCGCTGTCCATGCCACGGACGGCAAGGCGCGCACTGGCGCGATCGCCATGCTGCGCGGCACGATCCGCACGCCCGCCTTCATGCCCGTCGGCACGGCGGCGACCGTCAAGGCGATGCGCCCGGCCGAGGTGCGCGCCAGCGGGGCGGACATCATCCTGGGCAACACCTATCATCTGATGCTGCGCCCGGGCGCTGAGCGGGTGGCGGCGCTGGGCGGCCTTCATGCGCTCTCCGGCTGGGAGCGGCCGATCCTCACCGACAGCGGCGGCTATCAGGTGATGAGCCTCTCCGCCCTCACCAGGGTGAGCGAGGAAGGCGTCAGCTTCGCCAGCCATCTCGACGGTTCCCGGCACATGCTGAGCCCGGAGCGCTCGATGGAGATCCAGCGCCTGCTGGGATCGGACATCGTGATGGCGTTCGACGAGCTGGTGCCGACCACCACCACGCGCGACGAACAGGTCCGCGCCATGGAACGCTCGATGCGCTGGGCGGCGCGTTCGCGGGCCGGGTTCGACGCAGGCGGCGAGCATGCGGCGCGCGCGGCGCTGTTCGGCATCCAGCAAGGCGCGCTGGACCCTGAGCTGCGGCGTCGGTCGGCGCAGGCGCTGGTGGAGATCGGCTTCGATGGCCATGCGGTGGGCGGCCTCGCGGTGGGCGAGGGGCAGGCGGCGATGTTCGCCTGTCTCGACCATTGCGTGGACCCGCTGCCCGCGGACCGGCCGCGCTACCTGATGGGCGTCGGCAAGCCGGACGACATCGTGGGCGCGGTGGAGCGCGGCATCGACATGTTCGACTGCGTGCTGCCGACCCGTTCGGGCCGCAACGGCCAGGCCTTCACCTGGACGGGGCCGCTCAACATCCGCAATGCCCGCTTCGCCGAGGATCTGGCGCCGCTCGATGCGCGCTGCGACTGCCCGGTGTGCACGAGTGTCAGCCGCGCCTATCTGCACCATCTGGTGAAGGCCGGCGAGATGCTCGGCGCCATGCTGATGACGCAGCACAACCTGCATTTCTACCAGGCGCTGATGGCGGCGCTGCGCGAGGCGATCGGGGACGGGCGGCTGGCGGCGTTCGCACAGGGATTCCGCGCCGACTATGCAAGCCGGGCGTTCTGAAGCAGCGGGATCAGCCAGGCTTGCCGGATTGGCGCCGCCTTCCTCTCCCCTTGGCGGGAGAGGAAATTGCCGGTGCACCTCGCATCCTTCGGCGCTAAGAGGCCGCCATGGAGAGCCTGACGAGCAGCCCCATGGCCGATACCTTCGCCCGCGCCCGCGCATATTCGCCGTTCTTGGCGCGGCGGATGGACATCCATCCCGATCTGGTCGCCTTGCTCGAAGCCGGGGAAACGGACGCGGCATGGGCGGCCGCGTGCGTGCTGGAGCCGGATGCTCCGGTCGACCGCCGGCTGCGGCTGCGGCGCGGCGCCGTCGCGCTGGTGGCGGCGATCGCCGATCTTTCCGGTCTCTGGGATCTCGATGCCGTTACTCGCCATCTCTCCGATTTCGCGGACGAGGCGGTCGAAGCCGCGCTCGCCGCTGCCTTCGCCGAGCGCTATCCCGACGAGGCGCCGCGCGGCATCGCCGTCATCGCGCTCGGCAAGCATGGCAGCCGGGAGCTGAACTACAGCTCGGACATCGACCCGATCCTCATCTTCGATCCCGCCACCATCCCCACGCGCGGACGGGAGGAGCCGCAGGAGGCGGCGCAGCGCCTGGCCCGCCGGATGATCGCGCTGCTCACCGAGCGGACCGGGGACGGCTATGTGTTCCGCGTCGACCTGCGGCTGCGGCCCTCGCCCGAGGTCTCGCCGATCATCCTGCCGGTGGGCGCCGCCATCTCCTATTATGAGAGCGCGGCGGTCGGCTGGGAGCAGGCGGCGTTCATCCGCGCGCGGGCGGCCGCCGGAGATTTGGCGCTGGGGCGCGCCTTCCTGCAGACCATCCGGCCGTTCGTCTGGCGGCGCAGCCTCGATTTCGGCGCGATCCGAGCGATCAGCGACGTCTCGCGCCGCATCCGCGCCCATTATGCCAGCGGCCAGCGCTTCGGCCCGGGCTATGACCTCAAGCGCGGGCGCGGCGGCATCCGCGAGGTGGAGTTCTTCGCGCAGGCGCACCAGCTCATCCAGGGCGGCCGCAATCCGGCGCTGCGCCCGCCGGCAACGCGCGATGCGCTGCGGGTGCTGAGCGAGGCCGGCGTCATCCCGGCCGAAGCGGCGGCGCGTCTGGACGCGGCCTATGTGATGCTCCGCACCGTCGAGCACCGGCTGCAGATGGTCGACGACCGGCAGACCCACAGCCTGCCCGACAGCGCTGCCGCGCTGGACAATGTCGCGCGGCTCGCCGGCCATGCGGACGGCGCCGCGCTCATCGAGGCGCTGCGCCCGCATGTCGAGGCGACCGGGCTGCAGTTCGACGCGTTGGTCGGCGAGGATGAGGCGGGCGACGCGCGCCTGCCCGACGATCCGCGCGCGCTCGCCGATCGGCTCGGCGACATCGGCATCGTGGACGCGGAACCCTTCGTACAGCGCATCGGCCATTGGCGCGAGGGCAGCCTGCGCGCGCTGCGCAGCCCGGCGGCGCGCGAGGCGCTGGAGGAGCTGCTGCCGGACCTCATGCGCGAGCTGGCCCGCGCGCCCGCGCCGCTCACCGCGCTCAACAAGCTCGATCAGGTGATCGCCGGCCTGCCGAGCGCGGTCAACCTGCTGCGGCTGCTGGTGGCCCGGCCGGGCCTCGCCCAGACGCTGGTGACGGTCCTCGCCCATGCACCCGTGCTGGCCGATGCGCTGGGGCGCCGTCCGGCGCTGTTCGACGGCCTGATCGATGCCAGCGCGCTGGAGCTGCCGCCGGACGTGCCGACGCTGGTCGCCGATTGGCAGGCGCGCGACACCAGCGAGGATTTCCAGCAGCGGCTCGACCATATCCGCCATGCCGTCAGCGAGCGCCGTTTCGCGCTCGGCGTGCAGATCGTCAGCCGGGAAGTCGATCCGCTGGCGGTCGGGCGCGGCTATGCGCGGGTGGCGGAAGCGGCCGTCGAGGTGCTGGCGCGGGCGGCGATTGCCGAGTTCGAGGAGACGCACGGCCGCGTGCCGGGCGGCGAGCTGGCCATATTGGCGCTCGGGCGGTTCGGCGGCGGGTTGCTCACCCATGCCTCGGACCTCGATCTCGTCTTCCTCTTCACCGGCGATTTCCAGGCGGAATCGGATGGGCGGCGGCCGCTTGGCGGCACGCTCTATTTCAACCGGCTCTCGCAGCGCGTCATCAACGCGCTCTCCGTGCCGACCGCGGCGGGCGCGCTCTACGAGGTGGACACACGGCTGCGACCCTCCGGCAATCAGGGGCCACTGGCGGTGAGCTTCGAGAGCTTCGCGCGCTACCAGGCGGAAAGCGCGTGGACCTGGGAGCATCTGGCGCTCTGCCGGGCGCGGCCGGTGTTCGGATCGGCGACGGCGCGGGCCGATCTCCAGCGCATCGTCGACGCGACGCTGACGGTCGAGCGCGATCCCGCCGCGCTGCTGGGCGCGGCGGTGAAGATGCGCGGCGACATCGCGACGCACAAGCCGCCCGCCGGACCGCTCGACGTCAAGCTGGCGCCGGGCGGCCTCGTCGATCTCGAATTCCTCATCCATGTGACCCAGCTCAGCCACCGCACCGGCTTCTCGCCGAGCCTCAATGTGGCGCTGGAGAAGCTGACCGGCGCGGGGCTGCTGCCGGCGGACCTGATCCCGGCGGCGGACCTGCTCACCCGCTATCTGGTCGTCTCGCGGCTGGTCGCGCCCAAGGCGACCGAACCGGCGGAGGAAAGCCGCTGGCTGGTCGCGCGCGCCTGCGAAGCGCGGGATTGGAACGACCTCACCGCCCGGATCGCGGCCGCCCGCCGGACGATCGGAGACCAGTGGCGCGCCCTGGCGGTCGGGGCCGTATAATCCCCTTCCGCTTGCGGGAGGGGTCAGGGGTGGGCATTCTGCTTCTCGGCTCAAGCGCCTCTTCTCGATGTTGCCTGGCCCACCCCGGCCCCTCCCGCAAGCGGAAGGGGAGAAAAAGAAAAGGAGCGAATCCCGTGCTGCAGGAAGGCGAAACTCTACCGGACGTCACCTTGACCGGCGTGGATGGCGCGCCGATCAAGCTGGAGGATTTCCGCGGCAAGCCGCTCGTCGTCTATTTCTATCCCAAGGCCGACACGCCCGGCTGCACCGCCGAGGCGATCGATTTCACCGGCCTCGTCGACCAGTTCGGCGCGCTGGGCGTGCCGGTGATCGCGGTGTCGAAGGATCCGGTGAAGAAGCTGGCCCGCTTCGCCGAGAAACATGGCCTCGCCGTCACGCTCGCCGCGGACGAGGACGGCAGCGTGTGCGAGGCGTTCGGCACTTGGGTGCAGAAGAAGCTCTATGGCCGCGAATATATGGGCATCGAACGCGCGACCTTCCTGGCCGATGCGCAGAGCCGGATCATGCGCGTCTGGCCCAAGGTGAAAGTGAAGGGCCATGCCGCCGAGGTGCTGGAGGCCGTGAAGGCGCTGGGCTGAAGGCGGGCGTGGGGGCTGGTGGTCAATGCGCGCGTGAAACTGCCTCTCCCTCCGTCCCGAACCCGTCCCATAGTGACCGCGCCGGCGCTTATGTCTATCGGCTCCCGCGATGACCGGCGCCTTCCTCATCGTCACGGCCTTCGTCACTGCCTTCCTGTCCGGCATCCTCGGCATGGCGGGCGGGCTGGTGCTGATGGGCGCGCTCGCCTTCGTACTGCCGGTCTCGGCCGCTTTCGTGACGCACGGCATCCTCCAGCTCGTCGCCAATGGCTGGCGCGCGGTGCTGCATCGGCGGCATATCGACTGGGCGATCCTGCGCAACTATGCCGTCGCCTCGGCTTGCGCGGCGGGCGTCGTCGCGCTGATCGGCTTCACGCCCTCGCGGCCGCTGCTCTTCCTGCTGCTCGGCCTGGTGCCGATGCTGGTCTGGCTGCCGCGCCGCTGGATCGCGCTCGATGCGGCGAAGACACCGCACGCGCTCGTCTCCGGCTTCCTCGTGACTGGGCTCAACCTGACCGCGGGCGTCGCCGGCCCGCTGCTCGACATCTTCTTCGTGCGCACCGCGCTCACCCGGCACCGCATCGTCGCGACCAAGGCGGCGACGCAAGTGCTGAGCCATCTCGCCAAGATCATCGTGTTCGGCACGCCGCTGGTGGCGACGGACGCGCCCGGCCTGCCGCCCTGGTGGGTGTTCGCGCTGGCGGTGCCGCTGTCGATGCTGGGCACGGTGCTGGGCGGACGCGTGCTTGACCGGATCAGCGATGTCGACTTCAAGCGCTGGACGGCCTGGATCGTGACCGTGATCGGCCTTGGCTATCTGTGGAAGGCGCTGGCGGCATGGCTGTGAGTCTGGGCGAGGCCTGTGTCGGCGTACTGCGTTGCGGCGATCCGCGCGCCAAGCTGATGGCGGCGCGCCGTGTGGCGCGGGACTGGCGGCTCGGCCGGCTGACGCATCGCTTCGATGCGGCGCCGCCGGACCGGCCGGCGCGGCCCGCGGCGCCGGAACTGCTGCCGCCCAATCGGATGCCCAAGCGTGGCAAGGGCGGATCGGTTCGCGCGCGCATCGCGATGATCCATGCGCTCGCGCATATCGAGTTCGTCGCGATCGATCTCGCTTTCGATCTGGTGGCGCGGTTCGGCGTCGGGTTCCCGCCCGCCTTCGCCGACGACTGGCTGCGCGTGGGCGCCGACGAGGCGATGCATTTCGCGCTGCTCGATCGTCGCCTGCGCGCGCTCGGCAGCCACTATGGCGCGCTGCCGGCGCATGACGGGCTGTGGGAGGCCGCGCGGGAAACCGCGCATGACGTGGCGGCGCGGCTCGCCGTGGTGCCGATGGTGCTCGAAGCCCGCGCGTTGGACATCACGCCAGCGACGATCGCGCGGTTCGAGAGCTTTCAGGATCAGGACACGGCGCGCATCCTGCATCGAATCGTTGATGACGAAGTGCGCCATGTGCACGCGGGGACGAAATGGTTCCTGTGGTCGACGAAGCGAAATGGCGTCGACCCGCAACAAACTTACCAAAAACTCGTCAGGTTGCATTTTCGGGGCGCGCTGAAGCCGCCGTTCAACGACTCAGCGCGTGGTCAGGCCGGTTTGACGCGGGATTTCTACGCGCCTCTTGCAGGTTAACCCTTTCTTCGCTGGAAAGTTCCCAACAGCCCATTGTGCTGCAACAAAAAATTCACATGAGCCCGGGGCGACGGGCTCAAGATGGGGTTCGCATGTTTCAATCCTTTGCTGTTGCCTTCGCGACGGAGGGCTTTTCCCGATGTGCCGCAGGCATGATGGCCATGGGCGCCGCGCTTGCACTCGCCGCGCCGGCTGCTGCGGATGAGACCGCGAGCGACGCGCAATTCTCCTCCCTCTATGCCGCCTGGCAGCGCATGGACCAGGGCGGGACCGAGCAGAGCGCGCGAACCCGTTCGTCCATTCCCTCGCGCCAGCCGGTCGATGTGGTGCGGCTCTCGTCCAATTTCGGCGGCCGCTCCGATCCCTTCAACGGCCATCGCCGCATGCACCAGGGCATCGACATTCCAGGCCCGCTCGGCACGCCGGTCTATGCGACCGCCGATGGTGTCGTGCAGCGCTCGAGCTGGGTCAATGGCTATGGCAATCTGGTCGAGATCAATCATGGCAATGGCCTCGAGACGCGCTACGGCCATCTCTCCAAGCTGATCGCCCAGCCCAATGAGCGCGTGCGGCGCGGCCAGCTGATCGGCCTGATGGGCTCGACCGGCCGCTCGACCGGTAGCCATCTCCACTATGAAGTGCGCATCGCCGGCGCGGCGGTGAACCCGATGCCCTATATCGAGGGCACCAATTACGAGCTGGCGCTGGCCGATGCCCGTGCGCACGAGGCCCAGCAGACCGCGATGGGCGGCCCCGAAGCGCGCCGCAGCACGGACAACAGCGACCGCGATCTCGGCAAGTAACGTCACGTCGCTTGCCGGCCGGGCGGCCGCGCCCTATCTTGCGGTCATGGACATAGCCCTCACATCGAGCGCGGCCGCCCGTGTCGCCCGGATCGCGCAGCGCCAGAGCAAGCCCGCCATCCTGCGCCTGAGCGTGGAGGGCGGGGGCTGTTCCGGCTTCCAGTATCGCTTCGGCCTCGCCGACGCGCCGGAGGATGACGATCTGGTGGTGGAGACCGACGGCGTGAAGCTGGTGGTCGATGCGATGAGCCTCGATCTGGTGCGCGGCGGCATCGTGGATTTCGTCGACAATCTCGGCGGCTCGGCCTTCAAGGTCGACAATCCCAATGCGGTCGCCGGCTGCGGCTGTGGAACCAGCTTCGCGGTGTAAGCGTGCCCTTCCGGGCGCGCCTGCATCGGATGCCGGCTTGCGACTGATCTCTACCATTTCATTCCCGTCCGCTCAGGGCGAATGGGTTTCTATTGTCGGGTTCTTCTCCGCCCCTCAGCGGCCCTCCGACCACATGATCGCCCATCAGGCACAAGCCCCTTCGCCCGCGCTTGTCGAAGCGCCGTTCTTCTTCCAAGGAAGGACCAGAGTTTCTGGAGCCTGCTCGCCATGCGCATCGCCACTTTCAACATCAACGGAATCCGGGCCCGCCTGCCGCGCCTCGTCGAGTGGCTGGAGGAGACCCAACCGGACGTCGCCTGCCTGCAGGAGATCAAGACCCAGGACGAGGGCTTTCCGATCAAGGAGATCGAGGCGGCCGGCTATGGCGCCATCTGGCATGGCCAGAAAGGCTTCAACGGCGTCGCCATCCTGGCGAAGGGCGAGACGCCGCGCGAGGTGACGCGCGGGCTGGAAGGCGAGCCGGAGGACGATCACAGCCGCTATATCGAAGCCGATGTGAACGGTGTGCGGGTGGCGGCGATCTACCTGCCCAACGGCAATCCCGTGCCCGGCCCCAAGTTCGACTACAAGATCCGCTGGATGGGCCGCCTGCGCCAGCGCGCCGCGCAGATCTGGGCGGAGGAAGTGCCGGCGGTGCTGGCCGGGGATTATAATGTCATCCCGTTCAACCGCGATGTGTGGAAGCCCGAGGCGATGGCCGACGACGCGCTGATGCAGCCGGAGAGCCGCGCTGCATACAAGGCACTGATGTTCGACGGCTGGACGGATGCGCTGGCCGCGCGCCATCCCAATGGCGGCATATGGACCTATTGGGACTATCAGATGGGCGCCTGGCAGCGGGATGCGGGCTTCCGTATCGATCATCTGCTGCTTTCGCCGGCGGCCGCCGACCGGCTGGTCGATGCCCAGGTCGACAAGGCCTATCGCGGGCGGGAGAAGGCCAGCGACCATGCGCCGGTCTGGGTGCGCCTGCGGGCGTAGGCCGGGTCGGCTGAACCAATTTGGGACGTGGTTTCCTCCGCATTTACAATTCGAGGCAATGCCGTCCCTTTTCCGTAACATAGTCCACCTAGCTGGCGCCGGCAAACATAGGACGGCGGGGCATTTCCGCTCCGCAGCCATGGCAAAGAGTGGGCATTATCATGACGAAGAAGCTTTTCGCGCTCGGCGCGGCGATGGTCGGTCTGGCGGCGGCGGGCGCGCAGGCGAGCGGCATCAATCCGGGAACCGTGTCTCCCTATGTGCTGGCGGATGCGGACTATACGCAGGATTTCGATAGCCTCACGCCGTTCGGCAGCAATCTCACGGCGCTGCCCGAGGGTTGGCAATTCTATGAAGGCGGCGACTTCGGCGACGGCTTCTATGTGGGCGGCGTCAGCAATACCTCCGGCGGCATCCATGCCTATGGCTCGGGGACCGAGCGGGCGCTGGGCGGGATTCCCGGCAGCACCATCACGCCGCTCCATTTCGGCGTGATCTTCGAAAATGGCCTGGGCGCCGCGATCAACGCGCTCGACATCAGCTATACCGGCGAGCAGTGGTACAACACTGCCGTCGCGGGCAAGCTGACGTTCGAATATTCGCTCGACGCGCCCAGCATCAATGACGGCACTTGGACCGCTTTCTCGGCGCTCGACTTTGTCGGCCCGGCGACCGGCGCGAACGCGGTCGACGGCAACGCCGCCGCCAATCGCAGCCAGGTGAGCGCCCTGATCG
>Ga0182748_1000237_pt1 | contig 63617 bp, 68 predicted proteins | sample eDN3rd37CKraftOP_FD_128877 | JGI IMG/M metagenome (GOLD analysis project Ga0182748, IMG submission 128877) | Enriched Organic Plus compost microbial communities from Emeryville, California, USA - eDNA 3rd pass 37_C Kraft OP (version 2) (version 2) ... | reverse complement strand
TGCCGTGGATTCCGCACGACGACGTGATCACGCCGCAGGACATCCAGGGCGTGCGCGGCTTCGGCGTGGCGGACGCCGCCGACCCGCTCGCCACCGTAATGGAGCGCAAGCTCACCCGCATGCGGGCGAAGCACGCGCAGACGCGCGAATACATGGAGGTCAATGCGCTCCGCGGGATCGTCAAGGACGGCGCCGGCGTCGCCCTCTACGACTACTTCGACGAGTTCGGCCTCGTCCAGCAGTCGGTTGACTTCGTGCTCGGGACTGCCGGGACCAACGTGCAGGCGAAATGCCGCGAGGTGCTGCGCGACATCGAGACCGAGCTCAAGGGCGAGACCATGAATGGCGTGCTGGCGCTGGTCAGCCCTGGCTTCTTCGACAAGCTGATCGGGCACGCCAAGGTCGAGGAGGCCTACAAGTATTTCTCCTCGACCGGCGCGCAGCCACTGCGCGAGGATACCCGCCGACGCTTCCCGTTCTCGGGCATCGTGTTCGAAGAGTATAACGCCACCGTCACGCTCTCGACCGGCGCGACCGAGACGCTGATCCCTGCGAACGAGGGCATCGCGTTCCCGCTCGGCACCATGGACACCTTCGTGACCTATGGGGCGCCGGCCAACCTGATCGAGACCGTCAACACCGTGGGGCTGCCGATCTATGCCCGCCAGATCGCGCGGCAGGACGGCAGCGCCATCGACGTGAAAACCGAGGCCTCGCCGCTGCCGGTGAACAAGCGGCCTCGCCTGGCGGTGAAGATTCTCACCAGCAACTGAGCGAGCCTGCCCGCGGCATCATTTCGCTCTTGGCGCGGACGGACAGAGGTCCTGCACATAACAGGCACTGCAGGCAGGATCGCGGGGCCTACACCACAACCTGCCGATCTCCCAAATCGGCAGGTCCACAATGCCCGGAAATTCCGGGTGGAGCGCCCGCGCCTTGTAAACCAACTGTTCAACCCTAGCATCGGAGGAGCAAAGGCCAAGGCGGCCGAACACGCGCCGGACATGTACGTCCGCAGAAATATCGATCGAATAGTAATCGGAGAAGGGCACCTTGTAATCGCGCGCCAGGATGTTGGCCGCCATAGTCGCAATCTTGGGACCCACGCCATCGAATTGTAGAAAGCGACATACAACCTCCGCGCTGCTCGGGCGATTCGCCCAGATGCTGGAGGCGTCGCCCGCATACTCTTCGGCAATCCGTTGAACAGCCGCATGAAATAGACGGCTCATCGTGTCAGCGAAGCGGTGAAGCGGCTCCGGTCTCGACATCAGGCGGAATACTTCTTTCGGAGATAGCTGGACGAGGGCATCCATCGAAAACCCTCCAAGCTTCTCCGAGATCCGGTGTGGGATGAGCCACGCCCGCTCGGCCTTGATCTGGCGATCCATGACGCAGGCGAGGACAAAGGCGTGCGGGTGCCCGTCAAGATCATTCAGCAGTAGGTTGGCGGGGGCGAGCTTCGTGAATTCGACCACCGCTCTTGGCTTCGCGAAGAGGGTCTTGCCATGCTCAATCAGTCGCTCGCGTATGGCGTCCTCGGTCATCCGGCTGACCTCCATCACCATTCCAGACTATGACTGCTTTTGCAGCCGCTATCGATGACCTTTTTGCCGATCCCAACATCGCCCGCGACGCCATCTGGCGCGCGGGCGGTGCGGGCGCCGGCATCTCCGTCAAGGTCGTCACCCGCCGCCCCGACCAGGTCATCGGCTTTGGCGACAGCCGAGCTGTCTTACCGACAATGCTGATCGACGTACGCAGGTCGGAGGTCTCGGATCCCGCGACGGGCGACACGGTGGAGATCGAAAGCGAGATGTTCGACGTCATCGCCACGCCGACCATCGACAGCCTGCGGCTCGTATGGACGTGCGAGGCGGCGGCGCCCGTCTGATCCGATGCGCTTCACGCTGAAGACGGACGACATCGCCAAGGGCTTGGGCGAGGCCGAGGGCGATGCGGCGCGGTCGGTTACCAGCGCCATGCGCGAGGTGACGGATGGGTTGAAGACCGAGCTGCGGGCCGACGTGACCGATGCCGGGCTGGGGCAGCGCCTCGCCAACACCTGGCGCGGCAAGACCTATCCGGAGGGCGGTATCAGCCTGGAAGCGGCCTCCTTCGTTTGGTCGAAGGCGCCCAACATCGTCGATGCCTTCGATCGCGGGGTGACCATCAAGTCAAACCGCGGCCTGTGGCTTGCGATCCCGACGCCGGCCGCCGGCGTCAAGGGACTGAGCGCCACCGGCGCCATGAAGCGCATCACGCCGGGCGGCTGGGAGCGGCGCACCGGCATGCGGCTTCGCTTCGTCTATCGGCGCGGCCGGCCATCGCTGCTTGTTGCCGACAATGCGCGGCTGAGCAAGAAGGGGCTTGCCAGGCCGAACATCGGTCGCACGCGGGGCGGTGCTCAATTCACGCGTCTGAAGGGGCGTTCCACCGTCGTCGTGTTCATCCTGGTCCCGCAGGTCAGCCTACGGAAGCGGCTCGACATCGCCTCGATCGCGCAGCGGTGGGCCGACCGCGTGCCAGGCATGATCGCCGGTCATTGGAGATGAACGTGAAGCAGCAGCGAACTGCGATCTTGATGACGCTCCTGTCATTCGCCTTCATAATTTCCGTTCTGGTGGCGAGCTTCCGGTGACCAGCAAGCGCGAGCGGGTCCTTGAGGCGGTAAAGGCGCTTGTCGCGGCGGCGCTCCCCGACGCGGACGTCAAGCGCAACCTCGCCAAGGCCGACCGCATCCCGCCCGGTGGCCTCGTCATTATCCGCGACGGCGACCCGGGCGAGCCCGAGGTGATGCTCTCGCCGCTCCTCTACATCTACACCCACCGCATCCCGATCGAAGTCGCGGCCTACGAGACCTCGTCGCAACCGCGCGAGCAGGTCCTCGACGAGATGCTGGGTGCGATCGGCGTCGCTGTCGCCGGCGACCGCACCCTCGGCGGTCTCTGCGATTTCACCGAGGCGGAAGCGCCCGCCACTGACGACGTGGAGACCGCAGGCGCTCGCGCCGGCCGCTGGGCCGATGCCGCGCTCGTCGCGGTCTACGGCACCACCGACCCGCTGAACTGAATTCCATCACAGCTTGAGGAGAGTCCCATGGCACGCGCGCGCGGCGCCAATGCCGTCATGGCCGCCGCATTCGAGACCACCTACGGCACGCCACCGGTCGCCGGCTACAAGAAGCTTCCCTTCGTGTCGTCGGCTCTCGGCGATGAGCAGAACCTGATCGCGAGCGACCTCCTCGGCTATGGCCGGGAGCCACTGCCTCCGAGTCGGGACGTGGTCAACAACGAGGGCGATGTCGTCGTCCCGGTTGACCTGCGCAACTTCGGCTACTGGCTCAAGCTCCTCCTCGGCGTGCCGACCACCGTCGACAACGCCGGCGTCTTCACCCACACGTTCGTCTCCGGCGCGCTCACGCTGCCGTCGATGGCGATCGAGGTCGGCATGCCGGAAGTGCCGAGCTACGGGATGAACTTCGGCGTGCGCGCCAACTCCATGAAAATCCAGTTGCAGCGCTCGGGGCTGCTCAACGCCACCATGAGCCTGATCGCGCAGGGCGAGACGAAGGCTGGCTCGTCCAGCGCCGGCAGCCCGACCGAAGCGGTCATCGAGCGCTTCTCGCAGTTCATGGGCGAGATCAAGCGCAACGGCACCGCGCTTGGGCAGATTGTCTCGGCGGAGCTCACCTACACGAATAACCTCGACAAGGTCGAGGTCATTCGGCCGGACGGACGCATCGAGGACGCGGATCCCGCGATGGTCGGCGTGACCGGCACCGTCAACATCCGCTTCGCCGATACCGTGCTGCTCGACCAGGCAGTGGCCGGCACCGCCTGCGAGCTGTCATTTGGCTGGGCAATCAACGCCGACAAGTCGCTCCTGTTCACGGTGCACGAGGTCTACCTGCCGAAGCCCAAGCAGCCGATCACGGGGCCCGGCGGCATCCAAGCGACGTTCGCATTCCAGGCCGCCGAAGACCCGGCGTTGCAGAAGACGTTGACCGCCGCCTTGGTCAACGACGTGTCGGCCTACTGATCTCTCCTGAATCCATGAGGCTCCAATGCTCAAGCTTGCATTCGACCGCGAGCCGTTCTGGCTCGACATGGTGCCTGGTGTCCGCGTGCAGTTCCGGCCGATCACGGTCGCCGCCATCCTGCTGGCGCGCACGGCAGCCGCCGATGTGCTGCGCGCCGGCGGCGACGACGCCATGGTGAAGGCCGGCGTTGCCTTCACGCGTTCGCTCGCCCAATCGGGCATCGCCGCCTGGGAGGGGATCGGGGATGCGGACGGCAACCCGGTCGAGCCCACGAAGGAGACGATCGACGCGGCGCTCGAGGTCTGGTCGCTGTTCGATGCGATCGACCGGCTCTATGTCGGCCCGGCACTGATCCAGGACGCGGAAAAAAACGCCTGATCGCTCTCGCCGAGTGGCACTTCGGCGGGGGCGAGGGCTATTGCGCCGCCTGTTCGTCCGCTTGCTCATCCTGCCCGTACATCGAGCACGCGCCGACAACGCCGGACGGCATCGCCGCCTGGGGCGTGCTCAAGCGCGCGGCCGGACAAGTGCGCGCGGGAATAGGCGGCGTCTATGCGCTCGATTTCGGAGCGGTGCTGATGCTCGCCGACGCCATGGGCGCGCTCAACACGCTGCTGGTCGAACTCCTCCCCGAGATCGAGCCGATCATCGTGCGCGCCTACGGCCGGGATTCTGAATGAGCACCACCCAGGTCTCGATCCGCCTAGGCGTCGAGGGCAAAGCGGAGGTCAAGCGCGCCTTCGACGAGGTCGGCAAGGCCGGGCAGGACGCCTTCCGCGGCGTCGCTACCTCGATGGACGCGGCGGGTGCCGCGGCCGACCGCGAGGCGCAGCGGTTGCAACGGCTGGCGCAGGCCGCCAAGCAGGCCGCTGCGGCCGATCAGGCGCAGCGCGGCTTCAATACCGTGCTCGGCGTTGGCACCGGCCCGTCAAAGTCCGCTCGCGACTCTGCCGCGGTGTTTGAAGAGGCTGCGAGAGCCGCGGACGACCTCGCGGCACGCACCGCGGCGTTGCGCGCGCAGATCGACCCGCTTGGCGCCGCGCAGGCGAGGCTCAACGCCGAGATCGCCGAAGCCAACGCGCTGTTCAAGGCCGGCGCGATCACCGCGACTGAGCAGGCTGCCGCGCATGCGCTGGCGCAAGCCCGCTACGACGGTACCGCGAAAGCGCTGGGAGCGATCGGCGCAACCGGCAAGCTGACGTCCAATCAGCTGGTCAACCTGAGCTACCAGCTCAATGACGTGGTCGTCTCGCTGGCGAGCGGCCAGCGACCCCTGATGGTGCTGATGCAGCAGGGGTCGCAGATCGCCCAGATCTTCGGTCCGGGCGCAGGCGTCAGCGGAATCCTGCGCGGCGTCTGGCAGGGCCTGACCAGCCTGATCTCGCCGACCGTCGCGGTCGTGGGCGGCATTGCGGCCCTCGGCGCCGCGGTCGGCTATTCCTATTATCGCTACATCGAGTCCCAGAAGGAGCTTGAGATTGCGCTCGCCGGCACCGGGCGGGCTGCGGGCGTGGCGGTCGGCCAAATCGAACGGATTGCCGAGCAGTCCGCGTCCGCCGGCAACGTCTCGGTCGCCGCCGCGCGTGAGATGGAGGCCGCGTTCCTGCGCACCGGCAGGATCGCGGTCTCGCAGTTCGAAGGCCTGATCAAGGTCGTCAAGAACTATGCGCTGACAACCGGGACCGACGTCGCCACGGCCACCAAGGAGCTCGCCGGCGCCTTCGCCGACCCGGTCCGTGGCGCCGATACGCTCAACGAGAAGCTCAACTTCCTCGATGACCGGACGCGGCAGTACGTCCGCACGCTCGCCGACCACAACGACCGCACCGGCGCGCAGCGCGTCCTGCTCGATGCCCTGAAAGGAAGTTTGGTCAACGCGGCGGAAGCGACCACCGCGCTCGGCCGCGCCTGGGACTTCGTCGGCCGCATGGCGTCGAATGCCTACGACGCCATGGGCCGGGCGATCTCGCGCGTGCTCGATGGTGCGCCGATCGACGAGCGGCTCAAAGAACTCCAGCAGGAACGCGCGCGTCTCCAGACGCTGATCGAGAACCCGCCCACGCGCTTCGCCGCGCAGGCCCGCAATTTCAACACGCGGATGCTGGCGGAGGTCGAGGCCGAGATCGCCAAGATCGAAGCCAAGCTTGCCAACATCGAGGTTCGGGCGAAGGAGGCACGAGCCAACGAGCTCTCGGTCCGCGCCGGCACGGTGGCACGCGACCTCACGCCCGGCTTCGACGAGCTGCAGACGCTGAAAGCGCGGCAGGCGCAGCTCCGATCCGCGCTCGACGACCCGCTGGTCCGTCAGAAGGTCGCCGACCTCAAGCAGGTCGAGACGGCGTATGATGCGGTCACCCGCGCTATCCAGTCCTGGCTCGATCCGGCCGAGAAGGCGCGCCGCCTCGACGAACTCGAGATCCAGGCGCTTCAAGCCAAGACCCCGGCGCAGAAGGCCGCCATCGCCGAAGAGCGCCGGCGGCTGGAGCTTGCCGGCCAAGCCATCCCGGTCGCCATCGCGGAAGCCGACATCACGCGGGCCGGAACCAAGGCGCGCGCGGAGGCGACGCAGGCGCATATCGACCAGTCGCGCGTGGTCGAGGTCAATACGAGGGCGACGCTTGGTCTGGCCGATGCCTGGCTGAAAGGAGCTGCCGCGGCCCAGCAGGCTGAGGTCCGCCGTAAGGCGCTGACCGAAGCCGTGCAGAACGGCGTCGATGTCGAGACCCGGGCGCGCGAACTCCTTCGCGAGCAGATCGCCGAGCAGGCCGCCCAGTCCGCGAAATCGGCCACCGACCTGGCGGCCGAAGCTGCTGCGCAGCGCAGGCTCAATGATGCCGTCGCCGCCGGCACGATCTCGAGCGAGCAGGCGCAACGGTTGATGCAGGTTGAGCAGGCGCTCCGCCCGCTGATCATTGCGCAGGCGCTCGCCGAAGGTGATGCCAAAGGCACGCTGGCGCGCGTCATCGATGCGTTGCGCGGTGCCTATGCGCGGCTGCACGGCGAGCAGGCCCGCGCCGCCGCGCTGCAGACCATCGAAGGTCAGAAGAACCAGATCGAGCTCCTGCAGAAGCAGATCGAGCTCGCTGGCACGAGCGAGTCACAACGCGCGATCATCATCGCGCAGCTGCAGGCCGAACAGCAGTTGCGGCAGAAGGGCATTGAGCTTGCGAGCGCCGAAGGCCAGGCGATCCTTGCTAATGCCGGCTTCATCGAACGCCTGAACCAGGAGCTCGCTCGCTCACAAGGGGCGATGCAATCCCTGCAGAGCATGACCGACACGACCTTCAACCACTTCGCCAACCTGATCGCGCAGGGCAAGACCGACTGGAAATCATGGGCGGACGCCGGCCGTGCGGCGCTCGCCGACATCGAAAAGGAAATCCTCAAGCTCGCGGTGCTGAACCCGCTCAAGAACTTCCTGTTCGGCACCAACCTCACCACGCTCGGCGATGTTGGTGGGCTCCTTGGCGGGCTGTTGAAGGGCTTCAAATTCCACGAAGGCGGCGTGGTTGGGCTCGACGGAAAGTCGGCCGCCTTGCCGGCCGCCGTATTTCGGGGCGCGCCGCGTTTCCACGACGGCGCGTTCCTGTCGCCCGATGAGGTGCCGGCGATCCTGCAGCGTGGAGAGCGGGTGCTCAGCCGCGACGAGGCGCGAAACTATGGCGCGGGCGGCGCAATGCCGGTCGCCCCCGTGGTCAACGTCACGATTCAAACCCCGAGCCCGGTCGCGTTCCAGGCCAGCCGCACCCAGGTCGCCGCCGACCTCGCGCGCGCCGTGCGAATGGGCATGCGCGGAACCTGAAACGATGCCCCCGCCATTCCGCGATATCTCGTTCCCGCCCTATGTGGCGCGCGGCGCGACCGGCGGACCTTCATTCTCGACCAACGTCGTTACGCTCGCCTCGGGCACCGAGGAGCGCAACATCCTCTGGGCCAACTCGCGCAGCAAATGGAATATCTCGACCGGCATCCGAACGCGCGAGCAGATGCTCGACGTGATCGCCTTCTTCCACGTCGTGAAGGGTCGGGCCTATTCGTTCCGGTTCAAGGACTGGAACGATTACGATGCCACGGACCAGCTCATGGTCGAGATCACGCCGAGCGTCTGGCAATTGGTCAAGCGCTATGACATCGGCGGCTTTCAGCATGTCCGCACCATCACCAAACCGGTGGTCGGCACGGTCGTCGTCAAGGTTGGCGGCTCACCAGTTACACCGGACAGCATCGATTACCTGACCGGACAGGTCACCTTCGCGTCCGCGCCAAGTTCGAACCCGACTGCAAGTTTTGAATTTGACGTTCCGGTTCGCTTCGACACCGACCACCTGCCGGTGCAAGCGCAAGCCTTCGACCAGCAGGTGGTCTCCCAGATCGACCTGATCGAGGTCAGAGAGTGAGCGATGCGCGATCTCGCCGCTTCCATGCAGGACAAGCTCGCAAGCGGGCTCACCACATTCTGTCATTGCTGGCTGCTGCAACGGACCGATGGCGTCAAGATCGGGTTTACCGATCACGATGAGGACATGACGTTCGACGGGGTGACCTATGAGCGGCTTGCCGGCATGACGGCGTCAGCCGTCACACAGACGCTTGCGCTCAACGTCGACACGATGGATATCGCGGGCGCGCTGCAGAGCGACCATCTCAACGAATCGGATTTGGCCGCCGGCCTCTACGACAATGCGTCACTCACTCTGTTCCTGGTCGATTGGACGGACGTCAATGACCGCGACATCGTGTTTTCCGGTTCGGTCGGGGAGATTTCGCGGGGGCTCAATGCGTTCACGACCGAGATGCGCGGCCTCTCGCATGCGCTCAATCAGGAGCGTGGGCGCGTCTACCAGCGTTCCTGCGATGCTGACCTCGGCGATAGCCGGTGCACGGTTGATCTCACGTCGCCGACCTACAAGGGCAGCGGCACGGTCGACGGCGTCGCCACCAACCACACGTTCTCGGCGAGCGGGCTCGATGGCTATCAGGAGGGCTGGTTCACCGGCGGCAAGGTGACCTGGCTCACCGGCGCCAATGCCGGCGCGGTCATGGAAATCAAATTCCATGTCAACAACGGCGCCGAGGTCTCGTTCGAGCTCTGGGAGACCATGCCGTTCGACATCGTGGTCGGCGACAGCTTCAGCGTGACGGCAGGCTGCGACAAGAGCCTCGCCACCTGCCGCGACCGCTTCAACAACGTGCCGAACTTTCGCGGCTTCCCCTACATCCCCGGAAACGACGCCGTGACCAGCTACGCCAACACCGGAGACGCCAACGATGGCGGATCAAAAGTCGGTGGCCAAGGTTAGCCGTGCCGCTATCTTGGCCGAAGCCCGCTCCTGGATCGGCACGCCGTATCGGCACCAGGCTTCGCTCAAGGGCGCGGGCGCCGACTGCCTCGGGCTCATTCGCGGTGTCTATCGCGTCTTCTGTGGCCCTGAGAAGGAGCCGATCACGCCCTATTCGCCGAACTGGGCGGAGGAGACCGGCCAGGAAACGCTGCGCGATGCCGCCCGCCGGCACCTGGTCGAGATCGATACGACTCCATTTCGTGACGGTGAGCCGCTCAAGGTAGGCGACGTGATCTTGATCCGCGTCCGGGACCATGGACCCGCCAAGCATGCGGCGATCGTCTCGGGACCCGACACGATCATTCACGCCTACGATCGGCACGCCGTGGCCGAGAATGCGCTGCCAGCCGCCTGGCGGCGGCGCATCGCCTATGTGTTCCAGTTTCCGGGCGTGACGGACTGACCGATGGCTCAGCTTGTGCTGTCGATCGCCGGCTATGCGGTCGGCGGGCCGATCGGCGCGCTGGTCGGTGCCTTTGCCGGGGGTTTCATCGACCAGAAGCTCTTTGCGCCGGGGCCGATCCGGAACCAGGAGGAGGGACCGCGACTCACAAACCTGTTTGTCACCTCGTCAAGCGAGGGGGCGGCGATCCTGCGCGTCTACGGCCGCATGCGGGTGAGCCCGCAGATGATCTGGGCCACGAACTTCCGCGAGGTCGTGACCACGACCACACAGACGCAGGGTGGCGGTGGCAAGGGCGGCGGCGGTGGCGGACAGACCGTCACCACGACCACCACGACCTACACTTATTACGTCTCGTTTGCGCTTGGGCTTTGCGAAGGCCCAATCATCGACATCGGCGGTGTCTGGGCGGACGGCAAGCCGCTCGACATGTCGCAGTTCACCTGGCGGCTCTACAAGGGCGACGAGACCCAAGGCGCCGATCCCAAGATCGAGGCGGTCGAAGGCGCCGGCAACGTCCCGGGCTTTCGCGGCCTCGCCTATCTCGTGTTCGAGGAGATGCCGGTCGAGAAATTCGGCAACCGCATCCCGCAGATCACGGTCGAGGTGATCCGCCGCCCGAGCGCCACCGGCACTCGCCTCGAGGACATTCTGACCGGCGTCACGCTCATTCCAAGTCTTGGTGAGTTCGCCTATGCCACCGACACCGTCTATCGCGACGACGGCTTCGGCCACACCATCGCGGAGAACCGGCACGGCAGCATCGGCAAGGCCGATTTCCTGGTCTCGCTCGATCAGCTGCAGTCCAGCGCCCCGAATATCGATACCGTCTCGCTCGTCGTCGGTTGGCACGGCACGGACCTGCGCTGCGGCAATTGCGAGATCAAGCCCAAGATCGAGTTCGGCGCCAAAGCCAATACGCCGTGGAGCTGGCAGGTCTCCGGGATCGGGCGCGGCAGCGCCGATGTGGTCTCATCCGACAGCTTCGGGCCATTGCTTGGCGGTGCGCCGGCCGACCGCTCGATTGTGCAGGCCATCACGGAGCTGAAGGCGCGCGGCTTTCGCGTCGTGCTCTACCCGTTCGTGATGATGGACGTTCCCGCCGGCAACAGCCTGCCGAACCCGTACAGCGACAACGCTGCCACAAACGGTCAACCCGCGTTCCCTTGGCGCGGCCGGATCACCTGCTCGCCGGCGCCGGGCTATGCCGGCACTGTCGACAAGACGGCGGCGGCAGCCGCACAGATCGACGCGTTCTTCGGCAGCGCCGCGCCGTCCGATTTCGGGGGCTGGAACGGCGACAGCATTCCCTATAGCGGGCCGGCCGAATGGTCGTATCGGCGTTTCATTCTGCACTACGCCAAGCTCGCAGTCGCGGCGGGCGGAGTCGACGCCTTCCTGATCGGCTCGGAAATGGTGGCGCTCAACGCGGTGCGATCGAGCGCGTCAAGCTTCCCGGCGGTCTCGCAGATGGTCGCGCTCGCGGCCGACGTGAAAGCGATCGTCGGCGGCGGATGCAAGGTGGGTTACGCTGCCGATTGGAGCGAGTACGCGAATTTCCGGCCGAGCGATGGCTCGAACGACGTTTACTTCCATCTCGACCCGCTCTGGGCGAGCGCCAACATCGACTTCGTCGGTGTCGACAACTACATGCCGATGTCCGATTGGCGCTCGGGGCGGCTGCACCTGGACGCCGAGGCCGGCGCGCCGTCGATCTACGACCAGGGTTATCTGCAGAGTAACATCGAAGGCGGCGAACTGTTCGATTGGTTCTATGCCTCAAGCGACGACCGCAAGACGCAAACGCGAACCCTGGTCACCGATGGCGCCTACGGCAAGCCATGGGTCTTCCGCTACAAGGATTTTCATAGCTGGTGGGCGAACCAGCACTATGATCGTCCGGGCGGCGTCGAGAGCGCCTCGCCGACCGCGTGGGTACCGCAGTCAAAGCCGATCTGGTTCACCGAGTTCGGTTGCCCGGCAATCGACAAGGGCAGCAATCAGCCCAACGTCTTCTACGATCCAAAATCGTCGGAGAGCTTTTACCCGTACTTCTCGACCGGGCGCCGCGACGACCTGATCCAGCGCGCCTTCCTCGAAGCGCATTTGACCTATTGGGAGCCGGCAAACGGCCACAACCCCACGTCCTCGGTCTACGGCGGCCCGATGATCGATCGCGCCTCGATGTGGGCCTGGACCTGGGATGCGCGCCCCTATCCGCAGTACCCGAATAGCTCGCTGGTCTGGCGCGACGGGCCAAACTGGCGGCGAGGCCATTGGCTCACCGGCCGTCTTGGCCTGGTGACGCTTGCCGACGTGGTGGCCGAAATCTGCGCCGGCCTTGGCGTCTCGATCGACGTGTCGGGCATCAACGGCATCGTCCGCGGCTACCTCATCGACAAGGTCATGAGCCCGCGCTCGGCGCTCGGGCCGCTGATGCAGCTCTATTTCTTCGATGCCTGCGAGTCGAGCGGCCTGATCAAGTTCGTGCAGCGCGGCGGCTCGCCGGTCGAGACGTTTGTGCTTGACCAGCTGGTCGACACCGGCAGCGACAGCAAGGGCCTCTACAGTCTCACCCGCGCGCAGGAGACCGAGCTGCCGCGCACCGTGCACCTGCAGTTCCTCGACCCGGACAACGACTTCCAGGCAGCCGACGTTTACGCGCGGCGCCTGCGCGGATCGAGCGAAAAGACCATCGAGCTCCAACCCGCGATCGTGTTCGACTTTGCCGAAGCGCAGGGCATTGTCGATGCGCTGCTGGTCGACGCCTGGGTGATGCGCGAGCGCGCCGAGCTAACCTTGCCGCCGTCGGCCTTTGCGATCGAGCCGACCGATGTGGTCTATCTCGAGCTCAATAGCCGCATTTTCGAGATGCGGGCCGATTCGGTCGGCTTCGAATATAGCCGGCCGGCAAAGCTGGTCCGGACCGACGAAGCGACCTATGGCACGTCGGATGGTCCGCCGCCCACGCGGCAGCCCAAGCCCGTCACCGAGCCCGGGCCGGCGCTCCTTGAGATCATGGATCTGCCGATCCTGACGCCCACCGAGGTGGCGGGCGTGCCGCGCCTGGCCGCCTATGCCGAGCCATGGGCGCGGGTGAACGTGTTCCGCTCGCCCGCAACCAGCGGCTACCTGCTCGACCAGTTGGTCATCAATCGCTCGACCATCGGCAGGACCCTGTTCGATTTCTATTCTGGGCCGCTCTGGAACTGGGACATGGCGAACAGCCTCACTGTCCAGATTCCCTCAACCCAAGGTCTGTCCTCGCTCGATGACCTGTTCGTGCTCGCCGGCGGCAACACCTGCGCGGTCCGCAACGCCGACGGCCAGTGGGAAATCCTGCAATTCGCGACTGCCGAGTTGATTGCGGCCGATCAATACAAGCTGACACGGCTCCTTCGCGGTCAGCTCGGCAGCGAATACGCCATGCGCGATCCCGTCTCCACCGGGGCGCCGTTCGTGGTGCTCGATACGACCGTCATGCAGTCGTCGATCGCGGTCACCGAGCGGCATAACCCCTGGAACTGGAAATGGGGTCCGTCGACCAAGACGATCGACGATCCAACCTACCAGGTGGCGTCGTTCACATTCGACGGCGTCGGGCTGCGTCCGTACAGCCCAGTCCAGCTTGCCGGCACCCGTAACCTAAGCACGTTCGACTGGACGCTTAGCTGGATTCGCCGCACGCGCGTCGACGGCGACAACTGGGAAGCGCCCGACGTACCCCTCGGCGAGGAGGTCGAGCTCTACGACATCGACATCATCGACATCGGCTCAGGCGCGGTCGTGCGCACCACCCGCCTGAACCAACCGAGCTTCGTCTACACCTCGGCCATGCAGGTTGCCGACTTCGGCAGCAACCAGGTGCAAGTGAAGTTTTCCGTCTACCAGGTCAGCCTCGCCTATGGGCGCGGCACCGGCGCCACCAAAACGGTTCCATAAATGACCGAAACGCCTCATCTCGGCATGCCGCTGATCGCGGCCAGCCAGTCGCAGAAGCACGTCACCCACAACCAGGCGATCGTCATCCTCGATGCGATCGTCATGCTGTCGGTGATCGATTCGACCCATACGGCGCCGCCCGGCTCGCCGGCCGAGGGCGACCGATACAAGGTCGCCTCCGGCGCGACCGGTGCCTGGGCGACATGGGACCTCAACGTTGCCCTCTACACCAACGGCCAGTGGGTGAAGCTCACGCCCAAAAAGGGCTGGACCTGCTACGACGAGGCAACCGGGGCGCTCACAGTGTGGACCGGCTCGGCCTGGACCGACTTCGGCACCGCCGGCGGCTATCTCACGCTGACCGCAGCCGGCAATGGCACGTTGACCAAGCTCGGTATCCTGACTGCCGCCGACAACACCAACCGACTGGCGCTCAAGTCCAACGCCGCCCTGTTCAGCCACGACGACGTGACGCCCGGCACCGGCGACATGCGGATCGTGCTCAACAAGAGCGCCGCCGGCAAGGACGCGGCGTTCAATTTCCAGGATGGCTTCAGCACGCGCGCCCTGTTCGGACTTCTGGGGGATGACAATTTCACGATCAAGGTCTCGCCCGATGGCTCCGCCTTCAAGACCGCGATCGTCATCGACAAGAGCAACGGCCACATCGGAATCAACGGCTCGCCCGACTCCAACAACTGGCTCGCAGTCAACGCTGACGGCATCCTTTTCAACAAGGACGCCTCGGGCGACATGCGCGTCACCATCAACAAGAGCGCGGCCGGCAAGGACGCCGGCTTCACCCTTCAGGACAACTTCAGCACCCGGGCATTGTTCGGGCTTCTTGGCGATGACAACTTCACCGTCAAGGTGACGCCTGACGCTTCGACCTTCTACACGGCGCTGACGATCGACAAGAGCAGCGGCAAGATCGATCACGCGCAGGGCGCCAAGTTCTCGGCTTATGTGAACTTCGACGATTATCACGCGGCCGGTGCCTGGGCGAAAATTGGCTTCAACAACGCCAACCACAACGATCAGAACGCGTTCAGCGCCGCGAACAGCAATTTCGTGGCGCCGGTCGCAGGCTATTACCTCTTCGGCGCGCATTTCGTGTTCAAGAAGAACGCGACGCTGCCGACCGAAGTCGATCTCGCCTTCTACCTCAACGGATCGATCGTCACCCAGTCCGAAGTGCTGACCAAGACTATCGTCGACCTCGGCACCTTCCTGCATACGACCGCGGTTCTCAAGCTCAGCGCCGGCGATACCGTCGATGCCCGCATCCAGTTCATCACCAACGACGGCTATGTCGCCGCCAATACCAACAACTTCTGCGGCGCCCGCATCGCCTGAATGAGGGAGAGGTCATGACCGAGCAGATCGTGCTGCCGACCAGCGTCCGCGGCTACGTCCAGGAGCTGCAATTCCAGATCCAGGTGCTTTCGGAGCACGCGGCGAACCTCGCCGCCAATCTGGCCGCAGCCAACGAGCAGAACGAACTCCATCTCGCCCGCATCGATGCGCTCCAGGACGAGCTCGCGAAAGCCAAGGAGCCGCGCGACGCTAAGCCGGACCCGCCGCCAGGCTGATCCAGTCTTCCTCTGCTTCCGATCCTCAAGCCAGGCCGCCTCCGGGCGGCTTTTTCATTTGGAGAACCGTCATGGCGGCATCGACCTACGACGAGGCGCTGCGGCGCCTGCTCGCGCACGAGGGCGGCTACACCAACCATCCTTCCGACCCCGGCGGGCCGACGAATTTCGGCATCACGATCTACGACTATCGCAAGTACGTGAAGCCGAACGCCACGGCGGCCGACGTGCGCGCCATGACGGTCGGCGAAGCCAAGGCGATCTACCGCAAGCGCTATTGGGACGTGCAGCGCTGTGACGAGTTGCCGTCCGGCGTCGATTACTCGGTGTTCGATTATGGCGTGAACAGCGGGATCGGGCGCAGCGGCAAGGTTCTGCGCCGCGTTGTCGGCCTTCCCGACAGCACGCATGTGGTCACCGACGAGGTGCTGCGCGCCGTCGCCAGGCGTGACCCGAAAGCGCTTGTCATCGCGATCAATGACGAGCGCCTTGCCTTCCTCAAGCGCCTGAAGACCTGGCCGGTGTTCGGCAAGGGCTGGGGCGCGCGGGTCGCGGCCGTGAAATCCGTCAGCCTGCGCTTGGCAGCGCAACAGGCGCCATCCCCCTCGATCGTTCCAGACGCCGCGCCCGTCCCCGGCAAGGGCGTCGTGCCGGCACCGGCCGCGGCAAAGAATGTCATCGTGGGCACCGGCACCGCCGCTCCGGTCGCGGCCGGCGGCAGCTTCGCGGACTGGGTCATCGCTCATCCGTGGGAAACCGCGGCGCTCGGCTGCGGCGTGGTCCTGATCGTCGGCGGCTCGGTCTACGCGCTCAACCGCTGGCACCAGCACCGGCAGGAAGCCGCCATCCCCGAAACGCCGCTCGTCCCTGCACTCGCCATCGCCTAAACACAGGAGAGTTATCCATGCTGCTGTTCATCTCTGTCGCTGCAACCTTCATTGCGGTCTATTGGTTCTGGATTCGCCCCATTCTGAAATCTCGCCCTGCGTTCCGCGAGCTTTATCAGGAAGAAGAGAATCTCTTCGCGGCCCTGCGCGAGAAGTTTGCCGGCATCAAGCAAAAGCTTTCGTCCGCGATCGTGATCGCCGCAAGCGCCATCGTGAGCGGCTACGACTTCTTTGCGCCGATCGTGAGCGGCGTCGATGTGAGCTCGATCGCGGCGCAGGTGCCGTCCTGGGTCTGGCCGCTGATCCTGATCGCCGTGACGGCCATCATGGAATACTTCCGCAACCTTGCTGACAAACGGCACGCAATCGAACTCGGCAACGGGTCGCCCGCGCCGCAGGAGGGGTGATGCCATGTGGACCTGGGTTGCAAGCCTCATCGGCGGGCCTGTCGTATCCGGGCTGATCAATGCCTACAAGGCGAAGCTTGATGCCGCCAACACGCAGGACCGGATCGCGGCTGATCTCGCCGCCAAGGAAATCGAGGCCGAGATCGAGGCGCGCAGGCAAGCCTCCGCTATCATCATCGCCGAGCAGGGCCGCTGGTACACGGCGATCATCCGGCCGCTGCTCGCGTTCCCGATCATCATCTACTTCTGGAAGGTGATCGTATGGGACAAGGTGCTCGGGCTCGGCAGCACCGATCCGATCACCGGCGTGATCGCCGATTGGACCGGCCTGATCATCACTGCCTATGTCGGCGGGCGTTCGATCGAGAAGGTCGCGCGGATTTTCAGGCGATAGCGGCGTCACTCTCCGCTGCCGCAACTCATAATCCTACGACAGCAGGCTGGCTCCTTGTCCGGGCCAGGGCTGCCGTGTGCATGACGCAAAGGTGCTCTCCGATGAGTGACAACGAAGTCGGGATGAAGAGGCCAAAGCCGCTATTCGATCGGACCATCACGTACGGTCACATTCTGACGGCGATTAGCTTTGTCGTTGCAGGAATGGCGGCATTCTTCGGAATGAAGGCGGAGCTTCAGAACGTCGACCAGCGCGTCGCTCGAATCGAGGCAACTCTCCAGCAGCTTGCCGTTGTCGTGGTGCAGACCGCTCGACAGGACGAGCGACTCAACGCCATCGAACGGCGCGTAGACCGCCTGGAGCAGGCTCCAGTATCGAGGCATCCCTGACTGCAAGTTTACTGAATCCATTAAATCTGTCGCCTAAACGCCCCTCCATCTTCAACGCGGCCGAAACCAGCCCGATGCGGTGTTCTGCGTGCTAGCCCTGCCGCGCTACCAGATTGAAGAACGGCAGCAGATTCAGGATCGTCGTAGCTCACGGCTCTTTCTTCGCGCGCCATCGGCTGGCGAAGAGAGAGATCACCCTGACGGACTCCTTGGCGCCGTCCGCGACGCCCTTTTCGAAGTCTCCCTGGATCCGGCCCATCTGGTTCGTTACGTGCGCAAAACACAGCACAGGTCGGTTGCACGCCTTGGCGAAGGCGTAGAGTGCCGCTGCCTCCATCTCGACCGCAAGAATTCCCGCCTTCGCCGCGGCGTCGATTGCCTCCAGCGTTTCCCGAAAGGGAGCATCGGTCGTCCACGTAGCGCCGACCTGCAAGGCGATTCCAGCAGCTCCAAGGGCCTCCCTGGCAAGCTCGGTCAGGTCAGCGTCAGCCTCGCTATAATCTGACGGCGGCAAATAGTGATAGCTCGTGCCTTCGTCGCGCAGCGCACGGTCGACAACAATGAAGTAAGGTGGGGCTTGTATCGGAGCGATCTGGCCGGCCGAAGTCATGCTGATGAGAAGGCGGCAGCCCGAGGCGAATAGCTCTTCGGCGATCAAGACCGCAAACGCGGCGCCGACCGCGTTGCCAACGATGCCGTATTCACATCCCTCGTGTTGGAAGGTATCGAGCTCAGTGTGGTAGCAGGCCCAGCCGGGATGCCGGCGGGCGTGTCCCGTAGCACGCAGATGCCGCACAATGTCGCCATCTGGGTCGAGAACGCAAATTTCCGGGACAGCGACGGCGGCCAGACCTTTCTGGCGTCGCGCCTCACGCAACAGGCTATCGGGCATGAAGGCAGAGGGAGCATCGTAGTGCTTGTGTGAAAGGATCGGAGGCGCTTTGGTCCTGCTCACGGGTCTCGTCCTGGTGCTGTTTCCCGCACGCGATCTAGGCTGCCTTCGTCGCCGAGACAGCGATGAAAGCTGATCCAAAGGTCGTTTTACGGCCGAGCCATAGATCAATCGGGGCCAAGAGTTCAGCTACTATCCGGCATGGTGGATAATGCACCGCGCCGCGAATCTCGATCACTCGGAGCCCAGCGGTCCGGCTCAAGCTGCAAAGCTCCTTGCTCGTACGGAATTTTGTGGCTTGCCAGGTTGGATGACCCAGCCAGCCGCGAATACGCCGGTGCGCAGCCCACCAGCTCCATCGTCCGAGTTCGCCGATGACAAGGCGTCCGCCGGGTTTAAGCACGCGGGCCATTTCTGTCACTGCGTGCTCGGCACCCTGAACAAAGCAAAGCACAGTCACCGCAAGCACACAGTCGAAACTCTCGTCGTCGAAGGGCAATTGCTCCGCCCGTCCCTCGACGAGCTTCAGTTGGGTGTTCTCAATTGCGGATCGCCGGTGCGCGGCGGCAATCATCATGGGGTCTGCATCGAGACCCGTGACGACAGCGCCACGCCGCGCAAGTTTCGACGCCAACTCAGCGTCACCGCAGCCAACATCCAGCAATGTCTTGCCGGCGGCCGCGCCAAGTAGCTCAAAGAGCAGTTGCTGCTCCAGTGCGTCGGTGATCTGGCCAAGCCGACTCGATCGCCACTGGGCGTAGGAAGCAGCCAGCTCTCCGGTTGTATCCATCAGCCCATCCCGACAATTCGTGCCCCAATGCAGATGGTTGCTTGGCGCGCTAGCCCGCAATAGCAAGCGTGGCAGTCAACTGCTCGATCACGGCATCGATTTCGTCGCGCGTCGTGCCGCGCCCGAGGCTGAAGCGGACGGCGCCCATGCCTACCTCGGGTTCGACGCCCATGGCTTCCAGGACTGACGACAGCTCCACGCGGCCGGAATGGCACGCCGATCCGGTCGTGGCGGCAACCCCATCAAGCCGCGCCAATATCTCGGCGCCGATTCGGCCGACGAATGAAACATTGAGCGTGTTCGGCAAGCGGTATGTTGGGTGCCCGTTGAGGGCGACGCGATTGCCAAATCGCTTCTGCAACTCCATCCAGAAGTGGTCGCGCAGGGCGCGCACCCGGTCCATCGGTGAAAGATCGCGTGCGAGCTCGCAGGCCTTGCCGAGGCCGACCGCAAGCAATGCGCTTTCGGTGCCGGCACGCCGGCCACCCTCGTGTCCAGCACCGTGGATAAGCGGCTCAAGCGCTACGCCGCGGCGCACGAACAGGGCGCCCACTCCCTTCGGTGCATAGAGCTTGTGGCCGGCGATCGAAAGGAGATCGACGCCAAGTCGGTTCACATCGGTCGGAATCTTGCCAATGGATTGCGCCGCATCGGTATGGAACAGAATGCCGTGTTCATGGGCGATGCTGGCACATTCCTCGATCGGCTCAATAGTGCCGACCTCGTTGTTGGCATGCATGATGCTGATGAAGACCGTACGCGGCGTGATCGCTCGGCGCAGGTCGTCCGGATCGATCCGGCCTGCACCGTCGACGGCCAGAAACGTGACACGGGCGCCGAGGCGTTCGAGAAACCGGCAGGGCTCGGCGATCGCCGGATGCTCGATCCGGGTCGTGATGATGTGATCGCCCTTGTCGCACAGCTTGAAGAACACGCCTTTGAGCGCGAGATTATTGGCCTCGCTGCCGCCGCTGGTGAAGACAATCTCGTCGTCGTGGCAGGTAAGCAGGGCCGCGACCTGACTGCGCGCCGTCTCAAGCGCGGCCTTTGCTCCGGTCGAAGCCCAATGCCCGCTGGATGGGTTGCCGAAATGCTCAACAAGAAACGGGCGCATCGCGGCGGCGACCGTCGGATCGATCGGCGTGCTGGCGTTGTAATCGAGATAGATGCGCCGCATGGTCAGAACACCAAAACTTTGTCCGCTTCTACTGTGACCGTCGCCAACTCATCCATGGTGCTACGACGCGCACCGGCCATGAGTGCGGCGTCGTCGAGGCCGCGGGCGTCCATGCAGGTCCCGCACAGCAACACCTTGCCGTTGCCAGCCACTACGCGCTTAAGCATTCGCTCGACGTTGTAATAGCCGTCCGGCGTCTTTTGGCCGGCTTTGGCGGCGATGACCGAGTCCGCCATGAGGAAGACGGTGACCTCAGTCTGCGGCTCTTTCTTCAGCAACGTTTGAGCAAGCCGGAGCGCGTTGTAGACACGCTCCGTGCCGTAGGGTGGGTCGTTGATGATGAAGAGAGCCTTCATGATCGATGTCTTTGACGAGTGGCGTTTGTCGGCTCGTGTCAATCAGTGGCGGATTGATGTACTCCGCCGCCCGCCTGTACGGGTTGCGTAAGGTCAAGACTTACCGTCCGGTGTTCGCGCATGACCATGGCCACAATGATGCCCGAGAGGAACGTCAATCCAGCAATTGACCCAATCGCCCACGCCAGTCCGAAGAGATCGGCGATGATGCCGGCGGACAACGCGCCGATGGCGTAGCCGAGATCGCGCCAGAAACGATAGACGCTCAGCGAGCGAGCGCGCCATGTGGGATGGGAGGCGTCGGAAACCGCAGCGATCAGGCTCGGATAGACCATCGCGGTTCCGATACCGAGGAGAAGACTGCCGACCAGCCAGTACTCGAATTCGCGCGTGAGTGCGGTGAGGAAGAGACCGGCGGCCTGGACCCACATGCCTCCGACGATCAGGCCCTTGCGGCCCCACCGGTCACTCAACGGACCGGTCGCGACCTGGAGAATTCCCCAGGTTGCCGGGTACACCGCCTTGAGGATGCCGATTCGCTCAACGCCAAGGCCGAAGGCCGCAAAGAACAGCGGGAAGATGCCCCAGCTCATGCCGTCATTGAGGTTGTTAACAAGCCCGGCCTGCGATGCGGCAAAGAGGTTGCGATCTCGGAAAGAGGTGAGCGTGAATACCTCCCAGAAGCCGATCGCGGAGGTCGGGCGCGGGCTGCTGCCGATTTCCAGACGCACGTGTTCACGCGTGTCGCGCACGAGGAAGATCGACAGGATGGCACCAAGGAACGCATAGCCGACACCGAGATAGATCGGTGTCGGGCGAAGACCGTACTCGGCCGCCAAATAGCCGGTGAGGAATGCCGTCACGCCGACGGCGAGATAACCGGCAAATTCGTTGAGGCCGACCGCCAGCCCACGCGACTTCGGTCCGACGAGATCAACCTTCATGATCACGGTCATCGACCAGGCGAGGCCCTGATTGATGCCGAGCAGCACGTTGGCGGCAACGACCCATTCCCAGCTCGGTCCCCACATGATCATGAACGGGACCGGAAGGCCGAACAGCCAACCCAGAACCAGCACATGCTTGCGACCCCACGTGTCGGCGAGTTGTCCCGAGACGAGGTTGGCAAACGCCTTGATCACGCCGAAGCTGATGATGAAGGAAACGATCAGCGTCGTCGAAGACAGGTGGAATTCCTCGGCACCGATCAGCGGCACGACGGTACGCTCGATGCCCACCATGCCTCCGACGAAGGCGTTGATCAGAACCAGCAACGCGAACTGCCGCCAATTGGCGAGCAATCCGAGCGTGACGCCGCTCGGGCGTGATGGGGCTGACGTGTCGGTGCCCGCCGCGTTCATTCCGCGGCCGCCATCAAGCCGGAATTGATGGCACGGACCTGTGCGGCTTGCGGAGGCGGCGGTGGGACGTCGGCAATCATGGCGCGCACAAACTCGCCTTCGTCTCCGACGCGGAACGCCTTGTTGAAGCGCTTCTCGAATCCGATTGTCGAGGTCGGCTTGCCGCTCAGGCTGCGGCCGCACACCGAGCCGGAATACGCTCCGGGCAGGATTTCCAGATGATCCGGCAAGGCCTTCAATCGTTGCACGCTCCGAAACAGGGCGCGTGCTCCGTCTGCAGCGCTGGTCGCGAGTTCTGTGCGGCCGAGATCGCCGACCATCAGCGTGTGGCCGGTAAGTGCGAACCAAGGCTCGTCGGAACGCGTCCGATCGGTGACGAGGAGCGAGATGTGCTCCGGCGTATGTCCCGGCGTATGCAGGACCGTGATCGTTACGTTCCCAAGTTCGAGCAGCTCGCCATCGCGCACGCCGCGGAATGGAAACGTCACCTTGGCGTCGGCGAACAGCACGTACTCAGCGCCGGTAGCCTCCGCGAGTGCGCGGCCCGCCGAAACGTGGTCGGCATGAAGGTGAGTGTCGAAGACATAGTGAATGCGCATCCCGGTCGCGTTAGCGGCGCTAAGGTAGGGAGAGATGTCACCGACCGGATCGACGACGGCTGCCGTGGCGCGCCCGCCGCAGCCGAAGAGGTAGGAGGCCGCGACGGGATCGGAATGGAGGAACTGACGCAGGATCATCGGTGTGCTCCGCTTGGAGATCGGTTGAAACTCAGGCCGCTCAATGTCTTGACAAAAGGCCCAAGCATCATTCAATTATTCTGTTGAATGATATAATTCCGTCGCCAGGATCATGTCAAGGCAGAGTCCAAAACAGGCCCTGTTTGCTCAATTTGCGGCCGTCGCAAAAACGCTCGGGCATGCACATCGCCTCGAGCTGTTGGAGCAACTCGCCCAAGGCGAACGCAGCGTCGAGGTGCTGGCGGATCGCACCGGCCTCTCGATCGCCAATGCCTCGCAGCATCTCCAGCACATGCGGCGCGCAGGCCTGGTGGCAAATCGGCGCGACGGCAAGTTCGTTTACTATCGGCTTGCCGATGATGCCGTTCTCGAATTGCTGGCTGCGCTGCGTCGGATCGCCGAACAAAATCTGGCCGAGGTCGAGCGCGTGGTTCGCAGCTATTTCGACAAGCGCGACGACCTGGAGCCGGTATCGCGCAAAGAGCTGGTAAAACGATCCCGGGCGGGCACGGTTACGATAATCGACGTACGCCCGGAAGATGAATTTACGCTAGGACATCTGCCCGGTGCTTTGAACATTCCGCTCCGTGAGCTTGAAGCCCGCCTCGGCGAAATTGACCCAAAGCAGGAAATCGTCGCGTACTGCCGCGGCCCCTACTGCGTGCTGTCTTACGAAGCGGTCGCGAAGCTCCGCGCGCGCGGGTTTAACGTGCGCCGGCTGGAGGATGGCCTTCCGGAGTGGCGTGCCGCCGGGCTGCCGGTCATCGTTGGGAATGCCTGACCATCCCATGGGGAACTCTGAGGGCATCACGGCATCGCTACGTGTTCGTAAAGGGCGCACACAAGAAACGTGACAATCAATAAGGATGACAGGCGCGCGAGTTGATCCAGCGCAAAGTTCGCTTGCCCGACCGGCGGTAGGCGAACGGCAGGGCAACGAAGACTCCGCGACTAAATGGTCGATCAGGTGGCCCCCATGTTCCCGATCTTGTTAATTCTTATATGTGTCGTCGTGCTGGTAGTCGTCATGGGTCCGATGGCGCCACATCGGCGGTGGAGTTACGAACGCGAGAGCGAGCTGCCTGTACACAACAGGGCCTTCGATATCCTGGACCAACGCCTCGCAAAGGGAGAAATCGACAGAACCGAGTACGACGAGAAGCGCCGCACGATCGCGCAGGGTCGGTGACTGGGTGGGAGGAAGGCAAGATGCGCAGACCATTTTCGCTTATCGTGACCCTTGCCGTATCCCTCTTCGTGCTGATGTGGGCCTACGGAACGTTCGTCGCGCCTTATTCAGCGGGTACTTGGTGGGGAATGGGACCAGGCATGATGAACGGTCCCGGTCCCTGGGGCGGATACGGCCCGGGTATGATGCGCGGCTACGGCCCTGGCGGTAGTCCCGGATGGTACGCAGGCTGGCGTGATCTCAACCTGTCGGTCGACAATGTGAAGACCAACATGGAACGCTGGCTCGCTTGGCAGGGAAATCCGCGGCTGAAGCTTGGTGACGTGAAGGAGAAGGACGCCGATACGATCACGGCCGACATTGTCACCAAGGACAATTCGCTCGTGCAGCGTTTCGTCATCAACCGGCACAACGGCTACTTCCGACCATCGGAGGATTAAACGATGTGGAACGGACCTTACGGAATGATGGGCGGCTGGGATGGTTGGGGCTGGTTCTGGCCTTTCCATTTCATCATCCCGCTCTTGTTTTTGGCGCTTATCATCACGGTGGTGGTGTTGCTCGTGCGATATGCGGCAGGCTGGGGCGATTATCCGTCGCGGCTGGAGCGCCGGTCGGCTGGTCTTGAAGCTCTTGACGAACGCTATGCCCGCGGCGAGATCAACCGCGACGAATATTTGCAGAAGAGGCAGGACATCCTCGGATAGAGCCAAAGGCAAGATATGCGGGGCCGCGCGAGCCCCAAAGCAGCGCTGCGACGACGACTTCACCGTCAAGGTGACGCCGGACGGCTCGAACTACTTCACCGACAACTACATCGCCGTCAACACCTGGACCAAGGTCCAGTTCAATAATGCGGACTCGAGCGATCAGAACGCCTTCAACGGCAGCAACAACAACTTCAAGGCGCCGTTCGCCGGCAATTACACGCTCGGCTTCTCGTTGCGGTTCAAGGCGAATGCCACCCGGCCCGACGAAGGTTGTCGCCACGTTCTACAAGAACGGCGCTGAGTTTGGCGGCGGCCGGGCGGTTTCGAGCACGCCGGTCGACGACGTCACGACCTACAACCTCGCGGTCCTCACGCCGCTCGCGGCGAACGACGTGATCGACGTGTGCGGGTCAATTTGGCGACCAACGACGGCTACATCGAGAGCGACCAGTCGCACTTCTGGGGCCACTGGACATGATGGGGATGATGGGTGGAATGGGATGGGCGATGGGGGTGATTTGGCTCCTTATCCTCCTTGTTCTCGCTCTCGGAATCGCCGCCCTCGCCAAATATCTATTTTCCAAACCGGGTAGCTAGGCGCGACGGCGAAAATACCTTTGAGGCCAAGGCTCACAAACGTGTGATCGAAGCACGTTTGGTCTTTAGCCGCCCGAGTATCGGACCCTAGCCTTTGCCGCACTGAATCGCTATCATTCAATTGATGTCGCAAAAGGTTCGCCGTCTCCTTGGCCTGTTCCTCGCCCTGACGCTAGTCGTCTCCGGCGCGGCGCAGGGCGTCCAGGCGTCGGACATGGCCGTCAAGATGTCGGCGGCATCGACCAGTGACATGCCAATGCCGGGCGGATGCAGCGGGTGCAGCGGCGGCGATGATGGCCTGCCAATGGCCTGCTTTGCGGTCTGTGGTAGCACCATATCCGCTATCCTGCCGTCTGCCCCGTCACTTGCGCCAAGTGCCTTGGCATCTCCGACAGCGCCTTTCATCACTGCTGTCGTGGACCATCACGGGCCACCTGATCCCTACCCTCCTAGACCCACCAGCCTGGGCTGACGCGCGTCGCTTTTGAGCGGCGTGCGCGGACGCGCGTGCGGCAACGCACTGCGCGCGTCCATGAGTTCATGGTGCGCGCGGCCCTTACCGGTCTGCATGCATCCGGGTTTCGAGCGCACGGAGGGTCTTCAATGTCCAGAATCTGCGTCCCGGCCATTAGCCGTCGGGAATTGCTCGCAGGAAGCGCGGGCTTGGCCGCCGCGGTATGGCTTCCGCGCAGCGGACTCGGTGCTGTGACGTCAGCACGGGAGTTCACGCTTGTCGCTGCGCCAACTCGATTATCGCTCGTCGGGGCCCCGCACCCCGACACAGACGTGTGGTGCTACAACGGCCGGACACCAGGCCCGGAAATTCGCGTTCGTCAGGGCGAACGCATTCGCGTTCTCGTCGAAAACCGACTGGCCGAAGAGACGACCGTGCACTGGCACGGCATACGCCTTCCGAACGCGATGGACGGCGTTCCGCATCTCACGCAGAAGCCGATCGCACCCGGCGAAACATTCGCTTACGAGTTTACGTGCCCCGATGCGGGTACGTTCTGGTACCACCCGCACCAGCGAAGCTTCGTCCAGGTCGGCCGCGGGCTCTACGGCCCGCTGATCGTCGAGGAGCGCGAAGCGGTCCCGGTCGATCGCGACGTCACCTGGGTGCTCGCTGATTGGCGGTTGCTCAATGACGCCTCGATCAGCGGCGATTTCGGCAACATGCATGACGTCAGCCACAACGGCCGCGTCGGGAATACCGTTACCATCAACGGCCGCATCCCCGAGACATTTGCCGTGCGCGCGGGCGAACGCATTCGCCTGCGCCTGATCAACGGTGCGAACGCGCGCATCTTCGGCCTCGAGTTCGCGGGCCATCGGCCGCAAATCATCGCGCTCGATGGCCAGCCGGTCGAACCGCACGCGCTGCCGGACGGCCGCGTTGTGCTCGGCCCGGCCATGCGCATCGATCTCCTGCTCGACATGACAGCGCAGCCGGGACAGCGCTTCCACGTCGTCGATACGTTCTACCGCGGGCTCGAATACCGGTTGCTCGACCTTGTGTACGCCGATGCAGCGCCATTGCGCGATCTCGCAAGCGCCGCCCCCGTTCGATTGCCGGATAACCCGCTTCCCGAACCAGACCTCAAGAATGCACAGCGCCACCAAGTCGTATTGGGCGGTGGAATGATGGGCTCAATGAGGACAGCGATGCTGGACGGCAAGCAGGTCGACACCCGCACGCTCATGCACAACGGCCTAGTCTGGGCCATCAACGGCGTCGCAGCCAAGGGGCATGTTCACGATCCTCTGCTCACGCTGGAGCGCAATCGCTCCTACGTCCTGGAACTCGTCAACGACACGATGTGGCCTCACCCCGTGCATCTGCATGGTCACTCATTCCGCGTGATCACGAGAGACGGAAGGCCGACCCAATACCGAGAGTGGCAAGACACCGTGCTGCTGAGCCGACAGGAGCGAGCGGAAATCGCGTTCGTCGCCGACAATCCCGGAGACTGGATGATCCACTGCCACATTCTCGAACATCAAGCCGGCGGCATGATGGGCGTAATCCGCGTCACCTGAGCGGGAGAAGTTCGATGAGCGCGAAGAGCTACGTCATCGCTGGTGCGGTCGCCCTCGCTTCGGCCGTCATTGGACCGGCGCATGCGCAAGGAAGTCCGCAACGCGGCGCCATGGTCTATCGGGCGTGCGCCGCCTGCCATTCGCTCGAACCAAGTATGCACCTGACGGGTCCGAGTCTGGCGGACCTTTGGGGCAAGAAGGCCGCGTCGGTGGTGGACTTCCCGCGCTATTCAAGGGCGCTTAAGGCGCAAGAGTTTCTTTGGGACGAGACCACATTGAATGCATGGCTGGCGAACCCCGCAGGATTCGTGGCCGGCAATCAAATGACCTTTCGCGGAATCGAGGACGACAAGACGCGGCAAGACCTGATTGCGTTCCTTCGCCTCGCCATGGCGCCTGGCGGAGCAAAGGCGGTGGTGGCCCAGCGCCTTGTCCCCGAATCGCTCGCGCGCGGCCAGGCACCCGAGGATTTGAGCAAGGTCACACCGGCCCAACAGGTCACGGCTGTTCGCTACTGCCAGAACTCCTATTTCGTGACCACCGCCGACGAGCAAGAGCATTCGTTCTGGGCGCTAAACCTGCGTCTTAAGGTCGACTCCAGCGCCTTGGGGCCGAAAGGTGGAAAGCCCGTGCTGACGGGCTCTGGCATGCAGGGCGACCGCGCGTCGCTTGTCTTTTCTGATCCGGCGCAGATCAGCGCCTTCATCCAAAGCAAGTGCTGAAGGTCAACCCGTGCGAGCCGCGGAGCGCGTGAAACACAGGAGAAACAGAATGTTCCGATCCATCTTGTCGGTCTTGGCGTTCGTCGCGGCGCTGGCTGTGAGCCCTGCCAACAGCACCGAGCGGCCGCCCGCGACGCTCTACAAGAATCCCCAATGCGGCTGCTGCGAGCAATACGCGAACTATCTTCGCCGCAACGGCTTCACGGTGAAAGTCGTACCCACGCACAATCTTTCGCTCATCCGGCGGCAGGCCGGGGTCAACGTTCCGGAGAAGCTCGAAGGCTGCCACACGACGTTCATCGACAAGTACGTCGTCGAAGGACACGTGCCGGTGAAGACGCTCGACAAGCTCTTGACCGAGCGCCCTGCCATTCGGGGAATTTCCTTGCCGGGCATGCCGGACGGATCGCCCGGCATGACCGGCCAGAAGACCGAGCCCTTCACGATCTATGAAATAGGCGGCGATGCCGATCTCCGCGTCTATGCGACGGAGTGAGCGAGAGAAGTCACGCCGATGATGGCCACGATGCGAGAGTTTGATTGGAGTTATGAGATCGGAATGTACGCCGGGACAGCGGCGGGCATGCTCGCCCTGGCCCTCATCTTGGGTGGACTCATTCTCCTCATCAGAGCGCTGCTCGGGAAAACTTCGTCTCGCCGATCGGACCAACCATGAGTGCTGATGTGACGCTGACAGCAGAAGAAACGCGGCCAAGGCGGCATCGTTACCTGGGCTATCTGGTCCCCGTGGCGATCTTCGCCGCGCTGGCAGCATTGCTGGGTTGGGCTCTCACGCACAATCCGCGTGAAATCCCGTCGGCGTTGATCGGAAAGCCGGTGCCGGAGTTCAGCCTGCCGCCCGTCCAAGGTCGCACGCTTGGCCTTTCCAAGGCCGATCTCATGGGCGAGGTCTCTCTCGTCAATGTCTTCGCCTCCTGGTGCGCCGCGTGCCGCGACGAACATCCGCTGTTCATGCAGTTGAGGGCCGGCGACGTCGTGCCGATTCACGGCCTCAATTACAAAGACCAGCCGGATCACGCCGCGCGGTGGCTCGACACTCTGGGTGATCCTTACGCACGGACAGGTGCCGACCGTGACGGTCGGGTCGCCATCGATTGGGGTGTCTACGGCGTTCCGGAAACATTCGTGGTCACGAAAGATGGCCGTATCGCTCACAAGCATATCGGGCCACTCACATCCAAGGAAATTGAGGCGACAATCCTTCCGCTCGTTCGGAGGCTACGGCAGCAATGACCCTCGACCGAACGCTGATAGCGCGTTGCTTCGGCCAGCACTTGTTGGCAGCAGGACTGCTCCTTGCGGGAATGGCAATCGCGTCGGCGCAGCCATTGCCCAAGAACTTCATCCTGCATGAAGCGCCGAAGCCGATTGCCTCGATTGCATTCGAGGACGGCCAAGGACGGCCGCGGAGCCTTGCCGAGTTCCGGGGCAAGGTCGTGCTGCTCAACATCTGGGCGACATGGTGCGGTCCGTGCCGCCGCGAGATGCCATCGCTCGACCGATTGCAGGGATTGTTGGGCGGCGCAGATTTCGAAGTCGTTGCGCTCTCCATCGACCGCGCCGGACTCGAGGTGGTTCGCAAGTTCTACGCGGATGTCGGAATCCGCAACATCGCGATCTACATCGACAGTTCCGGCAAGGCGACGCGCGAACTCGCCACCGTTGGCGTGCCGGCGACCCTGCTCATCGACCGCACCGGCCGCGAGCTCGGGCGCCTCGTCGGACCCGCCGAGTGGGACGAGCCTGACATCGTCCAGTTCCTGAAACGCGTCATCGCACAGAAGACCGGCTCCGCTGCACCAACGAATCGCCTGGAGCACGCCGACGGCAGGAGCGCTCCAATTGCAGGCCCATCAGCCCGACTAGGAGGAACCGCATGACCACACCTACGACAACCCAGCGCCAGGACTCCTCGCTCACACGCGACGTGCTCCATGCCGTACGCTACTACCTATGGCGACCGCGCGTGTTGCTGACCCTCGCCGCAATCGCGATCGTTGCGGGTCTTGCGCTCAACTGGAGCTGGCTCGTCGCCGCCGGTCTCGCGCCAATCCTGATCAGCACGCTGCCTTGCTTGATCATGTGCGCCTTCGGCGTCTGCATGATGTGTCGTTCAGGCGAGAAGAGTTCCGCTCCAATCCGCGATGCGGCCGAAACAGAAAGCCTGCCTACGACGCTTGCAGTCTCGGCGACCGACAAGCCACGGACGGGAACGAACTCATTGACTCACGCGCCTGATTCAATCGGAGCAGCAGCGCCGCCCCAACTCCTCGAATCCAATCCCCCCGTTGCCGCCGCGGGCTGCTGCCAAGGCTCAACGAACGAAGCCAAACCAGAACAGACGATCGATCTGCAACCAAACCGAGAAAGGAGAGACAGCCATGCGTAAGCAACCGAAAGTTCTGCTCATCGCTTCCGCTTTCGTCGCAAGCCTTGTCGCTGCTCCCGCGCTACTTGCTCAGGACAGTCGCGACCACGGGATGATGGGGCCCGGCGGCATGATGAAGAACGGAGGCATGATGGGGATGATGGGCTCCATGATGCGGATGATGGAACACTGTGGCCAGATGATGGGCGACGATTCCCGGCAACCGAACGATCAGTGGCGGAAGGCCCCGTCGACACCTGGCGAAAAGCGCTGATTGGGAGGCAGGGAAGCAAAATGGCTTACGTAAAACGTTGGGCGCTCACACTGATGCTGGTTTCGCTGTCGGCCGGGGCGTGGGCGCACTCGCTCAAGGACCTGGAAGCGCTTCTCGGCGACAGGGAGAAGTATTTCCAATCAGTCGACAAGGCAGCTCCCGGCTTTGCGCTGCAGGACGCCGACGGCAAGCCCGTTCAGCTCTCCAACCTGCGCGGCAAGGTCGTGGTCCTGCACTTCATCTATGCCGGCTGCCCAGACGTGTGCCCGCTGCACGCCGATCGGATCGCTGAAATCCAGTCGATGATCAATCAGACGCCGATGAGGACGCAAGTCCAGTTTGTGACCATCACGACGGATCCGAAGAACGACGCGGCCGACGTGCTCCGCGCCTACGGCGAGCAGCATCGGCTTGATCCCGCCAATTGGGTGTTCCTCACGACAGGTGCCGGTCAACCGGAAGACGCGACCCGGAAGCTTGCCGAACAGTTCGGTCACAAGTTCATGAAGCAGGAGGACGGCTATCAGGTCCACGGCATCGTGACGCACGTGATCGACAAGGAGGGACGCTGGCGGGCGAACTTCCACGGCTTGCGCTTCGAACCGACCAATCTCGTCGTGTTCATCAACGCACTCGTCAACGACGCTCAAAAGTCGCACGGCCACGAGCAGCCGAGCGCGTGGGATAGGGTCAAGAAAAGACTGGGATTCTAGCCATGCACCACCTGCGCACGACCCGATGGGCCGCGAATCTACGACGCCGCAATATTACCGTCGTCGCCGCCTCGGTCGTGACTGTCGCAGCAATGGTTGCGCTGAGCTTTGCCGCGGTTCCGCTCTATCGGCTGTTCTGCCAGGCGACGGGCTTCGCGGGCACGACGCAAGTCGCCGCAACTGCACCGGGTGCTATCGGCTCCAAGGTCGTCACCGTGCGTTTCGATGCCAACGTCGCACCAAATCTCGCGTGGCAATTTGTGGCGCCTAAGCCGGTCGAAGTGCGGCTTGGTGAAGAGCGTCTAGTGGCCTTCAAAGCGACAAATATCAGCAATGAACCGCTTCTCGGCACGGCAACCTTCAATGTAACGCCCCTTCAGATCGGAAAGCACTTTAACAAGATCGAGTGCTTCTGCTTCACCGAGCAGCTTCTGCTGCCAGGGGAAAGCAAGGAGTTTCCGGTGTCATTCTTCGTCGACCCGTCGATCTCGGAGGACGACGACGGAAAGGACGTCACCGCCATCACCCTCTCTTACACTTTCTTCAACAAGGGGCGCCCGGCACTCGAAGCATATCTCCGGGCGCACAAATCAGCCGTCAGTGCGTTCGATGCAGTCGGAGCCGTTAGACGATGAACGACCCTCGTTCACGCCGAAATCCTGCCGATGGTGGTGCCCTGTGGCTCCTCGCGCTGCGCCGATACTTCGTGTTCGCGATTCCCGCGCACTTCGCCTGGGAGGTGACGCAACTACCGCTTTACACGATCTGGTACGAGGGCCCGCCGGGCAAGGTCGCATTCGCTGCCATTCATTGCACCGGCGGCGACGTGATGATCACGGCCGCCTCCCTGTTGGGTGCGTTATTGGTATTTGGCAATCGACGCTGGCCGGACGAACGCTACATCGCTGTGGCTGCGCCCGCCGTCCTCGCCGGTGTCGCGTACACGATTTTCAGCGAGTGGCACAACACGGAAGTCCGCAACAACTGGGCCTATTCCAGCCTGATGCCGACGTTGCCGGGACTCGGGACCGGCCTCTCGCCGCTGCTGCAATGGTTTGTCATTCCCATCGCTGCGTTCTGGTGGGCGCGGCCGCGTCGCGCGGGCCAATTCAAGCCAGTCGAGGAGGCATCATGAAGACAATGCTAACAAGGCGCGGCCTGCTAGGTCTTCTCGCTGTTGCCGCAGTCGGCGGCAGCGGCGGGCTTTATGTCAGCGGCGCCTTCTCGCAAGGTACCACAACGATCGCGGCGCTTGCCAAGGACACGCACTTCCACGGCATTGCCGTCGATTCCGCTGATTCTTCGCGCGTGTATCTCGCCACCCATCACGGACTCTATGTAATGGGAATCGATGGTCGCGCACAGCGCATTTCCGAGGTCCGCGATTACATGGGATTCACAGCCCACCCAACCGAAGCGACCGTCCTGTTTGCCAGTGGCCATCCGGCCGGCGGCGGCAATCTCGGCTTCATCGTATCGAGGGACGGCGGCCGCACTTGGACAAAGCTATCGGATGGTATTGGCGGTCCGGTCGATTTCCACCAGATGGATGTAAGCAAGGCCGACCCGCGCGTGCTCTACGGAGTCTATCAATCGCTCCAACGCAGCACCGACGGCGGACAAACATGGCAAGTGGTGGGGCCGGCGCCCGCCGACATCATCGCGCTCGCCGCCTCGAGTGTCGAGATCAATACGCTCTATGCCGCAACCCAGAGCGGATTGAAGCAAAGCAAGGATGGCGGTCGAACCTGGAAAGCCCTGTCGGATCGACCGACGACGATGGTGCACGTGGCTCGTGACGGCACGGTCTACGCTTTCATGATCGGGACAGGTCTTGTGCGGGCTTCCGAGAGGAACCTCGCTTGGCAAGCGGTGGGAAAGGGCTTTGGCGACGAATACGTCCTGCATCTTGCTGCCGATCCGCGCGATCCGAAGCGCCTCTATGCCGTGACCCACAATTCTCGGACACGAGTTCAAGGTGTCATTGCGAGCCGGGATGGCGGCGAGCGCTGGACACCGCTCGGCGCCAAGTAGCGCGAAATGCCGAACATCGGACCGGAGATTCGCTGATGGGCGACCAGCAAAGATCTCGAAAGCTACTCGGATGGCTAATCGTGCCACTCCTTGTGATCGTGGCCGCGGGAGCGTGGTTCGCGTTTGATCCTGCGTTTCGGCTGGGGCGACCAGCACCGGACGCGTCCGCTGCGTTGCCCAAGGACGAATTCGAGCAGCGCGTGCGCGACTATATTCTCAACAATCCTGAAATCATCATGGAGGCAGCCCGGCGCTTTGAACAGCGTCAACGCGCGGCCGAGGAGAGCGAAGCCACCGCGGTGCTCAAGGCACGCGCCGACGAAATATTTCGCGACAAAGACAGCCCCGTCGGCGGCAATCCGAATGGCAATGTAACCCTCGTCGAGTTCTTCGACTACAACTGCCCCTATTGCCGGCAGGTAACTCCGATCATGCAGGAAGCGGAGAAAGCCGATCCGCAGCTTCGCGTGGTCTACAAGGAATTTCCGATCCTGGGGCCGAATTCGACGTTTTCCGCCAAGGCCGCGCTCGCGGCCCATCGGCAGGGCAAGTATCTCGCGTTCCATAAGGAGATGATGGTGGACCGTGGCGTGGCCGACGAGGCGAAGGTCTTGCGCATTGCCGCCAAGATTGACGTCGACATCGAACGTATGAAAACGGACATGAACGATCCCGCCATCGCCGCGATGGTCGAAAGAAACCTCGCCCTCGCACAGGCGCTTCGCATCAATGGAACGCCGAGCTTCATCAGCGGAGACCAAGTTGTTCGCGGCGCGGTCGACTTGAAGGCATTGCAGTCCCTCATTCAGCAAGCGCGGAGCAAACAATGAGGGAAATCACAGCGAACCTTCGCCTCGTGCAATGATCGACATATCGAACATCAGCATAGCCGCTGCGTTCGCTGCCGGCGTCATTTCCTTCCTGTCTCCGTGCGTGCTGCCGTTGGTGCCGGGCTACGTGTCATACGTTGCTGGGCATTCGATTGCCGGGCGCTCAGCAGGCACCTTGGCGCTACGGCTGCAGACGGTGGCACTGAGCGCCTGCTTTGTCCTTGGCTTTTCGACGATCTTCGTGCTGCTGGGGGCCAGCGCGACCGCGCTCGGCCAGGTGTTGCTCTCATATCGCCACGAGCTGAACCTCGTTGGCGGCGCAGTCGTCATCGTATTCGGCCTGCTTACTCTTGGCTTGCTTCGGTCTGCTTGGCTCCAGCGCGACCATCGCTTCCACATTTACTTGTCGGGCGGTCGCCCGGCGGCCGCATACGTGCTCGGGTTGGCGTTCGGGTTCGGCTGGACACCCTGCATAGGACCGATACTCGGCGCGATTCTGACCGTCAGTGCCGGGTCCGCCACTGTGGCAAGCGGAGTGGCCTTGCTTTCAGTGTACTCGCTCGGGCTCGGCCTCCCGTTCGTACTGGCGGCAGCATTCACGGACCGGCTGATGGCAAGATTTTCAGCCATCGGCCGCGTAGGGCGAAGCCTGCAGGCAGCGGCCGGGGTCGTCATGATCATCATGGGCGGCGCCATGATCACCGGCCATCTATCGACCTTTTCGTTCTGGCTGCTCGATACCTTCCCGGTGCTTTCAACAATCGGATGACACGAGACATTAAGCGAGTTGGTGATGGGCCTATATCAGGATCATGTCCTGCCACTCCTGATCCATCTGTCAATGCGCCAGCGGAACCTCGCTGCTTATCGGGCGCGCGCCGTTCCGGCCGCGCAGGGGCGCGTGCTTGAGATCGGAATCGGATCGGGCCTCAATCTGCCGTACTACGGCACGGCGGTGGAGCAGATCATCGGCCTCGATCCATCGCCCAAGTTGCTCGCCATGGCGCGCGAGGCCGCCCGACAAACCGCTATTCCCCTCGAATTGATCGAGAACAGTGCGGAGGCCATCCCACTGTACAACAGAAGTATCGACACCATTGTGACCACTTGGACGATGTGCAGCATCCCGGACGTGCAGCGCGCGCTCGGCGAAATGCGGCGGGTCTTGAAACCTGGCGGGCGCCTTTTGTTTGTGGAACATGGACGCTCGCCAGATCCTGGCGTGTGCCGTTGGCAAGACCGGCTTACGCCAATCTGGCGCCGGGTCGGCGGTGGCTGCCACTTGAATCGCACAATCAGCGAACTTATCGAGGACGCCGGCTTTCGGATCGAACAGATTGAGACCGGCTATATGCGCGGCCCCAAGCCGATGACGTTTATGTACGAAGGTGCTGCTCGGCCGCGTTGAGGCATGCAGGCGCGTCGATGGTGCCGGGAATTGGTTGTGGAATCGGCTACTGGTTAAGGGGTCACCCCGGCATAGATTGTGGCCTGATAGTAGAAATACATCGCAGCGGTGAGCATGAGCACGCCACCGAGCCGCTCGATCCAACGCGTAAATGGACCCGTGTGCCGCATATGCGAGAGCGCTCCCATGATTGTGCCGGCGAGCACAATCGGAACCCCGCGCGCCAGCCCAAACGAGAACATGAGTATGGCACCCATTAAAGGATCGGCCGTGAACGCTGCGGCCCCCACCACGGGCAACAGCAATGGCGTGCAAGCCGGACATGCTGACAATCCAAAGGGAATGCCAAGCAGATAGCTTCCGAGAAAGCTCGGGGACGACTTCTCCGATGGAGTGAGCGTCGGAATCACAATGTGCACAACCCGCAGCAGGGCAAGCCCCATGATTGTCAGAATGACCGCGAGCAATGCATAGGCGATGCCAAGGAAGCTCACCAGCACCCGCAAGACCGCGAGCCCCATGAGTCCAAACAACGCCCCGAGTATCGCGTCGACGGTCGCGATTCCGAGCGCGAAGCCGGCTGAGAGCTTCAATCCGAGAAGACGCCGCTTGTTCGGGTCTGTTGCGCCCTGGCTGGCGCCTAATCCGGTGGCGACCGAAAGCAAGGGGAACGAACTCGGCGCGATGCCGACGACAAGTCCTGCGAACGCGACCAGCGCCACGGCAAAGGGCGTAAGCGTCGTGATGTTTTGAAGAAGCTGTTCGAGACCGCTCATGTCTTCTGATCAATCGGCTTACCGACGCTGAGGACCGCTTGGAAGAACAGTGACGGCCGCCCCCACAACGAATTAAAGAAGATCGTGGTGACGGTGACCGCCATCGCCGCCATCGCCCATACCGGATAGACGAGACCGGTTGCCGCAAGCGGCACGCCAATGCCGTTGAACAGGAATGCGAGCGAGACGTTCTGCAACATCTTGCGGTAGCTGCGGCGGCTGACGTCGCGCGCGGTGACGACGGCATCGAGGCGGTTGCTCAGAATGACAATGTCAGCCGAATCAATGGCGATGTCGGTGCCACCGCCCATGGCTATGCCGACGTCCGCCTGCATCAGCGCCGGCGCATCGTTGATGCCATCGCCGACCATCGCGACGCGGCCCTCCTGTTGCAGCCGCCGTACCAACTTCGCTTTCTCGCCGGGGAGCACGCCAGCATGGATCTTATCGATGCCGAGCTCGGTCGCAACGCGCTGCGCTGTCCGTTCGTTGTCGCCGGTCACCAGCGCTATCCGTAGCCTAGCCTCCTTCAAGGCCGTGATCGCCGCTGCCGCCTCCTTGCGAACGACGTCGCCAAGGCCAAGAAGCCCGAGCAGGTCACCGCCGCGGGCCACGACGATGACAGTGCGGCCTGTCGCCTCCAATGACGCGATGCGAGCGCCGAGTGGGGCAAGGGAGATACCAGCCTCCGTCAATAGACGCGGGCTCCCAACGAGAATCTCCTGTCCGCCGATGCGCGCGCACACACCCTTGCCGGCGACCGCTTCGAAGTGCTCTACGTCCGGCGGCGTGACGCCACGTTCAAAGGCGGCCGTCATGATCGCATCAGCCAGCGGATGCTCGGAGGCGGCTTCGGCGGCCGCCGCCACGGCCAGAAGATCGTCGGCGCTTGCGCAAACGGGTTCAATTTCGTGCAGGATCGGCCGTCCTTCGGTGAGGGTCCCGGTCTTGTCGAACACGATCTGTCTGGCAAGCCGATAGCCCTGGAACGCCTCGCCGGTGCGCATGAGGATGCCGTGCTCTGCTGCCTCGCCCGCGCCGCGCACAATCGAGAGCGGCGCTGAGATGCCGACTGCGCATGGATAGCCCATCACCAGCACGCTCAAGCCGGCGAACACCGCCCGCTGCAAGTCGGGCTCGCCGCCGAGGAGCCAGGGCACCGCGGTCCAGCCCGCCACCGCAAGCAACGCGATCAAGAGCACTGTCGGCGTATAGACGACCAACACGCGGTCGACGAGGTGCATGAGACCCGGTTTCAGTGCCCGCGCGTCTTCCACTTCGCGGGCGACGCGCTGCAGGAAGCTTTCCTCGCCGACAGCTGAGACGCGAACGAGCAGCGTGCCGGTCGTGTTGACCGACCCGCCGATGATGGCGTGGCCGCGCGCACGCTCGACCGGGATCGGCTCGCCGGTGACTAGGGATTGGTCGACCGACGAATGACCTTCTACCACCTCGCCGTCGACCGGGATGCGTTCGCCCGGGCGAATGCGCACCAGGTCGCCCACGGCCACCGCGTCGATCAGCACTTCCACCTCGCGGTCGCCGCGCACGACGCGCGCCAAGTCGGGCTGCAAGTCGAGCAAGCGCTTGACCGCCTGTGAACTGCGCGTCTTCACGATGAGCGACAGCCATTCGGAGAACAGATGATAGGTCGCGACCATCACGGTTACGGCGAAGAACGGAGCGGTCGGGTAGCCGGTTGAATGGAACACGAGACCGATGGCACCACCTACGAGGCCGGCAAAAGCGCCCATCTCCAGGAGCACATGCTGATTGAGAATGCCGCGGCGGAGCGCCTGCACCGCCATGCGCAGGATATGGCGGGCGATACCGAACACGAGAATGACCGCGAGCATTCCGACGAGCCAAGGCGTGACAGCCGCCAGACCCAAGGTTTCGCGGTACAAAAGCAACGCGCCAGCGAGGACCCCGAGCCCCACGGCGCTGAGGGACGCCGTCCACAGACCCTGCGTTCGCAGCACCAGGAAGACGAAGCCGATCAAGCCCACGGCAGCAACGAGTGGAAGTGCCGTTGACCAGACGCCGGTCGGCGTCGCAATCAGCGCGATAGCCATGAGGCTAAACGCCACGGCGGCGAGGAAGCGCCGCCCCTCGCGCACGAGTTCGCGCTCTTCGTCCTCAAACGGCCTGAGCTTGCGCGGATCGTGCAGCGTGTAGCCGATGTCGCGCAGCGTCTGCAGCAACTCGGCCGCGCCGATGCGGGCGGGATCATATTCGACCAGCGCCTGCTCGTGGGTGAGACTCACGGCCACCTTGTCGACGCCGGGCCTGCGACTGAGCGCCTTCTCGATCGTGCTGGTGCAGAGGGAACAGTGCAGCCCGCCGATCCGCGCGCGAATGCGCGCGCGTCCCGGCTGGCTCGCAGGCTCCTCCGTCCACATTCGCTCAGTAACTGTTTCCGCCACAGCAACGCTCATGGCGGCCTCCCTTGAGGGCTGCGCCCCAGATCCTTGGAGGCGTCCGTCTGTTCGATCAGGCGGGCAGCTTGCACCCCGTACCGAAGTCCGGAGTCAAGCGGTCATCGACACGTCGCCCTGACGACCCTCAGGGCGACCGGCCGGGCACTGAGTATCCACCATTGCGGATCGCCGCCGCCAACTGATCTTCGCTAACGGTTTGCGGATCGAACAGGATGCGGGCCTCGCGAGTTTCGAATGAGACAGCGGCCTTGCGCACTCCCGGTTCTGCGGAAATGAGGGCTTCGATGGTGCGCGCGCAGCCATCGCAATGCATCCCCTCGATTTTGAAACTGGCTGTCTTCACGTGACGCCCTTTCTTTGTTCGCTCTTGAACCCGCGCCTTGCTCGTGGGTCCACAACCCGTCGCCGCGTGGCCAGTATTCAAGGCACCAATGATCGTGCAAGCGCGCAGCGCGCCCCCACCAGGACAGGAGGCGATCAATTCATCGAGCGCGGCCCGAATTTGCTGAAGCTGCACGATTTTGCGGTTGACCTCCTCGCGCTTGATCAAGGCTTGCTTTCGGACATCACCGCAATCGGCCGCCGGGTCGGCCCGCAGCGAGAGAAGGTCCTTTATCTCGCGCAGGGAAAAGCCCAGCTCCTGGGCCTGCCGGATGAATCGGATGCGATCAACGACCGCGCCATCGTAGAAGCGAAAGCCCCCATTGCGCGGGCGCGGTGGCTGCTTGATCAAGCCGCGACGTTCATAGAAGCGAATGGTTTCGACACCAACGCCAGCAAGAATGGCGGTGCGGCTAATGGTAAGCCCGGTTGCCATGGCATCTCTCCAACCCCTGATCCACTCCGTATATAGGTACGGAGTCAAGGGAGCGGCTTGCCTGTGAGCGATCCGGCGGACGTGATTCGAGCATCGGTGCGCCCAAGAATTCGCTGGGGGAACAGCAGCAAACGCTGCAAAGGCGGAGCTCACACCGGTCGATGTCTTGGCAAATCGACCGCGCTCGAAGGGATGTCGAGAATATCGACGACGGGACACTCTGGAACCTTGCGGCCCGAGCATTTGGCAATCGTCGAGGCGAGCAGGCGTTCCAGCTTTCTCAGATCCGCGATCTTGGCCCGAATATCGTCGAGGTGATGGGCAGCAATCGCCTTGACCTCGGCACAGGACGCATTTTCCGGCGCTCCCAGCTCCAGCAAGGCACGGATTTCGTCGACCGTGAAGCCCAATTCGCGGGCGCGTCGGACAAAAGCCAGCGTGCGCCTTTCCCGCGGCCCGTACAGGCGGTGTCCACCCTCCGTCCGCAGCGGGGCGGGTAACAGCTTGATTTTCTCGTAGTAGCGGATTGTCTCGATATTCACGCCCGTGAGGCGAGATAGTTCACCAATCGCTAACGCTTCCGCTCGCGAAGACGTGACCTGCGCCATGGCCAAGGCCCTTGATTCTGTAGTCGCTACAGATTGCATCCTAGCATGCGACGACTGGAAAGAAAGGCTTTCGCATGAGCGATCGACCACAAGCGGCAGCCATGGCCGCGGAACAAATTCCCGCAACCGAATTCAGCAAAAGAACCAACAACGGGCGCGGCCAGGCATGGCTGGCTGCCGGAAGCTTGCTGGGCGCATTCGCCGCATCCTCCTGCTGCATTCTCCCGGTGGCGCTGTTCAGCCTCGGCATCAGCGGCGCCTGGATTGCCAACTTCACGCAGCTCGCGCCGTACAAGCCCTACTTCATCGTCGTCACGCTGGCGTTCCTTGGCGCCGGCTATTGGCTCGTCCATCGCGCATCGAACACGGCCTGCGCGGACGGCGCGGCATGCGCGCGCCCGCTTCCGAATCGGGTCGTCAAGACCGTGCTCACAGCGGCGACCGTACTCGTCATTGCCGCCTTCGCATTCGATTACGTTGCGCCCTATGTGCTGTGATGAACCAAGGGAGAGAGCCAAATGATCAGGTTGCTCACCTCGTTCGCTTTCGGGCTTGGTCTACTCGCGTCACCGGCCGCCTTTGCAGCGGAGAAGACTGTCACGCTGGCAGTAAAAAATATGTACTGCGCCGCATGCCCGAGCACCGTGAGGAAAAGCCTCGAACGCGTGCCTGGCGTTATCAAGGCGGTCGTGTCCTACAAGGAGCAGTCGGCCGTCGTGACTTACGACGACGCCAAGACGGACGTTAAGGCCCTGACGACCGCGACAACGAATGCAGGCTATCCCTCCGAGCCCAAGAGCTGAGCGGTCATGCCAACCGATAACACTCATGTCACCCCTGGCGTAATAGGCGCGGTGCTTCTGGTCCTGTGCTGTGCAGCACCGCTGCTTATCGGCGTGGTCGGCGTTGCTGCGCTGACAGCTTGGCTTACCAAGTCTTTCTATATCCTGATCCCGGCGCTCCTGGTCGGTCTCGGGCTGGTTGGCCTCGCACTCTATCGCCGTCGTGCGGCGGCACAGACCTGCTCCGATCAGGTCGCGCGCAAACAAGGTTCAAGGTCATGAGCAATCGCACCGTCATCTCCAAGACTATCGTCGCGGTGCTGACCAATGCGGCCGAGTGGGCCGGCTTCCCCTCCCGTGTGATCGGCAAGTGAGGCGGGCGATGGCCGAGACCTTGCACCAGCCGAGCTACGCCGTTCGGCCCGGCGTGTCCTTCCCTGACTGGACGGCGGTGACATCGCCCACAACGCGCGAGGTCTTGCTCGCGATCTTTGAGGCGCTGAACGTCGAGAAGACCTTCCGGGCCTATTCGCCCGCCGAAGACCGCATGCGCATCGCTGTCCTCCACCTCTACGCCGAACAAGGGCGCGCGCCGACATTCGACGAGCTGGCAAAACGCGCCGGTGTGAGCGAAAGCGCTGTCCGCCCGATCCTGGAGAGTCTCAAGGCGCGTGACCTTGTCGTCCTCGATGCAAATGGAGAGCGGCTCGTAGGCGCCTATCTTTTCACGGACCGCGACACTGATCATCGGGTCAGGCTGGGCGATCAAACCGTCAATGCCATGTGCGCCATTGATGCGCTGGGCGCCGGCGACATGTATGGACGTGATGTCGAAATCCACTCGCGCTGCCGCAGCTGTGCTGCGCCGATCAAGCTCACGACCAGCAACCAAGGTCGGGCATTGGCCTGCGTCGAGCCGGCCACGACCGTTGTCTGGTCAGGCATTCGTCGGACCGATGACTGCGCCGCCAACTCCTTGTGCACGATCATCGCCTTCTTCTGTGACGATTCTCACTTGGAGGCTTGGCGCAGGAAGCATCATCCGGAGAGCTCGGGCTTTCGCCTGTCGGTCGATGAAGCGCTTGAGGCCGGGCGTGCGATCTTCGCACCCAGCCTCGCATCCGCGGGAGCGACGCCATGAGCAACAAGGGGTGCATCTACACCGGCGCTGTCGGGAGCGTGATCGCGGCGATCTGCTGTTTCACACCCGTACTCGTCATCGTGCTCGGCGGGCTCGGACTCGCGGCGTGGCTCGCCCATGCCGATTATGTTCTCTTCCCCCTCCTTTTTGCCTCTCTCGTGTTGCTCGCGTTCGGGCTCTACCGCCAGCACATCGCGGCGCAGGTCGGTGGTTCGGCATCTCCACAGCAAGGAGCAAAATTATGAACGAGTGCTGCGCGCCCGGAGCGAACGGCCGCAAACCCTACGACCTCGCAATCATCGGAGCTGGCTCGGCCGGCTTCTCGGCAGCAATCACGGCGGCTGAGCAGGGCGCGCAGGTCGCACTGATCGGCCACGGCACGATCGGCGGCACCTGCGTCAACATCGGCTGCGTGCCGTCGAAGAATCTGATCCGCGCTGCGGAAACCCTTCATCAGGCAAAGGTGGCGGCGCGTTTTGCCGGCGTCCGGGCGGAGGGTAGGATCGAGGACTGGCGCGCCGTCGTGCGCCAAAAGGACGAGCTCGTGTCTTCGCTTCGCCAGGCGAAGTATCTTGATCTGCTCCCGAGCTACAACACCATCGCTTACTTGGAAAGCCGCGCTCGGCTCGCCGATGGTGGTGTTGCCGTCAACGGCAACATCGTCAAGGCCGCCAAGGTGATCATTGCCACTGGAGCTTCGCCCTCGTTGCCGCCAATTCCCGGCATGGAGAGCGTGCCGCACCTCACCAGCACCACCGCCCTTGCGATCGACCGCCTGCCAAAGTCGCTGCTGGTGATCGGCGGGGGCTATATCGGCTGCGAACTCGGCCAGATGTTCGCCCGTGCCGGCGTCGCGGTGACCATCGTCGATATCGTGCCGATCCTGTCGGCGGGCGAGCCGGAGATATCAAAGGCGCTGGCCGGCTATTTCCACGCGGAAGGGATCACGGTCCGCGAGAGCGTCAAGACTACGGCGATTCGCAAAATCGAGCGCGGCGTTGCACTCGACATTACGGCGGACGGGAAGAACGAGACGCTTGAGGCCGAGCAGGTGCTAGTCACAACGGGACGGCGGCCTAACACGGCGGGCCTTGGCCTTATGGAGGTCGGCATCGAGCTCCTGCCGAACGACGGCATCAAGGTGGACGACCGCATGCGCACGACGAAGCCCGGCGTCTATGCTGCTGGCGACGTCACGGGCCGGGACCAGTTCGTCTATATGGCGGCCTACGGCGCGAAGCTCGCGGCCGAGAACGCGCTCAACGGCGACAGCAAGCGCTACGATGCGATGGCGATGCCGGCGGTGGTGTTCACCGACCCGCAAGTTGCGAGCGTCGGCCTCACGGAAGTGAACGCGCGTCAGCAGGGCTTTGAGGTGAAGACCTCCGTCCTTCCGCTTGACTACGTCCCGCGGGCGCTTGCCGCGCGCGACACGCGCGGCCTTATCAAGCTCGTCGCCGAGGGCAAGAGTGGCAAGCTTCTCGGTGCGCACATCTTGGCGCCCGAGGGGGCCGATAGCGTCCAGACGGCGGCGCTTGCTATCAAATGCGGGCTTACGGTCCAGCAGTTGGGCGAGACGATCTTTCCCTACCTTACAACAGTCGAGGGCCTCAAGCTTGCGGCGCAGACGTTCGCAAAGGACGTAGCAAAGTTGTCATGCTGTGCAGGATAAGCGAAATGGTCGCTGACGGCGCGCTATGAGCATGAAGGTCATCGACGGCATCCTGCCCAGGAGGTTCACGGGGTGCGTCCGATGACTGAGTCTCAGTCGTTCTCCCCCAACCTTTGATCAAGAAATCGTCTCTGGAGTACGGTTTCATACCCACTTGAAAGCACGGCAGAATTTCAGAGAATGTTAGTTTCCGGTTCGTCTCCCTCCGCCATTCCGCAATTTTTCGCTACAACACGCACGTTTACGCTTATCTTCGTGCGGTTGCGCTTTGATTGCTGAAGGCAAACTCGCGGGTTACGCTCTATTGCGTCCACGCAAAGCGGGCCCACTATGGCGAAATCTCCTCCGAAGAAGCGAAGCAAGAAGGTCGGCGGGTCTGCATCCAACCAGCTTCCCGACCTACATGTGATTGAGTCATTGCTGGCCAAGTTCAGTGTTGGGCCGCAAGCCAATGCCATCGATGCAGCCCAGGACATCATGTACGACGCCTGGGAAGCCAGCGATCCGCGGCGTCGGATAGCATTGGCGAAGAAGGCACTCGAAATATCGCCGCTCTGCGCCGACGCTTATGTCCTGCTGTCGCAGGAGACGGCAAAAGATTTGGATCAGGCGATCGAACTCTATCGCCGAGGAGTCGAAGTCGGCGAAAAGGCGATCGGGAAGTCCGCTTTCCGCGACGATGTCGGGCATTTCTGGGGCTTGCTTGAAACCCGTCCCTACATGCGCGCTCGCCAGGGTCTTGCGCAGTCACTTTGGGACAATGGTCTGCGAGACGAAGCCGTGACGCACTATCGGGACATGCTTCGTCTCAACCCCAATGATAATCAGGGTATTCGTTATCTCCTGATGGACTGTCTGCTAGTCCTTGGCCGCAATGACGACGCAGGCAAGTTGATCAAGCATTACAAAGAAGACGGCTCAGCCGCGTGGAGTTGGTCCCGTGCGCTGCTGGCGTTTCGCCGAAGTGCCGATTGTCCAGAATCTCGCAGAGCGCTTTCACAGGCGATTGGCGATAACCCACATGTGGCGCCCTTGTTGCTTGGCGACAAGAAAATGCCGCGCCAGCTTCCTGCCTATATTGGCATGGGGGATAAGAACGAGGCTGTCGCATACGTTCATGGCGCGATCGCAGCGTGGGCTGCGACGCCGGGCGCACTGGCTTGGCTTAAGGCCTGCCGGCCGTGATGGCATGGTGGTGTGACGACGGCATCGGTCAGGACAAAATGTACCAGGTAGAGCGACCGCCACCTTGTTTCGACAGGTAGCCCTTTTCGACCAGTTGCCGAAAATGTTCCTTGAGGGTGTTGCGGCTGACGCCCGTCAGCTTGGCCATCTCGCCGATCCTGACGCGCCCGTGTTCGCGAGCATGGTCGAGAATCCGCACGGAATGTTCCGGCAGGCTTGAGACTACGAGCTTTTCACGCTCGATCTTCTTCGCCAGACGCTCCTTCTGCTGTCGCAGAGCGCGAAGAAAGAACAGCAGCCACGGCTCCCAGTTGGGATTGTCGGTGCGGATCGTTCCCTGGGTCTGCCGCAGCGCGAGATAGTAGCCCTCTTTGCTTTGCTCGATGACGCTTTCAAGCGAGCTGTAGGGCACGTAGGCATAGCCTGCGCGCAGCAGCATCAGTGTCGTGAGGATGCGGCCGAGCCGGCCGTTGCCGTCCTGGAACGGGTGGATGGCGAGGAAGACGACCGTGAAGATGGCGATGACGAGCAAGGGGTGGAGACGCTTCTCCTCCATTGCCTCGCCAAACCAGGTGACGAGCTCGGTCATCAGCCGGGGCGTATCGAACGGCGTCGCGGTTTCGAACACGATGCCGATCTGCTTGCCGTTCTCGTCGAAGGCGACGACGTTGTTGGGTGCCGTCTTGTAACTGCCGCGGTGCCGCTCATCCTTCTCGCTATGGACGAGCAAGTCGCGGTGCAATTGCTTGATGTGGTTTTCAGTGATTGCGATGTCGTCCCACGACCGGAACACAAGCTCCATGGCTTCGGCATAGCCGGCGACCTCCTGCTCGTCGCGGGAGGCAAAGGACTTGATCTCCAGGTTTGTAAGCAGACGTTCGACCTCGCGGTCGGTGAGCTTGCTGCCCTCGATGCGGGTCGAAGAACCGATGCTTTCGATGGTGGCGACCCGCCGCAGCGCCGACAGCCGTTCGGGCGCGATGGTTCCGAGCGCCCGCCAGGCGCCCTTGAATTCGTCGATCTCGGCGATCAGCGCCAAGATTTCCGGGGTGATCCGGATGGTGTCGGTTTTGATGGTCACACCCGAATAGACACCCAATTACACCCAAATAGCAAGCCGAATGTTCACCCAATTCCACCCAATTAGGACAGGTCTAAGGAAAGGGAAGGGCCGTGAGTCTATTGTTGGTAAGGTCCCTTACGAAAGGCTCAAGCGATCAAATCAAGGCCAGAACGATAACCGGTAGCGTACCGATCGAAGTGTAGCGAAATCCCGCGAGAGAACGTTGGAATCCAGTTCTCTCTCTCCGCCATTCCGCAGAATTCCGCTGCAACACGCCGCGTCGCGCAGGGTCTCGCTCAGGCCGCTTCCGACCGTGACGGCGCCGCGTGGAACACCAGCTCCGACAATGGCCGGGGACGCCCCAAGAGATAGCCCTGCACCTGGTCGCATCCGGCCGAGCGCAGCAGCGCCAGCTGCTCTTCGTTTTCGACGCCTTCCGCCGTCGTGGTGACGTCCAGGGTCCGGGCCATGCCGGTGATCGCGCTGACGATCGCCATGCAATCGGATCGCCGCTCCAGTTCATTGACGAACGACCGGTCGATCTTGATCTCGTCGAATGAAAATTGCTGCAAATAGCTCAGCGACGAATAGCCGGTCCCGAAATCGTCGAGCACGATGGACACCCCCAGGTGCTGCAGCTGGCGCAGGATACGGAGGTTGTCCTCGGTCTGCTCCAACAGGACCGTTTCGGTGATTTCCAGCTTGAGCCGCGCCGGCGACAAGCCCGATTCGGCGAGGGCGGCGGTTACGACTTCGACCAGGTTGTTCTTGCGGAACTGAACCGAAGACAGGTTCACCGACACGGTCGTCTCGCGCGGCCATTGCATGGCGTCGACGCAGGCGCGCCGCAATGCCCAGTTTCCAAGCGGCTTGATGAGCCCCGCTTGTTCCGCGATGCCGATGAACGCCCCCGGCGCCAGCATGCCCCGGCTGGGGTGCCGCCAGCGGATCAGCGCTTCAAAGCCGATGATGTCCAGCTTCGATGCCGTGAAGATCGGCTGGTAATGGAGCTCGAATTCTTCCTGTTCGATGCCGCGACGAATTTCCGTGAGCATGTCGTGACGGCATTTTGCCGCCAGCTCCATATCGGGTTCAAACACACGGTAGCCGTTTCGTCCCCCGGATTTGGCATTGTAGAGCGCCAAGTCGGCGCGCTTCATCAATTCGTCGGCGCTGACGCCGTGCTCGGGCGCCAGCGCAACCCCGACGCTGGCTTCGACGAGCAATTGCTGTCCGTCAATTTCGAATATTTCCCCGATGACATGAGTGAGCCGGGTCGCCATCGCGATCGCCTCGAGGCCGTCGGCGCTCGAAAGTTCCTGCAGCAACCCAAATTCGTCGCCACCCAGCCGTGTCACGGTGACACCGCCCACGATGAATGACCGCAGACGTTGGGCGACATCGCACAACAGCCGGTCACCGGTCGGGTGGCCGAGAGAGTCGTTGATGTCCTTGAAATTGTCGAGGTCCAACAGGTGGACGGCGAACCGCGTCCTGTTTTGCTGCCAGTTCCGGCACGCATTGTCGAGCGCCTCTTGAAAGGCCAGCCGATTGGCAAGCCCCGTGAGCCCGTCGCAGTGGGCGAGATCCCAGATCTGGTTTTCCGCGCGCTTCTGTTCGGTGATGTCCTGGTGAATGGCGACGGCCCCGCCGTCGGCCATCGGCTCGTGGCTGACCAGGAACACCCGGCCGTCGGGAAGCGGAGTTTCGATCTGTGCCGCCTCGCGGCTGGACAAGAGTTGGAGCGCCTTCTCGGAGTATTGCCTCGCGGCGTCCGGGGCCGCGCCCGCGGTGCGTCCTTTCATGATCGTGTCGTAAGGCGTTCCGTGAGTGACCGTTTCGGGCACCAGGCCGTACATGGTCGCGTAGCGCCGGTTCGATATGATCAGCCGATTCTGCGAGTCGAACATGCACAGGCCGTGCGGCATATGCGCGACCGCTGATTCAAGCCATGCCTTCGTTGTCTGGAGCGTGGCCCTGGTCGCGCTGAGCTTCCATTCCCTGCGGACGCCAAAGCCGATGGCAACGAGAATGCCGACGGTGATGACGAGCGTGATCATCCAGTAAATCGACGCGTTTCCGTTGACGGTCTGGAAGATCGCGGCCTCGCTGTTGCCGATCGCCGCAACCAGCGGAAATCCGTCGATGGTCCGATAGGACACCAGTCGCTTGATGCCGTTGATCTTCCTGACGTGATCTTCCGATCCCTGCTCGTTCCAATAAGTTCCATTCGGCGAATTCTTCAAATATTGGAACAGCCCGGCATTGGGAAAATGTTTTCCGATGACGTCGCCGCGCAGTTGCCCGTTGGCCCCGGCGACACGGATGACCCTGTCGAGGCCCCAAAGCGATGCGAAGCCGCCGCTCCCGAGGTTGATGTCGCGGTAGAGTTGATTGAGCTGCTCGATGTCGATCGTCGCGGCAACCACGCCGTGGAACGAGCCGTCGGGTCCCGAAATGCGCCGCGTCAAGACCAGCCCCTGCTTGTTGGACGATCGCAGATTGGTGGGCGTGCTGACGAACAGTTCATCCTTGTTCGAGGTCAAGTGAACCGTGAACGGGGCGCGGTCTCCGACAAAGACCTGACCGTGCGTCCAGTCGGCGCTGGTGAGTTTGACGTATCCGTCGGACCCGACGATCGTGAATTGAAACGTCAGATTGCCGCGCTGCTCCAGCGTCTTTGCCCAAATGGACAGATCCAGATGGCTCGGATCGGTTTCGTAGAGCGTCCGTATCAATTCGAGTTTTTCATCCACGCTCTTCAGCGAGTGATGAATCGTGCGTTCGAACAGCGCGACGAGATTTTCGTTGTTACGGATCGCGGCAATTTCCGCTTCCTTTTTGCCCTCGATGAGGAGATAGCTCAGCGTGCCGTACAGGCACAGCAGCATGACAATGCCCAGATAGGTCACGGGCTGCATGAACGCCCGGAACCAAGAAAAGCTGACAAGCCGCTGCATGGGAAAATCTCACGGATTGAACGAACGATCAGGCTAGGGCCGAACCTATTAATTCACGCCCTGTCGCTGTATGTATTCGTCGTGCCGTGGCGGTATCATTGCCAACATACTTAACAATATTTGCATATGTTGCGCCGGGCGCGTCGGGGCGCCGCAGCGCGGCGTCGGCAATGCCCAATGTTTCATCATTCCGACGGCGTCATTCCGAATCGCGCGCGTCGAAGCTGTAATGGCCGCGCGATGAATTGAACTTTTGCCCGGAATAGAGAGCGGCGGCACCCCGGTTCCAGCAGGGCGTAACCTTCCGAATGTCCGGGCGAGAATCCCGGTTCCCAATTCCTCTCGCGCGGGCGGAACTTGTCAGATCCCGCACCAGGTCCGGATCAGCCGGGCATAAAGCTCGGTCGCTTCTTCGATGCGCGACACCAGGCAGTATTCGTCGGTCTGGTGCGCCAGCGCCAGTTCGCCCGGGCCCATGATGATGGTCGGCGGCGAGCCGAGCGCCGGCGTCAGCGCGGAAGCATCGGTGAAATAGGGCGCCGAGCCGAGTTCGCCGGTGCAGCCCACGATCTCCCGCGCAAGCGCGGAAACCTCGCCGATCCAGGGATCGTGCGGATCGGTCCACACGCTGGGCGCATCGAGCAACGTCTTGAGCGTGACCTCGGGGCCGAGATAGCCGGCCACCTGGTCGCGGATCTGGCTGTGGTTCTGGGCCGGGATGGTGCGGATGTCGATGCCGATTACGGCCCGGTCGGGCACCGAATTGATGTTGAGCCCGCCGTGGATGGTGCCGACATTGAGCGTGGGCGCGCCCAGCACATCGTGACGCGCAACATTGAAGTCGAACGCCTCGAGCGCCGTGACCGCGCGCGCGGCCTTGTACACGGCATTGACGCCCTTTTCCGGCATGGAACCGTGCGCGGTGACGCCGCGCGTCTCGGCCTCGAGCCAGAGCGCGCCCTTGTGGCCGATCAGCGGCCGGTTGCCGGTGGGCTCCGCCACCACCAGCGCGCCGATGCGCCCGAGCCGCTTTTTGTCGGCCACCAGTTCGTCGGCACCGGAACAGCCCGTCTCCTCGCCCGCGGTGATGATCAGCGTGACGCCCGCGGTGCCGGAAAGGTGCGCGGCATGGTCGATGCAGGCGGCGACGAAAGCGGCGACGCCCGACTTCATGTCGGATGAGCCGCGCCCGTAGAGCTTGCCGTCCTTGATCTCGGCCGCGAACGGGTCGACCGACCAGGCGCGCGCGCCGAGCGGAACGGTGTCGATGTGGCCAGTGAAACCGAGCGTCGGCTTGTCGGCCTTGCCGCCGATGCGCGCGATCACCTGGGCGCGTCCTTCGCCGTAAGGCACGAGGTCGATCGCAAAGCCCGCGCCTTCGAGCAGCCTGGCCAGATGCTCCGCGCAGGCCCGCTCGTTGCCCGGCGGGTTGATCGTGTCGAAGCGGACCAGGTCCTGTGTGAGGGCGACGGGGTCGTGCATGGTCGTGACCTCTCCAATGTCGTGCGCGCGCTCGGCCGCCGCCTCCCGCCCGGAACGGCGCGGCAATGTTCGTCCAGGCGGGATGAATGAGACATGAGCGCATTTACGCCCGTGTTCCACGGGCTTTGCCCGGCCACGACTCGATCGTAGCTTTGTTGCGCCGGCATTGCAGCGAGCGGCGCCGGTCCGCTAGCGGCCAGTCGCGACGAGCCATAAAAGAGCGAAGCGATGCGGGTCCGCGGTCTTTCGGCCGCTATCGCGCACGGCCGGTCCGGTCGGAGCGGGCGGGCCGCAATCTTTCGATTTCGAGTCAGGACCTGGCCGGCCAGAGGACCCGAGCCACCGCGCGCGCCGACTGCTGCAAGGCGCGGCGCGGGCTTTCCGCCGCGGCCGTGCGGTCCTGGGCGCGGTGATAGGCACCGATGACCGCGTCGACCATGGCCTCGGCGGTGAATCCACCGGCGATCCGCGCGCGCAAGCTGCGCGCGTCGCGTTCCGCCGCCCCCGGGTCGTCGATCCGCCGGGCGAGGGCGCGTGCCAATGCGGCCGGGTCGCCGGCCGGTATCAGGCGGTCGGCCATGGGGCCGAAAATTTCCGGAATGCCGCCGACATCGGTTGCGACCAGCGGACGGCCCGCCGCCGCGGCCTCGAGGACGACATAGGGCAGCGATTCCGCGCGTGACGGCACGACGACAAGGCGGCCGAGCGCGAGCGCGTCGCGCGTCGGCATCGCCTTGTGGAATCGCACGGCGTCGGCCAGCCCGAGCAGCTCGGCTTGCATGCGGAATTTGTCGGCGTCGGGACCGTTGCCGACGATGCTGGCGGTGACAGGGCGCTCCGCGTTACGCAGGATCGCCATCGCATCAAGCAGCACGTCGACGCCCTTCAACATGCGCAATTCGCCGAGGAAGACGATATCGGCCGCTTCGGCGGCGGTCACGATCGGCTCGAACTCCGCGCTGTGAACGCCGTTGTGGACGATGCGGGCGATACCGTCCGGTCGTCCGATCTTGTGGTGGAAGGCGTCGTGGCTATAGGCGCTTTCGAACAGATAGAGATTGCCGCGCGGCATCAGGGCGCGCTCGATCATCAGATGCATTTTGCGGCCGATGGCATCGTGCATGCTGCCGCCATGCGGCGTGTAGGCGCGCACGATCCGGTCGCTCGCGGGCGCGAGCCGGGCGAAGGCGCCGCCTTTGGCGCCGTGCCCGTGTACGACTTCGGCGCGGCTCTCGGCGATCCGTTGCGCCACATGCCGGACCGCCGTGAGGTCCGCGAGGCTCGGTTGCCGCACCATCGGAATCCGCGAAAGACCGAGCGCGAGCCTGGGCGCCAGTTCCGCCAGCTTGTCTTTCGACGGGCCGTCCCTGACGCCGGAATCGGCGATCAAGCCGACCTGGTGGCCGCGCGCGATCTGTCCGTTGGCGAGATCGACGACGTGGCGGAACAGGCCTCCGACCGGTGCGCGCAGCACGTGCAGGATCTTCATCGTGCGCTCCCTGTCACGTTTGGGCGGTGGATTTGAGCGAGCCGATCAGCGCGCGCGCCTTGCTGAAGGCGTGCCACAGCCACGGCGTCTGTTTGATTTGGCGTTTGACCCGCTGCAGCGCGCCTGCCGTCGCGCCGACGAGCGCGCCGCGCCAGGTAACGACCGCGATGTGGTCATAGAGCGTCCGCGCGCTGTCGCACCAGTCGCGTTTGTAGCCTTCGTCGCCGATCGTGAAGTCATAGGTCTTGAAGCCGTGTCCGATCGCATATTGCAGGAGCTCGTGCAGATGCGCCGCGCCCGGGCCAAACCGCGCGATCTCGCCGTCGGCGTAGCTCGCTTGCAGATGATAGTAGGTGTCGCGGAAGGTCAGCCCGATATTGACGGCGGCAATTTGCAGCCCGACATCGAGCCGGCTGACATGCACCAGATGCCGCGTTTGGGGATCGGTCGCGAGGCTGCGATAGAATTCGGCATGGCCGGGCCGCGCGAACAGGTTGGCGACCCCCATGCGCGCGAACGAACGAGCCTTCTGCTCCATCAGGACGTCGAGCGTCTCCCGCACATCGCCCGCGGCTTCCGGCGTCACCATGCGCACCTCGCCGAATTCGGCCAGGCGCCTGCGTTTGGTGCGGTCGCGCCCGCGCGTCGAGGCCGAGCGTTTGGCGGTGTAGAACGTCTCCCAGTTCTCGCCGAGCGGTGTCGCATAGGCGTGGCTCGGATTGGGCGTGACGGCGAGCGCAAGCATCGGGTTGGGCTGCGCGCCGACCGTTGCCGGCATCTTGACCAGGCGCACGAGGTCGAAGCCGAGCCCCGGTTCGGCTTTGATCCGCTGCAATACGGCGCGCCATGTCTCCTTGAACAGTTCGGCATCGACGCGCGCGGCGAAACCCGGAGTAAGCAGCGGCGCGTTGTAGTCGCAAAGCTCGGAGCCGAGCCATGTGAGCTCGCGCGCGAAAGCCGACGGCTGCGTCGCGAGCGGCATGATGAACAGCATGTCGCCGGCGGCATCCCGGCCGACCACGATGGCGGGCCGCACATCGTCGCGCGCGCCGATGTGGTGCTGCCAGGTCGACAGCCAGTCGAAGGTTTGAAAGACCGTGCAGTCGGCGTGCCATTCGAACCGGCGCCAATCCTGCTCGATGGCAGCGAGGGTGGGGTGGACGGTGAGGGTGATCGGTGCCGGTGCCGGTGCCGGGGCCGCCGCCGCCGGTGCAAAAGAACGAACCGACGGCTCCCGACCGGAACCGTCATGCGTCTTCAGTTGCACGGTGATTGCCGGCGCCATGGCTACTCTCTTTGGCACTCTCTTACGAACGTCGCCTGACGGCAGCGTAATCGCCGCGCCGGCAGCAACCGGTAAAAACATGCCCGAAGATTGCGCAATCGTAGGAACGGCGTGCACAAGCGGTTAATGCCGGCGTTCAAATTGTCCCTTTCGGGCCGCCCTTCACGATTTCGCGCCGGTGGCCGCGGGCCATGCCCGTCCGCCCGCCGGCCGCGCCATGAGACGCGCGCCGAAGCGGCGCAGCGTGCCGACCGCGTAGTGTCCCAGGAACTTGACCCAGCGCCGCACCGCCCAGGGCAGGCTCGCATCGGTGGAGAAGGCCTTGAGCGCGCGCGCCTTGTTGATGCAGAAGGTTTCGCAGGCCTGCTTTTCCGGGTCGGCATAGAAGGCGGCGATCTTGGACGCATCCATGCCGGGCGTCGCCAGCCAGCGCGGAATGTAGACATTGCACAGCCGCTCGACGTCGACGAAGACCTTGCGCGCGCCGGTGCCGGCCGCCGGGCAGGAGGTCGAAAAGGCGTCGCCGACCAGAACGAGACCGGGCTGCAAGTGGCCGTGCGTCACATAGAGGTCGACCGGACGAATCGCGATATGGCCGTCGACGGCGAAGTCGCCGATGATCCGCCGCAGGCCCGGCATCAAGGCCGTCACCGTGTTCTCGGGGTCGGTGCGCAATTGGCGCAGCCAAGGGTCTTTCATGTCGCGATAGACGAACATGTTGGCGCGCATGGTCGCGCCGATCGGAAACAGCGTGATATAGGCGGCGCGGTCGCTGGTGCGATCGGCATAGTAGGTCAGCGCCGGAAAGGCGAAGCCGCGGCGGCCGACCGGCTTGATATCGAAGCCGATGCTGATCGAATGGCATTCGCTCAGGATTTCGCGCTTGAGGCCGAGCTGATCGCGCAGGCTGACGCTCAGCCCGTTGGCGAGCACGACCAGCCGCGCGGACACCGTCTCGCCGTTCGAAAGCGCGATGTTGCGGCGTTCGCCGCCGGATGAGATCGTCGTCGCCTTGGCCTGGATGAAACGGATGTTCGCGGGAATTTCGGCCCGGATGGTGTTGACCAACGGCGCGTAGAAGATGCCTTCCTGATCGCCGGTGCGTTTGTCGACCAGGCGCCCGAAGCGCGCGATCCAGGACACGCGGTCGGGCGTCGTCGCGCGCAGCACCGGTTCGGCGAGCCCGGTCTTTTTCAAGAGCGCGACCTGGTCGCCGTCGAGCTTCTCGCAGCGGAAATCGGACGGATATTCGGGATGGGGGTCGATCACCACCGCATCGATGCCGGCACGGCCGAGCATCGCCGCCGCCAGGGAACCGGCCAATCCGCCGCCGACGATTGCAACATCCGTGTCGTGCATTGGCCACCTTCTCAAACCGAAAGAGTGATGGCGCGAAACGCTAGAAGAAACTCAGCCGACGCGCCACCGATTCATCATTTTGTCCTTAACCGTCGCGCGAGCGCGCCGCGGCGTTAGCGTTAAGACGCGCGCACGGGGTTCCACCGCCGCGGCCTCATCGTTTCCGGCGTCCGCTTTTGCGGGCGAGATAGAGCGATTTGGCGTGCCCGCGCAGCCGCAGAAAGGCTTTCTGCACGCGCGCGAGCGCGTCGAAGGCCAGCGAGCCGCCGCGCTGCGCGTCGAACCACAGATGCACGAGCGCCTGCCGCTCGCTCCACGCCGCCATGTAGCCGCTGTCGTCGAAGGCGCAGGAATCGGCATAGGCGACGCCGTCGTCGGCCAGCAGTGCGGCCGTGTAGTCCTCGAACAGCAGCATGCCGGGGGAGTAGTCGTGCAGCGTCTCGTCGTAGGCGGTCTTCCAGGTGAACGCGGCCGCGCCGGCGCGCAGCACCACCTGCATGCTCACCGGCCGCCCGTCGAGCGTCAGCGTGTGGATCGCCGCCTCGCCCCGCGGCGCGAGTTCGGCGATCATGGCGCGGGCGAAGGCGGCATCCGCCGCATCGCTCAGGAGCGCGGTGCCTTGCCGGCCCTTCCAGCCGGACGCTTCAAGCCGCAGAAAATCCTCGAAAGCGGCGCAGACGGCGTCCGGTTCGGTGATGCGGCGCGATTCGAGTACGCCCTTGTCCCCGAGCTTGCGGCGTTGCTGGCGCAATTTCTTGCGCGTGGAACCGGACAGCGCCTCTTCGAGGTAACGTTTGCCGTCGAGCGAGGAGGCGAGTTTCGGCCGCTGCGTCCGTCCGAAAACGCAGGCGGCGCTCCCGCGCAGGGCGATCACGCGCATGAGCGCCTGCATGGTGTCGCCGTCGGCGCTCATGGCGTCGAGCGTGACGATCCGCGGCAGCCGGCCGTCGCCCGCGATGCGGTCGAGCATCGCGGCGAGTGTCGCGTCGAGATGCGCGCGATCGATCACCGGCGTGGCGAGATAGCCGTGCGGCGCGGGCGGTGCCGACAGCACCCGGTTGGGAACGATCGACTGCGGCGCGCGCCGGATCGCGAAGGCCCAGACGCCGACGAGCCGCTGCCGGTCGGCCGAGGTCTGCCAGGCCAGCAAGGCGACGTGCCGGGTACCGGCATAGGCGTCGCCGGCATGGCGGAGCAATTGCGGATGCATGAAGATGTTGGGCGCGTCCGCGCGCGCGACCAGGTCGCGCCAGTCGTCGTCGATTTCGCAAAGCCGCGCGCCGGCGGCGAGTTCCACGGTTATTGTGGCCGCCGCCTGCAAGCACGCCGAACGATCGCGGCTCGCGTCGATGTCGGCGCTCGGCGCGCGGTCCACGGACGCGACAAAGGCGTTGAGCCCGGTCAGTGAAAGATCGTGCGGCAATCCGCATCCACGGCCGTGCGACCGGGCCCCCTGTTTGTTGGCGCGGTCATAGCGGAAAACGTTTCAAAAGCCGTTACGGCAATGCTCGAAATTCCCATCGATTCACCGGCCGTTAACGCTGACGCGGCCGCCACACGAACATGTGCAGCCCGAGCCGGCGCCGCGCGATGAGATAGAGCAGCGCCGATTCCACCACGAATGCGGCCGCGGTCGCGCCCGCCGCGCCGACACCGCCATAGGCCGGCGCCAGCAGCAGGCAGCCGGCGATGTTGACGGTGAAAGCCCCGGCATAGGCCAGCGCGCAGGCGCGCTGCTGGCCGAGCATGTTGAGCATTCGTTCGGCCGGTCCGATCGAGGCGCGCGCCAATTGCCCGACGGCGAGGATCGCCATGATCGGATAGCCGGTGACGAAGTTTTCGCCGAACAGCATCAGCAGCGGCCGGCCGAGCGCGATCACCAGGAGGCACGCGACCAGCGAGGGCCAGAACACCCAGCGGATCGTTTCGGCCGCGAAGGCGGCGAGACCCGCGCGGTCGCCGGCGACGTGATAGGCGGTGAAGCGATGCGCGGCGGTCGCGGCGACGGCGAAATGGATGATGCTGACGAGCGCCAGCGTCTTGGCGGCGGCATAATAATGAGCGACGTCCGCGGCCGGGCGGAACTGCTTGAGCACCAGCACGTCGGTGGAGGTGAGCAGCGTATACATCCCCCAAACGAGGATGATCGGCAGCGCGGTGCCGAGCCAGAGCCGGAAATCGTAAGTCCGCCGCCCCGGCGCGACCGCTGATTTGAGCCGGCGGTCGAGCCGCAAGAGCTGGTTCAGCGTGGTCAGCCAGGTCGCGCCCGCGAGCACCGCCATCGCGGTGGTGGCGTCGAGCGTGACGCCGGCGAGCCGCAACGCGGCGAGCCCCACGATGACCATGAGCGGACGCACGATATAGGGCGAGAGCAGCGCGAGGTTGATCCAGTTATAGGAGCGCGCCAGCCCGTCCATCATGAAGGTGAGGGCATAGAAAGGCAGCGCCGCGCAGGCGAGATAGAACGGCATGATCACGCGGCTGTCGAGCGAGTGCTCGATCGTGTGCACGATCAGCGCGCCGATGACGGCGGCCACGGTTCCCATCAGGAAGGTGATCCAGCGGCTGCCGACGAGATAGCCGCGCAACAGATCGAACGAGCCTGCTTGCGTGTATTCCGGCACGAAACGTTGCGCGGTGAGCGGCACGCCGAGATGCACGAGATCGCCGAGCAGGATCAGCCAGGTCCATACATAGACATAGGTGCCGAATTCGGTGCCGCCCATCCAGCGCGCGAGCAGCACCTGCGAGCCGAACATGATGCCGGCGCTGGCGACGCGAATGACGAAGGCGGTTCCCGCCATGCGCTGCGTGAGCGAATGCTCGCCGTCGAGCCATTCCGCCGCGCGCCGCCGCAGGCGCAGGAACAGCGCCGGCGCGGCTATGCGCTTTTCATCCTTGGTATCGGTGAGGGCCATCGGGCTCCTTTGCGGTCACGAAATGTTCTAGCCGCAATTGGTAAGTTTAATCTGAAGGTGGCCATAGAAAGGCGGGGCGGCATTGAAGGTTAAAGCGGCGATGGTTCCCGCCGCGCGACTTTGGCTGTTGCGCCCGCGCGCGAATTTTCGCACAACAAACGGCGAGCGCCCTCGCCGGGGCGGCGCCAATCGGGTTCTACTTGGGGGCCAAATTGGCTGAAACGATCGCCTCGATCGTGACCGCGCATCGGACGGGCGCGGCCACGCCGGAACAAACCGTTGCTCGCAGTTTCGCGCGCATCCGCGCGCGCGACGACGGCGCCATCTTCATCAGTCTGCGCGATGAAGCCGAAGCCGTGGCCGAGGCGCGCGCGCTTGCCGGGTCGCGCGCGGCGGAACTGCCGCTCTACGGCGTTCCGGTCGCCGTTAAGGATAATATCGATGTCGCAGGCCTGCCGACCACGGCGGCATGTCCCGCCTTCGCCTACAAGCCGGCACAGGACGCAACGGTGGTGGCGCGGCTGCGCGCGGCCGGCGCCATCGTGATCGGCAAGACCAATCTCGATCAGTTCGCCACCGGCCTGGTCGGCGTTCGCTCGCCCTACGGCGTACCGCGCAACAGTTTCGATCCCGCGCTCGTGCCGGGCGGTTCGAGCTCGGGCTCGGCCGTGGCGGTGGCGGCGGGGCTGGTGCCGCTCGCGCTCGGCACCGACACCGCGGGTTCCGGCCGCGTGCCGGCGGGCTTCAACAATATCGTGGGGCTCAAGCCGAGCCTGGGCCTGCTCTCGACCGCCGGCGTGGTGCCGGCCTGCCGCACGCTCGATTGCGTGTCGGTATTTTCGCTCACCGTCGACGATGCCTGGCGCGCGCTCGCCGCGATGGCCGGGCCGGACGCCGCCGATCCCTATTCGCGCCAGCGCCCGCTTGGCGCGCCTGGCGCCATGCCGCCGCATGCGAAGCTCGGCGTGCCGCGCGCGGGCCAGCGCCTGTTCTTCGGCGACCGCGCCTATGAAGCCGGCTACGCGGCCGCGCTCGACCGGCTCGCGCGGCTCGGCTGCGACATTGTCGAGATCGACATCGAGCCGTTCTACGAAACGGCGCGTCTGCTCTATGAAGGTCCCTGGGTGGCCGAACGCACCATCGCCGTCGGCGCGTTGCTCGCGTCGGACCCGGATGCCATTCATCCGGTGACGCGCGAGATCGTGTTGGGCGGCTCGCGCCCGACCGCGATCGATGCCTTCAATGCGTTCTACCGCTTGGAAAAATTGCGGCGCCTGGCCGACGCGACCTTCGCGCAGATCGACGCGCTCGCGCTGCCGACCGCGCCGACCGTCTACACGGTCGCGCAGGTGCTCGCCAATCCGATCGAGCTCAACAGCCGGCTCGGCAGCTACACCAATTTCGTGAACCTGCTCGATCTCTGCGGCTTGGCGCTGCCGGCATCGATCACCGAGCGCGGCGCGCCGTTCGGCATCACGCTGCTGGCGCCCGGCGGTCACGACGCGCGGCTCGCAGCGATCGGCCGCGTCTTTCATGCCGATACCGGCCTGCCGCTCGGCGCGCTGAACGTGCCGCAGCCGCCCTTCGCCGCAGCGCCGGCGCAGCCGGAGGCCGGCGAAGTGGCGGTGGCGGTGGTCGGCGCGCATCTGTCCGGCCTGCCGCTCAATAACGAGCTGCGCGACGGCGGCGGCCGCCTGCTCGACAGCACGACGACGGCGCCGCTCTACCGGCTGTTCGCGCTCGGCGGCACCGCGCCGTTGCGGCCGGGCATGTTGCGCGTCGCCGAAGGCGAGGGCGCGGCCATCGAGGTCGAAGTCTGGGCGCTGCCCGTTGCGGCCTTCGGCCGTTTCGTCGCGGCCGTGCCGGCGCCGCTGTCGATCGGCAGCGTCACGCTTGCCGACGGCCGCACGGTCAAAGGTTTTCTGGTCGAAGCCGCGGCCATCGAAGGGGCGCGCGATATTTCGAGCTTCGGCGGCTGGCGCAATTATCTCGCGCGCGAGCAGGCGTTGGCGTAGCGCCAATACGGTTGCTTTGAGGTCGAAGCGAGCGACAACGCACGGCCTTGTTCCCTCCCCCCTTGTGGGGGAGGGCTAGGGAGGGGGTTGATTAGAAAGGCAATGGCATTGCCTTTCAGCCGGCCCCCCACCCCCGACCCCTCCCCACAAGGGGGAGGGGAGCGCGCAGAATGCGTGGAGAATCACAAACTCATACAATCGCTACCGCATCCCGATCGCTACGCGATGGCGGTGCACCATGTCCTGGTCGACCGTGACGCCGAGGCCTGGACGGTCGAGCGCCTCGACATGGCCGCGCGCGGTCGGAATGGGTGTCGCGGTCACGTCGGCGCCGAGCGCGGTATGCGTCAGCGTGAGGCCCCAGGCGATGTTCGGGATCGCCGAGGCGGCGTGCAGTGCGGCCGCGCAAGCGATGCTCGACTCGCCGGTCTTGCACGAAATGTTGACGCTCATGCCGAGGCGGTCGCACAGCCGCCCGGCTAGCTCGAGCGCGCGGATGCCGCCGAGCTTGATCGCCTTGAGGCTGACGCCGCGCGCCGCCTTGAGCTCGTGATGGCGCCGGATATCGTCGGGCGAATGGATGCCTTCGTCGGCGCCGATCGCGATCGACGTCGCCGCCGCCACCGCCGCCATGCCGGCGAGATCGTGCGCCTCGACCGGCTGCTCGAAGAAACCGAGGCCGGAACCTTGCACTGCGCGCACGAATTCGAGCGCCTCGCCGGTGCTGAAGCCCTGATTGGCGTCGGCCGAGATCAACAGGCCGGGCCCGAGCAGCTTGCAGATGTCGCGCGTGCGCGCGGCGTCCTTTTCGGCGGTGTCGATGCCGACCTTGATCTTGAAGGCGGTGAAGCCGTCCGCCTTCTTCCTCTCGGCATCTTCGAGATCGCCGGCGTAATCGCCGCCGCCGATCACGCCGAGCAGCGGCATGCGGCTGCGCTGTTTCTCGCCGATGAGCGCGTGCACCGGCTTGCCGCTCGCCAGCCCGCAAAGGTCGTGCAGCGCGATCTCGACCGCCGCCTTGGCGCCGTGATTGCCGTACATGCGGGCATCCATCGCGGCGAGCGCGCCGTCGATGTCGGCGGGGTCGCGCCCGGCGAGCGCCGGGGTCAGGTAATGCACGGCGGCGACGAGGCTCTCCAGCGTATCGCCGGTCATCACCGGCGCCGAAGCCGCCTCGCCCCAGCCGACGAGGCCGCTGTCGGTTTCGACCCGCACCAGCACATTGTCGGCGCGCCGCACTTCCTCGCCCGCCATGATGACGGGCTTCTTCATCGGCAGGCCGACGGCGATGGGTTCGATGGCGGTGATGCGCATCTTAGGAGGATGTTCCGGCCGCGCGCGAGCCGGTTCGTCGCGAGTCATCCCGGCAAAGCGCCGCGCAGCGGCGCGCGGGCCGGGATCCGGTACCGCGTTTCCGTTCGATGGACTGCGACCTACCGGGTCCCCGCTTGCGCGGGGACGACGGATTTGACCGATGCGCGCGCATAGCTACAGCTTCTTGATTCCCGCCTGCGCGATGATGTCCTTGAACATGTCGATTTCCCGCGTGACGCGCGCCCAGGCGACGTCGGCGCCTTTCGGCTTCACCAGGAATCCGGCCTTGTACATCTTCTGCTTCATCTCGGACGAGCTGAGCACCTTGAGCGTCTCGGCTTCCATCCACTTGACGATGTCTTTCGGCGTCTTCGCCGGGGCCAGCAGCACCATGTCGGTGGGGAACACGAAGTCCTTGTAGCCGGCCTCTTCCATCGTCGGCACGTCGGGAAGGTCGGGCCAGCGGCTTTCCGCCGACACCGCCAGGCAGCGCAGCGTGCCGGCCTTGATGTGCGGCGCGGCGGGCGCGAGCGAGCCCGAGCTCAGTTGCACCGTGCCGGCGAGCAGCGCCTGCAGCGCGTCGCCGCCGCCCTTGAACACGATCTCTTCCAGGTTGGGCAGTTTCTCGCGCGCCTTCAGCACGGAGGCCTGCAATTGCGGCGTGGTGCCGATCGGCGGGGTCGCGACATTGAACTTCGTCGGATTGGCGCGGGCGAGCGCGACGAATTCCTTCATCGTTTTCGCCGGCAGGTCGGCTTTCACCACGAAAGTATTGGGCGAACTGGCGAGTTCGCTGACGCCGACGAAATCCTTGCGCGGATCGTAAGGCAGCTTGGCGTAGAGACTGGCATTCACCGAATAGGCATTGGTCGCGAGCAGGAAGGTATAGCCGTCGGCCGGGGCCTTGGCCGCCTGGCCCATGCCGATATTGCCGCCGGCGCCGCCGATGTTCTCGATGATGAAGGTCTTGCCGGTGGATTGCTGCAAGGCGGCGCTGACCATGCGGCCGACCAGATCGGACGGGCCGCCCGGCGTATTGGCCACGATGATCCTGACCGTACGATCCGGATAATTGGCGAATGCCGAACCGACCCCGACCAGGGCCGGCGCGGCCATGCCGGCCGCCAAGGCGCCGGCGCCCTGGATCACGCGCCGCCGATTCAACAAGGAATCATTCCTGGATTTTGTCATCTTCCTCCCCTTCGGTTTCGGCTTGTTATCGTGTCAATGCCGTTGATGCGCGGAGCCTATGCCTTTGCGGGTGGACGAGCAACGGCGTCGCAACGCTTAAGCCGGTGCATTCGATGCTCGCAAATTTCACGTATTCAAAAGCCGATCGGCGGTCGCGTCATTTTCCAATGGTACGAATTGCAATGGCGCGAACGGGTAGGCCCGCACGACGCGAAGGCGCCGGCCGGCGATTGGGCGACGCGCGCGGCGAGCCGCGGTCCCGGCAAGCGCCGGCCCGCGGGCCTCGCTCGCTATTCGCGAGATGAATGCCGGCCTATAGGAACTATGAATTTGGAGAATAGTGAGCGCGTTACTAGGCTGCGCGCAAAATCGACGATTCGATTTCAGTCGAACCAGAAGAAGTCGCGAGCGGCCCGATCAACGGCCCGATCATTTGTCCTTGGGGGAAACCATGCGCCTGTTCTTCACGTTGGCCGGTTGCGCGCTGGCTGCGTTGCTGTCGCACCTCGCCGTTCCCGGTAGCGCGGCAGCCGACAGTTATCCGAGCCACAATATCACTCTGGTCGTGCCCTTTCCGCCGGGCGGCAGCACCACGGTCATGGCCCGCAACGTGTCCGACAAGATGGCGGCCGCGCTCGGTCAGCCGATCGTGGTGGAAAACCGCGGCGGCGCCGGCGGCACCATCGGCACCCGCTCGGCGGCGAAGGCGGCGCCGGACGGCTATACGATCCTGCTGGGTTACACCGGAACGCTGGCGATCGCGCCCACCATGTATGCGAATGCGGGCTATGATCCGCGCAAGGACTTCGCCCCGATCGGGATGATCGGCGCCGCCCCGAGCGTGCTCGTGGTGCACCCGTCGCTGCCGGTGCATTCCCTGGCCGAGCTGATCAAATATGCCAAGTCCGCCCCGGCGCCGCTGCAATTCGGGTCGCCCGGCGTCGGCACCGTCAATCATCTGGCGGGCGAACTGTTGGCCAGCAGGGCGGGCGTGAAGCTGCAGCACGTACCCTACAAGGGCAACGGGCCCGCGCTCGCCGACCTGCTCGGCGGCCACATCCAGATGATGTTCGTTCCGATCCCGGTGGCGATCGGCAACGTCAAGGCCGGCAATCTGCGCGCGCTCGCGGTGTCGAGCGCCAAGCGCTCGAGTCTCCTGCCCGATCTGCCGACGATGGAAGAACAGGGGGTTCCGGATTTCGATGTCGCGCTGCGCTATGGCCTGGTGGCGCCGGCCGGCACGCCCGCGCCCGTGATCGCGCGGCTCAATAAGGAGCTGAATGCGGCGCTCGCTTTGCCCGATGTGCAAAAGCGCCTGGCGAATGAAGGCGCCGACGCGCTTCCCGGCAGCCCGGCCGACTTCGCCGCCGACATCGACAAGGAGGAGAAAAAGTGGAGCGCCCTCGTGCGCAGGCTCGACCTGAAGGTGAAGTAGCATTAGGGTCCCGGGCCGCCGCGGTCTGCCGCGGCGGTCCGGGAAATCACGCTTGACGACGTGTGCC